>Ga0065721_10049640_pt1 | contig 29803 bp, 26 predicted proteins | sample Mesricmetagenome_FD_59108 | JGI IMG/M metagenome (GOLD analysis project Ga0065721, IMG submission 59108) | Mesophilic microbial community from rice straw/compost enrichment Sample: eDNA_1 v2 (version 2) | ecosystem: Engineered > Solid waste > Grass > Composting > Bioreactor | place: USA: Davis...
TCGGCGACTATGACTGTCTCGGGCATATGTCGAACGGAGAGGGTGTCTACGCCAAGCGAGCGGCCTGAGCCGAGCCGGTGCGGTGCATGCAAGAGGCATAGGGCGTGCCCCTGCCAATGTCTGTTCCGATCGCCCATGGCCTGGCGCCATGCGAGAGAGGCCCTGGGCCAGCCGCCAGTCTTGCGCAACCCGGCTTGGTCGGGCCCGTGTTGGCCTTCGCCCTTTGGGCTCAAGGCCTGCCCGCGCCAGCCCGCCAAGCCAGGTTTCCCCTGACGGGTGCGCAACCCTGCCTGAATGCTGGCCCTGACGGGCTCTCGCTGGCGCAGCCATGAATGGGTACGTCGGCCTCACGTCAGTCAGGAGGACATCCCATGCACACGTCATTCGCCGACCAACTCGCCGGGCTCGATCTTGCCGGCTTCTCGATTGGACCCGCTCCCGTATCGACAAGCGATTTCCCAGTCCGGGAGGCGGTCGTCCAAACCCTCGAAGCGGTCTGGTCCGATCTTTTCGCCATGGTGTCCGGGACAGCTCTAGAAGCTGACGCCGAGGATCTCGGCTGGGCTTTCGTCAACATCTTCCATCGCTCGGCGGAACGCAAATCGACTGCCCTCGACCGGGCGACCGACGAGGTCCGCGCGCTGATTGCTACGGCCGATGGATCTGAGGTCCACACCCACGACCTCGAGACCCAAGTCGAGCGTGCGCAGTGCGCCGAAGGCGCCATGCTGGCGCTCGAAGAGATGCGCGAAGTCGCAGCAGCCCTATACCTCAACGAGTTCGGTTCCTCCTGGAAGCCGGTCTCCAGCTCGCGCTTCAATCACAGTGCAATGCTCACCTCGGCGCTCGTCGAAGGGCGCGACTTCCTGCGCGCCCGCGCTGAAGCCAAACGCCGTGCGGCCATGCCCGAAGGAACCCCGGTCGTGTTCGCCGGAGGGCGCACCCGTCATGCTACCGAAGACGATGCGCTGACCTTCGGCAACAATGTCTGGGCCACGCTCGACAAGGTCCGCGACCGCGTGCCGGACATGGTGCTCATCCATGGGGGCGACACCAAGGGCGTCGACCGTCTGGCATCGAGCTGGGCTGAGCGTCGCGGCATTCCGCAGGTAACGTTCTCGCTCGATATGCGGCTGGGCGCCCGTGCTGGTTTCAAGCGCAACGAGCGGATGCTCTCGCTCGATCCGCGCTACGTCATCGCCTTTCCGGGCAACGGTGTACTCGAACGCCTGGTGATCGACGCCAAGGCTCGGCGGATCACCGTTGTCGATCGTCGCGGCCCCCTCGGCACCAATCCGAAGAACACTTCGGCTAGGACCGACTAAGGCCCTGTCGGTCTTCGCGCCAGCGCCTGATCGGCGCTGGCGTCGTCCATCAGAGGAAAGGCGTGCGCCTGTCGGCTGGAGCCAGCGGATCGTCGTTGGCTCATTTCTACAGGAGGCATTCCATGATCGATATCGAAGCCGTGATGGCCGACTTTGCCGTTCGCCAGGCCGAGCGGCAGACGCAAGTTGCCGAAGAGATTCAGCAGCTCAAGACAGCCATTCTTCCGCGCTTGCAGGACGCTGGGATTGCCCGGGTCGAGATCCGTTTCGACGGATGCGGCGACAGCGGCGCCGTTGAGGAATGTGTCTGTCTGGATGCAACTGGCGCACCGATGCCATGCCCGGATGTCACCCCGCTGGAAGGCGAAGCTGACAAAGCTGATCGTACCGGTTCCGCAGAGCTGCCCTCACTCGGGCAGGCTCTCGAGCAGCTGACCTATCTGGCGCTCGAACGTCACCACCCTGGTTGGGAGATAAACGACGGTGCCAGCGGCGAACTGGTGATCGATGTGTCTGAAGCGACCTTCGTACTCGACTGCAGCCTGCGCTTCACCGCGACCGATGATCACTCGACCGAGCTCTAGGAGACCCAGGCATGGCCCACTGCTACTACCACGCCCTCTCGTCGGTCCGGAAATGGGGCGGCACGGTCGATGACTATCTCCCGCTGCACCAGTGGTTCGACCAGTCCAAGGCAATCCTGGCAGACCCTCGGCACCGCGCGCTGCGGCACCATGCCGAGGGGATATTCATGCTCGAGGCGATCTTCGGCGAGACCCTCGTCAATGCCGATGGCCGGGTCGTTCCGGTGCGTCTGGTCGGCGAGCAGCACGTGCGCGAAGACTTGGGCTCGATCCCCTCCTTTGCTGACTGGGCGCGCTTGATCACGCCGCAGGCCTGGATGCTTCGAGGCAACCCTCTGGACGGCGCTGAAGGGGTGACGATCGATATGCCTGTCCCCAGTGAAGCAGTTGCGTCCATGACCAGGCCACCTGCTGGAGGAGCGGTCCGTACCGTGATCTAGGAAGGGGTTCTCCGGTGGAGGGCTAGCGGGGGAATGATCCGGCCAAGACCGGAGGGAAACGAGGCAGGGCAAACCTGTTCACGGCATCCAGCTCCACCCGGCTTCGATACAAACCTGTCCCTGAATCACCCCCCGTCGAGACGCGCAACCCGGATCAGGTCCGGCCGAGTTGCCGGGCTGTGCCCGGCTGCCCGCACCACCCGGCCCAGTTCCGGGTTCCCCTTCGGTGCGCTTCGCCGCGGGGCGCTTCTGCTCGGGTTTGCAGCCGGGATGGACCCGGAATGCTCGATCAGGAGAAAGCCCATGACCAATCTCGTTATCCTCGTTGGCCGCATCGCTCGCGACCCCGAAACCCGCACCACCCAGGGTGGAACCAGCATCACCTCGATCTCGGTCGTGACCGACCGTCCCGCCCGCAAGGATGGCAAGACCTACAAGGACGAGAACGGCTACACCGCGAAGGACAGCGAATTCCACCGGATCACCTGCTTCAACGGCCTGGGTCAGAACGTCGCCAAGTACTGCACCAAGGGCCAGCTCGTGACGGTCGAAGGTCGCATCCACTACACCCAGTGGGAGGATCAGAGCGGCACCAAGCGCTACGGCTGCGAGATCATTGCCGACAAGGTCGACTTCCTCACCAAGGGCCGTTCGGGCAGCAACGAGGGAGCCCCCGATATCGACGAGGACTGAATGTCCTTACCCCACGACAAGGCCCCGGTGGCAGATGCCATCGGGGCCTTTTCTTTTGCTCGAGGGCGATGCGGCGGCGCGGGGCATCGAACCCCTTGCCGCCGCTGGGTTGGCCTTAAGCAGGAGTGATCCGCTTAAGCGTTTCCTCGATCCCGAGTGCCATCGATGCACGCACGATCTGGCGCAGTTTTGCCGGTTCGATCGTCTCGGCGCCGCACTCGATCAGCAGCCTGCCGAGTTCGGTCGCTGCTTCTTCGCGCAGACGAGCTTCCTCGCCTTCGAGCCTCGCACGCTGTTCACGAAGCTTGTTCAGCGCATCGCGCGCAGTGGGTTTGGACCTGGCCATAGGGTTTCCTTCTTGCTGGCCGTTGGTCCCCTCCGCTGACGATATTGGCACTGCGGGCGCATGTAGGAAAATGATTTGTAGGGCGATTGGTGCGCTTTCCCGCTGACGTTGGAGAGGTCTCTCTCGCAGAAGGACCAAGTCTGATGCGGGCTTTGGGGCTGCGTCAAGGACGACGGGGCCCCACCATTTTTACCGGGCAAGCCCGGCAAAAATCGTTGCCCCCATCGCCGCTTCGCGGCCGCTCACGCGGTCCCTGACCCAGCCCGTCACCCACATCTTTCGCAATCCCTGATGCGACGCATCGAACATCAGGAGGAAAGATCATGTACGCTTCGCTGAACATTGCCGATGCCGGTCTCAAGGCAGATCAGGCCGCCTTCGTTGCCGCACTGGATCAGGCCCATGCCCGGTCCTTTCACAGCTACTACACCCAGTATGTCCTGACCGATGACGAGGCCGGATACATAGCGGTCGATGAAGGCGACTATGGCGCCTTTCCGAAGGCCATGCTGGACCGGGTAATCGACACGGTTCCGGGCCGTCTCAGCGATGAATTCTGATCCGCCGGTTTGGGAGGAAGTCCGTCAGGGCTTCCTCCTTTCTTTTTGCTCGCAGACCGTTTTGGCATCTCTCAGCCGGGACAGGAAGGCGGGTCGCAAGCTTCAGTCGGGGGTATCGGAACGGTCGAGATCGGTGAGCCGCTCTGGCATATCCAGGACCTTCAACGCTGCGGCCTCGATTGCCTCTGCCTGCGTCGGGAACGCCTCGGAAGAACTGATCGACACCCCGTTCGGGTAAGTGACTGTCGCCTGGAAGCCGTTGCCCTTCGGTGTCGCACTCAATGTGACTTGGCCCATGCCGTGCTTCCTTGTTGCCCGGGGTGATGCCCGCATCATAGGCATCGATCCCGTCTGTGCCTATTAGGATCCGAGGCATCGGCAACCTGCAGAGCGACCGGCCGAACCGACATCGCAGACCGCATCATCCGTTACAGGCTCAATAGCTGGTTCCTGTCCTCGCAGCTGGGGACTGGGGAGCACACCCTACGCGACCGGTCGCAGGAAAATTGGGCGATAAACCATATAAATACAGATATTTGTGTGGGAGATGCTGGAATGGCAGCTTCTCCGTCAAAAATGACGTGGGCGAGGGGAGCTACGTGGATTTGACCCAAGCAGCGCAGCGATTGGCGGAATTTCGCCAAGCTTGATGTTCTTGACATGTTCTTGAATCTGACTTAGCTTCGATCCTGCCTTTCGCAGTGTGAACCGGGCTCCTGACCATAAGGAGTCCGTGCATGACACGGCCAATCTGTCTCCAGGTTTACATCTCGGCCGAGCTCAGCTCGCTGATCCGCAGGGCTGCCAAGGCCAAGGGGATCAGCATGAGCGAATGGGTTCGTGCCTTGCTCGCCAATGCCTGCGCCGAGGACGATCTTGCCTCCCGGCTCGACGCTTCCATTGAACGCATTTCCCGCCGCTCGGTATTCCTCATGGTCGGTGTGGATGCGCTACTGGCAGGGCACCCCGACCACGCTTTGCGCGGTCGGGCACACCAGGCTTACGTGCGCAAATGCAAGGAGCTCGGCCTTACCACCGCTACCGGCGAGGGAGGTTCCGATGAAGCGTAACCTCGTCAATTTTACGCGCGGCAGCCAGCTGCTCGGACACTTCAGCTTCATGTTCGCGGCAGGTCTCAAGGGCCCCTTGATCGTTGCAGCGCTCGTGATCTCATGGACATCCTGGTGGACCATTTCGGCAGGGCTCACCGACCACGAAGTCTACCTTGTCTGGATGCGGATTTATGCCGCCATCTACGGTTTCATGGAGTTCGATCCCGCCAAGCGTATCACGCTGGAAACCGCCTTCGGCGCATCCATTCAGTTTCCCATTGCACGGCTCGACCACTATCCACCGGTTGTCCAAGCGTGGGATAAGCTGACGGATCTTCTGACCAGTTCCTTGTGGCGATCGGGGCTCCTGCTGGTCCCTGCCTTTGCCGTCTTCTACTGGTTCGCCGAGCGGTTCGGTGGTCGTTCCAAGGAACGCAAACACGAGCGCGGCGCCATGCTGGTCACGCTTCCCGAGCTCGTCGATGAACTGACAAACCACAACCGGCGCGAGCGCACCCGTGAGCTCGATTCCGCTATGGGCTGGAAGTGGCGGCTCAGCCTGCCGCGAGAGATCGCGCGGGTCTTTCCCTATCGGCCATCGCATATCGCCACGGTGGCCTATCCTTGGCGGCTCGAACAGAGCCACGCGATGCTCATTGGCACGACTGGCATGGGCAAGACCGTGGCGATCTCGGACATGATTGCGGAGGCAAGAGCCAGGGGCCAGCGCTGCGTGGTTTTCGATCTGACCGGTGCCTTCATCGAGCACTTCCATGCCGCCCATTGCGACATCATTTTGAACCCACTCGATGCGCGCTGCCCCCAGTGGAGTCTCTTCGACGAATGCCGCACCGAAGGCGAATTCTGGGCCGCTGCCGATGCCCTCGTGCCCCATGACGGGGGCGGGGAAGCCCAGTTCTGGGTGATCGCTGCCCGCGCCCTGTTCGTCGAATTCTGCCTCAAGCTCGTGGCGGAAGGCAGGGCAACCAATGATGCCCTTGCCCGCGAGCTGATGACCGCGGACTTGTCGCGCGTGCATGCCATGATGCGCGGAACGATCGCCGATCCGCTGACCGCGCCGGAAGCCGCGCGCATGGCGGAATCGATCCGGGCCGTCTTCAACGTCAACGCCAAGGCGCTCAAGCTGCTACCGACTGCAGGTCCTCGTTTCTCGGTCCGCGAGTGGATTGAGGACGGAGCCGATAGCACCCGAAGCGAAGGCTCGATCCTGTTCATTTCGGCCCGCTATGTCGACATGAGTGTTTGCGCGCAGTTGCTCACACTCTGGCTCGACACCGCGATGAACACGCTGATGACTGGCCCACGCACGCGCGATCTCAAGTGCTGGTTCTTCGTTGATGAACTGGGCGCATTGCATCGCCTGCCAGCCCTCGAAAAGGGCTTGCAGACGGCCCGCAATTTCGGCGGCGCGATTGTCCTTGGCCTTCACGCCTATGCCAAGCTCAAAGAAGTCTACGGCGAGAACATGGCGATGACGCTGGCATCGCTGGCCCGGACGAAACTGATCCTCGGAACTGCCGATCGCGAAACGGCAACCTGGTGCTCTGACTTCATTGGACATCGCCAGGTCCGGGACATGGAAGAGGGCTATACCTACGGGTACAACAATGCCCGTGATGCGGTCAGCCTGACCCCGCGCAAGCACATTGAACCGCTCTTGCTGCCCGACCAGCTCATGAACCTGCCGCGCTTGTCCGGGTATATCAAGTTCCCCGATGGTTTCCCTGCTGCGCCCGTCAAGCTCACTCCCGTCGACCGTCCCAAGCGGGCGGAGACCTTCATCGCAAGAGTGAAGGAATGGCCAAAGGCACGGGTCGTTGAGCCCCGGCCGCCGGCGGAGCAGTCTGAGCCATCCACTGCATCGGCGGGCAATGAGCATCCCTCGGCCAACGACGACGGGGCAGGGAAGCCGGTCGTGCCCAAGCAGGGAGAACTGGCTCTCGACAATGCGCCGGAATCCGGGTCGAGGCAGAAACCCGAAGCGACCGCAAAGGACTTGCAGCGGGCTGTTGAAAGCACATCGGGTAAGACCGCGAAGCAACAGGAACGAGCAGCCCGATCCGGGAAAGAGAAGGCGCGCAGGGCCAACCGGGATGTTTCGAAAACCCGAACTGATGCAAGGCCGAGAAAGGCTGGCCCCTCCGCCCGCCCGCTCCTGCCTACCGGCGAGACCACCCCGACGCAGGAGCAGCCGGCTACTCCCAAGGGTACTGCTAGAGCCGGAACAACGGACGCAAATCCGCTGCAAGAGGGCAAGCAGGATGGCCCTAAGAGCGTGCGACCCAGCGATGCAGTAGCGCGCAAGCTGATGCTCGAGGATGGGCTGCGCGAGCAGGAACCGCCGCCAATCCCGGGTCCCGACCTCGGCGACATGGAGATGTAATCATGCCGCCGATTGCCGCAGCCTCGGGGGACAAGCGATGCTATCGGTAGCCAATGTCCGCACTGCAGGCGGCGCGGCCAATTACTTTGCTGCCGACAACTACTACACGCGCGCAGACGCTGATCGCTCGGGCGAATGGCTGGGTGAAGGCGCTACCGCCCTGGGGCTGGTTGGGGCCGTGGATGCGCGGCAGTTCGAGGCAGTCCTTAAAGGAATGCTGCCGGATGGTAGCCGGGTTGGAAGTGACAATCGGGCGCACCGCGCGGGGACCGACCTAACCTTTTCGATGCCGAAAAGCTGGTCGGTCCTTGCTCTGGTGGGCGGCGACAAACGGATCCTCGATGCCTACTCGTCAGCCGTCCGGGAAACCCTGCGCTGGGCCGAAAAGAACCTCGCTGAGACCAGGATGGAGGTTCGGGGCAAGGAGCGAGCCGTCCAAACCGGTAACCTCGCGATCGCGCTCTTCCAGCACGACACCAACCGCAACCAGGAACCCAACGCCCACTTCCATGCCGTCATTGCCAATGTGACCCAGGGGCCAGACGGCAAATGGCGGGCGCTGCGCAACGACAAGCTCTGGCAGCACAACACCTTGCTCAATGCCATGACAATGGCCCGGTTTCGGTTGGGCGTGGAGAAGCTCGGTTACGAGGTTGGGGAGTTCGGAAAGCACGGCAATTTCGAAGCTGTCGGGGTGCCCAAGGCCGTGCGCGATGCCTTCAGTTCCCGGCGCGCAGAGATCCTGGAGGCAGCAGCTCAAATGAACTTCTCAGGGCCGAGCGTCCTTGATGCCGCAACCTTGATGACCCGGGCCAACAAGGGCCGGATCGAGGATCGCGATGCGCTTACACAGCAGTGGCAGGAAACGTCCGCCAGGCTTGGCTTTGATCCCGCCACGATCATTGCAAGTGCCAACGGCCGCAGTGCACAGGATCTTGGGAATGTGGCCGGCATCGGTCCAACGATGCGCGGGCTTGTCCGCCATGCTCAGGCCCTCGCAACTTCCTTTGCCGAGCGTCTGGGCCTGCGGGAAGGTGATCCTCTGATACCTGCCCGGCTGACCAATCGCAGTGTCGAGCAGGTCGCCGCAATTCATGCGGTCGCCTCGGCTGTCCGGCATCTGGGCGAGCGGGAAGCGGCATTCACGCGCACCGAGATCTACCGCACCGCACTTGGCTTTTCGCTCCCTACATCGCTTGCCGCAGTCGAGCATCGCGTCGATCAACTGCTCCGCCAAGGATATCTGGAGAAGGGCAGGGGCGCAGACCGGGACCTGCTGACCACCCGCGACGCCGTCAGTCTGGAGCAGCGCATCATCGCCGGAGTCGAAAGCGGGCGCGGCGGCGCTCCGGCGATTGTCTCTCCCGACCTTGCCGGGCCCCGCCTCCAGGCACTCTCCCAGATCAAGTACGGGCTCACCTTGAACGCCGGACAGGAAGGGGCGGGGCGCCTGCTGCTTGGGTCGAACAACCGCATCGTCGCCATCCAGGGCGTTGCCGGGGCAGGCAAGAGCACGGTCCTCAAACCCGTCGCGGACATTCTGCGCGAGGAGGGCAGGGCAGTGCTCGGGCTCGCGGTGCAAAACACGCTGGTTCAGATGCTGGAGCGGGATACGGGTATTCCCTCGATGACGGTGTCGCGGTTTCTCGCGCAGCACCGCGATCTCCTCGAAGGGGCCGATACGGACCGCCTCGCCGAGGCCCGAGCCGATATGCGCGGCAGTGTCGTGTTGCTCGACGAAGCCTCCATGGTCGGCAACGCCGACAAGGAAAAGCTGGTGCGCCTCGCCAACCTGCTCGAACTCGGCCGCTTTGCCAGCATCGGGGACCGCAAGCAGCTTGGCGCAGTTGATGCCGGCAAGCCGTTCGATGTGATGCAGCAGGCCGGGATCGAGACTGCGGTGATGAGCACCAATCTTCGCGCGCGCAGCGAAGGCCTGCGTGAAGCCCAACAGGCAGCGCAAGAAGGGCGCATTGAGGATGCCATGCGCCATCTCGCACCCCAGGTAGTCGAGGCTGGGAACGATGCTGCTGTCGAAGCTGCCGCAGCCTGGCTGTCCCTTTCGACCGCTGAGCGCGAGGCAACCGCAATCTATGCCTCAGGCCGAAACTTGCGCACCGCCGTGAACGATGCGGTGCAGACCGGCCTTAAAGCGAGCGGGGAGCTCGGTCCTGAAACCATGCGGCTCCAGACCCTGTCGCGCGTCAATGTCACCCGCGAGGAGCTGCGATACGCGAGCACCTATGCCCCCGGCATGGTGGTCGAGGTCGCGCGGCGTCAGCGGAGCCAGGGCCTTGCAGCAGGCGAGTACCGGGTGGTCGGAACAGATGTGGCGCGCGAGCGGGTCACGCTCGAAAACGAGTGCGGCCGCCAGTTCGAGTTTCGTCCCGGTCGGATACGGCCGCAAGGTGAGAAGGATCCGCTACGCCTGTTCGAAGTCCGCGCCCTCGACATTTACACCGGCGACAAGATCCGGTGGACAGAGACTGATCACCAGCGCGGCCTGCTCAATGCCGACCAGGCCCGCGTTGTCGCAGTCGACAAAGAGGCTGTCGTGGTGAAGACATCCTTGGGCGCAGAGCACAGGCTGGAGCAGGGCGACCCGATGCTCCGCCGTCTCGATCTCGCCTATGCGCTCAATGCCCATATGGCGCAGGGGCTGACCTCCGATCGCGGCATTGCGGTCATGGACAGCCGCGAGCGCAATCTGGCCAACCAGCAGACGTTTCTGGTCACGATCACACGGCTGCGCGATGGCCTCACCCTCTATGTCGACAATGCTGGCAAGCTTGAAGCGGCGGTCGAGCGCAATGCCGGTATGAAGCGCTCTGCGCTGGAAACGGTCGATCTCCTCCGCGACGCTGCGTCCAAAGGGCAGGCCAAACATCGTGTCGATCCTGCACCGGAACGCAAGCCACCGGAGCTTGACCGGTCGATCACCAAGCCATTCGAGATCGGCATCTAGCGACCTGCTGTCCCCATGCGTCCGCACTCTACCGGTTGACGAGAAGTTCTTTATTTGTTCTCATTGTCCCATGCCCCGAATCTCCGACGAAATCCTCGTTACGCGTCTCGAAGTCGCACTGGCCGTTGCGCCGGAGCACACGCTCTTGCGTCTCAATGCCGATGATCCACGCGCCCAACGCAGCGCCAGGGTCGATCTTGCTCGTCATCTGGTTGAGAGAATGCGCGGCTTCACCATCGAAAGCGACGGCGATGGCGGCGCAGGCGCGCAATCCTGTCTCTTTCCTGGCGATCTCTCGCCGATCGGATGACCCGGCCGGTCTCGTCGGTGACGCTTAATGCAGTGGATTGTCAGAGGCGTTGGAGCTCAGCTGGACAATCCGCTCAGCGATAGCCTGCCATGTCCGGATGCCTGCTTCGTCGCCAACAAGTGCCAGGGCCCCAATCTGATCGGCAACATGGACGGGTGCCTGATCGCCGTGGGTTTGCAGGACATGGTTGGCGCAGGCCCAGAGTTCCCAGTCGCTGAGCATCAGCCTAGCGTGCTGACGACCGCGCTAACCGTCGCGTAGAGGCCATAGGCGACGAAGGCGGCGGCAAGAAGGAATTCGATGCGGAGTTTAAATGCTGTCGGACGAGGCTGATCGGCCGGCCATATCTGTTCGCAGACAAACCCGTTGAACCCCGAACGCTCCCCGACCACTTCGACGCGAGAGCCGATAAACTTGCGTACCTGGCGAGTGTTGTCGAGTTCCCAAGTCCCGCCACCATCGGTTCGCAGCACCGGCCCGTTGGCCGCCCCCTCGACGATGCCGGTCAGATGCGTGGTGCTGTTCACCGGCAAGCCGGGCCTTTCCAATAGCGGTCCCAGCGCAGGACAGTGTCGGTCTTGATCATGGCGCATGAAAGATCTGCGCCTGACGGCAGGCGGCACCAGGCAGCGGTCCTGTTTCCGCCTGCGCCCCCCTCGGAGCGGCATGTCAGTCGCGGGCCTCTGACTACCACATGACCGGTCGAGATCGTTCCGCGCGCGCCGCCCATCAGCTTTACCAGCGCATCGCGCGCCTCAATCGCCGAGGCAGCGGGGCAGGGCTGATTGGTCCGGCAGGTGCCGTCCATTTCCCGCGCAGCGATGCCGGCGATCCGAAGGTGAGGACCTTCCGCGCACCAGACCGGACCGTCACCATCCCAGACGTGGGTCGGGGTGCAGGTGAAAGTCTGACCGGAGGCGACGATGGATGCGGCAAGCAAGGCAAATATCATATGGCTCCCTTAGAGTGCTCGTCCGAACCAGAGAACCCGCCCGACGATATTGAGCGTCCGCTTCTCGAGACCGCGCCAGCTCGGATAAGCCGGGTTGTCGCTCAGAACCGAAGCGCGCTTGCCCTGCGGTTCGAGGGCAATCCGCTTGACGCTCAGCATGTCGTCCATCCTCAGGACATAGATCCCGTCTCTCAGACGTGCCTGGCCGTCCCCGAGATCGACCATGACTTCGTCGCCATCATGAAGGGTGGGCTCCATGGAGTCGCCATGCACGGCGATGATCGACAGGCTCGATGCCTTGCTCGCGGTCAGCCGGCGTAGCCACTTCTCGTCGAAGCCGAATTGCGCTGATTTGGCTTCCATTTCCGCGAGCGCGCCGTGGCCGGCTGATGCCTCGACATTGAGCAAAGGCACATGGACCAGTTCGACGACCGGACCTGAACGACGGGCGGGGGCACCGAGAATTTTCTCATCGACCCCGAAAAATCGCGCCAGAACCGAGCGATCCTGCTCGTCCAGCTGCCGCGGGCTGCCGCGCCGGATGTACTGCTGGATGTAGGCGGCATTGCGCCCCAGCAGGCGCGAAACCGAGGAATAGTTCACTCCTCGTTGCTGGATCAACTCATCCAGGGCTCTTCGTGCGTCGTCCATGACTGCCAGTCCTATCGCGGGCGCCTAGGAAAATCGATCCTAGAATCTAGGAAGCCTTCCTAGTAAGAACATAACAAGAACGCAAGGGTAAAGCGAGTCTACGGTGATGGAGCTTCTGGAGCAGATCGAGGAATATCTAGTGCAAACCCGGACGTCGCCGAGCACCTTCGGCCGTCATGTTGTAGCTGATCCCCGTTTCGTTCAGGACCTAAGGGACGGGCGCAGGCCACGCCGCAAAACCTGCCAGAAAGTTTCGGAATTTCTTGCGAGCTCAGAGGCAGTTAACCCTAGGTAGGCTAGCGAAATCGAGGCCACCGCCTTCCGAATCTCGTTGCCTCGTCATCAAGCATCCATTACGCTTACCCATACAGAAACTGGTTTAGCCCAGTTTCTTGGGGGATGTGGGAATGGATAGCGATTCGGGATTGAGGCGCGGGGTTGAGAGCCGCCTCGAATTCATCGAATTCAGGCTCTTCTGGGAGGGGCACGTAAACCGGAGTGACCTGATCGACGTTTTCGGTGTTTCGATCAATCAGGCTTCGACGGATCTGAACAGATATCTCGGCCTGGCCGAAGCAAACATGGTCTACGACAAGAGCGCCAGGACGTATGTGCGTAGCTCGTCCTTCAGCCCCGTGTTCCACCAGCCAGACGCAGCCCAGTATCTCTCCCAACTCAGATCGCTTTCGGATGGCATCATTGCCGCCGAGGACAGTTGGATCGGGGGGGTGCCAAGCTTTGCCTGCGCTCCGACGCCTGCTCGGGGTGTCTCGCCCAAAATCTTGCGGGCGATGGTGACCGCGATCAAGCGGCACGAGGCTATCGAGGTTTTCTATCAATCCATGTCATCCGCCGAGCCAGCATGGCGGTGGATCGAGCCCCATGCCTTGGTGTTTGATGGGTTCAGATGGCATGCTCGCGCGCATTGCCAACGCAGCAGCGCCTTCAAGGACTTTGTTCTCTCGCGCATTACCGACACCCGCTCATCAAAGCCTGCTGATGCGCGGTCTCTGGGCGATAGCGATTGGGAAGAGCAGGTTGATCTCCAGATTGCGCCACATCCCGAACTGAGCGCTGGTCAGCGCAAGGCGATCGAGCTCGACTACGGCATGGAAAACGGCCTGACGATCATCCCAGTCCGGCGGGCAATGCTTTACTACGCACTCAAACGGCTCGGATTGGACACGGACCCTGCGGCGCGACGCCCTCAGGATCAGCAGATCGTGCTGTTGAACGCGGCAGCAATTCGTTCGGGAATGCGTGTAGGTAACGTGTCTCAGTCAGAGGGGCCGCACTATGCTTGAGCGGTTGCAACAGCTTGCTGAAGACGCGGCGACATTGAAAAGTAAGCTGATTCTCGTGGTAGCGAGCGCTGGCGGCGGCAAGACTGAGATCCTGTCGCGTCTAGCCGAAAGCGAAGGCTTGCCCCGGATCAACGTCGGCATCGAGTTGTCGCGTAAGCTACTGCCAGTTCCATCGCTTCAGAGAAGTTCTGAAGTTATGCCATTGCTTCGGGAATTGATGGATCAGAATGGTTCCGAAAAATGTGCGATCTTCGACAATATAGAGATACTTTTTGAGGAAGATCTCCGCATAAATCCGTTTGATGTCCTGAGAAAGCTTGCTCACGCTCGCCCCCTAGTGGCGGCTTGGCCTGGTGATTTTCGGGATGGCCGACTGACCTACGCCCGCGCGGGGCATCGTGAACACTGCGAGGTGCCACTCGATGGTGCTGTCGTATTCGAGTTGAATTAAGCTTTGAAGGGAATTTCCGAGATGACCATGCAGTATGGCGATCTCATTCAGTTTGAGCCTATCGAGTCGGTTATCCAGCTTCTGGATGCTAACCGCCCGGATGAGGCGAAGAAGCTCGTTTCGACCTACGTCATCTCGGATGACATGGCCGAGCGGATCGCCATGCAGATGATCCCCCAGCTCTCGTTCGATGAGGCTGTCGACCACAAGGGCGTCCTCGTGGTTGGGAACTACGGGACCGGTAAGTCTCACCTAATGTCCGTGCTCTCGCTCGTCGCTGAAGATGCCGGCTATGTATCGATGATCCGCCACCCCAAAGTGGCCGAGGCGGCAAGCGCGATCGCTGGCAAGTTCAAGGTGCACCGGATCGAGATCTCCAGCCAGATGTCCTTGCGCGACATCATCACGCAGCAGCTTGAGGTTTTCCTCGACAAGCAGGGGGTTAGCTTCTCCTTCCCTGCGGCAGACAAGGTCATCAACAACAAGGCTGCTTTCGAGGAGATGATGGCGGCGTTCGCCGAGGTTCATCCCAATCACGGTTTGCTGCTGGTGGTGGATGAGTTCCTCGAGTATCTGCGATCGCGCAAGGATCACGACCTCGTTCTGGATCTTTCCTTCCTGCGCGAGATTGGCGAGGTTGCGAAACATCTGCGCTTTCGCTTCGTGGCGGGCGTCCAAGAAGCCATCTTCGATAGCAGTCGCTTTCAGCACGTCGCCGACAGTTTGCGGCGTGTGAAGGATCGCTTCACCCAGATCTTGCTGGCCCGGCAGGACGTGAGTTTCGTGGTCGCTGAGCGTCTTCTCAAGAAGACCACAGGCCAGCAGGACAAAATTCGCTCCTACCTGACCCCATTTGCGAAATTCTATGGTTCCATGAATGAGCGCATGGACGAGTATGTCCGGCTCTTCCCGGTCCACCCAGACTACATCGGAACCTTTGAGCGTTTGGTCTTCACCGAGAAGCGCGGCGCCCTTGTCACGCTCCGCGATCAGATCCAGGCCATCCTGAAGGATCAGGTGCCGGAAGACCGACCGGGTCTGATCGGCTACGACAAGTTCTGGGAAACCGTGACATCCAATTCGGTTCTGCGGGCAGACCCGAACATTGGGCCCGTCCTGAAAGTCTCCGAAGTGCTTTCGGAACGTGTCTCGAAGGCATTTACGAGGCCTGCGTACAAGCCGATGGCTTTGCGCATCATCGATGGTTTGTCAGTCCACAGGCTGACGACCGGCGGAGACATTTATGTTCCGGTCGGTCCGACGGCTGAAGAGCTTCGCGATACGCTGTGCCTGTTCCAGCCTGGCATCGAAGACATGGGCGGAGAGCCAGAAGCAGACCTCCTTTCCCTAGTGCAGACTGTGCTGCGGGAGACGCTAAAGACGGTCAACGGCCAATTCATCTCCAAGGCGGCCGATACCGAACAGTACTATCTCGATCTGAAAAAGGACGTCGACTACGATGCCCAGATCGAGAAGCGTGCGGAGGCGCTGTCAGACGATGCCCTTGATCGTGCTTACTACAGCGCGATCCGTCAGCTTATGGAGCGTACTGACGACACAGCCTACGTAACCGGGCATCAGATTTGGCAATACCAGATCGAATGGCAAGAACGCCGTGTCGAGCGCAGCGGGTATCTCTTTTTTGGGGCGCCGAATGATCGACCCACTGCCCAGCCTGAGCGCGATTTTTATATCTATTTCATCCAGCCTTTCGAACCTCCGCGGTTCAGGGATGACACCAAGGGGGATGAGGTCTTCTTCCGCTTGAAGGGCCTGGATGAGGCGATCAAGAGACATCTCTCCTTCTACGCTGCGGCGCAGGAGCTCGCTTCGACCGCCAGCGGCGGTGCGAAGACAGTGTACCTCGATAAGGCCAAAGACGCCCTGCGGGACATGAGCAAGTGGCTGCAGGAAAAGCAGATGGCGGCCTATGAGGTCACCTATCAGGGCAAGAGCAAGACCCTGCAGGAGTGGACCAAGGGTGTCTCGCTGCGTGACAAAGCGCGCCTGGGGCCTGACGAGCGCATCAATTTCCGTGACGTCGTGAATGTCATTGCCGGCTTGGCGCTGAACAATCATTTTGCCGAGGTTGCGCCTGAATACCCCACCTTCTCGGCGCTGGTCACTGAAGCCAACCGCAAGCAGTTGATCGGAAATGCGCTGCGCGCCCTGGCAGGTGGAAATCGAACGAAGGATGCCGTCGTCATCCTCGACGGTCTCGAGATGCTCGACGGCGATCGCATCGATCCGACCCATTCTCGGTATGCGAAAGAGGTCCTCGCCCGGCTGAAAGCTAAGGGGCATGGCCAGGTCCTGAACCGGTCAGAGCTCGTCAGCGGCGAAGCCGAAGTCGAGTATTTTGCACCGATCAAATTCCGCCTTGAACCTGATCTTCTCGTCGCGGTGTTGGGTGGACTTGTTTACGCAGGCGACATCGTTCTGGCGGTCACGGGCGACAAGGTCGACTCTGGAAAGATCACGCTGCTCGCCGAGCGGCCGCTCGAAGAGTTGAAGCAGTTCAAGCACGTCGAGGCGCCGAAGGAGATCAACATCGCTGTCCTCCGCTCGCTGTTCGAGATGTTGGGCTTGCCGCCCGGGCTCGCGCAGCAGGCTACGCAGGGCTCGGACGAACCAGTTAAACTGCTTCAGGAGGATGTCGGAAAGCTGACGCGGCGCGTGCTCAGCGCCGCCACGGATATGTCTGGTCGACTGAGCTTCTGGGGGCAGTCGCTGCTGCGGGAAGAAGAGATCCGGGACTGGCGCACCAAGCTTGATGCGCTCAAAGCCTTCTCAGAGAGCCTGGCACCTTACAATACGGTCGGTAAGCTAAAGAACCTTCGCATCGGCTCCGACGATATCACGGCTCAGACTAAGAACCTCGAAATCCTGCAAGCCGTTGAGGGGATGCTGGAGCTGGTCGCCGAGCTCGGCACTACGGCCAGCTATCTGTCGCAGGCCGAGATGGTTCTGACCGCAGACCATGAATGGGTTCGACAGGCGCAGGATATGCGTAAGCAGGTTCTCGACAAGCTTGCGGCAGATAGTACCGCGCAGCACGCGGCAGATTACCGACAGACGCTGGCCAAGCTGAAGAAGGATTACATCACTGCCTATGTCGGGCTGCACAGCAAGGCGCGCCTAGGGGTCACGGAAGAGAAGACGAAGTCCGCGCTTCGCAAGGATCCACGGCTCATCGCCATGCGGGCTCTGGCTGGCATCGCCTTGATGCCGACCAGCCAGCTGACGAGCTTCGAGGAGAAGCTGGACAAGCTGAAGAGCTGCGCATCGCTCATCGAATCTGAGCTTTCGGCGAGCCCCGTATGCCCGCACTGCGGTTTCCGACCGGCCAACGAGCAAGGAGACATGCTTCCGGCTGCGAACGTCCTGACCCAACTCGACGACGAACTCGATCGGCTCATCGACGGCTGGACGCGAACCTTGCTCGACAACCTCGATGATCCGACCATCCAGGAGAACTTCGACCTCCTGAAGCCAGCCGCCCGCAGCCTCGTCGATGGCTTCATCTCGTCCAAGTCTCTGCCGGATCCGGTGACGCCTGAATTTGTCGCTGCGGTTCAGGAGGCGCTGTCTGGGCTTGAAAAGATCAACGTCAGCAGCGCGGACATCAGACATGCACTCCTGCAAGGCGGATCACCGGCCACGCCAGAGGACCTGCGTAAGCGCTTCGAATCATTCCTGAACGACCGCTGCAAGGGTAAGGATACGACCAAACTGCGCTTCGTGGTTGAGTGACCGCGCGCCACCTACTCCCAGAGAGAGACGAACAAATGAACGACCAGTTGAAGATGGACAGCGGGAAGACTGGCGGTGCGGTCGAATGCCTCGGCATGACCTTCCCGAGCGAGGACGCACGGCGTGAGCACTTCTTGGGGCTGTTGGCGGAGAAGCTGAAGGAGCCGGCGTTCCGGAAGCAGGATGGGTTTCCGCAAGGTTCGGACGAAGCGATCCTGGCCATGTCTGACCCCCCTTACTACACGGCGTGCCCCAATCCCTGGCTGGCGGATTTTGTGAAGCACTACGGCAATGCCTACGACCCTAGTCAGGAATATGCGCGCGAGCCGATGGCGATCGATGTGTCTGTGGGAAAGACCGACCCAATCTACAAGGCGCATTCCTACCACACCAAGGTGCCCCACCTGGCCATCGTGCCGTCGATCCTGCACTTCACCGAGCCAGGTGACATCGTGCTCGACGGATTTGCAGGATCGGGGATGACGGGGGTGGCCGCACAGTGGTGCGGAACGGCTCCAGCGTCCTATCGGCACCAGCTGGAGATGGAGTGGAAAAAAGCTGGTGCCTCTGCGCCGCAGTGGGGAACTCGGAGAGCTATCTTGAGTGATCTATCCCCTCTCGCGGCTTTCATTTCTGCGAACAATAATTTGCCGTTCTATAAAGACGGTTACGAAGATGCGGCTCAGAAGCTTCTCTCTGACCTGTGGTCGGAAATCGGCTGGATGTATGAAACCATACACAGCGATGGGAAAACTCGCGCCCGTATTGAGTATACCGTATGGAGCGAAGTCTTTGTTTGCCCTACGTGTACCGCGGAAAACGTATTCTTGGACGCTGAGAAGGTCTCATACGACGGACAAAGGGATCGCATCAGGTGTCATTCATGTAAAGCCGAAGCACGAAAGGAGGAGATGGAGCTCGCCAAAGAAAATTATCTAGAGGATGGCGATCTACAGTGGCGTCCAAAACGAGTGCCTGCCTCTCTATACTACAAGTTGGGCGGAAAGACATTCGAGAAGGTGCCTGATGCCCACGACCTTGATGTCCTAAAATGCATCGGCGATATGCAGCTGCCTGCGCATTTTCCGGAAGTTATTTTTCGGTCTTCAAAAACCTTCAACGAAGGGAGAATGCGAACAACAAATACGAGAAACCTGAAAAGTATTTTCTTGCCGCGAGCCGCGCATGCGATAGCGACGCTATGGTCTATGGCTGAGTCCATAACTGACAGAAAGCTTAGGATGAACCTGCTCTATAGCATTGAGCAAGCCATCATTAGCATGAGCATCTTTAATCGATATAGACCGACGGGATACTCTCAATTTGGCCAGCATTTGACTGGTGTTTTCTATGTCGGATCGCAGCATGCCGAGTGCACTCCGTGGTACATACTCGAGGGGAAGTTCAAGCGAGTCGAAAAGGCCTTTCAAGGCTTCAAAACAAAATTCGGTAGCGCTTTAGCAAGCACAGGATCGTCAACTCAGCTGCCATGTCCCGATGAAGTGATCGATTACGTGTTTGTCGATCCGCCATTCGGTTTCAATATCTTTTATGCAGACCTAAACAAAATAGTTGAGGCGTGGCATGAAGTTGTAAGCGATGTATCCGGCGAGGCGGTCATAGACGATTATCTTGATAAAGATGTTCACGCTTATCAGAAATTGATACAGAAGTGCTTTGCTGAGTTCCATCGCGTCCTGAAGCCGGGGCGATGGATGACAGTTGTTTTCTCGAATAGTCAAGCAAAAGTATGGAATGCAATCCAGGTTGCACTGCAGGAGGCAGGTTTTGTCGTTGCTGAGGTCACGACCCTTGATAAAAAACAAGGCAGTTTTAAACAAGTAACATCACCAAATGCTGTAAAGCAGGATCTCGTAATTTCTGCTTATAAGCCGAATGGTGGTCTTGAAAAAAGGCTGACTGAACGGGGCGCATCACCTGACTCCGCATGGGATTTCGTACAAACCCACTTGCGCCAGCTTCCTGTGTGTAAATCGAAAAGCGGCGTGTTGGAATTCGTCGTCGAGAGGGATCCGAGACGAATCTATGATCGGATGGTGGCATGGTTTGTGCGCCACGATTTCCCCGTTCCTCTCTCGACTGAGGAGTTTCTTGACGGTCTAAGGAGCCGATATCCCGAGCGCGACGGCATGATGTTCTTGCCAGAACAGGTGGCTGAGTACGACCGCAAACGGGCTCAAGTAGCGCAGGCGCCTCAGATCGAGCTGTTTGTCTCTGATGAGCGCTCCGCTATCGACTGGCTAACGGACTTTTTTCGCAAGCGGCCGTCTACCTATCAGGAGGTCCATCCCGAATTCACCACGCAGGTCGGGGCTGGCTGGAAGAAGCACGAGGAGAAGCCAGAGCTCTTTGCACTGCTGGAAGACAACTTCCTTCGCTACGACGGCAGCGGTGACGTTCCGAGCCAGATCCACAGCTATCTGTCCACCAACTTCAAGGATCTGCGCGGTCTGGAGAAGGGTGACCCACGTCTGAAGGCCAAGGCGAAGGACCGCTGGTATGTCCCAGACCCGAGCAATGCGAAGGATCTGGAGCAGAGGCGCGAGCGGTCGCTGCTGAAGGAGTTCGAGAGCTACAAGTCCGCGCCCGGCCGAAAGCTCAAGGAGTTCCGGCTCGAGGTCCTGCGGGCGGGCTTCAAGACCGCGTGGGGCGCAAAGGACTACAAGACCATTATCGGCGTCGCCCAAAAAATCCCCGAAGATGCGCTGCAGGAGGATGAGAAGCTGCTGCTTTGGTACGATCAGGCGCTCACCCGCATGGAGGCTGATGCGTGAAGCATGCGGGCGGTGGATACGGCATCGGCGAGTGGTGCTGGCATGAACGACATGCTGCACCCTGCCGTGTCGTTGATCGGGAGGAGATCTGGGGCGCAACCGCCTATCGGGTCTGGCTGCCCGGCAAGGACGCTGTCGTCCGCGCTCGCTGGAGCGATTTGAGGCCGCTCGAAGCCGTCCAGCCGACGGTCAATCAGATCCTGCACACCGCCTCGGCGGCGAAGCTGTTGGATGCGTTAGAGGACAACCTCCTTCTAGCGCCTATCCAGTCAAGTGTCGTGCCGTTGCCGCATCAGCTCTATGCTTTGAACCGGGCGATGAGCCGAGATAGGGTCCGATACTTATTCGCGGACGAGGTCGGGCTCGGGAAGACCATTGAAGCCGGTCTCGTCCTGCGTGAATTGAAACTTCGTGGAATGGCGCGACGGATACTTGTCGTGGCGCCCAAGGGACTGGTCAGGCAGTGGCAGGCCGAAATGCGTCTACATTTCGGCGAACACCTCCAGTACATCGAGCCCGCTGAGCTTTCCGCGTTTCGCCAGTGGCGTAGCGATGAGGAGAACCTCTGGCGGCTGCATGATCAGGTGATCTGCTCTCTGGACTCAGTGAAGCCGCTCGAAAGCCGGCGAGGGTGGAGCCTTGAACAGCTCAGCACCTACAATCGGGAGCGCTTCGAAGACCTGATTTCAGCATCGTGGGACCTGGTCATCATCGACGAAGCCCACCGCATGGGTGGCAGCACAGACCAGGTCGCGCGATATAAGCTCGGCGCTGCGCTGGCGGAAGCAGCACCGTACCTACTGCTACTGTCCGCGACCCCGCATCAGGGGAAGACCGATCAGTTCCATCGGCTGATGCAGCTGCTCGACCGGGACACCTTTCCAGACGAGAGCAGCGTCTCCAGCGAGCGGGTACGTCCCTTCGTCGTGCGCACAGAAAAGCGCGTCGCGATCGATGCCGAGGGAAAGCAGCTCTTCAAGCCGCGCATGACCCGCCTCCACCCAGTGGCATGGCACGACCGTCATGTGAGCCAGCAGAAGCTCTACGAGGCCGTCACCGACTATGTGCGTCACGGCTATAACCAGGCCATGGCCGCGAAGCAGCGGCACATCGGCTTCCTGATGATCCTGATGCAACGGCTCGTGACATCCAGCACGGCGGCCATTCGGGCGACCCTTGAAAAACGCCAAGCCTTGCTGGATCAGCCGCAGCTTCAGCCATCCTTGTTCGAGACGGCTGACGTTGACGAGTGGGCTGAACTTGATGGCCAGACCCAGGTGGATCTCGCGATCCAGGCCAAGGGTTGGGAAATGGAGAAGGCCGAGGTCGAGACGCTGCTCGAGCTTGCCCGCGCCACGGAGGCGCAGGGGACGGATGCCAAGGCTGAGGCGCTTCTCGAGCTGATCTACAAGCTGCAGCAGGAAGAGAACGATCCTGAGCTGAAAGTGTTAGTCTTCACCGAGTTCGTCCCCACGCAGGCTATGCTTGCGGAGTTCCTCGAAAGTCGAGGCTTTTCGGTCGCCATCCTGAATGGGAGTATGGATCTCGAAGCTCGCAGCCGGGCTCAGCAGTCATTCTCTCGAGATATCCGTATTTTGATCTCGACAGACGCCGGCGGCGAGGGTCTTAACCTCCAGTTCTGCCACGTCATCGTCAACTTCGATATGCCGTGGAATCCCATGCGGGTCGAACAGCGCATCGGCCGCGTCGACCGTATCGGGCAGCCGCACGTCGTGCGCGCGATCAACTTCGTCCTTGAGGATACCGTCGAGCATCGCGTGCGCGAGGTCCTCGAAGAAAAGCTCGCGGTCATCGCCGAGGAGTTCGGCGTAGACAAGGCGGCCGATGTGATGGACTCGGTCGAAGCAGAGCCACTTTTCGACGAGTTGTTTGTCCATGGGCTTCAGAACCCGAAAGACATCGAGAGTGAATGCGATGCGGTCGTAGCACAGCTTCGATCGACCATCGCAGAAGGTCGGAAGAGCGACGAGCTTCTGTCGGATGGGCATCAGCTCGATCCGGAAGATGCTCGCAAGTGGAGAGACCATCCTGCACAGTTTTGGCTTGAGCGGGCAATCACCACCGGGCTGCCTGCGCGGGGCGGAGAGGCTGTCAAAGAAGCTGATGTCTGGCGGGTGCGCTGGGCTGACGGAAGCGAGTCCACCAATGTCTGCTTCGATGCAAGAACGGCCGAGGAGCGCCCTGACGCTGACTGGGTGACGCTTGAAGATCCTCGCGCTAGGGCACTCATCAGCGAGCTGCCGCGATGTGTTTCCGGGCAGCCGCTTCCTGTTGTCCGGATTGCCGGCCTTCCCGATAGCGTCCGGGGTGTATGGTCGCTGTGGGAAATCAGCTTGTCCGCAGATGACTTTAGCAGGCGGCGCTTTCTGTCGGTCTTCGTGAATGACGAAGGGCGGACATTCCTGCCCACGGCCAAGCGGATATGGGATCTCCTCCTGACGGAAAATGTCGAAAGCATCGGAGCGGTTGCAGCTGGTGATGCGAGTGGGTGCTTTGAAAGTTCAAGAGAAGCGGCGCTCGTCCAAGGCGAACGCATCTTTGCTGAGCTGATCGAGGAGCACAGGGTCCGTATCCAGGACGAGCGTGAACGGGCCAAGTACGCCTTCGATGCTCGACATCAGGCTATTGGCCGGGTCGGACTACAAACAGTTCGGGACTATCGTCGCAAGCGTCTGCGCGCCGACCATGACGCCCGCATGGCGCAGCTCGATGCCGCAGAAGCTTATACGCCTGACCTGACCGCCGTTCTCATGTTGCGTGTCGGCGCCCCCGAAGGGGATGGGCTATGAGTGCCTGGACTGACCGCATCTTGCGGGAGTTTCCTGCTGATCTCGCGCGTTTCTGGATCGCATGCGACCCGGACCTGGTATTGTTGGATGAGCACGTTCTGCAATCGTTGCGTGATCGCGGCTTTGAACTTGTGTCTTACGACGATTCCATGGCGTTCAGAGCCTACTATGAAGAACGCTATCGGTCCGCTTGGGATCAGGGACGAAATCCTCCAAGCGCTGCGTTGATCCTACACCTTTCGTCCAATGACAGTGACGTTCTGCCGTGGGACTACCTCATGCAAGCGCGTACTGTTCGTCTCGGCCTCGCAGATCTGTTCGACAAGCTCAGCAGTTCAGTGCTGCGCCAGATCGGAGCGGTGTACTACGAGAAGCTGTACGCTGCTCATCAAGCGCATGCTTCTCAGGTTCTGGGGGATGCAGCGACGAGCGACTTCATCCTGACGCATGTCTTCAAGATCGTTCCGGTTCTCATCGACGATGAGGTAGCGTTTTGGCGTGAGGTACTCCGATTGCATCTCCGGGGGTGGAGTTTGCCAGCGGTACTAGCTGACAGGATGGCTGGGACGCTGCAATCGCGCTCAATTTTCGCGCATTTGCCGATTAAGGAACTGGTTGGAGACAGGGCATTCGCGCTGAGAACAATTCAGGCGGCATGGCTGGCATACCTGCAATCGTTCGGCGCAGCGCCAGGCGCCTCTGGGACCCAAGATGAGGGCTCTGTCTCCAGTTTGGCGATTCCGTTCGACCATCCGGACATTCGCATGGTGGTCGACTCCCTGTTTTTGGATGGAAGCCTCGAACCGGTTGCATTCGAGGCCGCTTCGGCGCTCACGCCGGCGTGGGTCCAAGTCGGCATCAAGAAGGACGTCCAAGGTCAGGCTCAGTTCATTGCAGAAAGCGCTACTGCGCTTGCAGAAGACCTGCCCGGTGAAGGTGCTCACCATCGTGAATGGCTGTCGTTTGCACAGCGTATGGGGGATATCCTCTCTAAGTTTTTCGAGCTTCCAGCAGAGCTCGGGGGTGAAGTATCACTTCACGTCGAGCAGCTTCAGCAATCAGCTGACGACAGTTTCCAGGGCTGGCTCGTTCGGCACTTTGCTGACCTACCTTCGCTCCCCGTATCAAAAGCTCCTGTCATGCTGCATCACGTTCCGCGGCACCTCAGTTATCGCCGCAACGAAAGTGGTGGCCGACAAGCTCTGCTCCTGTTCGACGGCCTGGCCATCGATCAGTGGTACAAGATTCGCGGGCGCTTGACCGAGAGGTTGCCATCCATCGAGATTAACGACGGTGCCTGTTTTGCCTGGTTGCCAAGTCTAACCTCGGTCTCGCGTCAAACGGTCTTTTCGGGGCTCCGGCCACGCGAGTTCGCAGGAACGATAGAAAGCACAGCTGCGGAGCCGACTTTATGGGCCAAGTTTTGGCAAGATGCGGGACTTCGCCGGAATGAAATCGTCTATCTCAAAGGCGTGAAGCGCCGCGAGGACCTGTCGCGGATTGCTGATGCGGTTAGTGGTCCAAGCATCAAGATCGCCGGAATCGTCGTCGATATGGTCGATGAGATCGTTCATGGCGCGACCCTGGGTAAGCGAGGCATCGCCAGTCAGATTGATGATTGGTGCGACACCGGTTTCGTGGATCACCTCATCACGCTGCTTCTCGACCAAGGCTTTGAGATTTTCCTGACGTCAGATCACGGTAACGTCGATGCCAAAGGGATCGGCCGGCTGAGCCAAGGGGTCCTTTCCGAAATAAAGGGGGAGCGGGTCAGGGTCTACCGGAGCGCCGACCTGGCATCCTCTGTGCCTGCCGATCTTGATGCCTTTAGGTTCGACCTGCCGGGGCTTCCGGTAGATTTTCTCCCTGTTTATCCAAAGGAGAGAGGGGCATTCACAGGAGTGGGGGATCGCGTGGTCGCACATGGGGGAATGTCAGTTGAAGAGCTGATAGTCCCCTTCGTCCGCATTACGCAGAAGAGTTCAAGCCATGAAAAGTGATACCGCGCCCCAGATCGGCTTTGACCGGTATATCCAGTTGGACTGGGCTCGATCCGCGCTCCGGGTGCGAGCCGGCCTCGAAACTTTGGAAGAACTGACCGGCCTGATTGACGCAAGCCATACAGGCACTGCAGCTAAGAAGAAGACACGCACAGTGTTGAACCGACTTTGGTTGGAACCGAGGTCGGACATCGAGAATATGTGTGATCGCGCCGTGGCTATCTACAAATCTGACCCCAGTACCTCTCTGGCGGCACTGACTTGGGGAATGGCAATTGCGACCTATCCATTTTTCGGAGCGGTCGCCGAGATCGTTGGAAGACTGCTACGCTTGCAGGGTGAATGCTCGTCAGCGGAAGTCCATCGCCGGATGGCGGAGGTTTATGGCGAGCGAGAGGGAACCCGTCGGATGACCAACATGGTGCTCCAATCCCAAGCAGATTGGGGCGCGATCGAGCGAATGAACAAAGGCAAATACATCACGGCGCGGCGCGAGCCCATTACTCTTACGCCGGACTTGGAGCTCTGGCTGGTAGAGGCGGCTTTACGCCATGCTGGCCGAGGAATGCACATAAGCTCGGTCTCGACGGCCCCAGTGCTGTTCCCGTTCAGTTTCAGTTATCGCCTGGCCTATAACCTCAGCCAGGATGAACGGTTCGCTGTCCGAGTAGACAGTGCCAGCAATCGCATTGTCGCCTTGGTGTGAGTTTGAGCGATGGCGATTACGCGTGCTGCAATCCAAGGGGCATTGGAAGCAGAACGAAGCTTCGTTCAGAAGGGCGGCAGGGTCGAAGTCGCCTCGGCGGATTGGGACGACGGTTACCTTGTTCTGGTCGTCCGGTCGGTCAAAGGGCAGCGCCGGGTTGTCATCGATGAAGCCCTGGAAGGCGTCAGGGCTAAATGGGGCGATGAGCTTGAAGCCGGAGGCATAATCAAGCTCGTCGACACCGATCACGATAGGATCGTGATTCAGATCGCAGCAGGCGGGATGCCATCGGTCGGAAGTCAGATCTGGCTATTCCCTGGAGATTTCCTTGGACCGCTGATCAATATGTGGGCCGGGGAAATGGGCGCGCTTGCAGCCAAACGGCTGCGCCAGACCAAAGAAGACACAGAGCCGCTACAGCCAGTTCTCCCGCTTGGAGATGCCTTTGCCGACCTTCGCGAAAGGCAAGGCAAAGCGGTCCAGAACTCGGCTTATCGATGCTCGATCACAATTGGTCCGCCGGGAACTGGCAAGACTTATACGATTGGCGCGTTGGGCGCTTACCTGCTTAAGAGATTTCCGAAGTCTCGCATACTCCTGTTGGGGCCAACGAATGTCGCTGTGGACACGGCACTGGTTTCCATCGACGATTGGCTTCGGCGCACCGACAAACCGGACATTGCGAAAAAGGCAAAGCGGATCGGTGCCTATTTTGACCCAAGAAAGTTTGTAGATCGGCCGCACTTGCTCGCACCAGGCATCGCCGAAAAGGGCGCAGAATTCCTGCTCCTCGAGGCATCTGAACCGCCCAAGAGCAAGGTCGGTGAGCATATCAGATGGAAAGACAAGTTGAGCGCCCTCCGCAAGGAGCTAGGCGCGGACATTACGACCGTCGCGTCCGAATCTAGGCTTGTGGCGACCACAGTTTCCTCTGCGATCACGTGGCACGAAACTTTGCGTGAAGCAGGTCCTTGGCATTTTGTGATCTGTGACGAGGCAAGCCAGGTGATTGGCCCGGCTGCCCTCATGGTGCCGGCAATGGCTCAGCAGACTATCTTCGCAGGAGATCCTTGCCAGCTGTCGCCGATCGTTCAATCCGTCGGGGCAAGCGAAAAGGCTCTTCTTGGGAGAACGGCATTCGATTTGTTCGCCCATGTTCCAACGACCATGCTGAACGAGCAGTCTCGAATGGCAGTTGGAATCTGTCAGGCTGTAAGCACGACATTCTATGACGGCGAACTCAAGGTATGTCGAAAGGCGCTGGCTGATCCCGAGTGGAAGAAGCAGCGCAGCCCCTTTTTTGTAGATGGACGCGAGATACCGCGAGTTTGCTTCGATCAAGTCTCCGAGCCTGCGACGTATTCGCAAAGCTACGGTGGCTTCATTCGCTTTCAGTCAGCCAAGCTGATCGAAACCATAATCGATAATCTCGCGGGCTCATACGTCGATCCGCAGGACGTCTTGGTCCTGACCCCATTCAGGGCTCAACGAACGCTGATCCGGAATTTTCTCAGGCGAAGGCATCCAGAGGTTTCAGTTAGTACGGTTCACCGAGCTCAAGGAAGCGAGCGGACACTCGTGATCTTTGATCCCGTCGACGGAACCTCGGGATTCTTGAAAGGCCGTGATGGCGAAAGGCTCATCAATGTTGCGATTTCACGGGCGAAAGCGCACGTGATTGTGCCCTTCGTTCGTGACGATCTCGATAATCCGTCCCTGGGGCTGCTCCATAAGATCGCGAGCAAATCCTTCCAGACGGCAGGGAAATTCGCCCGTCCATTCACGTTCTCGTCGCTTGCAAATTGACCCACGGTCTTGTTATGTTCTCATTTCATCGCTTTCCGGCATTGGAATGTAAAGCCATGAATACCAACAAGCCCGAAAAGCCGAGCTTCGACGGAGGGGATCCCGCATCGCCTTGGTCCGGTTTAGCGGAAGTGAGCGAAGCGATCCGGGACAACCGTCTTATGGAGTATCGGATCAAGAAGTCCTGGGCCGACCCATGGGGGCGTAAGCTTACGATCATCGGTATTTTTGTCATTCTTGCCGTGTTTGCGTTTCTGGCTGGCGCATCATTGGGATTGTGGTGATCTATGAAAGATCACCACTCCTTCACATCATCCGCTGACTCTGCATTGGCGCCTTGCGCTTGCCTGGTAACCTCATCGAGTTGCCCCTTGGATCCGCTGATCCTTTGGCGACCAGCAGCCTGAGCCCTCTGAACCTCTTCATGGAGATCGCCGGCGCCCACTTGGGGCACTGAACCGGACGCCCCTCCGCCGGTCTGTGCCCGCCCGCGCACCGACCCTGCGCCAGAGATTGCCGAACGGGATACGGACTGTCCGGGGGTCAGGACGAGGCGATCTACGATGCCGTCGCGAAGCTGCTCGGCATAACTTTCAATGAACTTGGCCTGCAATGCCTGGCCGTCCGGGCTGAGCTGGAAGGTCACGTCATCGAACCGGGCATTTCCATAGAAGTCACGATTGCTCTCGATCTCGGCCAATCCCCATTCGCGGTATGCTTGCGATAGATTGAGGCTACCTGCAGCGCTGTTGCCCTCGAAGAATGACGCCTGGCTCTCGAGCCGATTGGCGAGCTCTTCAGCTCGCCGTGCCTCCATCGTGTAGCTCTGGGCTTCTGTCAGAGAGGCATTCATGCCGCTTGCGGTGCTCGAGATCGAAGAGCTTGAAGAGGTACTGACCGAGCGCATGAATCCATCGCGGGTGCTCGACCAGTTTCGGCTATCCGACATCTGGGATAGGCTCCCAAAGATCCGCGAACGGTCTTCCGAAGCGATGCCGATGTCGCTGTCGGTCCACGTGCGTGTCCCACCGCCCTTCGCTCCGATGCTCCCATAGAGCACGCCATTTGAAATTCCGGCTTTTGCCCCAGCTTCGCCACCGAGGAACCAGGCCGTCGAGATGTCATCGGCCGCTCTGCGCGAAAGCCCGAATTGCCGCTGCAGACTGGTCGATGCCTGATCGACCTCGCTGAATGCGGTCTGGATGCTGTCGGAGTTCGAGGTGCCGGTCGCGCTCTCGAAGGATGCGCCTCGGCTGAACTGGTCCCTGAGCTCGCGGAACCTCGTGACAGCGCTGGTCGTCGATTCCGTGGCGACATTGGCATAGGTCTCGCTGTTGGCGCGGGCCTGCGACGCCATCGTCGAAAGGCGCGCTGTGAACTCCTGGCCCAGCGTCGGCGTGAAGGGATAGCTGGAGGTCGGGATCTGGTCGTAGCTGCCATCCGGGAAGCTCGTGGTCATCGAGCCGGTGTCGCTGAATGTCCGCGTCTGCGGCGCGCCGTAGGTGAAGCTTGGGGCAATCGTGCCTTGGGCGAACTGGCGGGTAAGGACGCTCGAGTTCTCGAAGCTGGTGTTGCCGAGCGAGACGTTGCCGGTGCTCGCCTCTCGGGCCGCTTCTTCTGCCGCATTCTGGCTCGGATTGAGGTAGCTCGTCGCATGGTGCGAGATCGCCATGGCGCCCTTGGCCACGCCACCTGCCAGGAACGGGACAGAGGCGATGAGGTAGCCTGCCAGCAGGCCAATATCGCTGTTCACGTCAGCCATGCCGGTGAAGCTTGCAAGGCTGAGTGAGGTGGTCCCGCCTTCCTGGACAGGTTTGCGGCAAAATTAAGCTCAAGCCGATGTCGTCATGCCGCGAGTTTGGCCATCAGATCATGGGGGGCATGCCCCCCATGATC
>Ga0065721_10004936_pt1 | contig 29798 bp, 20 predicted proteins | sample Mesricmetagenome_FD_59108 | JGI IMG/M metagenome (GOLD analysis project Ga0065721, IMG submission 59108) | Mesophilic microbial community from rice straw/compost enrichment Sample: eDNA_1 v2 (version 2) | ecosystem: Engineered > Solid waste > Grass > Composting > Bioreactor | place: USA: Davis...
TCGCCTGCATGCCACTCCCCTCCTCCATGCTTGTATCCTATTCAGGAATCGTCTTGGCGGAGGCGGCGCTCGTACAGACGGTTTTACGGTGTCCGGTCCGGAACGCAAAAAGCGCGCCTCCGAAAGCCTCGGAAGACGCGCCGTTAAAGGATTTATTTAGTGGTGCTGATGAAGGGATTCGAACCCCCGACCTACGCATTACGAATGCGTTGCTCTACCAGCTGAGCTACATCAGCAAATCCTTTATTATCTTAGTCATTTCGCGAGCAAAAGTCAAGCGATTTTGCGCTGGTTTTTTATGGTTTTTCATCAGACGACATGAAACGTTCTGTTCGAGCGCACTTCACGCCGCTCCGAAGCCTCGTTCCCCGTCGATTGTTCGTTGCCGACTCCGCTGATCATCAGATGCAACTGGCGCTTCAGATCGACTTCGTACGGCTTGGTCAGCAGCTCGCCTTCGGAGGAACGGATGACGCGGACGATCGGGCGCTGCTTGGTGTCTTCGTGCAGCGCGGCGACGACGCCCAATTCGCCCGTACTGAGACGCACCGACGTTCCTCTCGGGAACAACGCCATATTGTCGCGCAGCCTGCATACCTTGTCCATGTCGTACAAGGTTCCGGCGCCCCCGTACAGCACTTCCAGAGCTTCGTGAGGCAGCATCGGAACGCCGTTGCCCCGCCCGTTGACCAGCGTATCGAACATGTCGAAAATGCTGATCCACTGATGGTGCGGGTGGATTTTCTTGCCTTCCAGCCCGAACGGATAGCCGCTGCCGTCCAGTCTCTCGTGATGGAACAGAGCGCAATGGGCCGCCATAATCGCAAAGCCGCTGTCCCGAAGCAGCTTGTAGCCGAGCTCCGCGTGCTTCATATAGGATTGGTCGTTCTGCGTCACGCGCGACTTCAAGCCGTCCGGAAGCTGCAGTCTGCCGACGTCGTGCAGCATCGCGCCGATTGCCAGGGCATGCAGATCCTCGGCATCCAAGCCTTCTTCCAAGCCGAGACGGGTCGCGCAGACGCCCACGTTCATCGCATGCTCGAGAAAATGCTGCTTATCCCCGTCCGTCAACGTCGTCGTCAAATGCACGGGCAAGCTGAGATCGTTACGGCGAGATTTCAAGTCGTCCACCAGCAGCTTCGTCGCGTCGTACACGAAACGAACGACGTTCGGAGACAGCTTCTCCTTTTCGCTGCCCAACAGCTCGTCCATCACGTGAGTCAGCGCACCGTGCAAGACGATCACCGTCTCGTCGCGAATCGCCTGATCCGGAGCGATATCTTCCGTGCCCTGCTCCTCGATATGGAGATACGGCATCCCTAACTGCTGCAATCGCTTGATTGCGTGTTCAGTCAGTACGAATCCTCTTCCGGCCAGCACGTGGCCTTGTTCCGTATAGATCGATCGTCCCAGCTTCATTCCCGGACGGCATTGACTCGTATGCATGATGATCATGCTTTCCACTCCCTTTTTTGCTTGCAAGGGGCCTCGCATCCCCGTTTCATGGCCTAATCGTATCGAACCCTCGCGTCATATGACCAGTGACCCCTGTCACCGTTTCCGTCATGTATGCGGTTCAGGAAGAGTTGCGTCTGTTCAAATTCGCGCGATGCACTATAATGGAAAAGAAAGGGGAGAAAGTACGCATGCTCAAAGTATTGATTGCCGACGATCAAGCGTTGATGAGAGACGGCCTGCAAACGATTCTCCAGTTGGAGGACGACATAGAGGTCATCGCCACCGCCGAGAACGGCGAAGAGGCTTGCCGGCTTGTCGGCGTCCACGATCCGGATCTGGTCCTGATGGACATCCGCATGCCGGTCATGAGCGGGATCGAAGCGGTCAAGAAGCTGCGCGCCGAATCCCCGCATACGAAAGTGCTCGTACTGACGACATTCGACGAAGACGAATATATTATCGAAGCTCTGGCAGGCGGAGCGGTCGGTTTTCTGCTGAAAGACATTCCGACCGAGAAGCTGCTGCAAGCGATCCGCGATGCGGCGCAAGGAGAAATCATGCTCCCCTCGGCGATCGCCGTCAAGCTGGCCGCCCGACTGGCTTCGCCCTCGCCCGCAGCCGGCAAGGCTCCCGCTGCTCGCTCGCGCGGACGCACCGCCGATCTGAAATTCACCAATCGCGAGATGAGCATCATCGCTTTGATGGTGGAGGGTCGCACAAACAGGGAGATCGCCCAATTGCTCTTCATGAGCGAAGGCACCGTCAAAAATTACATCAGCGCCATCTACGACAAGATAGGCACGAACGACAGAACGCAAGCCGTCATCTGGTTAAAAGACATGACTATTATATGACCGCCGTCACTAGGCCGCTTCGTTCACCGCAGGTACAATGATAACAGCGTCGCAAGCCGGGGCGCGCCCGTTGGAGGAATGAAGTTGGTTGGAAGCGGCGTTCGCAATCATCTGCCGTTGTTGCGCATATTGGCGGTTTTGATCGGCCTTCATGTCCTTTTGGCATGGGGTTTGGTCGTTATGGGGCGCGGCTTCAATTCCCCCGGACTGCCCCAGAACGCTTGGAGCTGGACTCCCGCTTCGAATAAGGATTCCGCGCCTCCTTCGAGCGGCTGGCTTCCTTATTCGGACAAGCCCGGGCATCCGTCGAATTCCTCCTTTTATTGGCTTCGCGTACCTCTCGACCCGACCGACACCCGAGACCCCCGTTTATTCGTTCTCAACGCGGTCTCCCTCTCCGTATACGACGGCAGAGAGCTGCTCTACGCCTACGATCCGAAAGACCATAACCATAGATTAAACCTCCTGTATCATTGGAACCTCGTTCCGCTATCCGCGCCGGTTCCCTCCGAGATTTATATGCTGCTCGACGACCGGAAGCTTGATCGGCTTCCGTTGTTCATCCGTCAAGTTTCCTACGGGGATTTCGTATCCTCCCTGATTCGCAAAGAAACATATGCATTCGTCTTGTTCGCGCTCTTCCTGTTCAGCGCATGCTTGGCCATGGGCCTGTACGCCATTCGCCGGGAACGACTCCATCTCTACTTCGCGCTGATGGCGCTATGCGGCTGTTACGCGGCGATTGCCCGGACCTATCTGCTTCAGCTGTTCTGGGATCAGCCGTGGCTGAGCTATCTGGACTTCGGCATTTTCCCTCTCGGGGTGTTCGGATTTCTGGGCATCATCATCGAAGTGCTCGACAAGAAGCTTACCGGATCGCTTCGAGGAATCAGTCGAATCATTCTGGGCTTCTCGCTGCTCTCGCTCGCGAGCGCCGTCGTTCTGGACGTCGAGTGGTTCGGGTGGCTGCTCAGCTATCCTATGCTTGCCATGTTCCTGGTTACGACGGGTTACCTGTTCCACGCTCTATGGAGAGCTTATCAGCAAAGACAAGGCCCGGAATCGATCTGGATGATGGCCGGCTTCTTCATCGTGACCTCCACCGCGCTTCTCTATGTAGTGCGCACTTATTTGGCGGTGTTCTTCACGAAGCTTCGCGAAAGCTTGCCGTTCTTGAACGTGCTGGAATACGACTTTCTGTCCATTGCCCTGCTCCTGTTCTTAATCTGTCTGGTGCGCGTAATCCTATACCGTTTCGGGCAGATGAACGTTCGGCTTAAGCAGTTTAACCAAGCCTTGGAGACCAGCGTCCAGACCCGCACCGCAGAGCTGCAAGAGAGGGAAGAGCAGCTTCGCGAAGCGAACGTCCGGCTGTCCGGCACGATGAGAGACACGGCCGAGTCGATCGCCTCCTCCATCGTTCTGGAGGAACGTCATCGGCTGACCGGAGCGATCCACGACACGATCGGCCATTCCTTGACGGCGACGCTTGTTCAATTGGAAGCCGCCAAACGGCTGCTTCCCCGCGACCCGGAGCTGGCTCTCTCCAAGCTGGACGCTTCGCAGCAATTGGTTAGAAGGGGCTTCGAAGAAGTCCGCGACTCCGTCCGCCTGCTCCGGGACGACTCTACCCGTTACGATCTGGCCGCCGCGATCCGGCTGCTGATCGAGGAGACCGCCGGATCGACGGGAGCCGTTATCGACAGCCGGATTTCCGAGCTGCCGGACAGCCTCTCGACGCTGCAGAAGAGAGTGATCTTCCAAGCGCTGCAGGAAGGCTTGACCAACGGCTTGAGGCATGGTGACAGCCAACGGTTCGATTTCGAGCTGACTGCCGACGATACCCGGCTTTATTTCCGTTTGGCCAGCGACGGAAGAACCTACCTTCCTTCCGAATACGGATTCGGCTTAAGGGCAATGTCCGAGAGAATTGCCGATCTCGGTGGAGAAATGGTCATCGAGCCGGGCGACCCGGGCTGCGTGCTGACCTTGTCGCTGCCCTGCCCGTCTTCGGAGGATACCGGGAAAGGAGCGAGGCAGGCATGAGCAGCGCAAGCTTCTGGGGAAGCCGATTTCCCTTGTATCGCGCGTTAGCGATTTTGATCGTTCTGCTGATCGGCTTCGGCTTCGCCTTGTCCGCCTTCCAGCGGGATAACGAGCTGATCTTCTCTCTGAGGGGCAAAGACTGGCAAATGGTCCCCGCTCCCTCCTTCGACGATCCGCGGCCTCCCGAGTCCGGCTGGCAGAGCTACAACACGAAGGAGATACGGGCCGAACAAGCGTATTGGCTTAAAATACCGTTGCCGGCCGCGAAGCTGGACGACCCGCATCTTCAGATTCGCAATTTCTCCAGCATGAAGGTGTATGACCGAGGGACCGTCCATTACGAATACGCGCAGACGGCCGCCGACAAACGGACGAAGAACGGGTTCAACTGGAAGTTCATTCCGTTGTCCGCTCCTCTATCCGACGAGATCTACATGCTCGTCCAGTACTCCAAGCATTTTCCGATCGATAGCCGGATGGAGCTCGGCAACAAAGCCGATCTGCTCGACGCGATGTTCCGCTACGATATCGACAACCTGGTGTTGGGCTCCCTTCTTCTCTTCTGCAGCTTGATCGGATTGGGACTGTACGCGAGCCAGCGCGACGCGCTGTATCTTTACTTCTCTCTCCTGTCCTTTACCGGCGGATTCGGAGCCCTCGTGTGCAACCATCTGTTCATGGTCCTATGGAACAGCCCGATTCCCGGCCACTTCCAGGATGCCTGCATGCCGATAGGGGCCTATGCATTCATTGGCGCTCTGTCGCATTTGTATCCGGATATTTACGGACGCATGCTCCGCTTCTTCCGCAGGCTGCTGCTGGTCTATTCCGCGTTGACGATTGCCGGCGCGCTATTCAGCTTCTCCGCCTACGTCCAGGCCGTCGTCGCGTTTGCTCCGCTGTTCCTGGTCATCTTATTGCTGGCCTATTGGACGATGAGAACCGCCTACCGCGCCAAGCAAGACGTGGAGTCCGTCTGGATTCTGGCCGGCTTCCTGTCCCTGGTCACGATTACCGGCACGCATATGTACCGAGTCGCTCTGCACACGTTCTTCCCGCGCGAAGTGAATGCCCTGCTGCGCTGGATGTTCGAGCTGCCGGTCGATCTGCTCTTCTGGGGACTGTTCGCGTTCGTCGTCTGCCTGATTCGCGTCATCGTCCAGCGCTACACGGCCATGAACCGGCAATTGACCGAATTCAATCGGTCGCTGGAACAAGCCGTCCAGATGCGAACGGCACAGCTAAGGGAGCGCAAGGAACAACTGGAATTGGCTCATGAAAACCTGGGGGCGTCTATTCGGGAAAATGCGGAGGCGTTGGCGGAGGCGATGAAGCTGGAGGAAAGACACCGGATTACCGGCAGCATTCACCATACGGTAGGACAGACGCTCAGCGCCACAATCGTGCAGCTTGAAGCGGCCAAGCGCTTGATCGAACGCGACCGCCTCCTGGCGGAGGAGAAGCTTGAATCGGCGCAAAGCCTTATCCGAACAGGACTGGAGGATATACGCCGATCCGTGCGCATTCTGCGGGAGGACGACTCCTACTACGATCTGGTCGGCTCGATCGGAGCCCTGTTCCGGGATGCCGAGCAATTCCGCGGCTGCGTCGTCGAATACGATCCCGATTCTCTCCCTGACGCCTTGGACACTTTGCAGAAACGGGTCGTATTCCAGACGCTTCAGCAAGGAATCGATCTCGGGGTGAAAATGAATCGGGGCCGCCCCTGCAGCTTCAGGCTCTCCGTGAATACGGGCGCGGGATGGATGAACCTCCGGTTTGTCCACCTCGACGCTTCTCCCCCTTCAGCCGCGGATCTGGAATTCGGCCTGCAGACGATCGCTGAGCGGGCCGTACGAATAGGCGGAAGCCTGACGAGCGAGGCAGCTCCCTTGGGCTTCGCGCTTAAGCTGACTCTGCCTCTCGTATCACACGATTCCTTCGACCTGCATAGACTGGGATGATGACAATAGCCCATGCAGGCAAGGGGGAATGCAGATGAACGGACAGACGTTAATGCTGCCGATCCGGACGCGAACGTTCACCGCGAAGAACGTCAAGGTCAACGTGCCCTACGTAAGCGGCGGAACGTCGCTCGCGGCGCAGGAGAAGATGAACGACGCGATTGCGGAAGCGACGCAGCGGCTCATGAAGGACCAGGGTTTTCCCAGCGACGACATCCAGCAGATGGACGGCACTTACGAGATCAAGACGAACGAGCGAGGCGTGCTCAGCCTTTCTCTTCTGAACTACGTTTTTACGGGCGGAGCCCACGGCAACACGCTGCAGCGGTCGCTTACGTTCGACGCCGACACCGGCCGCAGCTACAAGCTCGGCGAGCTGTTCAAGCCGGGAACCGACTACAAAGCCCGCTTGAACAAAATTATCGAAGCGCAGATCAAGTCGCGGGATATGCCTCTGCTCGGTCCCTACCCCGGGATCAGCGACGACCAGGAGTTCTATATCGCCGACAAATCCCTGGTCATTTATTTTCAACTGTACGATCTCGTCCCTTACGCTTGGGGATTTCCCTACTTCCCGATCTCGGTGTTCGAGATCCAGGACATCATCGACGAAGACGGCCCTCTCGGCATGATGATGTATTGACAGGAACGGCGAAGCAAGCGGCTGTCTCATAAGTAAAAAGAGGCATACTAAACGATTATCGATGGATGCAGGGTAAGCGGCATCTATCTCCTTCCGATGCTATACGATCCTGAAACCTGAATGGGTAAACCCGAGATAAGGTGATTTCAGGAACGTATGAGGCAGTCTCCAGGAGATAGATGCCCTTCTTTTTTCATCGATAATCTTGTACGCCCTTACTTGTGAGACAACCCCTTTTTTTCAGCCTACCATTTGCCCGCATCGATCTCGGAAGGCTTCAGTCCCGCCCAGATGTTCGGCACGTCTACCGTTTCCGGATGCTCGAATACGAGGAAGGCAGTCGGCAAGTATCTCTCCCCGGACGAGGAGGAAGGCTTGTTAACGATCTCTCCGCTCTCGTTAACGAGCACCGTCGAAGAGCCGCCGTCCAGATTGGCCGCGATGACCGCGCCATGCTCCAGCAGAATTTCCTGCGCATCGTACAGCGTGGCGCCGATGCTGTATCCCGGCTGCCTCCCGTCGATGAGCAGGAACAGAATTGCGCCGTCCTCGCGCTGCCCCATGACGGTGCGCGGCGCGACTCCCCATCCTTGCGAGCGATTCGGAATCAGCCCTTTGCCGTTCACGATGATTCTCGGCGAGAAGCTGACCGCTTCGGAGATGCCCAGCTTCATCAGCTCGTCGATCGAATATTTGCCGGCAAGCATCTTGCCGTCCTTGTCGATGCCGACGATCTGCACGCTCTTCGCGCTGCCCAGACCGTTGTAGTAGATCTTACCCTGACTGATGACGAGTCCGATCGGCTTAAAACCGTTGCCTCTCCAGTTCGGATCGGCGAAGCCTCCCGCGTTCACCCCCGCAAGCGCGCCCGTCCGTTTCACCATGCTGGACACCTTTTCTCCCCGTCCCGTTTTGCCCGGTACGACAAGCCGCACTTTTTTCGGATCGCGCACCGTCAGCAGATAACCGTGAAACCCTTCCCCGTCAACCTCTTTCACGGAGATCAGTTCCTCGGGCACCTGTCCCTCCGACGCCTGCTCCCCTTCCGCTGCCGGAATCGTATGCGTGTCGCGCTCCTCGCCCATCTCTTCGAACTGCTGCGCATACCGGGCGACTCGCTCCCGAAGCGCCTTCTCGCCGATAATGTATTTCGCCCATTCCCTATGCTGAGTCGTGATGAGCGAGTCGGCCAGCATATAGCGATACGTATTGCCCGAAGGAGTGAGATAGAACCAGGCCGCGAACAGAACAACGGACAAGCACCCCGTGACAAAAACGAATTTGTATAAGCTCCACAACAACGACCGCTTTCTTCTTACCGTCTTTCTGGCGCCGCTCGGCGCGGCCGTCTTCGCGCCGTTGCCGCTTGCGGATAACGAAGACGCCTTGGATGATCTCGGCGGTAATGGCTGCATGGACGTCCACGCTCCTATGCTCTCTCTATATATTGTACCTCCTTTATACGAGACTCGAAGCGAGGTTGTTGCTTACGCAACAAAAAAAGCCGCGTGAGCGGCCAGAACGAACAGTTTCTATCGAGTTGTTCCTTATCGCGGAGGAGCCTGCTATTCCCGCTCGCTCGAACGCGGATGCCGCAGCCGGTCCTTCCTCTGCCTTGCAGACGACAGACGGCTATAGCTTAGGCTGTTTGACCGCCAGCTTCGTCCTTTCCAGCGCCCGTATGTTCTCCTCATAGTTCTGCGTGACCAGGCCCACGTACAAAATATCGATGACGTTAAGCTGCGCGATCCGCGACGCCATCGCTCCAAGCCGATAGTGCTTCTCCAAATTGCTCGTGAACAGAGGAATGTCGGCCAATTCGGCGATCGGATTGCTGCCGAACTGAGTCAGCGAGATGAGCACGGCTCCTCGCTCCTTCGCCACCTGAAATGCATGCAGCACCCCTTCGTTATGGCCCGTGTACGAAATGCCGAGCACCGCATCCTCCTCGGTCAAGCCCGAAGCGATGATCGCCTGCATGTCCTCGCTGTATCCGACCTCGCACCATTTGTTGAGCCGCATCACCTTGATCTTGAAATCCTCGGCCACGACCGACGATGCCCCGATGCCGAATACGCCGATCTTTCTTGCGGCGGCAAGACGCCGAATCGCCTCTTCAACCGAGTCCTTGGACAGCACGCTCACCGAATCCTTGATCGACTTGGCGTTGTTGTGCGATACGAATTTGATCAACTCCTCCGTGTCGCCTTCGACGCGGAAAAGCTGGTAATCGTCCCCGACCTCGCCCGACAAGGCCAGATCCGCCGCGATCCGCAGCTTTAGCTCCTTGAAGCCGTTGCACCGCAGCGAGCGAGCCATCCGGACAATCGTCGCCTGGCTCACCTTCGTCTCGTTGGCCAGCTTCTGAACGGACATGTCGATAATGTCCTTGGGGTGATCCAGAATATAACGGGCCACTCGCTGCTCCATGGACGGCAGCGTATCGTATGCGCCTTCTATGCTGACAAGCAAACCTTTAAGCATATTATCCCCCTCACCCTCTGCCGACCGCATCTGAGGCCATTCTAGCTTTTCATTCCCGTAATGGCAATACCTCCGCTAAAATAACGCCAAAATACCTTTACGAGCGCATACGCCTCCCTGAATTGTAAGGTATAATGGAGTGGACAATCGCGAAGATCCAGGAGGAACAAACCTTGAGCGCCCACGAAAATTATACGATCCGCACCTATACCGACGGCTTCCCGCTGTACGAGCTGAGGGAAGAAAGCACCGATTCGTCCTTCGTCGTCTGCCCCGAGCGCGGGGGAATCGCGACAAGCTGCCGACTGCACGGACAAGAGCTGTTTTACTTGGACCGGGAGACGTTCCTGAATCCGCAGGCGAATATCCGGGGAGGCAATCCCGTGCTGTTCCCGATCGCGGGCCAGCTTGTGAACGGGGAATACGAATGGAACGGCACGACCTACCGGATGAAAAACCACGGAGTGGCGCGGACTGCCGCATGGGAAGTCGTGGAGACCGGCACATCGGGCTCGGCGTTCATTACGTTGTCCCTGTGCAGCAATGCGGAAACTCTGGCCGCATATCCGTTCGAGTTCGAGCTGAGATTCACTTATCGTCTGAAGGACGGCATTCTCTCGATCGAGCAGCAGTACCGCAACCTGTCGGATGAACCGCTGCCGATGGTCGCCGGCTTCCACCCGTATTTCGCCACCGAAAGCAAAAACCTCACCTACGGCACGGACGCCACTCGCATACTGGATTACAACGACATGCAGGAGAAGCCGTTCGACGGTTACTTGAAGCTGGAGGGCATGGTGGAATCGGCGGCCTTGCTGGACGCGGGCAAACCGGAGATTTCCTTCCCGCTGGCGCAGGGCCGCCAAGTTCGCTTAAGCTACAGCGAGCAGTTCCGCTACGTCGTGCTGTGGTCGGTGGAAGGCAAGCCGTTCGTATGCGTGGAGCCGTGGACGGCGCTGAACGAAGCGCTTAACAGCAAGCAAGGACTGCTGACGGTAGCCCCGGGGGAAACGCTCGAGCTTGCCCTGAACTTCTCTCTGGAAGGGTAACCGCCGCACATCCAGACAAGTCTAAGCGCACAAGAGCGCAAGCCTGGGCCAGACTCCCCGGGCTTGCGCTCTTTCATAGCCGACCATTCTCGTCGATCGTTCGCACAACGTTGCAGCGCCCCATCCGACGTAGTACAGCAACCCTTTCTCCCGCTCCTCTACCCTTTCAGCCCCGTCAGCGTAATGCCCTCCAGGAAGTATCGCTGGCCGATCAGAAACACGATCACGCAGGGCAGTACGACCGCCGCCGAAGCGGCCATGAGCAAATCCCATTGCGCGGTATAGGAGCCTTGGAACATCTGCAGTCCCAGAGCCAGTGTGAACAGCTTGTCGCTCTTCAAATAAATGAGCGGTCCCATGAAATCGTTCCAGGAGCCCAGGAAGCTGAACAGAGCGACAACAATGAGAGCCGAACGGCTGAGCGGAAAAATAATTTTCCAGTAAATCTGAAAATAGCTGGCGCCGTCCACGACCGCCGCTTCGTCGAAATCTCGCGGAATCGTTAAATAGAACTGTCTAAGCAGAAAAATATTAAAGATTCCCCCTCCGAAATACGCGGGTACGATCAGCGGATAGAACGTATCGTAGAAGCCAAGCATTTTCCAGCCGAGAAAGCTTGGAATCATCGTTACCGCGAACGGCAGCATCATGCTCGTCATCAGAATGGCGAACACCGTATCCCTGCCCTTCCACCTGATCCGTGAGAATCCGAATGCGGCAATGCTGCTCGTCGCCACCGTCCCAACCAGAACGCTTACCACGATGATCATCGTATTCGTAAAGAAGACATCGAACGGAAGCACCGTAAGCGCCCTGCGAAAATTATCCCACTGAAACGGCGCCGGAATCCATTCCGGCGGCATCGTGAAGATTTGCGACAAATTCATCAGCGAGCTGCGCAGGAGCCAGACGAACGGAATAATAAACAGGATCGAGATCAGGATCAGGGCCGCATATCCTGCGCCAAGCGCAAGCTTCGATTGTCTCACGGGCGCTCCCCCCCTTCGTAATGCACCCAAGACTTGGAGGTTTTAAAGACGATGTACGTGAACGCCATAATAATGATGAACAAAATCCACGCCAAAGCGGAGGCATACCCCATCTCGGTATCCCTAAAACCGCTCCTCCACAAGTAGAACACGTAGAACAGACTTCGGTTATTCGGTCCGCCCTGAGTTAAAATATACGCTTCATTGAACACCTGGAAGGAGCCAATAATCGTCATAATCGTATTGAAAAACAAAGTAGGCGTAACCATCGGTATCGTAATGTGGCGCAGCTTGCTGTACCAGCCCCCGCCATCTACGTCAATCGCCTCGTAATACGAATGCGGGATGCCGGACAGTCCGGCTAGGAAAATAATGACGGTACTNCCGATTCCCCACAGCGTAGTCAGCACGACGGACGGAATAACGCTGCCNTCCGCATAAAGCCAGTTGCTTCCCGGCANATTAAACCANCCCAGCAGCGAATTCAACAAGCCCAAATCCGGATTCATCAGCCACATCCAGATCATGGCCGAGGCCACCGCCGGCACGATGCTCGGGAGATAGATAATCGTCCGAAACATCGCCCTTCCTTTCACGTTCATGTTAAGCAGCAATGCAACGGCAAAAGAAATGATAATGACGGCAGGCACCCGAAGAACAACGAAATAAAACGTGACGCCAAGCGACTTATAGAACAAATCGTCCTCGCCCGAGAACAGCCTGGTGTAATTATCGAAGCCAATGAAGGAGGTTTGCTCCTTAAATACGTTATAGTCCGTTAGGCTGAGCGCCAAGCTCGCGATCATCGGACCCAAGGTGAAAATGATAAAACCGAGTATAGCCGGAGCCGTGAACAGCAGCCCGTACCAAAGTCCTCTTCGCATGCGCGCCTCCTATCCCGAAGCTTCCGGTCAAGAAGAAGACGGTCTGCGAGCAGACCGCCGTCCTCCTATCGCAGCATTCGCGGTTTTCCGACTACTTGATATCCCGGCGGCCCTGCACTTGCTCCTGCGCTTTCGCGGCGATTCCATCCATCGCTTCCTGCGCCGTCTGCTGGCCAAGCCACACTTTATCCAATGCCGGATTAACGATATCCATAATTTTGTTGAAGTTTTTTACATAGCCGGTAGGCGTCTGATGGCCTTTCGTCAAGATCACCTCGACGACAGCGTCTTTATATCCCGAAGGTCTTGCTTCCAGATTTTCAGTCCACTTCGCCAGCATAGCCGGATCGGTGTACCAATCTTTGTACGAAGGCATCCATGTTCCGCTCGTGATCATCTCAATCGAAGCTTCCGGATCGATCAGCGCCTTCATCAGCTCCCAAGCCTCCTGCGGATACTTCGTGGACTTGAACATCGAGAACATGCCGCATACGACCGTCGTTACCGGTTCTTTCAGAACGGGCATTACCCCGACGTTGAAGTTGAAATTCGACTGCGCCAGGCCCGCGCTGGCCCATTGGCCGTCAATCGCCATCGCCACCTTCTTCGTTTGAAGCGCGACATTCGTCGCCGGAATGTTCTTCGCCTGCACCGGAGAAGGCGAGACATGATGCACATTCATCAGATCCGATATTTTCTGGAGCGCTTCCACCGCAGCAGGCTCGTTCAGAGCGAACTTCTTGCCATCCTCGGACACGAAATCCCCGCCGTTGGAGTAAATGAAGTTGCTGTACATTCCCCACCAGGTAGAGGCGCTCACGCCATACTGCTTAATATTTTTCGGATCGAACCCCGGATCATTGGCCGTTCTCCCCTTCGTATCGACGGTTAACTGTTTGGCGACTTCGACGAATTCATCCCACGTCCACGCTTCCGACAGCTTGCTCGGAGGAGGAGCAATGCCCGCATCCTTGAAAATATCCTCATTATAGAAAAGAGCGAACGATTCCGGCCCGGGTCCAATCCCGATCACATTGCCCGGCTCCAGCGAATACATGATGTTGGGAACGAGGCTGTCCACGTTGATAAACGAATCTTTGTCGAGAAACTCTTGAAGATTATAGAACTTCCCTTGTTCCGCAAGCGGATAGGCAATGCTGCCCGACTCCATCATCGCGATATCCGGCACGTCATTGCCCGCAACCATCGTCGTCAGCTTCGTATCGTAATCCGCGGCGATGTGCTGCAGGTCGACTTTAATATTCGGATATTTCTCTTCGAAACGCTGAATCCCGAATTTGTAGGCTGCAACCTCTTCCGGCGACCCCCATACGGTCATGCGAAGTGTAATCTGCTCTTTCGATACGGCTTCGCCGGATGCCGAAGGCGAAGATGGGCTGCCGCCTGAATCGGACTTCCCGCACGCGGATATTACGGAGGAGAGTATAAGCATCATGATCATGAGCACCATGATCGATTTTTTTTGCCGTTTCATTTTCCGAACCCCTCTCGGTTATGTCTTTAAGGATTCATAGCTGCAGTCTATGATACTTTGATTATAAATTCAGAGGTAACGCTTACATATTCCCAAAGTCTTTGGAATGGTGGACTAATATTAGGGTTTCAGCGGCAGCGTAATCACGACGCTCGTTCCCGAGCTCGGTTTGGAGTTTATCGTGATGCCGTATTGCCCGCCATACAGCAATTGAATTCGCGCAATCGTGTTTTTGATGCCGACGGAGGAAGATTCGCGGAATAAAATCGCCTTTACCGTATCCTCGCTCATCCCCCGGCCGTTATCGGCAATTTCGTAATACCGGGCATCCTCTTCGATCCAACCCCGAATCCGAATAAAACCACCCGTCTCGATCTGGTCGAAGCCATGTAAAATCGCATTTTCGACAAAGGGCTGGAACAACAAGCGCGGGACCTTATACTCGTAGAGCCGCGGGTCAATCTCATAACCGATGGCGAATTTGTCCTCGAAGCGGGCGGACATAATGTAGAAGTAATTGTTCATCCACTCCATCTCCTCCGACAGATGAACGGCTCCCCAATCCTTGCGGGACGTATAGTGCAGCATGTTGGACAGACAGACGAGCATTTTGCTGAGCTCCTTCTGCCCATTCTCGATGGCCGTCCAATTCATCACATTTAACGTATTGTACAGAAAATGGGGATTCATCTGCATGCTGAGCGCCTGAATTTCTGCCTCCTGCTCCTTCAGCTTGATCTCGTAATTTTCCGTGACGAGATGCCGGATCTGTTCATTCATACGATTAAACCGCTGCAGCAAAATCCCGAACTCGTCATTCGTGCGAACCGCGATCTGCGTCTGAAAGTCTCCTTCCCCGACAGAGCGCATCGCCCCCAGCAGCTTCTTGATCGGCTTCGTGATTCTGCCGGCAATGAAGTAAGCAAGCGCCATGGCCACGATTCCCAGGATGACGGCCATCAACATACTCGACGTTCGAATGACGGGCACCAGGCTGCTCACCAGCGCCGATTCCGGCGTCCATACGACCGATATCCAGCCGGTAACTGTCGAGCGATCGAAGCAGACGATGACAGCCTCTCCGTCCAACGTCATTCTTAACGTGCCGCTGTTCTCCTGCTGCAATCGCTCCAGCCACTGTTCTCTGTAGACTTGCGATATTTTGTTCGGGTCGCTGCTGGCTACGACTTTATACTCCTCGTTCATGACCAAATAACGGGAGCTCTCAGGAAAGCTCTCCTCATAGAGTGATCCCAGCGCTTCCAATTTGAGGCTTATCGCAAGAACGGGACGTTCCACGCCGGCATCCATCTTCTCAAGCGTCGTATTATCCAAGTACGAGAAGTCCAAATACCGCGTCGCGGAAAATAAATGGCGGAAGTCCAGCTTGCCATTTTGCAAATACGGCTGCTCAAACATATCGACGAAATCGTAGGTAGGATACCAGACGATTTTCCCGCCGGCCTGTTGCGCCTTGCGATAAACATCCGACTGCGTGGGGTCTCCTTGCGGCAGCATCTGCCCGAAAGTGAAATAGGACGTCCACAGTTGATACGCATAGACATCCTCGTTCAAGGAGAAGTATTTTCTTAACACCGCCGAAACCTGACGATCCGCTTCGAAGATATCGGCTTCGTTCGCAGGGTTTAGATTGCTGAATATGCGAAATAAATCCTTGTCCACAAATAAGGCCAAACTATTCTGCTCTATGATTCCAAGCTTCGTATCCATGATCGCGTTGTTTTTCTTGACGATTTCGTACACGTTCCTCTGGGCTTGCTCCGTGACCACCTGCAGACTCGTTCGATAATAAACAATTCCGAGCACGATGAGCGGAATCGCAATCAGGAAAATGTAGCTTGCCAAAATTCGCGAGCGGAAAGTCGTCTTCATTCCTTGCGCTTCCTTTCCGGAAGTGAAGTATGCTTGTAGGTTTCTGGGGATATGCCGTGATGCTTCTTGAATACCCGGCAAAAATATTTCGTATCCTGGTAGCCGCATTCCGTGGAAATTTCGTAGATTCTGAGCCGGTTCTCCGCGAGCAGCTCCTTGGCGCGCCTCATCCTGACAGCCGTGACATGCTCGGAGAACGTCCTTCCGGTCTTGCTTTTAATGAAAGTGCTGAAATAAGACGGGTTAAAGAAAAAATGCGCCGCGGCCCGCTCCAACGTTAAATCCTCTTTGACATGGTCTTGTATCCACCTCAAGCAATTCGCGACGATAATTTCGTTCTTGTCCTGCTGAACCTGAATCAGAGCGGCGTGTACTTCTCGCAGGCTCGCTTCCAACTGCTCCAGCAGCTCGCTGTAGGAACGGCATTCCTGAACAAGCGTTGCCGCGGTTTGCGTAAGCAGACTGCCCACCTGTCGATCCACGAGATCGTGTATTCTGCTTTTTATTTTCATGAGTAGCAGGGAGGCATGCTCCTTCACCAGCGCCGGTGTCGCATAACCGGAATCCGACAGCTGTTCGAAGGCGGCTTTGCACTGATCGATTGCACGCTCAACCTCGTTGCCCAGCAGCGCTTCGAATAGTCTTTCCGAATCGATCGGAACGGGGGGGCTGGGAGAAGCTCGGGACTCCTCATAGAGAAACAGACCTTCCCAGCATTCGAAGAAATGTTGTTCATTGGCTGTCTGGGCCGCTCGGTAAGCTTGAGGCCCGTCCTTGGACAGTGACTGGCAATAAGGCCCTATACCGTGCGTGAGCTTCCCCGCCGCCAACAATTCCATCGCGAGGGACCGGGAGATCAAGCGAATTTGCTGCTCCAGGTCCGGAGTGAGCGGAGACGTGCATACGATCGTTACCGCCAGATAACTTCTCTCCTGAAGCCCGTTGTGGAGAATCGTGATCGCTTTCCCCAGCTTCGACCAGCTCTGCTCCAGGCTCTGCAAATAGGCTGCGCCGCTTATTTTCTCCTCGTCCGACTTGCCGCATCTCAGCTCGGAATAGATGACGATGCCGCCGCCCTGCAGCCAATCCATCTTGTCCATCTCTTCTTGCTCGGATGGCGTCAAGCTCTCGTTCAGCCAGGAAAGATACAGTCGGCTGCGATAAGCGGAGGAAGCGACAGTCAGTCGCTTTTTCATATCTTCCGTTTCCTTGCGTTGGAGCGACTCGGCATCCAGTTCGAGTTCGATGCGGTCCAGCAAATGTTTGACGTTCTCCACTTCCACCGGCTTCAATAAATAGTCGTAGGCCCCGTGACGTACCGCCATCTGCGCGTATTCAAACAGATTATACGCGGAGATCATGACAACCTTCGTCTCTATTCCCTCCTCTTTCAGCTTCTCCAGGAAAGCCAGCCCGTCCATTCGGGGCATCCGGATATCCGTCAATATCGCTTCCGGACAGTCCAACCTCACTTGCTCCAACGCAGCTTCCCCGTCCTTGGCGGCTGTTACTTGAGCGTTCGGCCGCAGTTGGCGAATCAAGCTCATCATCCCTCTAAGGTGTCTCGGCTCGTCATCCACTACCAGTATCTTCAAGTTCTCCCCCCGTTCGCTTCTTGGTATTGCCGCTTAGCGAAAAAAAGCGCCTTCACGTGAGCAGGCGCGTACATCCATTCCATATGATAACTCTGCAGCCTAAGCGAATAATCCGGTGCAACTCCATCACGCCGAAGCCGGTCGCAGAGCGGGATTTCCCTTGCCTTCCATTATATATGCAGCTCTCTTGCATTAACAGGTCATTCGTTTTGGAAAGGTGGACTTATTTTAGGTAAATAGAGCGTGAAGACGGCCGGGTCCATGCAATTGTGCATGAACCCGGCCGTCTTCACGTTCTCTAAGCGTTCGCTCCGCCAATCAAGCTCTCCAGCCGGCTGATCGTCTCCTCCAGATCGCGCGGCACATGCTCTTTCAGCAGAGCGATCATCCCTCTTACCAGCAAACGATGACCCGTCGCCGGCTTCTCGACGATCTCCTTCAGCAGAGCCAGCGCGTCGAGCAGGTCGCGCTGTACGTCCTCCCCGCGTTCGGAGGCGGATGCGACGATTTTCCCTTCTATCTTGGCCAGCAATTGGAGCTCCTCGGTCACAACCTCTTCCGTTAAACCGGCCATGGTACGGAGCTTGACAAGATCCATCGGCGGCAGCATCGGCAGCTCTCCGGAACGAAGCAAGCCGTTCATCAGATCGTCCAGCCTCCGCAAGATATAATGGCTTAGCTGTCGTCCGTCGAACACCAGTTCCTCGAAGAGCAACGCCTCGAAATACTGCGACCACACCCCCGACACCAGCGCGGACCCGTCCGCCAAATAAGGAGCGGCCGACTCCCCGTAGATCGCCATCAGATGGGAGATATGCATTAGCTGCGATCTCGCGCGAAGCCGCATGATCATCGTCTGAATTTGCGGATGCAGGCCGGTAAAAGGTTCCTTGATCAGCATTTTCATAAAATCCAGATGCTCATGAATGAATCGGTACTGGCGTTCAAGCTGAACGGCGAACTTCTCCCGGGGAGGGAGAAGCGTCTCCCCGGGCTGTTCTTTAATTTGCGCAAACAGCATCTCTCCGTAATACTCGATCACCGAGATGAGCAAATCGTCCTTGGATTTGAAGTAGAAGTAGATGGAACCTTTGGCCATGCCCAGCTCGTCGACGATCTCCTGTATCGATGTCGCGTTGAAGCCTTTGCGAGCGAAGCAGCGAATCGCCGCCTCGAGAATCAGCTTCTTCTTATCCTGCATGGCTGTCTACCCTTTCCTTCGACGGCAACTTCCCGTTAAGCATTCGCGCTTTTCGGTTTACGTCTCATTTTCATCAGCAATTCGTAAATAATCGGAACGATCAGGAGCGTCAGCAGCGTGGAGCTGATCAGACCTCCGATAACCGTTACGCCAAGTCCTTTGGAAATAATGCCTGCGCTCTCGAATCCGAACGCCAGCGGCAGCAGGGCGCCGATCGTGGCCAGCGCGGTCATCAGAATCGGACGAAGACGGGTACCGCCCGCTTCGAGCAGCGCTTCGCGAGTGGACAGGCCGTCGCGCTCCTTGTGAATGACGCGGTCGATGAGTACGATCGCGTTGGTAACGACGATCCCGATCAGCATAAGCGCGCCCATCAGAGCCGAAACGCTGAGCGTCTCGCCGGTCAAGTACAGAGCCACCAATCCGCCGATAATCGCGAACGGCAGAGAGAACATGATCGCGAACGGAGCAAGACCGCCGCCGAACGTAAGCACGAGCGCCAAGTATACGATGGCGATAGCCGCCAGCATAGCCAGGCCAAGCTGCGTAAACGTCTCGTTGATCTGCTCGGTTACGCCGCCGAATTCCACGTCGACCCCGGACGGAAGCTGCAGCTCGTCAACCTTCGCCTGCAGATCGCTCGATACTTTGGCCACGTCCGACTTCGTGATGTTGCCGGTCACGTTAACGACCATTTTGCCATTTTGTCTGGCAATCGAGTTCGGCGACGTTCCTTCTTCGACCGTAGCCACTTCCCCGATCGACACTTCGATTCCGAGCGGCGAGCGCAGCTTTTTGGCCAAAATGTCGTCCACGCTCTTGTATTCCGCTTGCTCGACCGCGACGTATACGTTGTAACGCTTGCCGTCTTCCTCGATCTGGGTCAGCACCGGACGAATGCGCTGAGGGCTAAGCTCCATCGCGATCTGACCGGCTACGAGCCCGTACTGGCTCAGCTTCTCCTGATCGGCGACGAACGTGTATTGCTCGTAAGTCTTGGACAGGCTTGTTTTGACTTTCTCGAACGAATCGTCGGCATTCATCAGATCGGCGATCTGATTAGCGACCGGAGCGATCTGGTCGAGCGATTCGCCGAAGACGCTCAGGCTGAACTGGCTTCCGCCGAGTCCGCCGGTCTGGTCCATCTCGGCCCATTCTCCTGTCGGAACGGCTTTGCGCAGTTCTTCGATGAGAGCCGTCTTCTTGTCCGCGAAATCCTTCGTCTCGCTGTCATATTGCAGATAGAACAATCCGGACTTGGACGGCCCAGGCTGCAGCGGATTTTCGCCGCCGACGGAGTATTGTACGCTTGTGATGTCCGATTGATCCATAATGATTTTCTCGGCGATGAGCGCCTTCTGCTCTACGTCTTCGATGCGATCGCCCGGATCCGGGCTGTACGTCACCATCGCGTATTTATCTTCTTGCTCCGGCAAGAAGCTCGCGCCGATCAGAGGAATAAGGAACAAGCTTCCGACCAGCAGCGCGAACGAGACGACCAGCGTAATGATTTTGTGGTTCAACGCGGCGGTCAAGATGCGGCGATAGCCTTGGGCCATCTTCCCGTTGTTCTCTTCGTGATCGTGGCCTTTGCCTTCTTTCACGCCGTTCTTGAACATCTGGTGGGCCAACATCGGCACTACCGTAACCGCCACGAGCAAGGACGCCAGCAGCGCGAATACGATCGTCAGAGCGAACGGCAGGAAGATTTGGCCTACCATGCCGCTGACGAGACCGAGCGGCAAGAATACGGCGATAGTAACGATCGTCGAGGACATGATCGGAAGGAACATCTCTCTCGTCGATTCCTTGATCAGCTCGGCGCCCTTGAGCTTCTCGCCTTTGAGCGACATCCGTCGATAGATGTTCTCGATGACGACGATCGAGTCGTCGACCACCCGGCCGATCGCGACGGTCATCGCTCCGAGCGTCATAATGTTCAACGTAATGTCGAACTGCTTCAGGAACAGCACCGCGATAATGAGCGACAGCGGAATCGAGACGATCGAGATCAGCGTCGTGCGGATGTTTCTCAAGAACAGCAAAATGACGATTACCGCGAACAGCGCTCCGAACAAAGCTTTGCTGAGCATCGTTTCGACGGATTCCTCGATCGGTTTGCCTTGATCCAGCATCACGTCGAGCTTAAGATCCGTGAATTTCTCCTTCAGCTTGTCGGCTTCCGCTTTGACTCCATTCACCACTTCGACCGTGTTGGCGTCGTTCGCCTTGACGATCTGGATACCGATAGACTCCGCGCCGTTCGTGCGCGAGATGGATTCGGCTTTGCCTACGGTCTCGATGTCGGCCACATCTCCGAGCAGTACGGTCGGAAGACCGATGTTCGGCATCGGGACGTTGTCGATCGCCTCGTCCGTTGCCGGAGGCGCGCCGGCATCCGGCAAACCTGCAGCTCCGCCAGGCCCGGCTTGTCCGGCTCCGGCCCCTGCTCCCGCACCGGCAGGAACGACCGGGATGGCGACGTTCTTCAGGTCGTCGATCGTCGTAATTCTGCCGTCGACGACTACCGTCTTCTGCGTCTGGTCGAATTGGAACAGTCCCAGCGGAGCTTTCAGCGCCGAACCTTGGACGATCCCCTTGATCGTATCTTCATTCAAGCCCAGCTCGGCGAGCTTCGCCTGATTAAACTTCAGCGTTACTTCCTGTACGTACTGACCGGCGATTTGCACGGATGCGACTCCCGACACGCCTTCCAACGCGGGCTGCACTTCTTCCGTGACGACTCTCGTCAGCTCTTCCAGGTTCCCGTGGCCAGATGCGCTCAAGGAGATGACCGGGAACGAGTTGAACGAAAACTTGGAAATGCTCGGCGCCTGCACTCCCTCGGGCAGCTTGACGTCCGAGGCCGCTTCCCTGAGCTGCGCAACGGCCTGGTCCATATCTTGGCCGAAGTCGTATTCGATGAAGATCGACGACACGTTCTCCATCGAAGTCGAGGTTATATTTTTGACGCCTTCCGTATTTTTGAGTCTTTTTTCGAGCGGCTCCGTAATATCTTGTACGACCGTATCCGGCGCTGCACCCGGAGCTACCGTCGTGACGCTAAGGAACGGGAAGCTCAGGTTGGGCAAACTTTCCTGCTTCATGGTCATACCGGAATACAAACCCGCGACGACCACGATAATCGTGATCATCCATAACGCGAATTTGTTCTTAAGCGAAAATCCGATAACACTCTTCATTGTCCTCTTCCTCCTCCAATCTCTCTGACCAAAATATTATCGAACGATCGGTCAAAAGTCAAATGGACATTATGGCAATAATGCGTACTAACAATGAATTTTCAACCGAACGATCGGTCAAATCGTTGGGCCGCCAGCTATTGAACAGTCGTTCGAAACTGGAGAACCGCCCGCTTCCTTCCGTAGTATCCCCCTTTTCCCAACATTTCGAGTACCGGCGGGAGCTCAGACATTCGGGAAACGGGAGGATGGCAGGCGGTTAGCTCGTGAGGCGGTTCTATTGTGCTGGGAGCGGGAGATTGGCGGGCGGTTAGTTCGTGGGGCGATTCTATTGCGTGGGGAGCGGGAGATTGGCGGGCGGTTAGCTCGTGGGGCGGTTCTATTGCGCTGAGAGCGGGAGATTGGCGGGCGTTTAGCTCGTGGGGCGGTTCTATTGCGCAGGAAGCGGGAGGTTCGCGGGCATTTAGCTCGCGGGGCGGTTCTATTGCGTACAAAATGCCCGGAAGGGCGCACATAAGCCCGTCAAGCGAGCTTATGTGCTTATTCCTGCCGAGCCGGAGACGCTTTGGCGATATTCCAGCGGAGTGACGCCGACCGTCTCCCGGAATACCCGGTTGAAGTGTTTCGTATTGTCGAACCCGGCCCGTTCGCCGATGTCCATCACCTTCAGATCGGTCGTCGCCAGCAGTTCCTTCGCTTTCTCGATGCGCACGTTTTTCAAGTATTGCACGAAACTGACGCCGACGAATTCCTTAAACGCCTGGCTGAAGTACGTGTAGTTTAGCGATACGTAGTTGGACACCATCGTCATGTTCAGATCTTTGGCATAATTGGCGTGGATGTATTCCAGCGCTCGATCCATATCTTTGCGATCCACGTGAATCGATCTGAGATGACGAATAAAATCGTTCAGCCCCAGCAGCAAATTTTGCACGCAATGAATATAGTCCTGAATGTGCTCGAAATTGTACAAGCTGCCGGCCAGCTTATACATTTTGATGATTTCCACCGACGCTTCTCCGTAGGTGTGGAACACTTGATCGAAGATCGACTCGTTCAACAGGCGGCCTACCTCTTCGAAATAGCCGATATCCGCCCGAGCAAGCGCATCCGCCGCGAACAGCTCCTGAAGCAGCGCCTTCATTTCGTTGACGCGGTCCGTCCCCATCATGTTCGCGAGCCTTCCGATCGTTCCGACCGGAACCGGGTACTCCCGCTCCCGCCGCGCCAATTGCTCGTAACGGATCAGGGCGTCGCCGGATCGGCCGAGCAGCAGCCGATATTTGAGCGCATGCCTCGCTTCCTCGTATTTGATTTTGAGCTCGCCGAGCTCTTCGCCTTTCGCGCTGAGCCCGGCTGAAAAGGTGCCTGATCCGCTCGATGCCGCGGAAAGCTCCTCGACCATGCCCGTCAACAGTTTCTCCCGGGCGGAGAGAACGACAAGCCGACCTTCCTTGTCCTCCAAGCAAAGATACGCCTCGTCTTTGCCGGCCGCGGCCAAATACTCCGTTCCCTTAATCACGATTCGTTCATGACCTGCCGTATCCAGAATGCCCACCCAATAGTCGAACTCGAAGTCCAGAAGACCGGCCTCGCGCGCCAACCTCTCAACCTCTTCTGAACCAAGCTCCGGCGCCGACCAGATGTGCCGCAGCGAACTGATTCTCATCCCGTTGCGATATTTGTCCGTCTCGCCGAGTCGGTCGCGAAGCGCATCCCGCTCCCGCAGCTCGGAATCGGCTTTGCCCAGCGCCGCGAACAGGTCGTCGCGCACGATCGGCTTCAGCAAATATTCTTTGACCTTATGCTTAATCGCTTCCTTGGCGTACTGAAAATCGTCGTATCCGCTCAAGATCAGCAGCACCGGCGGATTGCCAAACTCCGCCAGCTTTCGGATCAACTCGATTCCGTCCATGTGCGGCATTCGAATATCGGTCAGCAAGATTTCCGCCGGCTCCCGCCCGTGCTCCTCCAACGCTTGCCGTCCGTCGGCCGCCAGGCGGATCGAATACGCTCCCGGATACTCCCGTTCGATCATCGCCTTCAGCCCGAGCCTGATATTTTTCTCGTCATCCGCGATCAGCAGCTTCCGCATTAGCCGTCAATCCTCCGTTCAAAATCAAGCATGGGATGCGAAGCGTCACCCTGGTACAGCTCCCTGACTCGCTGTCGACTCGCAATCCGTATTCCTTGCCGAAATGCATCTGAATCCGGCTGTGCACGTTCGCCAGCCCGATGCCGTTGCCCTTGCCCGAGGCGTCCCGAGACTCTCCCTCGACTCCTCGTTCGATGCGCGCGTTCAGCTCCCTCACCTGTTCCGGGGAAATGCCCGCGCCGTCGTCGACGATCGAGATCAGCACCGCGTCGTCCTCTTTCTTCGCGCGGATCTCGATCGTCATCTCGGTATCCCCAAGTCCGTGCTTGATCGAATTCTCAACGACGGGCTGCAGCGACATTTTCAGAAGTTCCAGGTTCAAGTACGGCTCGGGAATATCCGTCACCAGACGAATCCGATCGTCGAAACGAATGTTCGCGATGCTCACGTAATTGCCGATATGCGTGAGTTCATCTCTGAGCCGGACGTATTCGCTCGTCCAGCGCATATTGTAGCGCATCATGCCGCCCAAAGAAGTAAGCGCGTTGGAAATCTCCCTTTGGTCGTTGATTTCCGCCATCATCTTGATGTTCTCCAGCGTGTTGTACAAAAAATGCGAATCGATCTGGTTTTTCAGCGTAGCCAGTTCCGCTTCCTTGGCGGCGGCCTGCTTGTTGACCGCTTCGGCGATCAGCTCGTTGATCTTGCGCAGCATTTTGCGGAAGTGGTGGGCCAGATCGCCAACTTCACCTCCGCCCCGGATGTCCAAGTCGATGCCGAAGTCGCCTTGACGCACTCTTTTCATCGAGTCGGTAAGCACGTGCAGCTTTTTGAGAATGATCGCATTCAAGTAGTACGTCGCAATCGCAAGGATGGCAAGCAGCACGACGTTGGCCCAAATGATCCGGTTGCGGGCGTCGTTAATGCCGTCGTAGACGGGCTTGAGCGACGCTACCTTCAGCATATAGGCTTCCAAGGGTTGAATATAAGAATAGACGCCCAAGTACGGCACTCCGCGCACAGTGAACGTAAAGCTGCCCTTCCCCTCCCCGCTCGACTTTAGCAATGCAAACTGCTTTCTCAAGGCTTCATCGTCCACCCCGTTCCGTTCCAAAAACGGATTCGCCGGATTGCGAATAATGTCCCAATTCCGATCGACCATAATCATCTGGGATTGTTCGTCCTGAAGCGGGCTGAATGTATTTGGAAAAGAGTTCGTAAGCAGCATATCGATCTGCAGTATGCCGACATGCGTGCCCTGCGGATACTGAATCTCCCGATAGAGTGACAATTTCGGGTTAAAATCCTCCTCCAGCCCGGGCCGGCTGCGAATCAACTCCCGGGTGGAGTGGCTGAATATCCATACATTCTGCTCGTTCGCTTCCATTACTGTCTCGTACCATGTATCCTGATGAATTCGACTTTCGTGATACAGAACGGGCAGCATCTCGTTTGTCGCCGGATTGCTTGCATAAATGCGAATGCGTTCGATGCTCGGGTTGTTATATTGAAGCCCGACAATATTTTGCAAGCTCTGTCGATTCAGTTCGAGAAGCTCCCACGCGCTGAGCACATTGGGGTCCAGCAAGTAGTCTTTGATCTCCCGATCCACCAAAGCCCTCTCCGCCGCCCGCTTCATCGTCTCCATATTATTTTTCAGGTTGATCTGCTCAATCTCCAGCGAATATTCGTGATTTTTCTTAAGCTCCTCCACCGCATTGCCCGTCTGCCCTTTGAAAATATACATCGAAATCAGCAAGCTCGGCAGCAGCATAATCAAAATGTAGGCAACAAGAAGCCTTTTCTGCAAAGTTAGCTGTTCCAGACGAAACGTGATTCTTTCCCATTTTCGCTTCCAATAGCGGGGCATCCTTAGTCACATCACTTTCACGGCATCGTGCACTTATTCTATCACGAGCGGCCGTTTTTGCATCCGGAAATGTCCGAAAAACCCAGCGCAACTGGGTTTTTCGGAGCCGCTATCGCTTATTTCAGAAATTCTGCAAGCTTCTTCACGTTTTCCTCGTATTTCGTCTGACGGTAAGCCATCAGTTCGGCGAAGCCCGTCTTGTCGCGCTTGGCGATAAAGTCGTTAAACGTCTGGTCGAAGTCCGCTTCCGACTTGGCCAGCAACAGCTTCGGCAGCGCCTTGCCCCACTCCGTAGCAATTTTCTTGGCGTTAATGCCTTCCTTGGAAGTGGCAGGCGGGTTGATCAGGTCGTACTGCGAATAGCTTTCCGTCTTGCCCTTCGTCCAGTCTTCCAGTTGCTTAAACGGCTCAACCGCAGGCGGCTGCCATTGCAACTGCATATTCGTATCCATGAGCATCCAGAATGTGTGCGAAGCGCCGTATTGCTTATCGAATGCGGAACGGTCCGTGTTCATCAGGTTCAGCGCTTCCGGCTTGAACTGGTCTTTGCCGTCGATTGTATCGTAGGATACGCCTTTCTCGCCGAGATACATATCCTTCTGGCCTTCCTCGCTGATCAGATAGCTCAGGAACTTGATAGCGCGCTCCTTGTCCTTAACGTTCTTGGAAATCAGCGTTACCGTCCAGCCGGAGATCGCAGGACCGGCCAGCGTCGGCGCGTCCAGATTCGTATTCGCCGGACCGTCAACCGCGATGTAGACGGAGTTCGGGTCTTTGGCGTACAGCACGTTCTGCTGCGCGGCGAAGTCTGTGCGTTGGTACAGCATCGCGAAGTAGCGTCCTTGCGCGATTTTCTCTTCCATCTGTGCGCGTTTGTCGACAAATACGTCTTTGGAGATCAAACTGTCTTGGTTGGCCTGACGGAACGTCTTTAACCAGCGAACGTATTCCGGATCGGTCAGACGGTCGTACAGCTTGCCTTCTTTTTCCCTTGGCAACGCCAGGTAATGCGACAGGTAGGACGAATCTTGCCCAACGTCGAAGAACGAGTAGTTGCCGTCTTCGCCGAATTCGTGGAAGCCGATCGGAATGAGCGGTTGGCCGTTCACTTCCGGGAACTTCTCCTTGGCCATCTTAAGAGCGTTAAGGAAGCCTTCCGGCGTCCGCATGTCCGGGCTGCCGATTGCTTCATACATATCTTTGCGAACGACGAACGTTTGGTTCGACGTAAACTGCGTGCCGAAATTTTTGAAATCCGCCGGGGACGAGGACGCATTCGGATAGACATACGTTTTGCCGTCTGGCTGTGCGTACCAGCTCAGTTTGGCGCCGTCGGCGACTTTGAAGAAGTACGGATCGTATTGATCGGCGAGATCGGTGAGCGATTCGACAAGGCCGCCCTCGATCATCTTCTTCACGCCTTCTTCCCACCAGCCGAGCGTAATGAAGTCAGGCAGTTGGTTCGCCGCGATCATCGCGTTCAGCTTCTCGTTCTCGTTACCGGCCGGAACGACCAGGTTCAGGCTGACGCCCGTTTTCTTCGTAATGTACTGTGACGTCGGGTCTACGCCCCATTTGTTCGGGAACCAGGCAAAGTTCAAATACCAGTCGAACGTAATCGGCGACGTGTCGGACTTCCAGCCTGCCTCATCCGCAGCCGGCTGCTCCGCGCTGGCGCTCGGGCTTTCCGCGCTTGAAGCGGAGGGTTGGCTGGCGGAAGCGCTTGGACTGCTGCTCGCCTCCGGTTTGTTGTTGCCGCCCGAACAGGCGACGACCGTACTCATCAGCGCTGCGACCATCGTTAAACTTAGCCACTTTTTCATCGTCATACCCCTTTGATTCATATTTTGAGTGAATGTTGTATGAGCATTCCCTTGCGGGAAAGTAAAACCGGTTGTTAACTCGCGATCGAACATAAACTTAGCCTTTAAGGGAACCAATCATCAGTCCCTTGACGAAATAGCGCTGCAGGAACGGATACGCGACGATGATCGGAACGGTCGTAATGACCATGGTCGCCAGCTTGATCGACTGCGAGGTGACGGTTCGGTTGATCGCGCCCCCGGTCGCTCCGACAATCTGATTGGAGCTGGACTGGGCGATGACCCGGTACAGGAACGTCTGAATCGGCTGCAAATAATCGCTGTTCGTATAGAGAACTCCGACAAAGTAGTCGTTCCACTGCCAGACGCCGTGGAATAAGGCGATCGTAGCAACGACGGGCAGCGACACCGGAAGCACAATGCGCACGAAGATCGAGAAGTCGTTGGCCCCGTCGATCTTGGCCGCCTCCTCCAACCCGTCCGGAATTTCCCGGAAGAACGTCAGGAAAATAATGAGATCAAAGAAACTGAACATCGCCGGGTAGATGTACACCCCAAATGTATCGAGAAGCCCAAGGTCCCGCAGCCACAAGTAGTTGGGAATGAGCGGGGCGCTGAAGAACAGCGTGACCGTCCCCATCACCATGTAAAGCTTGCGGAACATCAGCTCCTTGCGGGAAAGAGCGTAGGCGACCATCGCGGTAAAGAAAACGTGAATTACCGTTCCGATCAGCGTCTTGGATACGGTAATGCCCATTGCGGTCATTATGCCCGCGTTGGAGAAGACGATCTCGTAATTTTCCAGACTGAACTGGCGCGGAATCCAGTAGATCAGCCCCCCCGTCATCGCATCCGTGCCGTCGTTAAACGAATTGACGAGCACGTACCAGATCGGGTACAGCGTCACGAAGCAGATGATCAGCATCCCGACGACGTTAAGACGGTCGAACCACAATTCTCCGCTTGTTCTACGGTCACTCGCAAACATGTTTCTCACCGCCTTGGCTAGAATAAGGAAGATTGGTTCATTCTCTTCGAGAAGGAATTCGCAAGAAGCAGCAGGAAGAGAGCAATGAGGCCTTTGACCAACCCTACCGCGGCAGAATACGAGAACCGCCCTTGCTTGATACCGATTTCATAGACGTAGATGTCGATAACGCTGCTCATGCTTTCGTTCACCTGGTTTTTCAGCACGAGAATTTGATCGAAGTTCGAATTCAGGATGCTGCCGACCGCCAAAATGAACAAAATCGAAATCGTACCTTTAATGCTTGGAAGCGTGACGTACCGCATTCTTTGGAACCTGCCGGCTCCGTCGATCGTAGCCGCTTCATACAGCTCCGGCGAGATGCTCGCGATGGCGGCGATATAGATGATGGCCGACCAGCCGAACTCCTTCCATATATCCGACGCGATCACGATTGCCCAGAAATATTGCGGCTCGCTCAGATAGAAGATCGGCTCCTTAATCAGCCCAAGCCCCATCAACACATCGTTGACGACGCCGACATCCGCCAGCCACGAGATCAGAATGCCTCCGAGAATAACCCACGACAGGAAGTGCGGCAAGTACGTAATCGTCTGCACAATCCGGTTAAACCTCAAGGAGCGAAGCTCATTCAAAAATAGGGCGAAAACGATCGGAATCGGGAAACCGATGAGCAGCTTCAGCAAGCTGATTCCGAGCGTATTCCGAATGACCTGGAACATCATATCGTCCTCGAAAATCGCCTTGAAATGCTCCCAACCGACCCATGGCGCGTTCTTGATTTCCCCGATGCCGATATACTGCTTAAAGGCGATCACGATGCCGTACATCGGCGCATAATGGAACAGGAGCATCCAAGCGACGCCGAGCAGCGCCATGACCTGCAAATACCGCTGGCCGTAAAATTTCCGCAGCAGACTCGTCCTTCTTCTGTTGTCAGGCTTCCGCGCAGGGACTTGAACTTCCGCGTTAGCTTCCATAACCGGCCACATCCTTTGTGAACTCGTACCTGTAAACACTTTCTTTCCCGAGTATAAACAGTTCCAGCCGAAAGCATAAGGCTTCAAATTTCGTTGAAGGTTGCATTTTTTCAGGTGGGGAGGACAAGGTATTGTGGCTGAAAAATAAAAAAAGAGCATGTCCCCCCTAGGGCGTGTATGCAAACCCGCTCAGGGGCATCTATCACCGCCTTTTCGCCCCCTGCTGCGTCACTTTTGCTTGACGTACCCCCGGTACGCCTTCACAAAAGTTCCTTGCATGGAAC
>Ga0065721_10049641_pt1 | contig 29792 bp, 32 predicted proteins | sample Mesricmetagenome_FD_59108 | JGI IMG/M metagenome (GOLD analysis project Ga0065721, IMG submission 59108) | Mesophilic microbial community from rice straw/compost enrichment Sample: eDNA_1 v2 (version 2) | ecosystem: Engineered > Solid waste > Grass > Composting > Bioreactor | place: USA: Davis...
GCTGCCGCGACTGGGCGATTTCTATCAAAAGCATCCCGAGGTCGATCTGCGCTTCAGCGCAAGCCGCGAGCTGGTCGATTTCATGCAGACCGATTTCCACGCGGCGGTCCGCTACGGCTCGGGCAGCTGGCCGCAGCTGCAGGCGGAGAAGATGCTCGACGATTGGGTGTTTCCGGTCGCGAGCCCCGCGCTGTACGCGAAGCTCGGCCCCATCGCGACGCTGGGCGATCTGAACAAATATCCACTGCTACACAGCGCCAGCGAGCCCTGGATGGACTGGCTGCGCCGGGTAGGCGGCGACACGACTCGGATCGAGCGTGGCCCGATCCTCGACGACTCCGCGTCGGTGCTGGCAGCGGCGGAACAAGGTCATGGGCTGGTGCTGGCGAGATGGTCGCTGGTCGCGGGCGATCTCGCGGCGGGACGCCTGGTGCGCCCCTCGACGCAGAGCGTGAGACAGCACAACTCTTATTATTTCGTCGCGCCGGCTCATAACTTCGAAGTGCCCAAGGTGATTCGCTTCCGCGATTGGTTACGCGAAGTCTGCAGCCAGTTCCCGCCACCCGAAGGCGAGCGCCTCGAACCGCAATGAGCCGATGATCACCCGGCCCTTCCGCTCGGGAAGGGCCGGGTTCGGAGACTCAAGCGAGCGTCGGTTGCGCCGAACCGAGCGAGCGCTTGTCGTGCGCCGGTGCCGCCTGCAACGCCACCACCGCACTGATGACGATCAAGAACACCGGATATTCCCAGCCACCGCCGGCATTGCTGAATACCCAGCCGTTGCCCACGTGCACCCACAACGCGCCCAGCAGCACCGGGATCAAACCAAGCGCGACCCAGCGGGTCCGATAGTTGATCAGCAACAGCACACCGCCGACCGTTTCCAGCGCGAACACCACGTACGCCAGCGGCCCGGGCAGGCCGATGGACGCAAAGTACTGCGCCGTACCCGCGAGCGTGAACATGAAGAACTTCAGAATCAGACCATGAGCAATGAACATGAGGCCCAGCGAAATGCGTAGCAACGCATTGCCGGCCTGTTGTGGACTGGTAAACATGACAGCACCTCTCGAACGTAATTGATCAATGCACTCGTGATTCGGCCGGGCGCTCAACGCTCGACCGGCAACTCGCTCTTCACCCAGGCGTCGAAGCCGCCCTCCATTTCCATGACGGGAATGCCCGCCGAAGCCAGCTCGACGGCCGCAGCGGCGGCGAGCTTGCAGGTCTGGCTGTAGCAGTACAGGACCGCGGTACGATCTTTTCTGAGGCCGGCCAGCGTGTGCCACTTGCCTTGCGGCAGGTTGATGGCGCCGGGAATGTGGCCGGCCTGATAATCGCTGGGCAGGCGCACATCGACGATGGTGACGGGCTCGTTCCGCCGCAGCTGACCGTGCAGCTCGTACGGACCGGTGAGAAAGGCGAGCTTCTGGGCGAAAAAGTCCCGTGCCTGAAGCGTATCCTGAGTGGACATGACAGCACCTTGAATGACGGCCAGGCGACGCCCGACCCGAGGGGTGCTACGTTAGTGAGCCGCGGGCGCCGGATCATCGGCCCTGGCGGCATGGGATTTATTCCCCGAATCGAGCCAAATGCAAAACCTCACCGACATCGCCATCTTCGTCAAAGTAGTCGAGCTTTCCAGCTTCACGGCCGCGGCCGAAGCGCTGGAAATGTCACAACCCGTCGTCAGCAAGGCGATCACCCGCCTGGAGGAAAAGCTGGGCGCGCGCCTGTTGAACCGCACCACTCGCCGCCTCAGCCTCACCGAAGCCGGTTCGGAGTTGTTCCGCCGCACCGGCAGCGCGCTGCGCGAGATCGAGAATGCCGAGCTGGAAGTCGCGCGTTTTCAAACGGAGCCACGCGGCACGCTGCGCGTGTCGGCGCCGATGTCCTTCAGCATCCTGCAGCTCGGCCCGGCGATACAAACGTTCATGGAGCGCTATCCCGGCGTGACCGTCGAGCTGAGCCTGGACGATCGGCAGGTCGATCTGGTGGAGGAAGGCCTGGACGTCGCGATCCGCATCGGACGGCTGCGCGATTCGAACCTGATCGCCCGCAAGATCGCGCCTACCAAACAAGTCATCTGCGCCTCGCCCGCCTACCTGGCGAAGCACGGCACACCGGAGCGCCCCGAAGATCTGCTCGAGCACAACTGCATTCTCTATACGCCGCTCAGCGCGCCTCGCGAATGGCGCTTCACCGATAGCGAAGGTCAGGAGCACGTGGTGCCGGTGAACGGCAATCTGCATACCAACAACGGGCTGGTCAACCGCGCCGTGGCGATCGCGGGCGGCGGCATCATCCAGCTGCCGACGTTCTATCTGGGCGATCAACTGCGCTCGGGTGAGTTGAAGCCGCTGCTGTGCAAGTTCAGGCCGCCGGAGATTGCCGTGCACGCGGTCTATCCGGAACGGCGCAACCTGATGCCGAAAGTGCGCGCGTTCGTCGACTTCGTCGCAACCACTTTCGGGCCGGAACCGCCGTGGGAGAAAGGCTGGACGCTCGAGGACTGATGCAAACGAAAACGCCGCTCTCGAGGGAGCGGCGTTTTGTTTCGGGCGCCGACCGAATCAGAACTGCTTGATGGCGGCGATCTTGAAATAGCGGCCGAGCGGATTGCCGATGAACGGGTCGTAGCTCAGATCCAGTCGCACCAGCGGCGGATCGCGATCGGTGAGATTGATCACCGACGCGGTGAACGTGGTGTCCGAGGGCAACTGCAGCCGATACACCAGATCGTGCGTCAGGAACGAGCCAACTTCTCGGAAGCCATCCGGCACGCTGGCGCGCACGTCCGTAACGCCATCGATGTAGCGCGAGGTCCAGCGCAACCCGTGATTGCCGGCGCTGTAGTCCACATACGCGGAGCCGCGCAGCTTGGGCAGAGAGCCCGTGCCCGCGCCGCCACGAGTGCCCGCGTAGTCGTCCTTGTCTTGAATGAGCACACCCGCGACGAGCAGCGCATCGCGCTCGTACTTCAATGTATATGAACCATCGGCACCCACCAGCAGGTCACCGCCCAACACGCTTTCGAACAGATAAGACAAGCTGCCGTCCAGGCCGGAAATGTTTTCTTCCGGTCCATTGATCACGTTGACGCGCGTTCGAATCAACGCGTCAGCGCTGCAAGTATCGCCCGTGAACGTGAACCGCTGCCGCAAGCCGTCGTAGGCCGGATCGTTACAGCGGTTGGGATCTCCCGGATTCACGCCGAAGAACGACGCCACCAACTCGGTGCCGCCTTCGGTGCCGATCGGATTCTTGAACTTGAATTTCCAGTAATCGAGCGACGCCTTGAAGTTGCCGGCCTGCACGAGGGTGCCGAGATTGAAGGTGTCGGCCTCCTCCGGCTTCAGATCCGGATTGCCGTAGTTGTCGTAGGGTTTGTAGCCACGATTGACGCCCGTGTAGACCAGCGTCGTGCTGAAGCCGTTCAGCAACTGCGTCTGCTGCGGGCCACGGAAGGTGCTGCCGGCCGAGCCGCGAAACGCCAGCCAGTCCAGAGCCTGCCAGCGCAAGGACAGCTTCGGATTCGTGGTCGAGCCGACCAGGCCACCGTAATCCTCGTAACGCAACGCGACCTGTGCCTGCAAAGACTCCAGCAACGGCAGGTTCACTTCGCCGAACACACCGAACACATCGCGGGTCAGGTCCTGATTGCGCAATGGACCGAAGAACGTGAACACGCCGAACTGGGTGGTGCAGCCCATGTTGCCGTTGACCGGCGTATCGACGCAGGGATTCTGATCGATGTCGCTCCAGAAATTGACCTTGCGCTCGAAGCCTTCATCCCGGTACTGGCCGCCAAAGGCCCAACCGATCGCACCGCCCGGCAGCGACCAGGGCAGCTCGCCGTTGAACACCAGGTCGACCGCCAGGGTCGAGGACGTGTCTTCCCAGCCGTTGTTCTCGAACATCCAGTCGATCACCGCCGGATCGTTGGCGAGCACCGGGTCGTAATTGAGATCATTGACCTTGCCGGTGGAGGGATTGCCCGCGAACGCATTCGAGAACGGATTGAAGAACAAACACCCGCCCTGGCCCGCGGTGCCGCCGGGCGCACAGTTCGGTCCACCCCGGCCATTCAATGCAAGCTGCAGGCGATACGCGAGAATGTCCGGCGTGTTGGTGGTGCGAGTGTTCTCGCTGTAGGTCACAGCGGCATCCCAGCCGATGTCGGGACCGAACTCGCCATTGAAGCCCGCCGACACGCGGAAGCCGTCGAACAGACGCTCGTCTTTCTTGCCTTCGCCAGTGAGCGGATTGCCGCCGTTGCCCAGCGGCCGCCACTGCAGACCGCTCGCGACCACGAACTGGCGCGCCATCACGGCGTCGCGGTCCACTTGATCGAGCAGCGGCAGAATGGCTCTCAGACCCGGATTGCTCAGCGGAATGATGTAGTTCGGCGCGACCAGGTTGGTCGTCGGCGTGGCGCTCAGATTCGCGCCTTGTTGCGGACCGTACGAAGGCGAGGAGTTTTCTTCCGGCGCATCGTGTACGGCATACAGCGCCTCGAAGTGGAACGAGGTCTTCTCGCCGATATCCATATTGAATTCGCTGTAGAGCTGATAATGCTCTTCGCGCTCGGCCAGATTGTCGAAAGTGATGTATTGGAAACGACAGCCGTCGCCGGGCAGGATCTCGAATCCGCCCAGGGCGGAGCAGCCCGGATCGCGGAATGTCTGAGCGGGGACGCCGGGCGCCGCGGTCGTGTTGTATTGACCTGGATTGCCGAAGGACGAGAAACCGTTTTGCGGGTTCTCCTCGAAGGTGCGCACCGCCCAGTCGCGTTCGGTCGAATTCAATTCCGAGCGATGACGGTAGCCCGCGGCGACCATGACGTTCCACGTATCGGCGCGATGACCCCATAAGGCATTGGCATGGTAGTCGCCATCCGAGCCGTCGATGTAACTATACGACGCGTCGAGCGACAGGCCTTCGACATTGGTCTTGGTGATGAAATTGACGACGCCGGCGACGGCATCGGAACCATAGGTTGCAGCGGCACCGTCTTTCAGCACTTCGATGCGACCGATCGCGGCCATCGGCAGCAGATTCGTATCCACGCCGTTGCCCGTCGGCGAGCCCGCGATGCGCCGGCCGTTCATCAGCACCAGCGTGCGAACCGCGCCGATGCCGCGCAGATTGATGTTGCTGGTGCCAGTGGATTGCGCCGAGCCGAATTGATTCGATTCGCCGAGCACGCCCTGCACGGCGGGAATGGACTTCACCAGGTCCACCATGGTGGGCGAGCCTTGCATCTGCAGGTCTTCGGCGGTGAACACATCGACCGGCAGTGCCGCGTCTTCGGCCGTGCCTTGAATGTACGAGCCGGTCACCACGATGACTTCCAGTTCCTGGACGTCTCTCGCCTGTTGTGCCATGGCCGCGCAACTGCCAAGCAGAAGCGAACCTGCAAGCACATTGCGCACACCATCTCGCAACTTTCTATTGATAGCGACGACGTCACGCGACGTGCGGACGTCTCGGACCCACGGACTGCGACTCGAGCTCATATTGTCCCCCACTAACCGCGGCTGTTGCCCGCCGCCTCGGCGAACACTGCTGGTACGTGTTCATCGTCAGTCGTTCGCCGCATTCTCGCGAGGCGCACACTGCATCGCTCGTGGTCGCGGCGAACTTTGTTTGATGCCTCGTCTGGCGCTCATTGCCGCGCTTTGTGAAGCACTCGAAGTGTTGTACGTGACACTGTCAGCGAGGGTCAACGCGCTTAATAAATCATTGCAATGGAGCGCATGAAATTTGCGCAGCTCGACGTGACATTCCTGTTTTGATTCTGTACGTCGGAATCGGGCGGCGAGAGAAGATAGAAAAGAGACAACTCCGTTGCGCCTCGAGCGTGAAACATCGGCAGACTGACCGTGAAGCGCGCACCGCCGCCAGGCGCATCGCCGATGTTGATGATTCCACCATGCGCTTCGACCAGGCTGCGCACGACCGCCAGACCGAGCCCCGCACCACCGGTACGCCGATTGCGAGACGTTTCCAAACGCACGAGTGCTTCGAGCAGAGCTTCCCGCTGCTCGGGCGGAATGCCCGGCCCTTCGTCATCGACCGTCAGCCGCACCGATCGCTCGCTCGTATCACACGTGCGCAGCTCGCCCGTACTGCAGATCGTTGTCGATCAGGTTCGTCACGACCCGACGCAACGCCAGGCGGTCGCCGAGCACGATCGCATCTTCCTGATTCGTGACCGGCTGCAAATGAATCGGCGCTCGCTCCGCGGAACGATCATCGACTTCGTCCGCACCACTTGCCTGAGCTCGACCAGTCCTCGACCAGCTCGCCAGCACCGGCGCGACTGGCGAGCAGCGCGTCGTCCAGCAGAGGAATCATGTCGTCGATATCGGCGACCGCCCGCTCGCGATCCGCTTTGTCGACACCACGATGAGGCCGAGCCGTGAAGCAAGTTTGAGCCGCGTGATCACGCAGCGTTACCAAGTGCGCGGTAAATAGATAACCGCCCCCTTCACGCATGCTGCCGCCGGCGGCCAGGGAAGGCCGGTCTTTTCTTAAATTTCCGACGTGCCGTTGCGAGTGCCGATGCCCTGCTCGATCGCGGTGGTCAGCGGCTTCATGAAGAACGAGTCCTCTGGCATCAGCCGCACCGGAATCTCGTGACGCTTGAGCGCATCGGCGACGACGGGGCCGATCGCGGCGACCTCGGTCTTTTCGAACGCGGCTCTCACCAACTCCGGCGGACCGACGCTGAACAAGCGCTCCACCTGCGGCGTGCTGGTGAACGCAATGATGTCGACGGCGCCCGCCGCCATTTTCTGCATCAGATCGCGGACCGCTTCGTCCGCAAGCTTGTCGGCGTAAACGTATGGTGCGACCGTCATCACCTGCGCTCCTGCCGCTTGCAGGAACTCCATCAGAGGTCGGTTGGGTTCAGTGCCATACAATTGCACCCCGATCCTGCGACCTTGCAGATTCTCGGCGCGCAGCGAATCGATCACGCCCTGCGTGGTCGGTGACTCGGCGGCGATGTCGGACTTGAGCCCCAGCTCCCGCAGCGCCCGCGCCGGCTTTGGCCCTCGCGTGATCTTTCTGACCGCACCCAGACGCTGAACGAACGGCTCCCGCAGCGATGGCTCGTTCTTATCGATGCAGCCGAGCAAGCGACGCAAGCCTTCACCTGTCAGCAGGATCAGGTCGTCGCAGGCTCCGGCATTGAAATCGTGCAGCCATTGGAGGATGGGCTTGGGATCGGGCGCGTCGAGAATCGCCACGAGCGGACAGCGCAGAACCGTCGCGCCCCGGCGTTCGAGCATTGCAGAGAAGACATCCAGCTCCCGGGTCTCGGGAACGGCGATAGTGCGACCAGTGAGTGTTGCCATTCCTGCTGCTATACCATCATCGGCAGCGCGGAGGCCAGAGCTCATCGGCATTCGGCGCAAGATCCACCAGGAACATCTCGCCCGACCGCTCGCCGTCTCGTTGCGCGAACAGCAGGCGGTCGCCGCTGGAGGAGAGCAGCGGCCCGACCTGGAAATGCTCCGCCAGCGCGGGAATCTCACCGACCTCGACCCAGCGCCCGTCGCGCCACTTGTATTGATACAGATGCGAGCGGTCGGTCCGATGCGCGACCACGACCAGGGTGCTGCCATCGCGTGACACGTCGGCCTCGTACTCGAAAGCCGCGGTGTTCACGGGTGGGCCGAGATTCTCCACCCGCCACCCGCCATCGGCCTTTGGCGTGGCCATGTAAATGTCACCCTGACCTTCACCGCCTTCGCGAGCGGACCCGAAAATCAAACGTCCGTGCCGGTCCTCGCGCGGCAGCAGCTCCGACGTCGGCGAATTCACCGGTTCAGGCAAACGCTTCGGCTCGCCCCAGTCACCGCTCGTCGCGCGCTCGACCACCCAGATGTCGAAGTCCTCATGCTTGGGATCCTGACGCGTCGAGATGTAGTACAAGCGGCGGCCGTCAGGGCTCACGAACGGATCCGCTTCGGTGACGGGCAGCGCCTGTGCGAACGAGGGCACTTCCGGTTTGCTCCAGGCACCGCGCTCGCATTTCGAGACCATGACTCGATAGTTGCCGAAGCTGGCGTCCGCGCTGAGGAAGTACATCTCGCGCCCGTCGGGCGTGAAGGTCGGCGACGATTCGTAACCGGCCGTCGAGATTGCAGCCGGCGTCCAATGCCTCGGCGTGCTCGCCGGTTGCGACCACGCGATGCTGACAGAAACAATACTGGCAGCTGCGCACTGAGCGCAGCGGAGAGCGACGATGGATGCGATCGACATGAAGATTGTCTCGCTTCTGCGCACGAACGCGCGGATGCCGTTGAAAGCCATTGCAGCCAAAGTGAAGCTGGCGCGCAGCACGGTGCGCGAGCGCTTGGTGAAACTGGAAGAGTCCGGTGTCATTCTCGGATATCACGCTCGCGTTGCCGACGCCGACCGACTGTCCGCACTGCTGTTACTCAAACTCGCCAGGACGCCTGCACCAAAAACCGTGGCGGCCATCACGATGCTGCCGGAAGTGTGCCGATGTTATTCGTTGAGCGGCGATGTCGATCTTGCGGTGGAGATCGAAGCCCGCGCGACGTCACAGCTCAACTCTACCCGCGACCACATTGCAACCTTGCCGGATGTGATCGACGTGACCACTTCCCTGATCCTGAAACGCGACAAGGACGTTTAAGCCGCGGCGATCGCTTCGATCTCGAGCAGCCACTCCGCGTCGTAGATCCCGGTGATGATGATGGTCAGCGCCGGCGCGTGTTCGCCGAGGATTTCCTTGCGCACGGCGGCGTTCGCTGCCCGGTACTGACGATCGGAAAGAAACACCGTGACTTTGACCAGGTCCGTCAGTTTCATTCCCGCGGCGCGGAGCTGGAGCTCGATGTTGCGCCAGACCAGCCGGCATTGATCCTCGAAGCGCTCGGGAACATTGCCCGTCCCATCGTCAGGCACCTGGCCGCTGATGAACAGCAGCTTGCTCGGCCGCTCGACCAGACACGCCTGCGCGTACGACAGGCCGCTGGAGTTGATTGCTTTGCTGGGCATCGATTTCGCCACCATGGAAGCCGGCAACACCATGCCACCCAGGATGCTCGCGCAAACGTGTCGTCGTTGCATGGATCGAGAACGCCGGAAGAGTTTCGATGGGCGGAGTTTGCCGCATCCGGACGCCATCGCTGGCCGGCCAATTGACGGCACAGCCGCCACTTGGGCGGCAATCGATGCGAACCGCCGCCTTCGCATTTGCCGACGCCAGGCTTTGTGAGAATCACATTGTGAGCTGCGCTCGGCGCGGGCAAGACTCGCGTCATGACGCTCTCGTCTGCCACCGCCTACATGGCACTGATCTTTCTGCTCGCCGGCGCCGTGAAAGGCGTCGTCGGCCTGGGGCTACCGACGGTTGCGATGGGCTTGCTGAGTTTGCGAATGCCACCCGCCGAGGCGGCCGCCATTCTGCTGGTGCCGTCGTTCATCACAAACGTATGGCAGCTCGCAGAAGGACCGCGGCTCGCCGGCCTACTGCGACGACTGTGGCCAACGCTGCTTGCGATCTTCGTGAGCACCGCTGTCGCGGCGGACGTGATCGCATCTACCAAATCGAGCGTTGCCAGTGCGCTGCTCGGCGGCGCATTGTTACTTTATGCGGCGGCCGGGTTGCTGAACTTGCATATGAACGTCTCGGCGCGGGCGGAACGATGGGCGGGCCCCGCCGTCGGCATCACTACGGGATTCATCACCGGCGCGACGGGCACTTTCGTCGTTCCCGCCGTTCCCTATCTCGCCGGGCTCGGACTGGCTCGCGACGAACTGGTTCAAGCACTGGGGCTATCGTTCACCATTTCCACCGTGGCGCTCGGCCTGGGCTTGCTGTGGCATGACGCCCTGGAGCTTCAGGCCCTCTCCAATTCCGCGATCGCTATCGTGCCCGCGTTGCTCGGCATGCTGATCGGCGGCTGGATTCGTCGCCGCGTCTCGCCCGAGCGCTTCCGCCGCTGGTTCTTTGCGGGGTTGGGATTGCTGGCGCTGCATCTGGTCTACGCAGCACTGTGACAGCGCCATGACACTCGCCGTCGTTGGCGCTGGATAAGATTCAGTCCAACGGAACTTCCGCGGGCTACATCGCCTTCCATGGATGCCATCGACTCCTTACAAGAGAGCTTTCGCATGGTCCCCATCAGCGCCGATGTTCTCGTCGTCAACGACCATTTGCTGGATGCGCAAACCACCCTCGTGGCTTTCGAACAGGTGGCCCCGCGAGCCCGAGTGATGCATCTGTTGGACGGCAGCGAAGCTTTGCAATACCTGTTTTCGACAGGAATCTTCGCCGGCCGCGCGCCCGAGATGCCACGGCTCGTTATTCTCAGTCTGGAAATGACACGGATCAGTGGCTTGTGCGTGCTCGATCTGGTGCGCGCTCATCCGCTCACATCCAGGGTGCCCGTAGTGCTGGTGAGCATCGAGCGCAATCCGCGCATCCATCGCTGCTATAACAAGTTCGATGCCAACGCCTACGTGACTCTGCCGTGCGACTTCCGGCGCTTCTGTGCCTTCATAGAGGGATGCACGGAGCGCTGGTTACCTTGGGCGCTTCGCCCCAGTGGCGCCGAGTCCGCGCGCTCGATTACTAGTGAAGCCGCGCGGTGGCAAGGTTCTCGACCACCCTTGACACAGGTTGCTGGCCCGGTTCGCTTGGCCACTCCTCCTCGGGATCGACACGGCCCTCAACTTGCCGAATGACGATTTCCGGCCTGCCCGCATTTTCGGATGTTGTCGCAGCCGGGCAAATGGTTGCGCTGCGCGATTCCCCTGTCACGCATCCCTTAACCCATGTTACGAGCGTGCCCGGCACGCGTACGCATAAGCTCTGATCTCCGGGCGCGCGTAATTCGCTACATCTGAGGTTCTCAGCCGACCAAATAAAACGTGCCCGGTCCGCACTGCCGTCCGTTGGTGAAGTCCTCGCCATGTCCGCTCGAATTCTGCTTGTGGAAGACGAACTGCTGGTCGCGCTGTCGATTCGCGAAGCGCTGAGCGAAGCAGGCTTCGATGTCGACTGCGCCTACCTGGGCAACACCGTGATCGAGGAACGGCCGGGCGTCGAATGGGATGCGGCGCTGGTCGATATGGCGCTGCCCGATCGAAACGGCGCAGCGGTGGTACGACACTTGCTGAATCAACAGCCGCTGTTGCCCGTCATTCTGACCACCGGGCTGGAGACCCCCGAGACTCGCCGCTTCGCCTCGGATCATGAGCTCACCATCCTGCCCAAGCCGTTCGACGACGCGACCCTGGTGCAGTTATTGAGATCGATGCTGGTCCGCGAGAGCCACGCCACAAGCAGGGCGCAAGTTACCGCAGGAGTCGTCCGCTCCAGTTCCAGCGCGAGCTCGAGTGCGGCTTGAGGGTGTCGGCAATGTAAGGAGTGGCGCGCCCGACTGGATTCGAACCAGTGACCCTCGGCTTCGGAAACCGATACTCTATCCAACTGAGCTACGGGCGCGTGCGGAGAGGGAGTGTACCAGCCCGCCCGGGCTGTGACTCGGCACCTTGAAGGACCTGACGCGGAGACTGCGTCGGTCGAACCGGGCCCTGGGCGGACGGGGAGCATCATAGCCGGCCCGGGCGGCTGGCCCAAGAGCGCTCGCCAGTCCTTCAGTTGTCGGGGCCGGCTCGTGCACGCCCAGGTGCCCGCTGCATTGGGGTCACCCTGAGCGGCACATCGGGCCTGTCGCCAACCGGTGAACGAGCGCTGGATCAGAGAGTTAGCCTGCTGAGTTTATCGGGAACGGGGACGCCGCTATACTGCGCGCCGTTTTGCCATGTGGCTTTCCGCCCCCGTAGCCTGTTGTTGGAGCCGAAGTGAGCGCCGAGCACGATAGAAAGTTCTTTGACACCTTCATGCTGGTACTCGGCAGTTTGATCGGTATTGCCATCCTTCTATATGTGCTGGCGCGCATCGTCGCGGCGGGCACGCAGGAACAGCATGTGATCACCGACCCGGTGAACCAGGCCGTGGTGGCCGAGCGGATTGCGCCGGTCGCCAAGGTGGCGATTGCGGGCCAGGACAACTCGGCCCTCGCGCCGGTTCAGGCCGCGGCTGCGGAGCCGGCCAAGGAACTGGGCGGTGAGGAAGTGTTCAACATGGCCTGCATGGCCTGTCATGGTGCCGGCGTGGCCGGCGCGCCGAAGTACGGCGACAAGGCCGCCTGGGCGCCGCGCATTGCCAAGGGCATGGACACCCTGCACAAGCATTCGCTGGAAGGCTTCCAGGGCAGCGCCGGCTTCATGCCGCCGAAGGGTGGCCGCGCGGATCTGGCCGACAAGTCGATCCTGAACGCGGTCGACTACATGGTCGCCGGTTCGAAGTAAGCCCGCTTTTCGAGGTCGCTGCGAATCAGCGCGGCGACCTCTCTCCCCCTCCGCTTCTCGCATCCCCGCCGGCACGCGCCGGCGAGCGATCCAGTTTCCTAAGCAGCATCGCCTCGCTGATATGCGCCGTGTCCACGGTCGGCGCGCCGCCCAGATCGGCAATCGTCCGCGCTACCTTCAGCACCCGGTGGTAGGCGCGCGCGGAAAACCCCAGCTTGTTTGACGCGCGATCCAGCAGTTGTCGTCCGCGCGCAGTGGGACGGCAGACGCGCTCGATATCCCGCCCCTTCAAGCGCGCATTCGGACACCCTTGCCGTGCCAGCTGCAGCTGGCGAGTGTGCGCGACGCGCGCGGCCACGACAGCACTGGGCTCCGAGCTGACATCGTCCGCACGCAACACCTCGTGCGGGACGCGGAGCACTTCGACATGCAGGTCGAGGCGATCGATCAGCGGACCGGACAGGCGGTTCCGATACTTGCGCACTTGCTCCGAGGTGCAATGACAGGTGCCGCGCTCATCGCCCAGATAGCCGCACGGGCAAGGATTCATCGCCGCGACAAATTGGAATGAGGCCGGGAATTCCGCCTGCTGCGCGGCTCGAGAAATCGTGATCACGCCGGTCTCCAGCGGCTCGCGCAAGACTTCGAGGGCCGTACGCTCGTACTCGGGCAGCTCATCGAGAAACAAGACACCGTGGTGTGCGAGCGAGATTTCGCCCGGCCGCGGCCGCGAGCCCCCGCCGACCAGAGCGACCGAAGACGCGGAATGATGAGGCGCGCGAAATGGCCGCGTTCGCCAGCGCGAGGTGTCTATGGGCAGCCGCGCGACGCTGCGGACAGCCGCAACTTCCAGCGCTTCGTCTTCGCTCATGGGCGGCAGCAAGCCGGGCAGCCGTTGCGCGAGCATGCTTTTGCCTGTCCCGGGCGGCCCGATGAACAGCAACGAGTGCGCACCGGCGGCGGCGATTTCCAAGGCACGCTTCGCAGTTTCCTGACCGCGCACTTCGCACAGATCGGCATCGGGGCCGCGACTCTCATGCTCGGGTGCGGCACCGGTGATGAAATACAGTGGCGCCTTGCCAGTAGCGTGAGCAACCACCTCGGGCAAACTGGACGCGATCGCGATCCGACATCCGGTCACCAGTGCCGCCTCGGCAACGTTCGCACGCGGAACGAACACGGAATGTCTGGCGCGCGTCGCCGCCACTGCGGCGAGCAGCACACCTTGCATCGATTGCACTTCGCCGCCGAGCGACAGCTCGCCATAGAACTCGCATTCACGCAGCGAATCGGCGGGGAGTTGTCCTGACGCGAGCAGGATGCCGAGCGCGATGGGAAGATCGTAGCGCCCGCCGTCCTTGGGCAGATCCGCCGGAGACAGATTGACGGTGACGCGGCCTTCCGGCATCTCGAATCCGGAGTTCGTGATGGCCGCGCGCACGCGGTCGCGACTTTCCTTCACTACGGCTTCCGCCAGACCGACGATCGCAAATCGTGGCAACCCGCCAACGAGATCGACTTCGACGCGCACCAGCGGCGCTTCCATTCCGTGTTGCGCGCGACTCAAGACAGTCGCCATCGCCATCCCTGGCCTCCTGAAACATTCACTAGACGATACGCAGCGCGCACCGGGCCGCGGACATCCGCCGCTCTGGACACGATTCAAACACGCGCACATGACTGGCGGCGCGTGATTAACGGCCTACATCACGAACAAAGCGAGGCGCGGACAGCCGGAAAATGAGTTAGGCAATGCCGCGTGATGGAGCGACGCCCTGCGGACAGAGTGCCTTCTCTCATGCGAATGCATCGCACGGACGAAACGAGCTCGCAGAACGATCATTGCGCGGAGACGTGCGGTGTGGGCGCCGGACCGTACGTCGCTCGCGACGACAACGAAGAGAATGTCAGCACCCGCACGCGGGGATTGCTGACGATGAGTCTCAGCTACGGCTTCAGCCGACAGTTGCACGGCCGCGCATCGGGGCGAACAGCCGCGACACCGATATCATCGTCGTCGGCACCGGCAGGCTGTTCTGAAGCAACACGAAAGCAGCATGACCGCCGAGCTTGCGAAGCGAATGTTTGCTGCGCGCGGCGGCCACGACGTCGCGGTCAGGAATTGTTCTTTTCCAATTCGGCGAGGCGCGCCTCCAGGGCTTCGAGCTTTTCGCGCGTCCGGCGCAGCACCCCGGCCTGTACATCGAATTCCTGGCGCGACACCAGATCGAGCTTGCTCAACCCGGCTTGCAACACCGCCTTGAAGTTTTCTTCCAGATCACGACGCAGCGCGGCCACGCCGGGCGGAACGGCGGAAGCGAGACGGCGGGCCAGGTCATCGAGCGAGCGGGGATCCACGGCAGACTCCTAACAAACGGATCGAGGCGGCATTAAGCCTCAAAATCGCCCGTCGGTGGGCTTCACTCCACGCCGACGGGGCAGCCAGTTCGTATTTTGCTCCGAGTTGAAGCAATCGGGCGGAAATTTCGCACCAGCGCAGTGCGCCAGCGCCCCGTTCCGGGCCACGACCGCATTGGTTTGCTGGCGCGAATCCGTGGCACAGATGATGCATTTCCGATGCGGCGCGCCTGGGAAGCGGGGAATTACTACGAGCAGTCATGCACTGATCCCGGAGCACGCGCCCATGAACCCGGAGCCGGAATGCAATGAAGTTGATAACCGCGATCATCAAGCCCTTCAAGCTGGATGACGTCCGACAGGCCGTCGCGGATATCGGGGTTCAAGGCATCACGGTCACGGAGGTGCAGGGCTTCGGGCGCCAGCGCGGTCACACCGAGCTGTATCGCGGAGCCGAGTACCGCGTGGATTTCCTGCCCAAAACCAAGATCGAGCTGGCGGTGGACGATTCGATCGCCGAGCAGGTGGTCGAGGCCATCACCAACGTCGCGCGCACCGGAAAAATCGGCGACGGCAAGATCTTCGTCATCGATCTCGCTCAAGCCGTGCGCATCCGCACCGGCGAGACCGGCGTCGAGGCAGTGTGAGATTTGTTTCCAACAGCAGCACCTGGCAGCAACAACGATCTATCTCTTGCGTAGGAGAACGACAGTGAAAAAACCCCTGGCAACGAGCCGCGTGCTCACTTACCTATGGAGTCTCGCGCTCGTCGCATTCGCGATAGTCGCAGCGCCTGACATGGCGCACGCGCAAGATGCTCCAGCTGCGGAAACGATGGCTGCTGAAGCCGCGTCCGCACAGGCCGTTGCGACTGAAGCAGCCGCTGCCGAGGAAACACCGACATTGGACTCCGGCGACACCGCGTGGATGCTCACGTCCACGGTGCTGGTGCTGTTCATGACCATCCCGGGGCTCGCGCTGTTCTACGCCGGCATGGTGCGGTCGAAGAACATTCTGTCGGTGCTGATGCAATGTTTCGCCATCACCGGCTTGATGACGGTGCTGTGGACGGTGTACGGCTACAGCCTCGCGTTCGACACCACCGGCATGGAGGCGGGTGTCACCAACCTGTCGTCGTTCATCGGCGGGTTCGCGAAAGTGATGTTGGCGGGGCTCACCCTCGATTCGCTCACCGGCACGATTCCCGAGTCGGTGTTCGCGACCTTTCAGATGACGTTCGCGATCATCACGCCGGCGCTGATCGTCGGCGCGTTCGCCGAGCGCATGAAGTTCTCGGCCCTGCTGATCTTCATGGCGCTGTGGTTCACGGTCTGCTACGCGCCGATGGTGCACATGGTGTGGAGCGGCGACGGCGCGCTGATGTGGGACTGGGGCGTGCTGGACTTCGCCGGCGGCACGGTCGTGCACATCAATGCGGGTATCGCGGGTCTGGTCGCCGCGCTGATGCTCGGCAAGCGCAAGGGTTATGGCACCGTCAGCATGGCCCCGCACAACCTCGGCCTGACCATGATCGGCGGCGCCATCCTGTGGGTCGGCTGGTTCGGTTTCAACGCGGGCAGCGCAGTCGCGGCGGGTTCCAGCGCCGGCATGGCGATGCTCGTCACGCAGATCTGCACCGGCACCGCGGCGCTCGCCTGGATGTTCGCCGAGTGGATCTCGCACGGTAAGCCTTCGCTGCTCGGCATCGTTTCGGGTGCGGTCGCGGGCCTGGTCGGCATCACCCCCGCGGCCGGCACGGTCGGCCCGGTCGGCGCCCTGGTCATCGGTATCGTCGCCGGCGTGGTGTGCTTCCTGGCCTCCACCAAGATGAAGCGCGCGCTGGGCTACGACGACTCGCTGGACGTGTTCGGCGTGCACTGTGTCGGCGGTATCGTGGGCGCCATCCTGACGGGCATCTTCGCCTTCCCGAGCATGGGCGGCGTGTGGAGCCCGGCGGAAGGCGCGACGATCGCGAGCCAGCTGTGGGTGCAGACCAAGGGCGTGCTGTTCACGCTGGTGTACACCGGCATCGCCACGGTCATCATCCTGAAGATCGTCGACGCCCTGGTCGGTCTGCGGGTCAACGCCGAGCAGGAGGAAGTGGGCCTGGACCTTTCCCTGCACGACGAGCGCGGCTACAACCTGTAATCTGGACAGGACGGCATGGGGTGAAAACGGGCGCTGCGGCGCCCGTTTTCTTTGGTCCCGGCCCTTCCCCGACAGGACCCCACAACGTGAACCACTGCTCAATCCTGCCGCATCACCGGCACTGTCTTAATCCCTCCCCCAGAGTCGTGCTGCTAAACTGCCGGGGTTCTTTACATAGGATCGCGGCGTGAAACTGGTAGTCGCCATCATCAAGCCCTTCAAAGTGGACGAGGTGCGGGAGGCGCTATCGGAGCTCGGCGTGGCCGGCGTAACGGTGACGGAGGTCAAAGGCTTCGGCCGGCAGCGCGGGCACACTGAGCTGTACCGGGGAGCCGAGTACGTCGTCGACTTCCTGCCCAAGTGCAAGATCGAAGTGGCGATCGACGACGACCGGGTCGACCAGGTGCTGGAGGCCATCGTGCAGGTCGCCAATACCGGCCGGATCGGCGACGGCAAGATCTTCGTGATCCCGCTGGGTCATGCCGTCCGCATCCGCACCGGCGAAACGGACGCGCGCGCCATCTAATGCTGCTGGAGACTGCCATGCTCAGACCCGTCTTGTTGCTGACCCTGGCCGCGGTATCGCTGGCTGCGGGCACCGCTGCTGCCGACGTCTACAAGTACAAGGACGAAAAGGGCAACATTCAGTACACCGACAAGCCGCCGTCGCTGCCGGCCGAGCGGCTCAATGTGCAGTCCCAGCGCACCGACGTGGTCGCCGCCCAGGAGCGTTCGCAGGAGGTCGTCAGGGCCAACACCACGCCGCCTCCGGCGCCCGGCAATTCGCGTGCAGAACAGCGGGCCGCGGCCGAAACCACCGCCAAGGACAAGGCGGACCGTTGCATCAAGGCGCGCGAGCGTTACGATCGCTACATGAATTCGCCCAAGCTGTATGAACAAGGCCCGGACGGCGAGCGCCGTTACCTGAGCGATGCCGAGCTCGATGCCGCGCGCGCCTCGGCCAAAGCGTCCATGGATGTGCTGTGTCAGTGACCCTGCGAGCTGGATTCGTCGGCCTGGGCGCGATGGGCCTGGGCATGGCGCGCAACCTTCACAAGCACGGACTGCTGAGCGCCGTCTGGAATCGCACGGCTGAGAAAGCCACCGCGCTCGCGCAGGAAACCGGCTGCAAGGCCGCCAGCAAACTCGCCGAGCTCGCGCCCCTGTGCGATGTCATCGTCACTTGCGTGTCCGCCGATGCGGACGTGCTCGCGGTCATCGACGAGCTGCTTCCAGCCATCAAGCCCGACACCATCGTCATCGACTGCTCCACGATCAGCGCCGACACGGCGCGAACCGCGGCTCATCGGCTGCATGAAGCCGGCGCGCAGTTTCTCGATGCGCCCGTCAGCGGCGGCACCGAAGGCGCGCGTGATGGCACGCTCGCCATCATGGTCGGCGGCGATGAAAAGGCGTTCGAGCGCGCGCAGCCCGTGCTGCGAGCCATGGGCAAGGCCGTTACGCACTTCGGCGCCAGTGGCTCCGGCCAGGCGGCCAAGGCCACGAATCAGATCATGTGTGCCGGCGTGATCCAGGCGGTCGCGGAAGCCATGGCGTTCGCCAAGTCCGAGGATCTGCCGCTCGATCGGCTCATCGACACGCTCGGCAAAGGCGCCGGCTCCAGCTGGTACTTCGTCAACCGCGCGCCGAACATCCTGCGCGACAGCTACCCCGCCGGCTTCCGCGTGAAGCTGCACGAAAAAGATTTGAAGATCTGCCGCGCCATGGCCGCCCGCCACGGCGTGCAGCTGCCCCTGATCGAGATGACGCTGGTCCATTACCGGCGGCTGATCGAGCAGGGTCATGGCGACGAGGACATCTCGACGTTGTTCCGGCTCAAGGACGCGATGTTCGCCGCGGCCCGGGACAGCGATACATCGAGAAACAAACCTTAGTCGTCCCGCCATGGCGGCGTCCGTCTCCGACCTTCGCGCCACGTCGTCCTCACCCGCCACCAAGGCGCCGACTTTCTTCCTGCCGGATTTCTGCGCCTCGCCGGCCGTGTTCGTGGTGGTGCTGATCGCCGAGCTGGTGGCGCTGGTGATCGCGCTGGCCCGACAGGCGCTGCACGACAACTTCTGGACCGATCTGGCCGGCAGCTCGATGTTTCTTCTGTGGATCGGGCTGACCAGCTCCGCGGTGTTGTGTCGTGCGCGGCCGTGGCTGCAAACGATGCCGCCGGCGCGCGCCGCGATGATCACGATCGGCTTGCTGGTCATCACCATCGGCCTCGTGTCCGAAGCGGCGTTTCAGGTCGGCCGGATGTGGACCGGCGAGCTCGGCAGCGACGCCGGTCCAGGCTTCTTTCCGCGCGATCATGCCGGCTTCGTGCTCAGAAACGTTCTGGTGGGCTTCATCGTGAGCGCGCTGGCGCTGCGCTACTTCTATGTCAGCGCCGAATGGAAACGCAGCATCGAGCAGGAAGCGCTCGCGCGCATCCGCGCCTTGCAGGCACGCATTCGCCCGCACTTCCTGTTCAACAGTATGAACACTATCGCCGCGCTGACCCGCTCCAGTCCGGAGCGCGCCGAGCAGGCGGTCGAAGATCTGGCCGATCTGTTTCGCGCCAGTCTGAGCGACGCCAGCGCCCGCATTCCGCTGAAGGACGAGCTGGAGATCGCGCGCACTCATCAGCGCATCGAGCAACTGCGCCTGGGCGATCGCCTGAGCGTGCATTGGGATGTGGATCAGCTGCCGATGCGCACCATGGTGCCGAGCCTGATCGTGCAGCCGCTGCTCGAGAACGCCGTGTACCACGGGATCGAGACCTTGCCGCGTGGGGGCGAGGTTTTCATCGTCGGCCGGCGCCAGAACGATCAGGTGCACATCGAAGTGCGCAATCCCATCCCGGCCCAGGCCGGCTATGCCAATCGCGAGGGCAACCGCATGGCGCTGGAGAACATCCGGCAGCGCCTGGAGCTGGCCTGGCCCGGCCGCGCCAGCATCGAGACCGAGCAGCGGGACGGGGAATTTTGCGCCCGGCTGATCTTTCCGTATGCTGGCGAGGATGTGGCAAGTGGCTAGCGGGGACGGTAACCAACACAGATGCGTCTGTTAATTGTCGATGACGAGTCGCCCGCACGGGAACGGCTGCGGCGGCTGCTGGAAGAAATCGAGGACTGCGAAGTCGTCGGCGAAGCCGACAACGGCGAGCAGGCACTCGCCACGTGCGGCGAGCTGCGTCCCGATGTCGTGCTGCTCGACGTGCGCATGCCCGGTCTGTCCGGCATTCAGGTGGCGCGGCACATCGATTCACTGGAAGACCCGCCGGCGGTGATCTTCACCACTGCCTACGATCAATACGCCGTGGAAGCGTTCGAAACCGAAGCAGTCGGGTACCTGCTCAAGCCGGTGCGCAAGGAAAAGCTCGCGCACGCCTTGCGTCACGCGTCCCGCATTTCTCCGAACCGTCTGGTCAAGGTCGCCGAGTCCGCGCGCATCGAGCATCGCCGTGAACAGATCTGCGCGCGCCTGGGCGAAACGCTCAAGCTGATTCCGCTGCAGGACATTTATTATTTCAATGCCGATCAGAAATACGTGACCGTGCGCCACAAAGGCGGCGAGAGCCTGATCGATGAATCGCTCAAGGCGCTGGCCGAGGAGTTCGCGCCCGACTTCCTGCGCATCCATCGCAATGCCTTGATCGCGGAAAAATACATTTCCGCCGTCGAGCGGACCGATTCGGGTCACTACGTGGTGCGAGTTCGTGAATGCGGCGACGTGCTCGAAGTCAGCCGGCGCCATGCTTCCGAGCTGCTGCGACGGATTCGCGGCGAGAGTCACTGACCCGGCGCCGCGGTCAGCCCTGCTGGCGCAAACGAATGAAGCGTCGCGCAGTGGAATAGATCAACGCGCCCCGGCTCACCCAGCGCACCAGCCGTTTCGGCCCGATCAGCGCGACCACCGCCACGCTGCCGATCAGTACCGCCGGATTCTTCAGCAAGCGCTGAGCCGCGCCGACGCCCCGATCCAGACCGCTCAGATGATGCTCGATCTGGTCCATGGACGCGCCCAGCTGGCGACGCTGCACGGCTGCGCGCAATCGCAGGTTGGAATGTTTGGTGGCCAGCTGATGAAAACGTTCGCTGCTCACGGCGGCACCGGCTTACAAACGGGCCTTGAGCTGATCCCGATCTCTGGCGAGCTCGGCCAGGGTATCGTCCAGCAGCGGCGGCTTGGTCACCAGCTTGTGCCGCAGGATCAATCCGGCCACCACCGCCACCGCGAGGAACATCCCGACCATGGCCACGGACGCGGCCAGGCGATGTGTATCCCAGAACACGAAAATCACCGCCAGCGCGATCAGGAACAATCCCATCATCGCCGCGAACGCGGCCACGAACGCCCACAGCAGAATCGCGCCGACCTGCCGCACTTCTTCCTGCAGCTCGGTGGTCAGCAGCTCCAGCCGCGTGTGCACGATGGCGACGAAAGTCGCCAGGAAATTGTTGAGCGACTGAAACAGGCCGTGGACCGGCCGCGGACCTTCCGCCGTGCTCCGGGCGTGCGCGGTACGTGCGTTGATGTGCGGATCGTGCGTTTCCACTGCCATGGCGATTCGACTCGCGAGCTGCGCGATCAGCGGCGGGCGAGCAGCAGCCCCAGCACCAGGCCGATGCCCGCGGCAATGCCGACCGACTGCCACGGATTCTCGTGAACGTACTCGTCGGCGGCATCGGCGATCTCACGCGCGCGGCGCATCGCCTCTTCCTCGACTTCGCTCAAGCGCGCCTTGGCCTGGCGCAACGACTCCTCGGCGCGCGCACGCACTTCCTGGATCTTCTCGCCGGTGAGCGTCGAGGTGGCCTTGAGCAGCGCCTCGGCATCCGCCATGACGGTCTTCAGGTCGGCCACCAGTTGATCGGTAGTGACGTCTACTTGGGCATTCATGAGTCGTTCCTCTCGAGCTGCAAGCTTCGGATGGTAGCAAACCGGTGAGCGCGCGGCGGTGCTAGCATGGCGACATTGCCGCGGGCCCGCGGCCACACGGAATGGACTGCCCATGACTCAACCACCACGCGTCGCACCGGTGAAAGATCGGTTCTACGCGCGCACGTTCGCGCTGGCGACGTGCCTGGTGCTGGGCCTGGCCCTCTTCAAGATCGTCCAGCCCTTTCTGGGTCCGCTGCTGTGGGCGATCTTCATTGCATTTCTGCTTCATCCGCTGCATGTGCGGCTGGCGGCCCGGCTGCGTGGCAAACCCCAATGGTCCGCGGCGTTGCTGACCGTTCTCACATTCGTCGTCATCATCGGTCCGTTGACCGCGCTGAGCGCGGCCTTCGCGGCGCAGGTCGGCGACCTGCTGCAGCTCGTGCAGAACAAGGTCGCCGGCCAGACAACTGGCAACGTGTTGAATCTGGCGAATGTTCCCTGGGTGCGGCAAGGCCTCGACTGGCTCAACGACACCCTGGACGTGGACCTGGCGCAGCTGCAGAGCTGGTTCACGCAGGCCTCCCGCGAGACGCTGCAAACGCTGGCGTCGCTGACCGGCAAGGTCTTTCTGGGCGCGGTCGGCACCGTGGTCGGCTTCGTGCTGATGCAGTTCATGCTGTTCTTTTTCATCCGCGACGGCGCGGAGATGGTGCAGACCGCTCGCGAGCTGATTCCCATGGCCGAGCCCCACAAGGCCAAGCTGTTCGACCATCTGGCAGCGGTGACGCGCGCCATGGTGTATGGCACCGGGCTGACGGCGCTCATCCAGGGAACGCTGGTCGGCGTCTCGTTCCTGATCGTCAACCTGCCCTCGCCCATCGTGTTCGGCGTGATCGCCGCGCTGGTCGCCCTGCTGCCGTTCGGCGGCACCGCGCTCGTGTGGGGCCCGGCGGCGCTGGTGCTAGCGATCCAGGGACGCTGGGGCGCCACCATTTTCATGCTGGCCTGGGGTGCGGTGCTGGTGTCGCTGGTCGACAATGTGGTGCGCCCGATGCTGGTCTCCGGACGCGCCAATGTTGGTACGCTCACCGTCTTCATCGGCGTGCTGGGCGGTCTGGCAGCGTTCGGCGCCATTGGCCTGTTCCTGGGGCCGGTGGTGCTCGCGCTGATCATCGCGCTGATCCGTTTCCGGCTCGAAATGCGGCGCGCGGAAAAAGCCATGGCCCTGTCGGGGGAATGATTCGCCCGCCGGGCCGATCGATAGAATTCTCATGAGTATCTCCGAACATACATTGCGCATCGCCACGCGGCAGAGCCGCCTGGCCCTGTGGCAGGCCGAGCACGTCGCGGCGCTGCTCAGAAACAAGCATCCCGGACTGAACGTGGTCCTGGTCCCCATGACCACGCAAGGCGATCGCATCCTCGACCGCCCGCTCGCCGACATCGGCGGCAAGGGCCTGTTCATCAAGGAACTGGAGCTGGCCATGTCGGAGCATCGCGCCGATATCGCCGTGCATTCCATGAAGGATGTGCCCACCGAGATGCCGCCGGGTTTCACGCTGGCCGCGATGCTGCCGCGTGCCGATCCGCGCGACGCATTTGTTTCTACCCGTTACCAGAGTTTCGCGAGCCTTCCGCAAGGCGCGCGCGTCGGCACGTCGAGCTTGCGCCGCCAATGTCAGTTGAAATCGGCGCGACCCGATCTGGATCTGATCACCCTGCGCGGCAACGTGGACACGCGGCTGCGCAAGCTCGATGAGGAACACTACGACGCCATCATCCTCGCCGCCGCCGGTTTGATCCGGCTCGGCCTGCAAAGCCGCATCACCGAATATTTCACTCCGGAGCAGTCGGTGCCGGCGGTGGGTCAAGGCATCATCGGCATCGAGTGCCGCGACGACGATGCAACCAACATCGGTTACGTGCGCGCGCTGAATGACCCGCGATCGTGGCAATGCTGTGTCGCCGAGCGTTCGTTCGCGAAGCGGCTCGAAGGCAGCTGTCAATCTCCCATCGCTGGCTTCGCGACGCTCGATGGCGAGCAGCTGCAACTGCATGGCGTCGTCGGCTCACCCGACGGCCATGAGATGTATCGTGGCTCGCACTCGGGCACCGTGGCCGATGCGGAAGCCATCGGCGTGCGGCTTGCAGAAGAGCTGTTGAAAGCCGGCGCCGCACAGCTGCTCGAGCGCTTGCGACAGGAGTCGCCATGATTCCGAAAGTCATGCCGCCGCTCGCCGAGCTCACGGTGCTGGTGACTCGCCCGGCTCCGCAGGCCGCCGTGCTTTGCGAACAGATTCAGCAACGAGGCGGAGTTGGTATCGCCTTTCCGGCGGTGGAGATCACGCCTGTTCCAGCTGCGAGGGCGAGCGGTCACGACCTGATCGTGTTCGCCAGCGTCAACGCGGTCGCGCATGGCGCGCACTTGATCGAAAAGAGCCCGACGGCACGCATCGCCGCCATCGGCAAGGCGACGGCGGCGGCCTTGAAAGAGGCGGACCTGCCGGCCGATATCGTTCCCGAAGCCGGCTTCAACAGCGAAGCTTTGCTGGCACATCCCGATGTCACATTGGGCGAAGGCGCGAAAGTGCTGATCGTGCGCGGCTCGGGCGGCCGTGAGCTGATGCGCGAATCGTTCACTGCGCGCGGCCTGATCGTCGAAACGCTCGACGTCTACAAGCGCGTTCGCCCTTCGCTCGACGAGGCGGCGCGCGACGCGCTGGAAACACGCTGGCAGAACGAAGGTATTGATGTGGTCACGGCGACCAGCATCGAAACATTGCATAACCTGATCGCCATGCTCTCCGAGCGTGGCCGCGCACTGCTCCGCGAAAGCGCACTGCTGGTCGCCAGCCGTCGCATCGGTGAGGCGGCCCAGGCCGCGGGATTGAGCGGGACGCTGATCGTCGCGAACGCCGCCGACGACGCTTCCATGATCGGTGCGTTGGCGCGCTGGAGGACACGCGCCCGGGCGGCCTGAATGTGCACTGCGTGTTAGGATACGCGCGTCGCAAGCAGCCACCTTCCTATGGCCGAGACCGGTCCTGAAACCATCAGCTCGTCTGCTCCCGGCGATTCGTCGAGGACCCGTCGTGCGCACACGTACAGTCGATTGACCACAGCTATTGCCGTGCTCGCGCTGGCAATCGCCGGCTATGGCCTGATGCGGCTGGACTCGATGCGGGACAAGCTCGACACCGCCAACGCCACGCTGGCCGCAGCCAATGCCGACCGGGAGCTGCTGCGCGCGGAATTGAGGAGCCAGGCGAGCCGCGAGCGACAGGCTCATCGCGACCTGAACCGCCGTCTGGATACGCTCAACGACGCGCCCCAGCAGCTGCAGGAACTGGCGTCGACCGTCGAAGAGCTGCGCGGCCGCGCCGAAGGGCCGGAGCGCGCGTGGTCGCGTGCCGAAGCTTTGTTTCTTCTCGAGCTGGCACAGCGCCGGCTCACCCTGGACCGCGATATCGAGACGGCGATGGTGGCGCTGGAGTCGGCGGACCTGCGACTGGCATCGCTGCGGGACGCGTCGTTCGCCTCGGTGCGCCAGGAAATCGCCAGGGAGCTGCAAGCGCTGCGAGCCGTGCAGATACCCGACACCACCGGCATCCTGTCCCGTCTGATCAGCGCCGAACAGCGCGCGAGCGATGCTCCGGTCAAGGGCATCCTGACGAGCGAGCGCAATGCCTTCGATCGCAGCAAGTTGCCGGACGGAATGTTTGCTCGCGCCGGCGCCATTCTCAGCCAGACGCTCTCGAATCTCATCGTCGTGCGCAAAGTGGACGATATCTCCGGCAGCGTGCTCACCGCCGAAGAAGCGCTGCTCAGGCGTCAGCATCTGCAGTTGTTGCTGTTCGCGGCCCGTACGGCCGTGATCCGTCATGATGAACAGGCGTATCGAACCGCACTTGCGGGCGCACGGCGCTCGCTCGGAGAATTCTTCGATCTTTCCAAGCCGGAAGCGCAGACCCTGTTGGCCGAAGTGCAGGCGCTCGAGCCGATCAACATCGATCCGCCGCTCCCCAACGTGAACAGCTCGATCAACTCGCTGCGCCGGATGGTCGCGTCGCGCCGGGGCCCGGAGTAATCGCGGATGAGAAGCGGCCTCTACATCGCGGCGGCGATGATCATCGCCGGCCTGCTTGCCAACATCGTGTTGGGCGATCCAGGTTACGTGGCGCTGCGCTTCGCCGGACGCTTGATTGAAATGTCGGCCGTGACCTTCGCCCTGGTGCTGATCGCGGCGTACTTCGCGGTGCGCCTGGTGATCAAGCTCATTACCGCGCGCCGCTCATGGAAAGCCGCGCAGGAAGCACGCCGCCATGAACGCGCGCGTCGCAGTTTCGCTCAGGGCATCCTGGAGCTGTCCGAAGGCAATTGGGAAGCTGCGGAGAACACGCTGACGCGTCACGTGCGCGAAGCCGAGAATCCGGCGGCTCACTACCTGACGGCAGCTCGCGCCGCCGACCTGCAAGGCGCGGCGGAGCGGCGCGACGAGTATCTGCAGCGCGCTCTGGAAGTTGCTCCCGATCGCCGGGCGCCCGCGCTGGTCATGCAGGCCGAAGTCCTGCTCAAACACAAGCAATTGCAAGCTGCGCTGACGACGCTCGAACAGCTCGAAGCGATGAAGCAACAGAACGCGCGCGGTTTGCTGCTGCTGGCTCGTGCGTATCGTCAGTCTGGCGACTGGCAGAAGTTGCAGGCCCTGGAGCCACGACTGCGCAGTACGCGCGGGATCACGGCCGCGATGGTCGACGAGACGGTCGCGCAGGTTCACCTGGACCGCCTGAAGGATGCCGGCACCCGAGGCGACCTGAATGAATTGAAGGCCGCCTGGAAAGAAACCTCCCGGTCGCTGGCCCGGCATCCCGAGATCGTAGTGGCATACGCCCGCGCGTCCATGGCCTGCGGCGATCACGAAGCCGCGGAAACCGCGCTGCGTGACTGTCTCAACAAACAGTGGAATGAATCGGCGGTGCTGGCTTTCGGCGAGCTGGAGACCAGTGAACCGCTCAAGACGCTGGATCGCGCCGAAGCGTGGCTGCCCGCGCACAGCGATGACCCGGCGCTGCTGTTCGCCTGCGCACAGCTGGCGACTCGCGCCGAGCTCTATGGCAAGGCACGCAGCTTTCTGGAAACCAGCATCGCAATCCGCCCGCGCCTGGAAGCGTACCAATTGCTCGCCAGCCTGATGGAACAGCTGGGCGATCGCGAGCGCTCGATGAAGGCACTGAACGACGCTCTCGCGTTCGCCATCGGCCGCAAGGCCAACCTGCCGAAGATCCGCGCGCGCCGTTTTCAAGAGCGCCGACAAGTCGATCGCCGGAGGAATTAGAACTTCGCCATGTCCGCGTCCCGGCCTTATGCCCGCGTCACGCTGCTGCCATCGCAGCAGATCCTCACCGTCGAGCGCGGCGAGACCATCCTCGATGCGGCATTACGCGCCGGCTTGAATCTTCCGCACAGCTGCAAGGGCGGGCATTGTTCTTCGTGCCGCGCTCGCATTCGCCAGGGTGAAGTGAGTTATCCGCATGGCCGGCCGCTCGGCTTGATGGCGGACGAAGAGCGCGATGGCTATGCGCTGCTCTGCCAGGCCCATGCAGCCAGCGAAGATCTCACGATCGAGGTGCGCGAGATCCGCCCGCCGGTGCCGGAGATCGTCGTCAAGAGCCTGCCTTGCCGCATCGAGCGGACGCAGCGGCTCACTGCCGACATCATGGCGGTCTTCCTGCGCGTGCCAGCCAGCGAATATTTCCATTTTGTGCCCGGCCAGTATCTGGACATCATGCTGCCGCAGAACCGCCGGCGCAGCTTCTCCATCGCCAGCACGCCGGGCGACGGCAAGATGCTCGAGCTGCACATCCGGCGCGTGTCGAGCGGCGAATTCACGCAGCAACTGTTCGACGGCACCTTGGAAAAATCACTGCTGCGGATCGAAGGACCGCTCGGGCAGTTCTGGTTCCGTCGCGAGTCGCCACGGCCGGCGCTGCTGATCGGCGGCGGCACCGGTTATGCGCCGCTGCGCTCCATGCTGCACAGCCTGCTCGAAGTGGGCGATCGCCGGCAGCTGTATCTGTATTGGGGCGCACAGACGGCGCCTGATTTGTATGAAGACGCGCATCTTCGAGCGCTGACCGAGAAGCATCCCAATCTTCGATACATCCCCGTGCTCTCGGCGCCGCGCGCCGAAGATCGTTGGCAAGGTCGAACGGGCTGGGTGCATGCCGCGGCGTTGGAAGACCACCCGGACCTCGCCAAGGTCGATGTCTACGCGAGCGGGCCGCCGGTGATGGTCGAGACGATTCGCCACGAGTTCACGCATCGCGGCTTGCCGCCCGAGCAGTTGTTCTTCGATTCGTTCGATTACGCGCCGGATGTCCTGGCGAGGCTCGGCAACACGTTCATGCCGTCGCAGGATCTTTAGCACGCAACAGTTCGGCAAGGGCCGCGTTCAAGTCGGGATAGCGGAACGCGAAGCCGGCGTGCAACGCCTTCGCCGGCAGCACCTTCTGGCCTTCGAGCAGCAATTGTGACATTTCACCGAGCGCGGCTCGCAACACGACCGCCGGCACGCGCACTGGAATGGATCGACCGAATTGCGCGGCCAAGGTCTCGGCAAACTCCTGCTGTCGCACCGGACGCGGCGAAGTGACATTGATGCCGCCGCTCATGTCCTGGTGTTTGATACAGAACCACAGCAGATCGAGCAGATCGTCGATGTGAACCCACGACTGCCATTGCTGACCGGAGCCAAGCACCACCCGCATCCGCATGCGGGCCGGCCGGATCAACCCCGGCAATGCGCCGCCCGTCATTCCCAGCACGATGCCGAAGCGCAGGCGACACACGCGAACGTCATATTGCTCGGCCGCCTGCGCCGCCAGCTCCCAAGCCTGGCACAGGTGCGATTGAAATATCGGCTGGCCACGCGCCGCTTCGGTGATCTCCTCTTCGCCGCGCACGCCGTAGTAACCAATCGCGGACGCGTTGATCAACACCTCGGGCTTGTAGTCGAGGCGCGCGATCAACTCGGTGATCTTGTTCGTGACACTCAGGCGACTGTCGAGCAATTCAGCGCGACGCGCCGCACTCCACGGCCGCGCGAGAATCGGCGCGCCCGCGAGATTCACGACGATGTCGATATGTTCGCTCGCCTGGAGCTCATCGAGTGCGGTGATCACTCGCACGGAGGAACCGAGCGCGGTGCGCGCACGCTGCGCATCGCGTGTCAGAGCCAGGATGGTGTGACCGTCTGCGAGCAGCCTTCGACAGAGTCTGCGACCGATGAAGCCGGTCGCGCCCGTGACCAACACGACGCCGGGCGCGTCCGAGTGAACGGCACGCCGCGGCATGCGTTGCCACTCCGGCCGGCTCATGTGACGATCTTTGCCACCTTCGTGCCCATGCGCATGAGCTTCAACAATGTGGGTCGCGGCATGGCGCGGACCTGCTCGTACCAGCCCGACACCTCTTCGAGGAATTCGAGCATGTCGCCGATGCGCTGTTTGACCGGCTCGGGCGTCTCGTGATCCTTTTTGGCCTCGGCGGTCGCTTCGCGCAACATCTGTAAAGTCGGGTCGATCTCGCGCTTCTTACGGCCATCCATGATCATGGTGAGCACTTCCCATATATCCTTGCGCGCCTGAAAGTAGTCGCGCCGATCGCCCAGTTGATGAGTCACGCTGACCAGATCCCAGGCCTGCAGCTCCTTGAGGCTGACGCTCACATTCGAACGTGCCACGTTGAGTGTTTCCGCGATCTCGTCCGCGGTGAGCGGCGCGGGCGCCAGGAACAACAAGGCGTGGATCTGCGCTACCGAACGACTGACGCCCCAGCGGCCGGCCATTTCGCCCCAATGGAGCACGCACCGATGCATGGTGGGAGTAAGCTGCATGATCGACCCATCCGTAATTTCTGTCTTTTCTGAAATTTAAATATGCTCCGATACCGTGTCAAGCCGCTGGCCCGAGGGCGGGCATGAGCGCGACTCGTCCCCATATCCTGATTGCCGGCTGTGGCTATGTGGGCCAGCGGCTGGCGGCCCGCCTGCA
>Ga0065721_10004444_pt1 | contig 29791 bp, 19 predicted proteins | sample Mesricmetagenome_FD_59108 | JGI IMG/M metagenome (GOLD analysis project Ga0065721, IMG submission 59108) | Mesophilic microbial community from rice straw/compost enrichment Sample: eDNA_1 v2 (version 2) | ecosystem: Engineered > Solid waste > Grass > Composting > Bioreactor | place: USA: Davis...
CCCGCAGCTCGTACAGATTGCCCGCCACCGCCGACATCAGGTTCGGGATCGACGGGCCGAAGTTATGCAGCGGGAACGACACCGTCACATAACCTCTCCGATATTTGCCGTCGTGCCCGTGCGGCGGCTTCGCGCCGGGCAGCGAGGGAGCGTCCGCCTCCTCCAGCGGCTCGATCGCCTCCACTCTGGCGGCATGCCGCTCCTTAAGCGCATCCGTCTCGCCTGGCACCGCCGTGAACGTTCCCGTCGACTGCTCCCCCGCGATGATCTGCGCCGCCTTCTCCAGCGAATACGGCGTTTCCGCCAAATAGACCGCCTTGACGCGTTCTTCGCTCATGTTCCGTTCCCCCTAAATGCACCCGCGATTTCGACTCCCGTGCGGTCTCTCAGCATACCGGCGGCAGATCGCCGCCTTCGCCGAAGACCGGCTTTCCGACCGGCTCCCCCCGGCTCAGCTTCTCCAGCGTCATCTTCACCTGCTCGACGCCGAGGCGCGGGCTGGACAGCACCGGCTTGCCCGTCTCCGCGGCCAATGCCTTCTCCATCCGAGCCATCGAGCCTTGGGCCAGCACGATTGCATCCGCGTCCTGAGCGACGCGAAGCGCGGTCTCGAGCAGAATGCGGTCGTGCTCCTCCGGCTTGCCGCCGGTCAGCGCCTCGAACGCCCCTTCAGCCAGTCCGTTGACGAGCTTGACTTCGCGTCCCAGCTCGGCCGCTTTCTTCTCGATCAGGCGCATCGTCGGCTGCAGCGTCGACGGCAGCGTGGCCAGAACGGCGACGCGGTCGTAAGACGCGGCCGCCTTCGCGGCCATCGCGTCGTCGATCTTGACGATCGGGACGCCGATCAGCTTGCGCGCCTCGTCGGCGACTTCGCCGACCGACGAGCACGTATTCAGAATGACGTCGGCTCCGATCTCCTCTCCGTTATGGAAATACTGCACGAGCCTGCGAGCGACTCCCGGCGGGATATGTCCCGCCTTGACGACGTCCCCGATGAGGGAATCGTCGATGAGGTTGACGAGCCGCACGTCCGGCAGCACTTCCCGGAATACGGCCTTCAGCGGATCGGCCAACCCTTGGCCGGTATATACGGCAACGACGGTTTTCATCGTCTGAATCCTCCTCTATAAAACTCTGCGCAGGACGGCGTTCCGCCCCTTACCATACGATCTCATTGTCCAGCCGCCGATAGTCGCCCTCGCGCATCGGAGCGGCATCGTACACCTTGCGCCCGCTGTAGAACGGATGATAGCGTCCCTCCGGCGAGATGCCGACGACGTCGTCGCCCCGCCACTGGGTCAGGAACGTCTGACCGATCGCCGTCTCGACGGTCGTGCGGGTATCCAGCGGGAACGTCACCGTGATCGTCTCCCCTTCGAAAGCTTCGCCCAGCAGCAGGAAGTGTTCGTTGATCCAACTGCTCGGGTCCATGCCGCGCCCTTCCGAGACGCTGTCGCCGCGTTCGCGAACGATGTTGACCTTCGTATAGCCGGCCCACTCCGGTATGCGAACGCGCAGCTCGGCGATGTCCTTGTGAACGTGCAGGACGACTTTCCCCTCATGCGGCAAATAGCTGTCGACGTCGACCCAGACGGAGCCGCGGTTCAGCAGGAAGTTCACGCTTACGCTGCCGCCGCGCTCGGTGATCGTATTGCTCCAGCCCATATACAGGCCGCGAGTGCCGGAGCCGAGGCAGCAGATTTGCAGGTCGTTCGTGTGGCCGCGGCCATGGTTGACGTCGCAGCAGAAGTCGTTCGGAGCGGAGTAGCCGGCGAACGCACCCCTAGTGCGCTTGGCGACGTCGGTGTAGCTGATATGGCCCGGCACGTTGCCCGACTTGTCGTCCGTTTCCTTCACCCAATCGAGGTCGAGCAGCTGCGATTCCGTCAAATGATTGCGCAGGAACCGTTCCACCGTTCCCCAATATTTCGTGTAGCCGTTCTTCGCCAGCGTAATTCCGGTCGCGATCAGATCGACGAGCGAGCAAGTTTCGTGCTCATACGCCTGCTCCTTCAGATCGCCCGGCGTCCACCCGAACGCGGTACACTTGGTCAGCGCCCACGCATAGCTCTTCTCGACCCAGGCGATCAGCTTGGCGTCGGCCGTGAACTCGCCGAAGCGCGCGATCGCGTCGAGCGTGCCGAGGCGGGTATGGAAGTGGCCGCTGCGGTACGCCAGCGCGTCGTTAAAGCTGCCGTCCGCGTTGAATACGCCGCTTCGCTCGACGATCAGCGCCGTGAAGAACCGGCACAGCTCGAAAGCGTCCTTGCTGCCCGTCACTTCGTGATATTTGAGCAGCGGCATGATGAGCCGTCCGCAGAACGCGGCCGGATCGGGGGCAAGCCGGAGCAGCGCGGCGTTGCGCGAAGGCCAGCCGCCTTCCTTATACTCCGATGCGGGATAGTACCACACCTCGCGCTCCTTGATCGCGATCCGCTTCAGCGCGGCCACGTGACGATCGGCAGCCTCCTTGACCTTCGGATCGCCGGTCGTCATGTACCAGGTCGTAAGCGACAGAATGACGGCTCGCTGATCGATCAGATTGGCGTTCTGTTCCCAGTCGAAGTTCGGATTGTGCTGACGGTAGCTCAATCCGTCTTCCTTGAAGAACGTCAGCAGATTTTCGCGGTACTTGGCCTCGATCTCCTCGCCCAGCGTCTCTCCCGACATGTGTCGGGCCAAAATCATGCCGTCGATCATCCGTCCGTGCGACGAGCCGAAATCCCAGTCCCCGTGCGTCATGTTGGCCGGATCGGACATCAGGTTGGCGGCGAAAAAAGGATAGCCGTGAAAATCCGGATCGGACATGCCCGCCATCGCGTTCAGCGCGTGTCCGGCCCGTTCCTCCAGCATCAGCGTATCGGGAATCAGTCGTTTTGCCATGTTTCATCTCTCCTCTTCCATGCTTGTCATGCCTGTATCGTTTCGTTCACGTTTTCCCGGAGACGAATTCGCTGCGGAATTCCCCGATCGTCTTGCCGGTCTTCTTCTTGAAAATCTGGCTGAAATAGCGATAGTCCTCGTACCCGACTTTCCGGGCGATCTCGTAGTTTTTATAAGTCGGCACCCGCATCAGCTCCATCGCCTTGCGGATGCGTATATCGGTCAAATAATCGACGAAGTTGTGGCCGGTCGTTTTCTTGAACAGCCGGCTTAGATAGTCCGGGTTGACGAACCGGCTTTCCGCGATGTGCTGCAGCGACAGCGGCTGGTCGTAATGCGCCTCGATCAGCTTCAGAACCTCGCGGACGATCCGCTCCCCTTGCGTCGCCCCTTGCCTCTCCGCCGCGGCCAGCGCGGCCGGAATGATCTCGTTCTCGAACAGCGCCCGCACCGAATCCGGATCGACTCTGCGCCGCAGCGCTTCCGTCAGCTCCAGCGGATGTTTCCCGCAGACGATCTCCAGGCTGGAATCGTTGGCGCGCAGTTGGCGCTCCAGCGCGTGGACGAGCAGGATCGCTCCCCGCTGCATCCGATCCACCGTCACCGACTCTCCGCAGAGGGACGCCATCAGCAGGTCAAATTCCCGCCCGGCTTCTTCCCGGCTGCCCATCTGCAGCGCAAGCAGAAACGCCTGCTCCCGCTTCTGCGGATAGGGCTCCGCCGCGGGCGCGCCTTCGCACGACCCCGCGAACAAAAGCGCCTCCTTCGCATGAAGCTTGCGTCCGGCGAGCGCAGCTTGCGCTTGAGCGTAAGCCTTCCGCAGCCTGCTCGCTTCCGCAGACCCTTCCTCGCTGACGCCGATGCTGCGGCCGACGCCGTCCGTTCGCTTCCACTCGGCCTGCATGGCGGCAAGCAGCCGGTTCAGCTCTCCCGGAGCCAGATTGCGCGCGGCGACAGCCCCGACCGTTCCCGGACCTCCGTCCGGAGCCGGCGACAGCGCCAGCTCCCACTCCCCGCCGAAATAAAACGCCCGTTCCCGAACGAGCTTCTCCCGCAAGGCGCGCAGCGTGTCCGCGTCTCCCCCGTCCTCCCCGTATCGGTCGGCCCAGGCGACGAAGACGGCCGTCGACAAGCCCGTCCACGAAGCCGGCGCTTCCGCGCGCTCCAACATCAGGTCGCGGAACCAGCCGTCGTCCTGCCGGCTCTCCGCGGCCATCCTCCGCTGCTCCTCCCTCCGGTCGAGCTCCGCCACCGCCTTGTCCAGCACGTCGGCGAGCTCCTCCTTCTTGACCGGCTTAAGCAAGTAATCGAAGGCGCGGTGACGGATCGCCTGCTTCGTATATTCGAAATCCGAATAGCCGCTGACGACGATCGTAAGCAGCTCCGGCAGCTCGGCGTCCAGCCGCGCCAGCAGCTCCTTGCCGTCCAGGCCGGGCATCCTCATGTCCAGGAAAAGCAGGTCCGGCTTCTGCTCCAGCGCCATTTCGTAGGCATCCTGGCCGTCCGCCGCCTCGCCGGCCAGCAGGAGGCCCAACCGCTCCCAAGGGATCGATTGGATGAGCCCGCGCCGGACCCACTTCTCGTCGTCGACCACCATCACCTTGCGCATGCCGGACCTCCTCCTTTTGCCGCGATCTTCCTGGGCCGATGTTTTCCGAGCGGCCAGCCTCTTCTCTTAGCGTCTCTTAGCCCTTGACCGAACCGGCGGTCAAGCCGTCGATAATGTAGCGCTGCAGCAGCAAGTATATGAGCAGAACCGGCAGCACGACGATGACCATAAACGCGAAGACGACGCCCCAGTTCGTGTTGTACAGCGATACGAAATTGAAAATTTGCAGCACGATCGTCCACTTGGTGCTGTCCGTCACCAGATAGAACGGCCCGAAGAAGTCGTTCCACACCGACACGATGACGACGATCGACACCGTTACCAGCACCGTAATCAGCAGCGGCAGAATAATCCGGAAGTACAGCCGGAAGAAACCCGCTCCCTCGATCATCGCCGCCTCGTCCAGCTCGCGCGGAATCTGCTTCATGAAGCCGACCAGCAGGAATACCGAGAACGGCAGCAGCACGGCCGTGTAGTACATGATCATGCTGAAATACGTTCCCTTGATGCCCAGAATGTCCATCAGCCGGATCGTCGGAACGATCGATACCGGCACGATCAGTCCGATGATGAACGTCAGGTACAGGCTCCGCATCAGCCGGTCGTCCCGGCGCTGGATGACGAAGGCGGCCATCGAGGCGAACAGGTTGACGCACAGCACGGTCAGCCCCGCGAGCAGGAAGCTGTTTTTGAACCCGCGCACAATATTCCCTTGCTCGAACACCTTCTCATAGTTGGCGAACAGCCATTCCGACGGCAGCCCCATGCCGAACAGCGCCGATTCGCGAATGCCCTTGAACGAGTTGACGAGTATCATATAGAACGGAACGAGAATGACGAGCGCTCCGAGCAGGACGACGAGATACAGCGCGAGTTGTTTGCCTCCCCGCCTCATCACATCTCCACCTCCCGCTTCTTAAGCGCCGCGAGCACCGGCAGGCCGACGAGAGTGACAAGCGCGAACAGCACCAGGTTGATCGCCGTGGAATAGCCCATTTCTCCCATGCTGAACGTGCTGCGGATATACGTGTAGAACACTTCGGTCGTGTAGCCCGGACCGCCGTCCGTCAGCACCATGACCATCTCGAACACCTTCATCGAGCCGATAAGCGACAGCAAAATGTTGACCGTCGTCGACGAGGCGATAAGCGGCAGGATGATATTTTTGAGGCGGTGCCAGTAGTTGGCTCCGTCGATCGCCGCGCTTTCCAGCAGATCCTTCGGAATGAACTGCAACCCGGCGAGATAGATGACCATCGCAAAGCCAGAGACCTTCCACAGGTCCGTAATGATAATCGAGAACAACGCCCACTTCGGATCGTTGAGCCAGTCCTGGGCCATGAAGCCGAGACCGACGCCTTCCAGAAGCTTGTTGACGATGCCGTGCTCCGGATGATAGATCGCTCGGAACACGTAGCCGATAATGATCGGGGCGATGACGTAAGGCATGAAGAACACCGTGCGAAAAAAGTTCCTCATCCGGATCGACTCGTTCATGACGAGCGCGAGCGCGAATCCGATGACGTTCTGCAAAACGGTGACGGCAGCCGCGAAAATCAATGTATTGCTGAGCGCCTTTCCCAGTCTAGGTTCCTGGAAAAGAGCCGCGTAATTGTCGAAGCCAATGAACTTGACCGAATCGGCGTTAATGTTCCAGTTCGTAAAGCTGTAATACACTCCGATCAGAGTCGGGGCGATAAAAAACAGCAGAAAAACGACAACGGCGGGATAGGAAAAATAAAGCGGGTATTTGCGCCTTTCCATATTCCCCTCCTCCTCCCAAGGTGAGCGGAGCCGTCTCCGTCGGAAAACCCGCGGTCCTCCGGCGAAGACGGCTCCTTATCTATTTTTGTCTATGAGCGGGGCCGGCCCGGAATCAGAAGCCTTCCAGCAGCTTGGCCTTGCCGTCTTTCTGATAGTTGGCGCCGAATTCTTCGATCGCCTCGTCGATATCGCCTTTAAGGAAGAAGTTTTGCAGCGTCTTGGAGAAGTCCACGAACGAAGCAGTCAGACGGTTCTGGATGTTGACACGGGACTTGCCGGCGTCGATGTACGCTTTGACGTCTTCCTGTACCGGATACAGCTCGCTTGTCGCGCCTTCGAAAATCGGAATGCCCGGCTTGTTCGCGTAAAATAAATTGACGTTGTCCGGCTGCAGCATGAATTTCACGAGTTCGATCGCGGCGTCCCTGTTTTTCGCTTTTTCCGGCACCATCAGCTGGTTCGGAGGGGTGATCATGGCGATGCCCTGATCGGTCGCGGACGGGAACGGGAAGAACCCGAGGTTGTTCGTTACCCAGTCTTTGCCGAATTTCTGCTCCATCTGCGAGACGATGCCGTCCAGCATGAAGGCCATCGCCACTTTGCCGTCGCCCATCTCGTTTTGCATTTCGTCGTACGTGCCGGCCATGACGTTTTTCTGGTACAGGTCCAGTTCCTTCAATTCCTTCTGCTTCGCGAACAGATCTCTCAGCTCGGGAATGTCGGCGAACTTCAGCTCGTTGCGGTTCAGCTTGGCGACGCCTTCGTCGCCGATCGCCGGATCGACCTGCGTCACCCAGCCGGTGTAGTAGAACACTTGCGGAGGCCAAGCGTCTTTAACGCCTTCGTAGAACGGCGTGAAGCCGGCCGCCTTGATTTTCTTGGCGATCTCGACCAGGTCGGCGTAATTGGCCGGCACGTCCACGCCCGCTTGCTTGAACACTTCCTTGTTGTAGAACACGCCCATCATGCCGGTGGAGCCGTACGGAACGCCGAAGATTTTATCGTTTTCCACCTGGGCTTGCTTGATCGAATCGAATACGTTGTCCCAGATGCCGGACTCGCCGGACCATTCGTGCAGCGTCTCCGCAGCTCTCAGCTTGACGTATTGCTTCGTGCCCGGCTGCATGAGGAACAGGTCGGGAAAATCGCCGGTGGAGAAGCGCGTCTTGATCAGATTGTCGTAATCGCCGCCCGGCAGCGCCTGAAGCTCCACTTTGTTGCCGGTCTGCTGCTCGTAAGCCTCGAATACTTTGTTGAACGCCGTCGTATCCTCAGTGTTCGAGATGACGAACGTCAGCGTGACCGGATTGTTGTTTTTCGGGCTTTCGGACGCTCCGCCGGCGGAAGCCGAAGGAGAAGCGCCTTTGTCGTTTCCGTTGCCGCCGCCGCAAGCCGCGAGGGATGCGCCCAGCAGACCGATGGCCACCGCCGCGGATACCGCTTTCATCTTTTTCATATCGTTGGTGAACCTCCCTTAAAGTATGTTCCTTCTGATTACGCTTTCATTATAAGGGAAGCGTTTTCTGTAACCCCATTCATAAAATCGACCCGTTTTGTTGAATAATCCGACTTCAGCGTCCGGAAGGGTCGGGAAGGCCTCCCGCGTGTTCGTCGAAAGGAAGGGACAGCGTAATTCTCGTCCCGGCTCCCTTGCGGCTATTCACCTCGAAGCCGAGCCGATCTCCGAACTGGATGGCGTAGCGGGCGTAGACGTTGCGGACGCCGATGCCCCCCTCGGCGACGGATACGGCTTCCTCCCGGTGCAGCGACTGCTTCAGCTTCGTCCGCAGGTCGGCGAGCCGCTGCTCCGACATGCCGACGCCGTCGTCGGCCACGATCAGCACGAAACGCCCCTCCTCCTTCGCCGCCGCCACTCTTATCGTTCCTTTGCCCCGCTTGCGCTCCAGACCGTGGAAGACCGCGTTTTCGACGAGCGGCTGCAGTGTCATTTTCAACACAGGGTAATTGTACAAGCTCTCGTCCACGTCCGCCTCGTAAGCGATTTTGTCGTCGAAGCGGATGCTTTGGATTTTCATGTACGCCTCGATCTGGTCCAGCTCCTCCTGCAGCGTGACGACCTCGTCGCGATTGCGCGTGTTGTAGCGGAACATATCGGCGAGCGCCTGGGCGATGTCCCCGATTTCCGAAGCTCGGTGATAGTCGGCCATCGCCTTGATGATGTCCAGCGTGTTGTACAGGAAATGCGGGTTGATCTGCGAATACAGCATCGCCAGCTCCACTTCCCGCAGCTTGATCTGGTTGACGTATTTGTTCTCGATCAGATTGCGCAGCTCGTCCTGCATCGCATTGAAGTTGGCGGCGATCAGACCGATCTCGTCGGCCCGCTTGATCTCGACCCGTTCCGAGAAATCCCCGCGCTTGATGCGGTTGACGTGCTTGTAGAGCGTCTGGATCGGCTGCGTAATCCGGCGGCCGAACAGGACGGAGATGATAAAGGTCAGCGCGAAGGCGACGACGGCCGTGGCGATGACGATCGTTTTGATGTTGTCGATCGGGCCCAGAATGTCCCGGCGCGGCGTGAAGATGGCCGCTTTCCAGCCGGTCGATTCGGAGACGATGTACGAGACGAACTGCTCGTCGTCCTCCCCTTCCGTCCAGAACTTGCCCTCGGGTCCGTCCAGCCGGTTCAGCAGCCGCGACCCGGGAACGGGAGCGTCCGGCCGGGAATCGTAGACGAGGCCGTTGTACCCGTCCAGCACGAGAATCCGGCTGTCGGCGGACAGGTCGTCGCTGCGGCCGATCGCGCGGAACAGATCGTCTCCGTATTCGACGCGCACGACGATGAAGCGCTCCGGATTGGAGAAATCGCGGATCAGGATCGACGAGGAATACGCCGTTGCGGCCGCGTCGGTCGTGCCGTCGCCCGAGCTGGGGCCGTTGAAGAATACCTCTCCGTCCTTCGCCACCGTGCGCAGAAACCACTCGGAATTGCGTACTTGAACGGGTGTCCACGGCTTGTAGTCATTGGAAGCGGCGAGCATTTCCCCGTTGCGGTAATAGATTTGAAAGCGAATAAAGCCGCGGATCGGCGTGGCGTTGAAGCTCTTCAGAAACAGGTTCTCCAGCTTCTGCCGGAACAGGAACTGGTTCTGCTCGCTCATCTCCGGGTAGGCGTTGATGCCGTCGATATACTCCTGGTCGTAGTACGGAGCGAGCAGCAAATTGCGCTTGCTGCGAAAATCGTTGTCCATGTTGTTGGCGATCTGCCGGACGATCTGCACGTTGGCCGACTCGACCCTGCCTTTGATTGTAGACGAGGAAATGGTGAAGGAAACGGTGCCGACGATAAGAATGGACAGCAAAATGATGACGAAATAGCTGAAAAGCAGGACTGTGCGAATTCGGGAGAAAAAGTCGCGAACTCTGGCGACCGTCGGATTTCCTCCTGCTTTCATCTTCTTTTTCTCCCCCTTCTGCGACGCTGCTCGTTCATGTTTTACAAATTATAAACCGATCGGAACGGGATCACCAGTGCGTGTTCCCCATCGCCTGGCGTTCGGGGGCCAGTGTGGGGGGGCCAGCGTTCGAGTTTTCGGGTGTTCGGGTGTTCAAGCCTCCGTCGTTCCGTCGTTCGGGACCGTTTATCGGACAATCCTTCCTAAAATGCCGCCCGATTGAGCAGGAATCCCCCCGAGCGCTGTGCTACGATCTCCTTATCGTGAGGTTCACAAGGAGGAGAATTTCGATGACCTATCGGCCCAGGCTTGGCATTCAAGGACCGGTGCTCGGCTGGAACGATCCGTGGAATCGCGCCGGCTCCGAGCGCATCATGCGGACCGGAACCGGCAAAATGATTCCGCCGCAGGAGCCCGACGTCGAACCGGAAACGTACATGGCGGCGCTGAAGGAACTGGGAGCGGAGTTTTACGTCCACCACCTGTTTCCGGACTTGCAGGAGCTTCCCGCTCTCATCGAGGACTGCCGAAAATTCGGCATTCGGCTCGTCGTCGGCAACGAATACGGCAATATCAACGGCCCGTGGCGCGAAGGGACCAACCGCTACGACGTCCCGGTCGAGGTCGTGCAGACGTTGGTCGGCAGCGGAATGCTTGAAGCTCTGTTGTACGACGAACCGGAGCACCTGCAGATCAATGCGGCGCAATATCGCAAGGGCGAATGGTTCCCGCACTGGGGCAATCTGCAGGCGGACAGCATGCAGGAAGCGCACGGACGGTTCGTGGAGAGAGTACGGGCCGAGTTGGCGCCGTTAAGCGAAGCGCTGGGAGCGGCGCGGCCGGTGCTGTCGGAGCAGGTGTTTCCCGTGCTGTTCCATGCCCAGGCGAGAGCCGGCATGACGCCGGCTCCGAAAATCATGAAGGAATCGTTCCATCCGCTGCAGCTCGGAACGGCTCTTGGAGCTGCGAAGCAGTACGGCAGAGCACTCTGGATCTGCGCCGATCTGTGGGGGCCGGACACGGGGCCTTGGCTGACCCGCCTCTCCGGCTTTCCCGGACATTCGCCGGCCGAGTTCGCCTCCGCCTTGCGTCTGGGCTACCATATGGGACCTTCGCATTTGTTTGCGGAAAATATCGACGGACTGCTTCGCACAGGCGAAGGGAGCCGACTGGAGGCGACCGAATTCGGCGAAGAGTGGCTGCGGTTCGTCCGGGACTATGTGCCCGCGCATCCGCTGCCTTACGATCATCGGCAAGCGCGCGCGAATATCGCGATCATTCATTCGGACGACGGCAATTACGGACAGAACGAGCGTCCGTTCGGCATCCGGGAGCTGCCGATGCCCGAGCGCAGCCAGTCGGTCTTCCACGCTTGGCGCCTGGTCACGCACGGGGCGGTCCCCGCCCATGGGAGCTGCCTGCATATTCCGGGCTACAGCTTCCCGCGTCATGCGCTGCAGTTCGGCGAGCCGTCCGCGCAGTATCCGCTGCGGGAAGGCGTGCCTGCCGGGCGATACGGCGAGCCGATCCATCCGCTGTTCCAGCCCGCAAACGGCGTTCTGGCGTTCGACGCCTATGCGACGGCGGAGACGATCGGCTCGCCGCGGCTGATTGTGCTCGCCGGCAGCTACATTAGCGATGGAACGCTGGCGGCATGCGTGAAGCTCGCCGAACAAGGCTCCGCCGTTATCGCCTGCGAATGGCTGCTGCCGGAAGAACTGCGCATGCCGCGGCACTTCGGCGGAGGAGGCAGCTGGCTGCCGGTGGACAGCTTGCTCGGCGAAGCCGCGCGAGAGCATGCCGCGCCGTATCTCGGCTCCGACAAGCTGTGGCGGCAGAGCTTTGGAGAGCATACCGTCCGCATCACTCCCGCCGACGAGCAAGGCTTCTCGCTCCACATCGAGATCGAATAAACACGTAAAAAGAATTGCTCCTATACTAGCCAAGCAATTCTGAAGTGACGAAACCAAAAAGCGCCGATCACCCGACTGAGTCGGCCTACAGCGGCGATCGGCGGGGGTTCGGCGCTGTAACCCGACTGAGCAGGCTTAGAACAGGTAATCGGCAGTTTGTTGATGCTGCAACCCGACTACGTCGGCCTACAGCGGGCGATCGCTACAGCAGGCGAGCGGCGGGGTTCGGCGCTGTAACCCGACTGGGCAGGCCTAGAGCAGGTAATCGGCAGTTTGTTGGTGCTGCAACCCGACTACGTCGGCCAACAGCGGGCAATCGGCGGGGTTCGGCGCTGTAACCCGACTGGGCAGGCTTAGAGCAGGTGATCGGCAGTTTGTTGATGCTGCAACCCGACTGAGTCGGCCTACAGCGGCGATCGGCGGGGGTTCGGCGCTATAACCCGACTGGGCAGGCTTAGAACAGGTGATCGGCAGTTTGTTGGTGCTACAACCCGACTACGTCGGCCTACAGCGGGCGATCGGCGGAGGGTCGGCGCTATAACCCGACTGGGCAGGCTTAGAACAGGTGATCGGCAGTTTGTTGATGCTGCAACCCGACTGAGTCGGCCTACAGCGGGCGAGCGACGGGGTTCGGCGCTGTAACCCGACTGGGCAGGCTTAGAGCAGGTAATCGGCAGTTTGTTGATGCTGCAACCCGACTACGTCGGCCTACAACGGGCGATCGCTACAGCGAGCGATCGGCGGGGTTCGGCGCTGTAACCCGACTGAGCAGGCTTAGAACAGGTAATCGGCAGTTTGTTGATGCTGTAACCCGACTGAGTCGGCCTACAGCGGCGATCGGCGGGGGTTCGGCGCTGTAACCCGACTGGGCAGGCTTAGAGCGAGCTATCCGATCGGCGGCGGTTCGTCGCTGCCCTGCCCCCCTTCAATCTACCGGCCGGATCTCGTAGATCCGGTCTTGTCGCGCGGCAATCGTGTGCTCCGAAGCGGCTTCCCCGGTAAGCGGCTCGCCGGTTTCGGCGCACAGCACCTGAACGGGGTGACGGTACGCGACGCGCAGCGGCTGATCCGTCGGCGAAGCAATGAGCGCCCGCTTCAGCCGGCTCCGCTCCCACTGCATGTCGACGGTAAATCCGCCGCGCGCCTTCAAACCGACGATCTCTCCCTCCGTCCAAGCATCGGGCAAGGCCGGCAGCAGATCAAGCCGGTCTTCGTGCGATTGCAGCAGCATTTCGAAGATGCCTGCCGCGGCGCCGAAGTTGCCGTCGATCTGGAACGGCGGATGCGCGACGAACAGGTTCGCGTACAAGCCGCCCCGGTGGAAGTCCATGACGCCGTCGTCCTCGACTTCGACCAGCAGACGGCGCACGATGTCGAATGCGCGGTTGCCGTCGCGAAGGCGCGCCCACAGGGCGATTTTCCAGCCGATGCTCCAGCCCGTGCCGCCGTCTCCCCGCAGCTCCAGCGTTCGCCTTGCCGCCTCGTACAGATGGGCTTGTCGGTTCTCTCCCCATGCCGAACCGGGAAACAGATCATACAGATGAGACACGTGGCGGTGTTCTTCGTCCTCGTCCGCAAAATCGTAATACCATTCCTGAACTTGCCCGCGGCTGCCGATCTTCGTCTCGGGCAGCTTCTCCAGAACCTCCCGCAGCTCCGGCAAAAGCGGCTCTTCCAGCCCCAGCAACCCGGCCCCCTCGATGCAGAAATCCAGCAACTCGCGAATAAGGCTGATGTCCATCGCGGAAGAAACGGTAAGCGCGGGCGTTCTGCCGTCCGGCAGCCGGAAGCGGTGCTCCGGCGAAGTAGACGGATTGGTCATATACTCTCCGGCTCCGTTAGGCTGCACCCAATCAAGGCAGAACAGCGCCGCCTTCCTGAGCACCGGATACGCCTTATGCCGCAAGAACGATTCGTCCCTTGTGAACAAATAATGCTCCCACAGATGCCGGCACAGCCATACGCCGCCCATCGGCCAATTCGCCCACAGCGGATTGCCGTCGCCGTAGTTGCCGGGAGGCGCGGACTGCCGCCACACATCCGAATTGTGGTGCGCCGTCCAGCCTCTGCAGCCGTAATGAACGCGAGCCGTTTCCTCCCCGGTGACGGACAGATCCTCGACGAACCGGAGCAGCGGCTCATGGCATTCGCTCAGGTTGGCCGTTTCCGCCAGCCAGTAATTCATTTGCAAATTGATGTTCAGCGTATAGTTGCAGCTCCAGATCGGCCGAATATGCCGATTCCAAATCCCTTGCAAATTGGCCGGCTGCGTGCCTGGGCGCGAAGATGCGAGCAGCAGGTATCTGCCGTATTGCACGAGCAGCGCGATCAGCCCCGAGTCCTGCGCCCCGTGCTGCCGCAGCCGCTCGTCCGTCGCCCGCTCCTCTTCGGGCAGGCTGGAACCGAGGCGGAAGCGAACGCGCCGAAACCGCGGCCGATAATCGTCCTCATGCCGCCGTTTCAGCTCCGCGAACGGCCTCGCCGCCGCTTCCCGCAGCTGCCGCTCCGCCAGTCCGCCCGGAGGATAGGCCTCGCGATCCGGCATCCGATCGAAGCCGGCAAAGCTCGTCCCCGCCGCAAAATAAAACACGACCTCCGTCGCCTGCTCGATATGGATGCCCGTATGGTCGACCCTCAGCTTTGCGCCGGCATCCGCGCGGCAGGCCAGCCGGCCCTCGAACGAGATCGTGCGGCTGTCCGCTTCCACCTCGTACTTGACCGGCTCGGGATCGTGCACGTAGTTCGGGCTTACCTCATACGGACAGTCTCCCCGTACCGCGAAGAAAGCCTCGTCCTCCCCGCCGTCCCGCCAGGCCGTCGTCGAGCGCAGCGGACTGTCCAGCCACGCCTTCAAGGCGAGCTTGCCCGGCTGATTCACGGCAATGCGGTACACCAGCGCCTGATCGGGGTGCGAGGCGAACAGCTCCCGGGTATAGCGGACGCCGCCGATCTCGTAGGAGACCGTCGCACAGGCGTCCTCCAAATCCAGAGAACGCCTGTAGCCGTCGGCGAAATGGCCGTGATAGAAGCGAATATGCCAATCGCCCAGCGGCATGTAAGCCTGCGTATATGGCCCCATCATGCCCGCCTTGCTGAGCCGCTCGGCCTCCTCGTAACGCTCCTCCAGCACGGCCCGCCGCACTTCGGGGAGAACCTGCAACGCCCGCGGATTGTTCCAGTCGCGCGGATAGCCCGACCACAGCGTATCCTCGTTCAGACTGACGCGCTCCTGCTCGATTCCGCCGAACACCATGCCGCCGAGCCGGCCGTTGCCGACCGGCAATGCTTCCGTCCACGCTTCGGCAGGCTTGTTATATCTCAACTTCATCCCGATGACGCCTCCCGTTCCCCGTTGCTTCTACAGTCCGTACTCCGCGATCACCTCGGCCAGCTTGACCGGCTGTCCTCCGCGCTGAACGCTTCGGGTCATCGCCTCCATGAACGCCAGCGTATGAACGGCTTCCCGCGCATCCGGCAGCGGCTCCTCGCCCCGATCGAGACAGTCCGCGAAGTATTCGATATAGTTCTGATACTCTCCGGCATGGTGGCTCTTATTCTCGAAGCGGAAATAGTAGGGCTCCTTGTCGTCGAAAGTATGCACCTTCGGCCCTTCCCCGGTAAAATTCGTATAATAGGTCAGGTTCGAATATTCCGCCCGAGTCGTCCCCTGCGTGCCGCGAAGGACGCAGCCGATCTGCGATTGGGCGTGCTGCCCGAGCGTAGGCAGCGCGTAATCCCCGGCCATCGAAGCGATCTGACCCGCCTCGTTGCGGGCGACGAAGCGCAGCGAATCCCAAGCCTCCAGCCCGAACGCCTTCGTATTGGCGCTCGTCCGCGCGAAGCCGGACACCTCCGACACGTCGGGAAGATACCAGCGCACGAGATCGACGGCGTGAATCATGAAGCCGTGGAACCAGCTGAAGCCCTTCTGCCTGCTCCAGCCTTTGTCCAGAAACCAGCGCCCGTCCGTAATGTAATGCGCCTCCACGACTGACAGCTCGCCGTGACGGCCGGCTTCGAAATCCCGGCGCTGATGAAGCATCGGCTCGAAATACCGCGTGCTCTGCCCGATAAACAGCTTGCGGTCCGTCCGCTTCATGAAGGCGAGCAGCTTCGCCGCGTCGTCCAGCGAAGGCAACACCGGCTTCGTGCAGATCGCGTGCTTGCCGGCCTCGACGGCCTGCATAATATGCTTGCCATGAAGCTGATCCGGCGTATAGATCGCGATGACGTCGATGTCGTCGTTGGCCAGCATCTCCTCGTAAGAGGTCGTCCAATGATGAAAATCGAATTCCTGCGCCCGCTGGCGGCACAGCTCCTCATTCAAATCGCATACTTGCGCCAGCTCCCATCGCTCGCTTTGCAGCGCGGCCGACATGATGCTGCGGCCTTCTCCGAGGCCGATGACGCCCATCCGGTATTTTTTACTCATGGTGATCTCCTCCCTCTCTCTCGTTCGTGCACTAGCTTCTCAAAAACAGCTCGATGACCGGAATCGCCGCCTTCGGCTTCTTGACCGGAAGCTGCAGCGTCAGCATATTGGCCGGACGGCCCTCGTCGAATGCGCCCGCCTCCATCGTCAGCTTCTTCTCGCCTTCCACCATGCGAATTTCCGAAGCGTCGTCCAGCAGCTGCGCGTATTCGACCCGTCCCGAGAAATTCGGCAGATGAATCTGCTTGAAGGGCCATGCGAACAGATGCAGGTACAGCCGATTCGTCTTCGGATTGTACGTGAACCGGCAATCCTCCGGGCAGGCCGGCAGCTCGGAAGGAGCAGCGGTGCAGCCGTGAATGGAGCGCGCATGCTTTCTCATCCAGACGCCGATCTCTTCCAGCCGTTCGACCGCCCGCTCGTCCAGCTCGCCGCGCGCGTTGGGACCGACGTTCAGCAGGAAATTGCCGCCCTTGCTCACCGTATCGATCAGCATGCGGAGAATTTGCTCCGTGCTCTTCCAGGATTCCTCGTCCCGGTAATACCCCCAAGAGCCGCTGAACGTATGGCAGGCTTCCCACAGCACCGGCTTGCCGTCGACCTTGATCCACTCCCGCGGCTGATACTGCTCCGGCGTCGTAATGTCGCCCGGCACGCCGAGCCGGTCGTTAATCAGCGTATTCGGCTGCAGCGACCGCACCATTTCTACATATCGCTCGCTCTGCCACTCTTCTTTCCCTTTTCCCGGGAAGCCTTCCTCGGACGGAATGGAGAAATCCAGGAACAGCACGTCGATGTCCCCGTACTCCGTCAGCAGCTCCCTCGTCTGGCCGTGCATATAGTCCACATAGTTCTGCCAGTTCCGCTGCGCGTCCCGCGCCGCGTATTCCTTGTCATAGCGCATCGGATGCTTGACGTCCACCGTATAGTCGGGATGATGCCAATCCAGCAGCGAATAGTACAGCCCGGTGCGAATGCCCTCCGCGCGGAACGCCTCCAACATCGGACGCAGCAAATCCTTGCCGCAGGGCGTATTGGTCGCCTTGTAGTCGGTCAGCTTGGAATCCCACAGGCAGAAGCCCTCGTGATGCTTGGTCGTCACCACCATATATTTCATCCCGGCATCGCCCGCCAGCTTGGCCCATTTCGCCGGATCGTACAGATCGGGGTCGAAATGCCGGAAGTATTTCTCATACTCCTCGTTGCTCAGAAATTCTCGGGACCGCATCCATTCGTGGCGCGCGCCCAGGGCGTACAGCCCCCAGTGAATGTACAGTCCGAATCGCGCCTCCGTGAACCACTCGCTGCGCGGATCGTGCGCCGCCGAGACGGCCTGCCGAGCCGCTGCCTCGCCCGCTTGGGCGTTGTCGTTAGCCATCATGGTCATCTCTCCTCCTCTTAACTCTTCTCTCTGTCTATGACGATTGAACTCCTGATGAGATACCCATTTCCATTCTCCATTTGCATTGAGCCTCTCTACGAGGCGCTTTGGTTCAACCTGTACCGATTGCGAAATTCGCGCGGCGTAACCGCGTATTGCTCCTTGAAATGTTTATGAAAATAGTTCAGCGACCGATAGCCGCATTCGTAGGCGATGGAAGTGACGCTCAGATTCGAGACGCGCAGCAGACGGGTCGCCATGCGAAGGCGCAGACGGTGAATAAACGGCTTCGGGCTCGTGCCGGTCAGCAGGCGAAACTCCTCGTAAAACTGCGTCTTGCCCAGCCCGCTTCCGCGAATGACCGCCGGCATGTCGAGATCTCCCGTCGCATGCTCGATCATGTAGGCGACCGCTTCCAGCAGCTTTTCGTCCACTCCCCGCAATTCGCCTTCCCGTTGACCGGGCAGCGTCCGCTCCCTGCTCAAGCCTTCGTACAGATAGCCCAGCAGTTCGACCAGCTTCGCATATCGAAGCAAATGCCGCCCCGCATCCCCGAATTCATCGCCGCCCTCCGGCTTGTCCGCCAGCGCTTCCGCGGCCGTCCGCATCGCCTGCGCCCACGAGGCCCGCGAACCGATGACGTCGCCGCCGCACGCCGCATACAGCATCGCCAGCAGCTTTCCTCCCTGCGGCAGACCGAGCAGCAGCTCCACGGGCAGCCGGACGTGAAGCAATCGGCTGCCGACTGCGACTGCCGGCACGACCGACGTCGGCTCGCCGAGCAGCCCGCCGAGCAGAAAGTCGCCGGCATGCAGCGCCTGCTTCCAGCCTCCGCGCTCCGTGTACGCTCTGCCCGCGGTCAGGCAGAGCAGCTCCACGGCATCGCCGCGGCCCTCCAGCGTCAGCGGCTGCCGGGCCTGCCTCCAGACCACTTGCCAAGAACCGTCCTCGCGCTCCGTTTCCTGTTGCGATAGCAGCTTGCTCACCTTCTTTACCCTTTGACCGAACCGGCCGTCATGCCGGAAATAATGAATTTCTGGCCAAGTAAATAAATGACGATGACCGGAAGCGTCGTGAGCACGATGTCCGCCGACACGAGGTTCCAATTGACCTGGAAGCGCCCGAAGAAATTGTACACGGCCAGCGTCATCGGCCATTTGTCCGAGTTGTTCAGAAAGTACAGCGGATGAATAAAGTCGCTCCACGAACCCATGAAGTTCAGGATCGCCACCGTTACCAGCACCGGCATCAGCAGCGGAATAACGACCGACAGGAACAGGCGGATCGGCGAGCAGCCGTCGACGATGCCCGCTTCGTCCAGCTCGCGGGGAACGCTGCCGACGAAGCCGTAGATCAGAAACACGCTGAACGGAATGCTGGACGCCGCCAGCATCAGAATGATGCCGGTCTGCGTATTGACCAGATGCGTCCACTGCATCACCTTCATCAAGGTGACGAAGTTGGTCGGCATCGCGATTCCCATGATCAGATAGAAGTACATCGCCTTGTTCAGCCTGGTCCGGTTGCGAGAGAAGACGTAGGCGGCCAGCGAAGCGAGAAGAATGCTTCCGATCGTCGCGCCGGTGGCGTACAGCAGGCTGTTGAAGAACGATTGGATCAGCTTTCCTTCCTCGATAACGATCGAGTAGTTCGACCACTGGAACGACTTCGGCAGCGACATGTTCATTCCGTTCGCTTCCGCTTTCGTCTTCAAGGAGTTGACGGCGACGAGCAGCAGCGGAATAAACATCGTCGCGCTCAGTATCCAGGCGAACGCATTGCGCAGCGTCGGCAGCAGAACTTTGTTCATCATCGTTCGTCCCCCTCCCTCGACATCAGCCGTACGACAAAGTAGCCGAGCACCGTCATCACGACGAACAGGACGGAAGACAGCGCCGTGCCCATACCGTAATTACCCGTGGAAAACTCTTTGAAAATTGCCGTATACATGACGTCCGTCGCGTATCCCGGACCGCCGTTCGTCAATACGTACACCGCTTCGAACACCTTGAGGCCGTGCAGCAGGTTCAGCACCGTCGTAACCACAAGCGCCGGCACGATAAGAGGAATCGTAATGCGCGTCAGCTTCTGCCAGAAGTTCGCCCCGTCAATCGCGGCGGCCTCGTAATAGGTTTTGTCGATCGATTGCAAGCCGGCCAGCAAAATGATCATGATGTAGCCGACGCCCTTCCAAATATCCACGGCGATGATCGACTTGAAAGCCCAATTCAGGTCGGTCAGCCATTTCTGCGCCATAAAATCGAGCCCGATCGCCCGCAGCGATTCGTTCAGCAGTCCGCTGGCAGGATTCAAAATCGACTTGAAGATCAGGCCGACGACGAGCATCGGGACGATGGAGGGCATGAACAGCATGACGCGGTGAAGTCCCTTCGCCCGGATGCCGTCATTCAGCATAATCGCGAAGAGCAAGCCGAGCGCCGTCTTGAGCACGACCGTGCTGACCGTGAACACGAGCGTATTTTCGATGTAGCTGAGATACTTCGCTTCTCCGGAGAAGATTTTCGCCAGATTATCAAAGCCGATGAAACGAATCTCGTCCGAGTAGCTGTTCCAGTCTGTGAACGAGTAGTAGATGCCCATAAGGCCCGGCACGACGAAAAATATCGAATAGACGACCAACGTCGCAATGCCGAAGTAAAACGGATATATGGCGCGATTCATCGCAATTTCCCTCATTTCCCTTTAGAATGAAGTTGGCAACGATCGCGTTCGCGACCATTGCCAACCCCGATTCCCGCCGGACAGGCGACTTATTTCCAGTTCGGATCCTGCGCCACCTTGGCCATCTCCGCGCGGCGCTGATCGATGCTTCTGAGCACGTCGATCGGCTGAATGACGCCGGACAGCATCGCGACGATGTCCTTGCCGATGTCCATCCATTGCGGGTTCACATAGTTGACGTAGTTCTGAATGTCCGTTCCGCGCTCCGGATAGCTGTCAAACAGCTTCTGCTGTTCTGCGGTATATTTGTTCTTCAGATCCGGGAAGTTCAGGTTGGAAATCGTCGGATCGTTGTCCAGCATGAACTGCAGATTTTCCTGCTTCGTCAAGAAGTTGAAGTACTGCTTCGCTTCCTCGATGTACTTCGAGCCGGAATAGATGAATTTGCTCGGTCCGCCCGGATTGATATAGTAGATTTGATTATCCGTCAGCGGAATCGGGAAGAAGCCGATGTCCTCGATTTCGAATTCCTCGTATTCCTCCGCGATCTCCGTCGCGACGCTCTGCGCCACCAGGCTCATGCCGAATTCGCCGCTGCCCAGCTTGGCTACCGTGTCGGAGCCGGTATCGGAAAGCGTGTTGTCCCCGAAGAAATCCAGATCGTACATTTCCTTCAGCTGCGTCAAGGAATCGAGCATGACCTGGCTGTCGACGAATTTCTTCTTGTTCTCGTTCAGATCGTCGTACAAATTCGGCTCGAGCTTATCGTAGTTCGGTCCGGGCTCGGAGAACCACAGCACATGGTGCCAGCCGTCGGCGATCGGCTCGTAGATCGGCGTAACGCCGGACTGCTGGATTTTCAGCGCCGCGTTCTTAAACTCCTCGTACGTTTTCGGGATTTCCAGGCCCAGCTCGTTGAACAGCTTCTTGTTATATCCGACCACGAAGCTGCTGTAAGTGTCCCAGATCGTAAGCGCATACACTTTGCCGTTGGCGGTAAGCTGCTCTATGGACAGCGGATCTTCGCGCTTCACCCATTCCTGGTCGCTCAGGTCGACGGCGTTCTTCTCGACGTTGTAGTTCATCGTGATTTCGCTGTAGCCGCTCTGTCCTCCGAAAATGTCCGGGCCTTCGCCCGCGTTCAGCTTCGTCTTCAGCACGTTGAAATATTGGTCGGAAGGCACGATCTGAAAATCGATTTTAATGCCCGTCTCCTCTTCGAACTTCTTCGCCAGCTCCATCTCGGAATCTTTGATCCAGCCCTGGCTCGCCATGTAGGTCAGCGTCACGTTCTTCTTGCTTCCGCCTTGCTCGGAAGCTCCGCTCGAGGCCGACGGCGATGCGCTGCCGCCCTTGTCGTTGTTGCCGCCGCATCCGGCCAGCACGGCCGTCATCGCGACGAATACGGAAAGTAAAGTCATCGTCCACTTTTTCATTCGAATAGTCCCCCTGTTCGTTTACGGCTAGTTCATCCATGGATGATACTTTAAGTATAGTGGGCTGATTTTTTTCCTCCATAGAATAATCGGTCCTAAACTTGTCTAAATTTAACCGCTTACATTCGAAAGATGTTGAGGTATAATTTAACTACGTTTAGTTCAGTTTAGCAACAAGGAGTACGAGAGCATGTTCAAAAGTATGAAAACAGCTTTGTTCCTGACGTATTCCTCCATTATCCTGATCGTATTCGCGACATTCGTTCTCTTCTTCTATTCCTGGACGACCAATCAGCTGAGGGGACAGGCCATGAGCACGCTGGAAAGCTTCGGCGTCTCGATCCGCGACCAGCTCGTTCAGCAGATCGAGCAGCTTAATCGGGTTTCCCTGAACGTCATGTACTCCAATCTGGTTAAAGAGCGCTTCGCCAGTTACATGTCCGAAGTCAGAGCGCCGGACGGCAACGAGACGGTCCAAACGACCCCGGCGCCCGATACCGGCGCGAATTCCGCCGTACAGCAGCAGCGCATTCGGCAGAACGACGACGCCAAGGTGCTGACGGACGCACTGACCGCCATTATCGGACCTTCCCGGCTGGTCGAGCAAATTTACCTGTACTCTTTTAACGGCCGTTACTACGGAACCGGCTTCGACAACCGGGAACAAGCCTACGCCCCGGAGGACAAGCCGTTTATCGAGCAATTGCTGCAGCGGCAGCCCGGCAAGCTCGTCTCCGATCCGAACCTGGATTTGCAGCTGTCCAAGTATTATTCTTCCGCAGTCGGAAAGTACTCCATCTCGCTCTACCGGCTGCTGTACGACGAATACAATGTGCCGATCGGGGCCATTGAAGTGAAGCAGTACGCGCACCGCATTTTTGCAAGCGCTGCCGATTTCGAAAGCAACAATCCGTACAACGGCCATATTTACGTGCTTAATCGGGACGGCGGGGTCATCTACCCGTTCGAGCACGACGGCAAGCGGAACGAAGCGTTCCGCAGCCTGGTCGCCCCTATGGACAAGAGCGCGGACCTGTACAGCAGCTTTCCTTTCACCGATCCCGTCACCGGGGAGAAGCAGCTGTTGTCGCTGCACTATTCCGAATCGACGGGCTGGTATACGATTCTGACGACGTCGGAAAGCGACCTGTTCCAGCCGCTCAGGAAATTTACGTTTTTGCTGTTCGGAACCGCCTTCGTGCTTCTTGCGCTCGGCATCGGCCTCAGCTTCTATGCGGCCAACAAGATCACGTTTCCGATCTACCGGATTCGGCGCGCGGTGCGCAACTTCTCGTTCGAGCATATCGGGTCCAACATTATCGCCCAGCAGAAAATGAAAAGCGGTTTCATCGAGTTGGACGAGCTGCACGACGCGTTCCAGAGCATGAGCGAGCGGTTGAAGCAGTCGCTGGACCACCTGCTGCTGGCCGAGGCCCAGAGCCTGCAAGCGCAGCTCAACGCCTTGCAGTCGCAGATGAATCCGCACTTCCTGTACAATACGCTGGCCAATCTTCAGGAAATGGCCGAACAGCGGATGAACGAGCCGCTGATCGCGACGATCGAGCATATGTCGGACTTCCTGCGGTACATTACCTCCAAGGAGCGGCAGGTGCCGCTGGGGGACGAGTTGACGAACACGATCAATTATTTGGAAATCAATAAGATCCGCTTCGGCGAGCGGCTGACTTACCGAGTTGACGTGCCGGAGGAGCTGCTGACGCAGATGGTGCCCAAGCTGGCCGTGCAGCCGCTGGTCGAAAACAGCATTAAATTCGGCACCTCCCACGCTCCGCCCTGGCGGATCGACATCGTCGGCGCCTTGGACGACGCCAGCTGGCAAATCGAAGTGAGGGACTATGGCGGCGGCTTCGAGCCGGACAAGCTGGCCCAGCTTCATGACAAGATGGCCCTGCTGGAGAAGGAAAGCAGCCTCCCGACGCTGGAGCTGAACGGCATGGGCCTGCTCAACATTTATTTAAGATTGAATCTGATTTACGGCGAGCGCAAAATTTTCGAAGTTCGCAACCTTCCGGAGGGCGGCGCGTCCGTGCGCATCGGAGGGCTGCTGCACAAGGAGTGATTCGGCATGCGTGACATTAAATATTCGACGGTGATCGCCGAGGACGAGGATCTGATCCGCAGCGGCCTGATCCGCAAAATCGAGCAAAGCGGGCAAAGCTTCTCCGTCATCGGAGAAGCCACGCACGGCGAGGAAGCGTTGGAGCTGGTCAGACGAATGCAGCCCCAGCTGCTTATCACGGACATTCGCATGCCCGTGATGGACGGGCTGAAGCTGATCGAAGAAGTGCATAAATATTATCCGCGCACCGCGGTCATTATCGCCAGCGGGTACGCCGATTTCGAATTTGCCCGACAGGCGATGAAGTTCAACGTCAAGCACTATCTGCTGAAGCCGGTCAAGCAGCAGGACCTTGCGGACGTATTGGACGACGTTCGGGCGCAGCTGTCAAAGGAGCCCATCGTCGAAGCCAACGATATCGAGAAAACGGTACAGCGCGTTCAGCAGTATTTGCGGGAAAATTTTCACGAGGAGATCAACCTGGAGCAGCTCGCGAAGCAGTTCAACTTCTCCTCCGCGTATTTAAGCAAGATTTTCTTGAAGCACGCCGGCGAAGCGCCTTCGAAATACATCGCCACGCTGCGGATCAACGAAGCGAAGCGCCTGCTCAAGCAGCGCAAGGACTTGCCGGTCAAGACGGTCGGCGAGCAGGTCGGCTATGCCGATCCGTTTTATTTCAGCCGCATCTTCAAGCAGGCGACCGGCATGACTCCCCGCGACTATCAGAAATGAACTCGGCGTGGGGTGCTGGGCCCGGGGCCTGAAGGCGTGTGATAGGCGTGCCGGGCGAGCTTATTGCCCTGGGCTGGGTCTGGAGGCGTGTGATATGCTCGCCCGGCACGCTTATTCGCCTGGGCTTGGCCCGGGGACGTGTGATATGCTCGCCGGGCGAGCTTACCAGCCGGGGCCAGGCTCGAAGGCGCGTGATAAGCTCGCCGAGCGAGCTTACCGGCCGGGGCCGGGCCTGGAGGCGAGTGATAGGCGCGCCGGGCGAGCTTATTGGCCTGGGCTCGATCTTTACGGCACAGCCCCTTCACGCGAACGGGGCTGTCCCATAAGTAGGGACGTACGAGATTATCGATGAAAAAGAAGGGCATCTATCTCCTGGAGACTGCCTCATACGGTCCTGAAATTACCTCTTAACGGGTTTACTGTTCCCATTTCAGGATCGTATAGCACCGGAGGGAGATAGATGCCCATTACCATTCACCTATCGATAATTGTTCGGTACGTCTCTTTTACTTTTGGAACAGCCCCATTCGTTATTCCTATTTGCCCCTACCGGAACCTTTCAACTCGTGAAAAAGCTGAAGCTTCGCGTACAGATCCTCCAGAATAAACCGGGAGTCGACGCTTGTGTACACTCGAATCGGCCTGCGCGTCCCGGAATGGGCGTAGCTCATATCCTCTCCGATTTCCGGCGCGGGCCGAAGCTCGTAATCGAAGTTCTGATCGTCGATCAGCAGGGATACCGCCGGCGAATCGCCCATATTCCACGACTCCCCGGGAGGCCAGCTCGCCGAATGAATCGGCAGCACGTTGAATTCCTCCAGCTGCCGGAACAGATACTCTCCGATTTTCCCCCACGGCCGCACCTTGACCGCAAGTTCCGCGAGCGAGACGCGCGGCATTTTGTAGACGTCCCTCGGAACCTGCCAGAGAGGGATGTCGGACCCGAACACGAGGTCCGCCGCGGCGATGTCGTTGCCCAGATTGAACTCCTCGCCGCCGTGCGGATAAGCGCCGGCGCCGATCCAGATGGCGGTCAGCCTTCCGGCGATCTCGGGCTTGGCCTTGTAGGCCGCGGCAAGATCGGTAATCGCGCCTAGGAAGATCGCGAACAGCGGCTCCTGCGCGTCGTCGCGCATCGCTTCGTCGATGATGAATTGCGCGCCTTCGCTAATGGCCGTCGCATGGGGGTCGAACCTTCCCGCAGAGCCCCGGTAAACCGGGTAATCCTCGCTCATGTCCATCAGTTCGAGAATCCGCTTAATCTCGTCGAAGGACTGCTCCATCGACTTGTCCGTGCGGTGCGTACCGAAATGCGTCGCGACGAAGCCGCGAATGTCCAGCTTGGGCGTCAGCAGCCCCTGCACGATCGCATACTGGTCGTCCGCCTCATTCGCCGCATCGGTGTTGACGATGACGCGCACGCGTTTGTTGGCCGGAACCCGATAAGGAAACTGTTCGAAAATGGCGTTCACCTTAAAGCTCCCCTTCCCTATTAAAGGATATTTTCAATGACGCTCTCGAACACGTACTCACCCGAGCCGACTTCAAATGCGGCGGCGCCTGTCGTACGGTCGGCGAGTTTCCAGCCTTGCGCGGCTGCCGCTTCATCGACGGACTGGCCGTCTACGCGGACACCGCCGCCCGGAACGATCACCGTCGCCGTCGTATTCGCCGGGATGCGCACCGCAAGCCGGAAGCTTCCGTCGGGCGACCGTTTCCACTCCGTTGTCACAAGGCCGTGCAGCGACTCGTATTCGGCTTTCGCCTCATTAATCGTGCCGCCGGGCTGCGGACGAATGATCGCATGGCGGAAGCCCGGTCTTGCAGAATCGGCTTCGATTCCCCCCATGTAACGGAACATCCACTCTCCGACGGAGCCGAGCGAATAATGGTTAAACGAGTTCATCGACGGCGTCTGGAAGCCGTTATGCTCGGTCCAGCCGTCCCAGCGCTCCCAAATCGTCGTCGCCCCGTGCTTGATCGAATACATCCAGGACGGGAAAGCCTCCTGCGTAAGAAGCGTATACGCGACGTCGAGCCGTCCGCTGTCGGTCAGCGCGGGAAGCAGGTACCCGACGCCGAGGAAGCCGGTCGACAGTCGGTCGCCCCGTTCGCGGATGTTGGCCGTGAGATGGGCGATCGCCTTGTCGCGAAGCTCGCCTTCCAGAAGACCGAACTGCAAAGCCAGCACGTAGACGGTTTGCGTCTCACCGTGAATGCGTCCCTCTTCATTGACGAAGGCGCGGCGGAATGCGGCAGCGATATCGGCGAACAGCTTCCCGTAGCGGGATTCGTCGTCTGCGTTGCCCAGTACTCCGGCAATGCGCGACAGCAGCTTCGTACTGTAGGCGAAGTAAGCGGTCGCCAGCACCTCGTTCGGCGTATCGGCGTCGATCGACAGCCAGTCGCCGTAGTTGGCGTAGTTCGGGCGGACCAGTCCGTCCGTGTTGGCCTTCAAATATTCGACCCAGCGCGTCATCGCGTCATAATGGGTTTCCAGAATGCGGGTATCCCCGTACATCAGGTACAGCGTCCAAGGAATGACGACGCCCGCGTCTCCCCAGCCCGCATTGTCCGGCGCGAACCAGTTGAGCCGGGTATTCCACATTTTGTGACGAATCCATCCGGCGTCCGGGGCCACGTCCGTGAAGGCGCCCGACGGCTGCTGCGCATCGATCATGTCCCACATAAACTTGGTGAAGAAACGGGATACGTCCATGTTGTAGGAAGCCGTCCGGGCAAAAATCTGAGCATCCCCGGTCCAGCCGAGGCGCTCGTCCCGCTGCGGGCAATCCGTCGGGACGGACAGGAAGTTGCCCCTCTGGCCCCATACGATGTTCGAATACAGCTTGTTGACCATCTCGTCGTCCGTCTCCAGCCGCCCGTTGCGCGGCGTATCGGAATGAACGACCTTGCCGACGATCGTATCGAGATCCGCCTCACCGGGATACCCGATCAGCTCGACATAGCGGAAGCCATGGAACGTAAAGCGCGGCTCGTAGCTTTCCGGGCCTTCGCCCTTCAATATATAATGATCCTGCTGTACGGCGACCCTCAGGTTATCCAAATACAGCGAACCGTCCGGGTTGAGCATTTCGGCATGGCTCAGCGTAATCTTGCGTCCCCGCGCGCCCCGAACCTTCACTTCCGTCCAGCCGACCATATTTTGTCCCATATCGTAAATGTAGGTTCCCGCTTCCGTGCGTCGCACGGAAATCGGCCTCATCGTCTGGGTGATGCGCACCCGGGGCTCGAGCGAGGCGGTCAGCAGACCGTTGTAGCCCGGACGGACATCCGGCTGCTCCCAGCCCGAATCGTCGTAGCCGGGCCGATCCCAGCCGTCCAGCTCCAGCCGCGCGTCATACGCTTCGCCCTTGATCATGTCGGAATACAGAAGCGGCCCGCGGGTCGTGCGCCAGGACGAGTCCGTCGCGACGATGCGCTTGGTGCCGTCGGTCAACTCAATATGAAGCTGCAGCAGGAAAAAAGGCCGCTCCCCGTACACTTTGCTGCCCAGGAAGCCGACAGTTCCGCAGTACCAGCCGTCTCCGAGCACGGCTCCGACCGCGTTATCCCCTTCGTTCAGAAGAGGCGTCACGTCGTAGGTCTGCACCTGCACCCGCTTGTCGTAATCGGTAAAGCCAGGCGCGAACAAATCGCCGACCTTCTCGCCGTTTACCCGAAGCTCGTACAGTCCCAGCGCCGTGGCGTAGACGGTCGCTCTCGCCACTTGGCCGTCGACGGCGAACGACTTGCGCACGAACGGAGACGGCTGCATGCCCACGTTAGGCTCCGTTTTGCGGCCGATCCACCCTGCCTTCCATTCGCCGCGATCGAGCAACCCCATCGTCCAGAACGCCGTCTCGCTCCATGCCGACGGCCGGCCCTGCCCGTCCCAAACCTGAACCTTCCAATAATAACGTCCTTCGGAGACGAGCGGCTTTCCTTCGTAAACAATATGAATTGAGCGGTCCGATTCCACCTTGCCGGAATCCCACCGATCTCCCTCTTCGCGATCCAGCGCTTCCTTCGAGGAAGCCACCAGCACGCGATACGCGCTCTGCGAAGCTCCCCGCTCCTCCGACTCCAGACGCCAGAAGAGCCTCGGCTTCTTCTCGTCTAGTCCAAGCGGATTTTCGACGTATTCCGTTTTTAATTGGACGACGCGCAACGACATCGGTGATTCCTCCATATCTTCTAGATGATTTGATGACGGACCGCATTCGGTCCTCAGAACGCGATCTGCCGCAGCCCCAGCCCGCCCGACGGAGCTTCAGTCTGCCCGCGAAGCTTGCTCGGCCGCAAGCACAGCCGTCACCGCCGCTTGCCAGCCCCGGTTCAGACGCTCGCGCGTCTCTGGGTCCATGCTCGGCGAATAGCTTTTATTTTTGCGATAAAATGAAAACAACTCGTCCCGGTCCCACCATCCGAGCGCCAGCCCTCCCATGTAGGCGGAACCGAGCGCGGACAGTTCGGCCGCGTCGGAACGAACGACTTCCGCATCCAACAGGTCTGCCTGGAAACGCATCAGCAGCTCGTTGGCGGTAGCCCCTCCGTCGACGCGCAGCTCGCGCAGCGGCAAACCGGTCTCCGCCGACAGCAAACGCACCGCGTCCGCCACCTGATAGGCAATGCTCTCAAGCGCGGCGCGCAGCAGATGGCGCCGGTCCGATGAACGATTGAGGCCGATAATGGCCGCTCGGGCTCGGGCATTCCAATGCGGAGCGCCGAGACCGACGAAAGCCGGTACCAGGTAGACTCCTCCCGTATCGCCGACTTCCTCTGCAGCCGCTTCCAACTCGGCGTAATCCCGGAACAAGCCGAGTTCGTTGCGTACCCAATTCAGACAGTCCCCGGTCGAGCGAATTACGCCCTCCAGCGCATATTCCACCCGTCCGCCGATTCCCCAGGCTACCGCCGTCACCAGCCCGTGTCCCGCCTTGATCGGCTCGTCTCCGGTGTGCATCAGCACGGACGTTCCGGTGCCGTAAGTCCCTTTGGCCATACCCGGCCGCGTGCACTGCTGACCGAACAGCGCGGCCTGCGAATCTCCGATGACGCCGACGATCGGCTTCGGAGACGGAAACAGCTCCGGCTCGGCCGTCATGCCGTATGCGGCGTCGCTGTCCCTCACTTCCGGCAGCAGCGACAGTGGAATGCCGAAGGCGTCCGCAAGCTCTTCATCCCATCTCAGCGTATGGATGTTGAACAGCTGCGTCCGGCTCGCGTTCGTGTAATCGGTTGCATGTACTTGACCGCCTGTCAGCTTCCAGATCAGCCAGCTGTCGACCGTACCTGCGGCCAGTCGCTCGATCGGAATGCCGGCCGACGCATGCTCCAGCAGCCAGCTCCATTTTCCCGCCGAGAAATAAGGGTCCAGCGGCAGGCCGGTTTTCGCTGCGACCAACGACTCCAGCCCTTCCCGCTTCATTCGCTCGCACCAATCGGCGGACCGTCGGCACT
>Ga0065721_10004663_pt1 | contig 29772 bp, 29 predicted proteins | sample Mesricmetagenome_FD_59108 | JGI IMG/M metagenome (GOLD analysis project Ga0065721, IMG submission 59108) | Mesophilic microbial community from rice straw/compost enrichment Sample: eDNA_1 v2 (version 2) | ecosystem: Engineered > Solid waste > Grass > Composting > Bioreactor | place: USA: Davis...
GGACGGGACTCGGCCTGATGGTCAGCTACAAGATCGTAGACAACCATCAGGGCAAGATCGACGTCAAGAGCGAGCTTGGCAAAGGCACGCTGTTCGAGATCATGCTGCCTTTCCGTTACCCGGAAGCCGAGATCAAGAAGTCCAGCTGACCGGGGCGAATCTCTGCCCGGAGCGGAGTGTGCCCGACAGGCTCTCCGTCTCCGAAGGCGAGCATCGCAATCTCGGATTCTATCTCCGCCGCGCTTCCCGATAGCATAGTTACATAACGAGTCCAACGAACGTGCTTGCCGAAGAGAACGGTCGGGAAAATGGTGAGGAAACGAACAACGCTGCATCCGTGCACGACACATACGTGAAGGAGCCTGTCGTCCGGTTGGGCGGACGGGCTTATTCGCAATCCGCCTCCGTAAGTAGGAACGTTGGTGACGGCGGACAGCCAGCATCTCTCGAAGTGTCGCGTCGTTCCGTCGATGGTGACCTTCACGGTTCGGGGCTTGAACTTGCCAAGGATGCGGAGCAGGCCGATTACATAAGCGAGAGAGCCGAGCCCGAGCTTGTTGCACCATTTCTTGTACGACGAGCCGTTGACGTCCGCCGCTACCGCAGCATCCAGACCGATGGCGACGGCGGTCAGCGTATGCTGGGATTGCCCGTTCTCCTCGAACGTCTCCAATAGATCTATCTTTCGCGTATGCCCCGCGACAATGAGCTCGAGGGCGCGAAGTGGGTTTCTGGGAATGCCGAGAGCACGGGCCGTATCGTTGCCCGATCCGGACGGGATGAGGCCAAGCGGAATGCCGGAACCTGCAAGCAAAGGGAGCAGACCGTGCAGGGTACCGTCGCCGCCGACTACAGCAACCGCTTTCAAATCACCGCGATCGATCCGTTCGCGAACGAGAATGCGGGCCTGCTCGGCAGATGAAGTCGAGATGCGGTCGTAGGAGGTACCGAGCCGTACAAGCTCCGCCTCCAAGCGTTTCCATACGGAGCGGCTGCGGCCGTTGCCGGAAGTTTCGTTGACGACGAACAGAATCAAGTTGCCCAATCCTCTCTGAAGTTGGCTGATCATTCCTCCATTATAAGGGGACGCCGGGCGATCGGGAAGCCTGTCCGTGAGGTGGAATTTATTCGCCGGGCGGACATGCTATAATGGATTTATTTAGCTGGAGGAGTTCATAATGCCGGAGCCGCTTAAGGCCATGTATAACGCCCAGTTCTTGAAGGCGTTCGGAGATACAGTCAAGCAAGCGTACGCCAAATTCGAAGTCGACCGATTCCTCAATCTCGTACTCGGGGAGGGATGGGAGGAGCTGGAGCTTAAGCAGAGAATGCGCAGAATTACGGAGAGTCTGGGTCAGACGCTTCCCGCCGATTACGGCCAGGCGCTGGACGTGCTGGAGGCGATCTCGGACGAGTGCCGCGGCTTTCCGTATTTGTTCTTCCCCGACTTCGTCGAGAAGTACGGGCTGGGCGATTGGGAGCGGTCGGTGCGGGCACTGGAGAAATTCACCTCCGGCTCCAGCGCCGAGTTCGCCGTGCGTCCGTTCATCAAGCTCGATCAGGAGCGCATGATGGCGCAGATGCTGGAGTGGAGCGGGAGTCCCGACGAGCACGTCCGCAGATTGGCCAGCGAAGGCTGCCGCCCCCGCCTGCCCTGGGGAGAGGCGCTCGGCGCGCTGAAGCGCGACCCTGCGCCGATCCTGCCGATTCTGGAGCGGCTGAAGGCGGACCCGTCGGAATACGTCAGACGCAGCGTGGCGAACAACCTGAACGACATCTCCAAGGACCACCCGCAACTGGTGCTCGATATTGCGAAAGCTTGGCAGGGCGGCTCCGGGGAAGGAACGGATTGGATCGTTCGCCATGCCTGCCGCGGCCTGCTGAAAGCCGCCCATCCCGAGGCGATGGCCTTGTTCGGCCTTGCTCCGCAGGAAGGCATCGAGGTGCTGGAGTGGGAAGTGCACCCGGCCGCTCTTGCGATCGGAGAATCGGTGGAGTTTCGGTACGGACTGCAAACCTCCGCCGGAGAAGAGGCGAAGCTGAGGATCGAGCTGGCCGTCTATTTTCCGCGCTCGAACGGCAAGCTGTATCGCAAGCTGTTTAAGCTCAGCGAGAAGATCGTTCCGGGAGAGACGCGCGTTCAAGGGGGAAGAGGCTTCTCGTTCGCGGACCTGTCCACCCGCCGGCACTATCCGGGCGTGCATCGGATGGCGCTCGTCGTGAATGGCCGCGAGGTCGCGGAAGTCGACATTGAACTGCATGCAGCTGCGGATCAAGGAGGCGCGCAAGCATGACGATCGGAGCCCGCGTGCTGAAGACTGGCCTTGCGGTCGCCATCGCGCTGTGGATCGGCCAACTGATCGGTCTCGAATCCCCGCTTATCGCGGCCATCGCTTCGATTTTCACGATTCAGCCCTCCATTTATCGCTCGTGGACGCAGATGCTGGACCAGGTGCAGAGCAACGTGCTCGGCGCGATCATCGCGATCGGCGCCGTCTGGCTGATCGGCAATACGCCGATTCTCGTCGGACTCGTCTGCATCGGCGTCATCCTGATCTGCATTCGCTTGAAGGCTGAGGACACGATCGCGCTGACGCTCGTCACCGTCGTCGTCATTATGGAAGCGCACGGTCAAGGCTGGATGATTGCATGGGACCGGCTGGCGGCTATTCTGACCGGGATGGTATCCGCCTTCGCGGTGAATGTCGCCGTCGCACCGCCCCGTCACCGGACGCGGTTCGTGAAGCAGGTCGAGGATGCCCAGGCCTTGCTGTCCCGGCTGCTGCGCACGGTCATCTCCAACGAGCTGAAGGAGAGCGTGTACCGGAAGGAGCAGACCGAGCTGCGGATGAAAATCCGCAAGCTGGAAGATTACTACGACATGTTCGCGGAAGAGCGGGTATGGAGAAAGCAGCCGCGGCTGAAGCGAGCCCGTCTGCTCGTTGTGTACAAAGGAATGCTCTTCGCCCTGGAGCGGGGCTATGCGCTGATCGAGGCGGTGGAGGAGCAGTACTGGGCCGTGTCCACGCCGAAGTCGTGGAACCGGCTCATCGATCGGGAGATCGAAGCGCTGTGCGCCTATCACGAGCAACTGCTCTGGAAGTGGGACGGGAAAATGAAGCCTGGAGCTTCCTCGGCCGCGCCGCCGCCCGAAGCCTCGATTCTGCTGAGCGAGCTGATCGACGAGCAGATGGAGAAAGATCAGGCGGCCCGTTCCCGGATGCTCGTCATTCTGGGCGCGGTGTACAACTACGAAGAACGGCTGCGGAGACTCGATAAGCTGATGGAGCAGTGGCTTCAGCGCGAGTCCGGAACCGATGTGGAAGCCGAGGGACGAGAGACCTCGCTGTTCTCCCGTTTGAACGAATAGCTATGCGAAACGCCCGACCGGATGGAGTCTCAAGCCCGGTCGGGCGTTCGGTTTACTTCTTCCCCGGGGCCACCTGCCGGCGGGGGTGATCGATCTTGCCGATCTTGTCCGTATCGTCTTCCTTCGGTACGAGCCGAGGATCGGTTCGGCCTTCGTGGTGATTATCGAAGGCGAACTCGGTCAGCGTCCATTCCGTCTCGCCGAGAATGACATCGGAAGGGAAGACGTCCCCCCGTTTCAGCTTCTGGGCTTGTCCGGCCTCGTTCTCGTACACGCCGTCCACTTCGACTTTTTCTCCGGACATCGGGTCCATTCGTTTGGATTCGCTCATCTCGCGCTCCCCCTCACAATCCGTGTTTCGGAACGGCGGCTCTGTCGGCTTCGGATTGCAGCCGCTCGGCCGCTTCCTTGCCTGCTCCGGTCCGATCCGCTATCGACTGGGCCTTGCTGGCCGCCTTCTGCTTGTCGGAAGGCTGTTTGCCGGACATGACCATTCCCTCCTTTGGCGTTCGAATGCTCGCTTAGGATTCCACGGGAGGGAGGGGGTTATGCTTAAGCGCTCCTATTGGTACCTGCTCTCGAGCTTGCGCCCTCCGAGCCACATCAGTCCGATAATCGAGATAGCCATGACGATGCGCCACGGATGATCGACCATCGCCTGCAGATCGTGTCCAAGGAAGCTCAAGATGAAAATCATAACGGCTTTGCCCAAGCCGATGGCGGTCATGAACGTATGGAACGGAATTCGCGACATGCCGGAAGCGATATTCACGAGGGCGGACGGCGAGAACGGGAAGCAGGCCAGAATGAAAATCGGAGTGAAGCCCTTGCGCTCGATGTACGTGAAGAACTTCTCCGACCTCGGGAATCTCGCGCGAATTCGGGCTCCGTAGCGATTGCCGAATCGTCGCGCAAGGGAGAAGACGAGCAAGGCGCCGAGAGTAACCCCGATCCAGGAGTACAGAAAGCCGAGCCACATGCCGTAAGCGGCCGCGTTGGCGACGACGAAGACGACCAACGGCAGTACGGGAAGAAGCGCTTCGAGAAAAGGTAGTAAAATGCCGGGCAGCGGACCGAATTGCGAATAACGGTGCAGCAGCTCCTTGATCTCTTCGAGATTGAAATCCCCACTAAACATTGAAATTGCTCCATTCGACCCGTCCGGCGGACTTCGATTATTTCGCTCCCTTCGCCAAGGCGGGCGAGGTTTCGCCTCTGAACAGCCTGAAGGGGAAGAAGACGTAAAACACGCTGATTACGATGAACAGCAATCCGGCAATACCGATGACCGAAGCTTCGGTATACCGGGTCGCGACCAGCCCGCCGATGACCGGTCCGATCATTCCCCCGATGCCTTCCACCGTGGAAAATACGCCCCATCCTAGCCCCTGTTGGCCTTGAGGAACGTAGGCGGCCAGCAGGGCGTTCCAGGCCGGCAGCACGGCGGCATAGGAAATGCCGAGCACGAACGCCCAGAACAGGGCCAGTCCGAGCGGAGGATGCAGGGTGAGGGCGAACAGCACCAGGCCGAACGCCAGGAACCCTACGATAAGAAACCACTTTTTGCCGAAGGCGTCGGACAGCTTGCCCATCGGAATAAGGCCGATGACCGTACAGCCTCCGCCGATCATCAGCAGAATGGAATAATGAGTCGCGGTCATGTCGAGCGCGTTGACCGCGAAGCTCGGCAGAATAGGGAGAAGCATGCCCGCGCCGAGCGTCTGCAGCACCATGCCGGGCAGCAGCAGCTTCATCTCGCGCAGCCGGCTGCCGAGTATGGAAAGCTGCTTGCGGAACGGCATGACGTCGATGTGCATGCTTTTTCCCCCTTTGATCAGGAGGGAAAGAAGCCATGCCGCCAGCGAAACGCCGACCATGACCCAATAGCTGAGCTGCAGATCGTAATCCAGCAGCAGGTTGATGACGACCGGTCCGCTGCCGAGGCCGACCAGCCAGACCGTATACAGGAACCCCATCTGAGTGGCGCGTTGATCTTCCTTGATCTTGGTCAGGCAGACGATCCAAATCGGCGAGATGCCGATTCCATACAGCGCCGCGGCCGCAATGAACACCCATGGGATATCCGCGAACTGCAGCGCCGCGATGCCCAGCAGGGAGCACAAAGCGCCGACGCCGACGACCATGCGGACGGACAGGCGGTCCAGCAAATAACCGATCGCCAGCTTAAGCCCGGTATCCGTAAAATAGTGAGCGGTAATGGCGGCCCCGATCACGTCGAGATTAAGGCCGAGAGCTTTGTCTCCATAGATCGGCAGGAAACTGATCAGCGCCGCTCCCCTGACGAATTCGATCAAATACAGAATGGTCAGGTAGAGGAGCATATCCGTGCGAAGCAGAGATTTAAGGGATGACTTGCTCACATGCAGCTCTCCTTTGCAACTCCGGTGAAGCCGGAACCAGGGACAAGTCGTCCCGATGCCTGAGCTTTCCGCTGTCGATGGCGGGAACCACTTCCATTATATTCAATTGGCGAGCAATATCCAAGGCGATCGTATCCGAGGCGTCCGGCTTGCGAAGCGAATAGATCGCCTGAAGCATCTGCTCGCGAAGCCGGGGCTTCTCGAGCCGTTCCGCTATAGCTTGCGTTAACTGGCCGATCGTTCTGCATATGACGGCGGCTCCTTTGCTTTCCAAATATCGGGCATTGTTATATTCCTGCCCGGGTACGGGGCGGTAGAGGAAGATCGGCAATCCGGCGGCGATCGCTTCAGACAGAGTCAGCCCGCCGGGCTTCGTGACGATGCCGGAGGCGACGGCCATCCAATCCTGTATTCGCTCCACGTAACCGAGAATCGTAACGTTGGGATTACCCCCGAGCTGAGTCTCGAGCGCTTGACGAAGCGCCCGGTTGCGGCCGCATACGACGACGACGCGAGCGGCGCATCGCTCGGCCAGGCTGCGGCACAGGCTTGCCGCATGAACCGGCGCCATTCCCGCGCTGGCCATGACCAGAATGGTCGGTCGCCCGACGGGGAAAGCCGTTCCCGCAGACAGAGTCTGGAACTCGGGACGGATCGGGATGCCCGTCGCAGCAACCCGATGCGGCTCGATCCCCAGCTCGCAGAGCTGACGGCGCATATCGTCCGTCGCGACATAGTACTTGTCGATCGCGGGATGAACCCAGCGCAGATGCAGATCGAAGTCCGTGATGACGTTATACATCGGAATTTTGCGGCGCATCTTGTGCATGACTTGCGGGCAGGCCAGCGTCGGAAACGTATGGACGATGGCGTCAGGCCGCTCCTTTTCCACCATCTTCAGCAAGGCCGGCACTCCGAACGAATGCAGCCACGAGGCGAACATCGAATCCGGCTTCATCGTTTTCGTGCGCTGGTACACCCAGCCGTAGGCTTGGGGCAGCACGGAATAGCTTTTGCGGTAGACGAATCGGCTTACCCCGTTCAGCACGGGATGCGACTCCTCCAACAGATCGACGAGCTTAACCTCCACATTGCCGAGTTTGGCGAAGCTCTGCCGCAGCGCGGACGCGGCTTGCCAATGTCCATCTCCGAAACGGGCGTACAGGATGAAAACTTTCAGCGGGTTATACATCATGCTCGCACCTCGCATAGTCTGGTTAGTCGAAACGATCATTCTCCATCCACTGTAACCCTCAAGTGTAAATCCGGGATAAAGCTTAGGAGGCGGCACGTCAATTCCGTTGAAACCCGTACTTATTATTTTTGGCGAATCAGGTGTCGGTTATGCGGCGGCGCGCGAAAAAACGCTTGTAGGAAGAGGGTTTGGGCGAAAAGGGAGAACGGATGGCAACGGGGGAGGAGGAGGAACTGGACGACAGGCGTGCGTGTGGGGGACGAGCGGTTAACCATATAATAAAGCCGACGCTTGGACAGCGTCGGCTCTGGAAGAAGTCCCGGCTTGGCGGAACCTCAGATCAGCAGATTAAACAGCAGAGGGTCTTTGTTGAGCTCGATGAACTGGAAGCCTTTGTTCCTCATCCGTTCCAGCAGCCCGTCGCAGTCTTCCGGACTCTTAAGCTCGATGCCGACGAGCGCCGGTCCGTTTTCCTTGTTGTGTTTCTTCGTGTACTCGAACTGAACGATGTCGTCGCCGGGGCCGAGCACGTCGTCCAGAAACTCGCGCAGCGCTCCCGCTCTCTGCGGGAAGTTGATCATGAAGTAATGCTTAAGCCCCTCGTAGATGAGGGAACGCTCCTTGATCTCCTGCATCCGGTCGATGTCGTTGTTGCCGCCGCTGATGACGCAGACGACGTTCTTGCCGCGCAGCGCCTCCGGGTCCATCGCCGACAGCGCGGCGACGGTAAGCGCCCCGGCGGGCTCGGCGACGATCGCGTGCTCGTTGTACAGCTCCAGAATCGTCGTGCAGACCCGCCCTTCCGGCACGACGGCGATATCGTCCAGCAGCTCGCGGCAGACGGCGTACGTCAGCTCGCCGACCCGTTTGACCGCCGCTCCGTCCACGAACTTGTCGATCTCCGTGAGCGTAACGACCTGCTGCTCCTCGAAAGCCTGCCGCATGGAGGGCGCTCCTTCCGGTTCGACCCCGATGATGCGGGTCGCCGGGCTGATCGCTTTGATGTACGTCGAGACGCCCGCCGCCAATCCGCCCCCGCCGATCGTCACAAGCAGCACATCGATGGAAGGCGCGCCGCCTTCGATGATTTCTTTGCCGATCGTGGCATTGCCCGCGATGATCCGGGAGTCGTCGAACGGATGGACGAACGGCAAGCCTTCCTGCTCGCTGACGCGCACGGCTTCCGCATAGGCGTCGTCGAACGTGTCGCCGATCAAGCGGATGTCGACCTTGTCTCCCCCGAACAGCTTCACTTGATTGATTTTCTGCCTCGGCGTGGTCGCGGGCATGAAGATCATGCCCGGAATGTCCAGCCTGCGGCAAGAGTAGGCGACGCCTTGGGCATGGTTGCCCGCGCTGGCGCAGACGACGCCCCGGCTTCTCTCTTCCGGGGACAACGAGGCGATCAAGTAGTAAGCCCCCCGTATTTTAAAGGAACGGACGACTTGCTGATCCTCCCGTTTCAAATACACATTGCAGCCGAACTTGGCGGACAATGCGGGATTCAACTGCAGAGGAGTGGGGGCGATCACGTCCTGCAAAACGCGGTGGGCATTCAGAATATCGGCAAGCTGGACGGCATATTGTTCGGAGCGGGCGTTCATTTCGAAATCATCCTTTCTGCCGGCGTCGGCATATAAGCGTATAAGAATACAAAAAAACCGCCCCCTGGAAAGGGACGGATCATTATCCGTGGTACCACCCTCGTTCCCGATTTTGCATTAGCGAAGTTGCAACGTCGGGCGCTCGCTCGTCGTATAGAGTATATACGACTTCCCGTAACGGGGGAACCGTCGGCGCTTAATGGCAAATCGGATTCGGCGCCGCTTCTCGGGGAGGATATTGCACCGGCTTTCGATCGTCGGCTCTCAGCGTTTCGCCGACTCTCTGGAGATCGAAGGGCCCGGACAACTTGTTCCCGTCGTTGAATTTATTTATTGTTATACGCCTCTCTTCCCCCGAAGTCAACCATAAAGTGAGAGTTCAAAAAGTCCGGTTTTCAGCACCGAGAAGATTGGATGAAGACCGGGTATGAGGAGCGGAGCGTAGTGGAAGCTACGTGAGCACCGGAAGAACCGGCTGAATTCAAGATTCGATGTCGAGTCTTCTTCCCGGAATACTTCGTGATCAAAAGCGGGCTTTTTGAACAACCTCATAAAGGAGATTGCGATGAAAAAATTGTTGATTGGACTGTTCGTGCTCGTCTTCCTCGCCGTCATCGCGGGGGTAGGCGCGCTCTATTATGTGAAGCCGGACCGGTCTCTCGATCTGTCTTATGAGGAGGTGCCGCTCAAGGAACGCGCGATCGACATGGCCAAAAGGATGTCCCTGGAGCTCATCTTGACGGACGAGGACATCGGCAACCTGGCCAAGAAGTCGCTCGCGGACAATCCTCTCGTAGAGAACGACATCGTCGTGACCGGAGCGGAATTTACGCAGGAAGGCGACAGGTTGATCGCGGACTTGAACGTGCTGTGGAAGGATTGGGTTTCCACCGAACTGCGGATTACGTATCGCTTGCGCTGGCAAGATCCGAACGTGATCGCCGACGTTCTGGAGGCCAGGATGAAGGGTGTGCCGCTGCCGAAGTCGATGCTGTCCAGCCGGGTGATCCCGATCGCCGATGGGCTGCCCAAGCCGCTGAAAATCGAAAGCATGAAGTGGGGACAGACGGAAGTCGGAGTGACTTTCCGCAAGCCGAGCCTCAAAGATTTGCAAGAACTGATTGGCGAATAGCCGCATTGGTCTGGAATTCGGCCGGACTTCCGGGCGCGGGGCGAATAAAATTTCGGCTTTTGTGCCAGCCCGTCCAAACTAGCTGTTATAATAGACTAGATTCATAGACGGTTATTCATTACATAGAGAAAGATGGTGCGACAGTTGAAACGTTTGGCAATCGTGTTGTTCTCGGCAGTATTGGCGTTTACGATGGCGGGCACCGCCTCCGCTGCGACCGCAGGCCAGTCTTCGGCCGTCAAGATCAAAGTCAACGGCGAAACCGTCGACGTAGGAAGCGGGCTGCTGATCGAGAAAGGCAAAAGCTACATCGAGTATGCCGCTCTCTTCGATGCGCTCGGTTACGGCACGGAGCTGGACGCTTCTACGGAAATCCTGTACGCGGAATCGGAAGATTACGAGATTCAGGCTTCCGCGGAGGCGGACATCGCCATCGTGAACGGCCGGACGGTGCCGAGCACGGGCGAGATTATCGAACGCGACGGCCGCACGCTGATCGGGGTTCGCTTCGCGGGCGTGTTAACGAACCACAACGTGCTGTGGAACGGCAAGGATAAGACGATCTCGCTCGTGTTCCAAGGCCCGACTTCGGCAGACAAAGCATCCGTGAACGAGCTGTTCAGCAAGATGCTGCTCGTGGAAGCCGCCGGCGACGCGGAAGGAATCGTCGGGCTGATGTCGGACGACACCGTCTTGGATTTGGACGAAGTTCGGGCGAACTTCGAACAGGCCAAAACGAAGACCCAAATCACCGAGTTGAAGATCCAATCTTTCAGCCAGAGAGAAGCTGTCGTTCTCGTTATCGAAGATACGAAGAAGATCAGCGGAGGCTTCTATCCGGACAACCTCGCGCAAGTTCGCTATACCCTTCACAAGGATTCCGCGAACGCTTGGAAGATCTACAACGTCGAAGTGCTCGGACTCGAGTACACGAACATTCCGGGATTGTTCGAGCAGCAGGCGACGCTGCCTGAAGCCGACAAAGCCGCGATCGGCAAAGTGTTCGAAGACCAAGTGAAGGCGGCCAACGAGAAAAACGCCGAGGCTTACGTCGCGACGCTAGCCGACTTCCCGGAGAAAGAGCTGCTGAAGGAACAGTTGGCGCAAATGTTCGAGACGACAACGCTTAACGTGACGAGCGAGCAAGTGACGATCGTCGATTACGATGCCGAGCAGGGCGCCGCTTCTGTGCTGGTCAAGATGGTATCGGAGACGGTGATGGGCGGACAGACGTTCAAGAGCCGCTCGGTCGTGCTCAACGACGCCGTCAAGGTCGACGGCAAATGGCTTCTGCAAGCGGAAGCGATTATACTTTCCAGCGAAGATTTACAGCAGTAGGCGCCATTCGCCGCTCTCCCGATCAGGGGAGGGCGGCTTTTTTGCGTTGGGCAGGTTGAGCGGCTAAGGGGATCATCGGAAATGCCCGAGCAATCCTTCCGGGGCAGGCATGAGATAGACGCGGATATGTCCTTTTTTGCCGATGTGGGCATATGCACAGCGGCTTGCGGAATAAATTTACCAATATCAAGTCGATTCAAGGTGCGGCGGGGAGGTGGAGAGGCGGCTTGCGGAACGTGCGAAAAGCGGCGGTCATCGGAGCGGGGGTGATGGGCGCGGCCATTGCCGCGCAGTTGGCGAACGCGGGCATTCCCAGCCTGCTGTTCGATCTGGAGAGCAAGGCGGAAGAAGGGCGGGAGAGGTTGAAAAGGACGAAGCCGTCCCCGCTCTACGATCCGGCATCCATCGGAAGGATCGAAACCTGCGATTGGGAGAGGGAGTACGAACGGCTTGCCGAATGCGATTGGGTGATCGAAGCCGTAACGGAGAGGTTGGACGTTAAGATGGGCGTCTGGGCGCGCATCGATGCGGTATGGAGGCCGGGCATGGTTGTCAGCAGCGCCACGTCGGGTCTGTCCATCGATGAGATCGCCTCCTCGTGCGGAGAAGAGCTGCGGAAGCATGCGATGGTGACGCATTTCTTCTACCCTCCGAGATATAGGAAGCTTCTGGAGGTGGTGCCCGGTAAGGAGACGGATCGGCAGGCGTTGGAGGCGACGGCGTTGTTCTGCCGGGATCGGCTGGGCAGAGGGGTCGTGGAGGCGAAGGACACGCCGAATTTTATCGCCAACCGGATCGGAACGTATGCCCTGCTGGCTGCATTGCAAGCAAGGGAGAAATATGGCCTCACAATCGACGAGGCGGAGGCGGTAACCGGTCCGCTGATCGGGCGTCCCAAGAGCGCGACGTTCGGCATGCTGGACTCGGTCGGCCTCGATACGTTCTTGCAAACGTGCCGCAATGTGAGGGAGAACGTGCCGGACCCGCTGGAGGCGGCGGCTTTCTCGAATCCGGCGTTGATCGAGCGGATGGCGGAACGGGGGTGGCTGGGAGCAAAGAGCGGCGGCGGCTTTTTCCGCGAGGACGATTCCGTGTCCGGGGAAGATCGCATACGGGTGCTGGACCCGGAGACGATGGCTTACGTCCCGCGGAGCAAGCCCGTTTCCCGCACGCTCGAAGCGGCGAGACGGGCGGGCGGAGGGACGGCCGGCAAGTTGCGGGTGCTGCTGGAGGCGGCGGATCGGGAGCGGCTGGGCGCTTTCGTCCGGGACGTGATCGACGATACGTTGTGCTATGCCGCGGAGAAGCTCGGGGAGATTGCCGACACCCCGATCGAGATCGACCGGGCAATGCGGTGGGGCTTGGACTGGGAGGCGGGACCTTTTGAATTGTGGGACGCGCTGGGCGTGGCGGAAACCGCGGCTCGCCTGGAGGAGAGAGGGAGAGCGGTGCCGGCTCCGGTAGCGGCCATGCTGGGGAAAGGAACGGCCTCGTTCTATGTGAAGAAGGCCGGAAGTCAGTTCTATTATTCGCAAGGGTATTACAAGTACGTCGAGGAGAGGCCGGGGGAAATCTCGTTAAGCGCGCAGCGGGACCGGGGACGGACGATCCTCTCGGAGGGCGGAGCGGATCTGATCGATCTGGGTGACGACGTCGCTTGTCTCGAATTCCGTTCTTCGAATAACGCGCTTGGTCCCGGCGCACTGGCTGCCGTTCGCCGCTCCGCGGAGGAGGTGGAGCGCAACTGGCGCGGACTGGTATTGGCGAACGAGGGGCGCAACTTCTGCGTCGGAGCGGATTTGATGCTGCTGCTGATGGAAGCGGAGAACGGCGAGTGGGAAGAGATCGACCTGATGGTTCGGGAGCTTCAAGAGAGCGTGCGGACGCTGCGCAGGCTGCCGCGTCCGGTCGTTGCCGCTCCGCACGGGAAGGCGTTCGGAGGCGGGGCGGAGATCTGTCTATCGGCGGATCGGACGCTGTATGCGGCGGAGACGTATTTCGGCCTCGTCGAGACGGGAGCGGGGCTGATTCCGGCCGGGGGAGGCTGTCTGGCTTCGGCCGTCCTGGCGAGGGAGCGGGCCGATGAAGCAGGGCTGGACGATGCGACGCAGCCGTTGATGCGGCTGTTCGAGTCGATCGCGCGGTCCAAGGTATCGGAGAGCGGTTGCGACGTGAAGCGCCTCGGCTATTGGAGGGGAGGCGATACGGTCGTCCTGCGCGACGAGACGCGAATCTACGAGGCGAAGAACGCGGTGCTGGAGCTGGAGCGCAGAGGTTGCGCCGTTCCGGAGCGGGATCGGCGCGTTGCGGTCGGAGGCCGGGAGACGGCGGCGGTTCTGAAGACGGCTGTCTCCACGATGCGGCGAGGCGGCTATATCTCCGAGCACGACGCGCGCATTGCCGGCAAGCTGGCTGACGTGCTGACCGGCGGCAGCGTGCCGGCGGGGATGGAGGTGAGCGAGCAGCGGCTGCTCGACCTGGAGCGGGAGGCGTTCCTTAGCCTGTGCGGAGAGCCGCTGACGCAGGCGCGGATGCGGCATTGGCTGGCGACGGGAAAGCCGCTTCGCAACTGAGGCGGGTCGGACGAGGCGAGCGGGAGTCCGAAGGCATGGGGAGCGCCTTCGAGCGGAATAGGCGGAGCGGCGAGGAGGAGAGAGGGATGAAGGGCAGGGAAGCCGTCATCGTGTCGGCGGTTCGCACGGCGGTCGGGCGCGGGAAGAAGGGCGGCTTCGCGCAGACGCGTCCGGAGGATTTGGGAGCGGCGGTGCTGCGGGAGGCGGTAAGCCGAGTGCCGGGTCTGCGGCCGGAGGACGTCGAAGACGTGGTGCTGGGCTGCGCGATGCCGGAAGGCGAGCAGGGGATGAACGTCGCGCGGCTTATCACGCTGCTTGCCGGCTTTCCCGTCGAGGTGCCCGCGGTTACGGTTAATCGCTTCTGCGCATCCGGCCTGCAGGCGATCGCGCAAGCGGCCGCGGCAATCCGGAGCGGGCTCGCGGATACGGTGGTCGCCGTCGGCGTGGAATGCATGAGCCGGGTGCCGATGATGGGGTTCAGACCGTCTCCGCATCCCGGCCTATGCGAAGCGATGCCCGCGGCGTACATGGCGATGGGCCATACGGCGGAGCTGGTCGCCAAGAGGTGCGGCGTGACGAGGGAGATGCAGGATCGCTTCGCCGCGGACAGCCATCGCAAAGCGGCGCAAGCGGCCGCATCCGGCAGATTTGACGACGAACTGATGCCTATCGCGACCGCCGTCGTCGAGCCGCGCCCGGTAACGGGCGAGCCGATTGAGCGGCCGATCACCGTCGCTCAGGACGAGTGCGTGCGCCCCGATACGACGGTGGAGAAGCTGGCGGCGCTCAAGCCGGCCTTCTCTGTGAACGGGACGGTGACCGCGGGCAACTCGTCGCCGTACAGCGACGGAGCGGCAGCGCTCGTCCTGATGAGCCGGGAGAAGGCCGACAGCCTCGGCGTTCGGCCGCTGGCCGCGTTCCGGGCGTACGCAGTCGCGGGATTGCCGCCGGAGATTATGGGCCTCGGTCCGGTCGAAGCCGTGCCGCTGGCGCTGAGGCAGGCGAGGCTGACGCCGGAGCAAATCTCGCTCTGGGAGATCAACGAGGCGTTCGCGGCTCAATGCGTCCCCGTTATCGACCGGCTGGAGATCGATTCGGAGCTCGTAAACGCGAACGGCGGAGCGATTGCGCTTGGCCATCCGCTAGGCTGCACCGGCGCCAAGCTGACCGTGACGCTGCTGCACGAGCTGCTCAGGCTGGGCGGCGGTTACGGCGTTGTGACGATGTGCGTAGGGGGCGGAATGGGAGCGGCCGGCGTTTTCGAAGCTATGTGAGCCTGCGGCTTCGGCGAATCGAAGCGAGGAAAGGAGGCGACGGCGGTGGCAGAGCCGGTCCGTGGAGGAGGAAGGTTCGTCGTCGACGATGCGGAGCCGCGGCATATCGCGACTCCCGAAGATATTACGGAAGAGCAGCGACAGCTCGCGGATGCGGCGACGGCGTTCGTGGAGCGGGACGTTCTGCCCTTCGACGCCGACATTGAGAAGGCGGATTACGGGCTGACGGTTCGGCTAATTCGCCAAGCGGGGGAGAACGGCCTGCTCGGAGCCGTCGTGCCCCAAGCCTGCGGAGGCCTGGGGCCGAACAATACCGGCGCCGCGCTGCTCGCGGAGAAGCTGGCTCCCGCCCCGTCGTTCGCATTGTCCTTCGCGGCGCATGCAGGCAACGGCACGCTGCCGATCGCGCTCTTCGGCACGCCGGCGCAGAAAGCGCGCTGGCTTCCGAGACTCGTCGCCGGAGAGCTGATCGCCGCCTCCTGTCTGACCGAACCCGAATCCGGTTCGGACGCGCTCGGCGTTCGAACGTCCGCGACGCTGAGCCAGGACGGGGCGCATTACGTGCTGAACGGTTCCAAGCTGTACATTACGAACGCCGGCTTCGCCGATCTGTTCGTCGTCTACGCGAAGGTGGACGGCTTGCAGTTCAGCGCTTTCGTCGTCGAACGGGGGACTCCAGGATTTACGATCGGACTCGAGGCAAACAAGATGGGCATTAACGGAACCTCGACCTGTCCGCTCTTCTTCCAAGATGCGCGCGTTCCGGTGGACCACTTGCTGGGCGAAGTCGGCAGAGGCCATCTGATCGCCTTCAACATTCTGAACCTCGGCCGGTTCAAGCTCGCGGCGGGCTGTCTCGGCGGCATGAAGGAAGCGATCGCGCTTGCTTCCGCCCAAGCGAACCGGAGAAAGCAATTCGGCAAGGCGATCTCTTCGTTTCCGCTCATCGGAGCCAAGCTGGCGGAGATGAACGCGCGCGCCTTCGTCGCGGAAAGCATGGTGTACCGAACGGCGGGGTTGCTCGACGAGGCGTTGTCCGGAGCCGATCTCGACAGTCCGGATGGCGGGAAAATAACGGCGATGGCGATCGGGGAATACGCGCTGGAATGTTCCATCAACAAAGTATTCGCTTCCGAAGCGCTCGACTTCGTCGCCGACGAGGCCTTCCAGATCTATGGCGGCCGCGGCTACGTCCGGGAATACAAGGTCGAGAGAATCTACCGCGACGCGCGCGTTAACCGCATTATCGAAGGGACGAACGAGATCAACCGGCTGCTCATCCCCGCCGCCCTGCTGAAACGGGCGCTCAGAGGAGACCTGCCCTTGATCGAGGCGGCCCAGTCGCTTCAGGAGGAGCTGCTGAACCCGTCCCCACTTCCGCTAACTCCTTCATCCGCGGCCGATCCTTTGGCGAAGCCGACGGCCGTTCTATCGGCGCTCAAGAAAACGTTCCTCATGGTCGGAGGACTCGCGGTGCAGAAGCACGGCTTGAGATTGGAGAGGGAGCAGACGATCGTAGCCTCGCTCGCGGACGCGATGATCGACATCTATGCGCTGGAGAGCGCCCTCCTTCGCACTCGCAAGCTGGGGCTGTCAAGGAGTTCCGAGGCTGCCAATCCGGCCGATATGACGGCTCTGTTCGCGGAACAAGCGGCCGAGCGGGCGGGAGCGCGTTCGCGCGAGGTGCTGGCGTCGCTGGAGCGGGGCGATCCGCTTCGTCTGCAGCTGTCGGTGCTCAAGCGCCTGCTTCGTCTCGCCCCCGGGGATACGGCGGTCTTGCGCAAACGAATAGCCGCGCGCGTCGTCGCGGCGGAAGCCTATGTTAGCCTATAAAAAAACGAGGAGGAGCGCAGCATGAGCGAAGAATCCGATGTTCGTTCGGCCGCAAGGCCCTGGCATCAGAAATATCCGCTTCAGGTAAAGCCCTCTTACGAGTACCCGAAGCGCAATATCGCCAAGCTTCTGATCGACGCCGCGGGGGCTTATCCCGACAACGAGGCGCTCGATTTTCTCGGAAGGAGATATACGTATAAGGAACTGCTGCGGCAAAGCCGCAAAATGGCGAACGCTCTGAAGGCGCTTCCCCTGGCCAAAGGGGACCGCGTCGCCATCATGCTGCCGAACTGTCCGCAGGCCGTCATCGCTTATTACGGCGCATTGATGGCGGGGGCGATTATCGTTCAGACGAATCCGACCTATACGGAGAGGGAGCTTCATCACCAGCTGGCCGACAGCGGCGCGACCGTGCTTGTCGTCCTCGACCTGCTCATGCCCCGCGTCGCCAAAGCCCGGGAGAACACCGACTTGCGTCATGTCATCGTCACTTCCCTGTCGGACGGACTGCCTTTTCCCAAAAACCTGCTCTATCCGATTAAACGGCGCAAGGAGTACCCGAATCTGAAGGTCGACTACAAGGGAGAAGGGGTGAAGCGCTGGTCGGCGTTCGTCGGTCAGGGCAAAGCTCTGGAGATCTGCGAGGAGGTGAATGCCGACGAGGATTTGGCGATGCTCCAATACACCGGGGGGACGACGGGCAGGCCGAAGGGCGTCATGCTGACGCACGCCAATCTGCTGGCGAATACGCAGCAGGTGAACGCGTGGTGTTACCGGCTCGAAGTCGGCAAGGAGAGGTATCTGGCCGCGCTTCCGATGTTTCACGTATTCGGTCTGACCGTGCTGCTCAACCAGGCCGTCGGCCAGGCGGGAACGCTGCTGCTCATTCCCCGGTTCGAGCCGAAGATGGTGCTGGAGACGATCCGTCGCCGCAAGCCGACGGTATTTCCCGGAGCGCCGACGATGTACATTGCGCTGCTCAACCATCCGATGACGAAGGAAGGAGAATTCGCGTCAGTCCGGCTCTGCGTCAGCGGAGCGGCTCCGTTGCCGCGTGAAGTGCAGGAGAAATTCGAACGGTCGACGGTAGGCAAGCTGATCGAAGGCTACGGCTTGACGGAAGCTTCGCCGGTAACGCACTGCAATCCGGTCTGGGGTTTCCGCAAAAACGGTACGATCGGCCTTCCTCTTCCCGACACGGACGCACGGATCGTCGGAGAGAACGACCTGGAGCCGCTGGCGCCCGGGGGGATCGGAGAGGTGGTCGTTCGAGGCCCGCAGGTGATGAAAGGGTATTGGAACCGGCCGGACGAGACGGCGGAAGTGCTGAAGGACGGATGGCTGCGCACGGGGGATATCGGAACGATGGATGAGGAAGGCTATTTTACGATCATCGATCGGAAAAAGGACATCATTCTGGCGGGAGGGTACAACGTCTATCCGAGGGAGGTCGAAGAGGTGCTGTTCGAGCATCCGGCCGTCAAGGAGGCTTCGGTGCTCGGAGTGCCGGACGCTTATCGCGGAGAGACGGTCAAAGCGTTCGTCGTCGTGAAGGACGGCTGGCAGGTGTCGGGGATGCAGCTTGACCGGTGGTGCAGAGAACGGCTCGCGGCCTACAAGATACCCAGAAGCTACGAGTTCAGGGACAGCCTGCCGCTGTCGCTGATCGGCAAAGTCATCCGGCGCAAGCTCCGGGAGGAGGGGGAGGAAAAGAATTTAAATTTGACCTAAAAATTGGTTGGCCGCAATTGAAGGCTCGTTCTTTTTTCGATATAATATTTGCATATGCGTCCTGTATCATTTTCCTTTCTGATCATTGAGGAAAGCGTTTACAATATGAGGGCGGCCGGAGGTGAGCAGGTTGGCGGAACAAAACAGATCGCAAAGAGAGAGGGGGCCTTTGAAGTTCCGCGAAGGACGACGGTCCTGTGCGCCTTTCCTTGCCGCAATCGCGGGAGCGGGGGCGCTCTTGCTGCCCGGCAGGGCGTTCGCGTCCGAGATGCGGGCCGTCAACGCGGCCGCGCAGATAGGCACTCTGCCGCTGCTCGCGGCGCTCGGAATCGGAATTGCCGTCGCGGTGTTCGCGGTCGTTGCCTTTTTGCAACTGACGGTGAAGGGCAGGGAAACGATCGAAGCGGCCGAGGCCGCCATGAAGGAGTCCGAGCTGGCGGACGATCAAAGACTGCCGGATTGGAACGACGAGGAAGCGACCGCGAACGAAGAAGACGCCGAGGAGCACGCGCTGACCGATTACACGATTCCGATGACCCAACTGCTTACGCTTTCCGGCGCGGCGGAAGCCGCCGCAATCGGGGAGCCGATGCTGTGCGGCGTGGAAGGAGAGCATGAGGGAAGCTGCTACCGCGTCCTGAACCGCAGGCTGACGTTCGGAAGGGATCCGGCTCGCTGCGGGATCTTGTTCCCTTACGAGGCGACGGACATCAGCAGGGTTCACTGCACGCTCAGATACGTGGAGGACTCGCGCGTGTTCGTTCTCGAAGACAACGGCTCTTCTAACGGCACGTTCCTGCAAGGCGGAGAGCGACTGAAGCCGGGGCATAAATACGAGCTGCGTTCGGGAGATCGCTTCTCCTTGTCGGGCGAACGGCACTGGTTCGAAGTGAGGGACGCGGAGCGGAATTAGCCGCGGGCGGAACTCCCGTATCTTGGGCAACTGTCAAGGGCTGTGCGTTTTGTGCTTTATCCCCCAACTGATAAATGGTATAATCAGAAAATGCAGGAACGTTTTCTTATACGGCAACTAGCGGTGGAACATCGAGTTTGAAGGAAGAACCCTTGCAAGAGATTCAGGGAAGCACCTAATCTCCATTCTTCTCCGAATCGTCTCGAACGTAAGCCCAAGTCGCCGTATGTGGCGACTGCCGTTTATGCTTTGGGTTCTCCGGGTGGCGTAATACCGCCTCCGTTCCGGGTAATGCGGGAACGGAATCCATTCCACTGGGAGGGAATTGCATGGCCAAACGCAGCCACAACGAGGTTCAAGAAAGTTTGCGAGAACTTACTAGAATTTTCCGGCCCAAAGATCCACGCAAGTTTGTTAAAGATTACATCCGCAAATACCGGATCACCGGTGGATACGAAGACGAATTGACGGTGCTCGTGGAACGCGAGTTGACTAAATTGAACACTCCCGCCTCGTAGGCGGCGAGCGGACAATCGGCCTGGAGGGCGCAAGACGCGTCTCTCCGGGCCGTTTTTTGCATCGGCGGAATCCCGCGTCGCTTCGCTCTTGAATATAAATAAGGAAACGCGATCAGGGGGAGGCGGAGGGATGAGCGGGAACGGAAAAAGGCCGAAGGGAATCGCGATTCGCAGCCGCGAGGAACTGGCCGGCATCGCCAAGGCCGGTCGTCTGGCGGGCAGGCTTAGGCGCAGATTGGGCAATCTTGCGAAGCCGGGCATATCGACGCTGGATCTGAACAGGTTCGCCGAGAGGTACATGCGGGAGCACGGCGCGTTCCCGGCGCAGAAGGGGTATCACGGCTATCCGTATGCGATCTGCACGGCGGTCAACGATTGCGTCTGTCACGGGATGCCGGACGGAAGAAGGCTGAAGGAAGGAGATCTGGTCACACTCGATTTCGTCGTCGAGCTGGACGGCTGGATGGCGGATACGGCATGGACGTATTCGGTCGGCTCGGTGTCGGAAGCGGCCGATCGGTTGAGGCGAGCCGCCTACCGGGCAACGATGAACGGAATCGCCGCCGCCGCTCCCGGCAAGCGAATAGGCGACATCGCCGCGGCGGTGCGGGATGCGGCGGGAGCGTACGGCGTAGTGTCGCAGTTCGGGGGGCACGGCATCGGCAGGGCGATGCACGAGCCTCCGGAAGTGCCGCATGTCGGCGAAGCCGGCACGGGGACGCTTCTGAAAGCAGGCATGGTCATCACGATCGAACCGATGCTGACGGAGAAGGAGTCCGAAGTCTATATCGCGGAGGACGGCTGGTCGGTTATGACGATGGACGGCGGATGGGCAGCCCAGTTCGAGCACACGGTGGCAATCGCGCCCGAAGGGCCGGTCATTCTGACGCTGTAATAACCTCGCCCCCGGGACGCCGTCTTAGAAAGGCGGCGATTCTCGGGGACGAGGTTGCGGGATGAAGAACCTTGCCGAGCGTTAAGGATTCGGCTTCATTTTTAAATAGAGAGGAAGCGGAATTTCGTCGCCGGTCCCGAACGTATACTGGACAAGCGTATTGAAGTCCTTCGTCAGCGGAGCTAGCGGTTTTTTCAGCCAAGCTTGTTTGGCGAATTCGAGCGACTGGTTGACGAATTCGCGGTTCGCGGAGATGTGCACTTCCTGGGCCCGAGGGAACTGCTCGCGGACGGTCGTTCCAATCACCTGGCGCAGCTCGGTGGACAGATCGCTCGTGTCCTTGTGCGTGAAGTACGAATTGTAAGGCGTGGCGACCTGGCGGTTGTCCCATTTCGGACTGCCGTTGCTGACGTTATAGACGCCTTCGGTCGTTCCCGTGTTGTCCTGCTCGTGGGAGCGCGGGCCTCCGGTCGCTTCGGTTCCGGTCGCCGACCAATCGGTCATGATGGCCACGTACGCGTTTTTATCCGTCAGGAACACGAGAGCGGTGTTGATGCCGGGCAGAGAAGCCACTTTGTTCGAAAGCGCGGAACTGAATTCGAAATAGCGGTTTTCATGCTGCTTCGGGTTCGCGGTTCGCGCTCCGAAGGAGCGGGCTTGAGACATCTTCGGATCGTCCGCGGTTCGGCTCGCGTAATCCTGCGTGCTCTTCTGGAAATAGGATTTGTAATTGCAGGCGGGGAGCAGCGCGACCAGCATAGCGATCCCGGCGAGCAGGCATAAACGTTTTGCGAATGTCATTGACAACCCTCCTTGACAAATCGTTATCGAATAGGCTTCGATCGAAGCGGGCAAAGTATGCGCGCGGAACCGCACATAAAAATCGGGGGAAATGGCAAAAAGAAGGGAGAGGGCGAAATACGGCCGTGTCCTTGGCCCAGGCGATCCGATGCCAAGAGCGAATGCGGTTCCGAAGATCGCACGAAAGTACGAAATCCTTAGAACGACGGCCTTTTTGACAGTTTTGAGAACAATTTGTGAACTGTTCTGTGAACATTGACAAGAAGGCGGAACAATCTTTATATTTATTAGAGTGCTTGTAGGTAGGAGTTTGGAAAATCGCCGAATTGCGGACTTTTTCGGAGTTTTTTCGGACTCGAGGCTTGAAATGCGTTTGTTGCTTGGTCCAACAGCGTGTACATAGGGGGAGCGTCTGCCGGACAGGCAAACGGTTTTCTATGAAAATGTCAAAATGGGGTTGATATGATGAAACGGTGGCCTGTAATGAAGCGGTTGCTGCCGCTGCTGACGGGGCTCGTGCTGTTGCTGACGGCATGTGGAAGAGAAGACCTCTCAACTCTGAATCCGCAAGGACCTGTAGCTGAGAAACAATTCGAATTGATGAAACTGTCCATTGGCATCATGGCATTGGTCGTTGTCGTCGTGTTCGCTATTTGTATTTACGTTCTGATCCGGTTTCGCCGCAAGCAAGGCGATAAAGCGATTCCAGAACAAGTGGAAGGAAACCACAAGCTGGAAGTCATCTGGACGGTTATTCCGATCGTCCTGCTTCTGATCTTGGGCGTTCCGACCATTCAGCACGTTTTCGGCTTGGCCAAAGATTACAGCAAAGACAAGGACGCCGTTCAGGTCAAGGTTACGGCTCACCAGTATTGGTGGGAGTTCGAGTACACCGACTACGGCATTACGACCGCCCAGGACTTGATCGTTCCGACGGGCAAGAAGATTTCGTTCGAGCTGGCCGCGGCCGACGTTAAGCACTCGTTCTGGATTCCTTCGATCGGCGGTAAAATGGACACCAACCCCGGCTCCACGAACAGAATGTTCCTGGAATTTCCTAAGGAAGGCGTGTTCCGCGGCAAATGCGCGGAGCTGTGCGGACCTTCCCACGCTCTGATGGACTTCAAGGCGAAAGCAGTCAGCCAGGAATCCTTCGACCGCTGGGTGGCGGCAATGAAGGCTCCTGCGGTTATGCCTGCCGACGCGGAACTCGCGGAGAAATTCACTTCGCAATGCCTCAGCTGCCACGCTGTAGGAGAGAACGGCGGCAACAGCGCTCCGAACCTGACCGGCATCGGCGGTCGCGAGACGGTTGGCGGCTTCCTGTTCAACGATGAAGGCGGCGGCGTCGAGCAGCATCTGAAAGACTGGATCACGGACCCTCAAGGCATCAAGAAAGGCGCGATGATGCCGGGAGCGGAAGACACCGGTCTGACCGAAGAAGAGATTGCCGGTATTGCCAAGTATTTGGCTGAATATAAGCTTGACTATTAATCAGCGGGAACTGAAGGAGGTACGTGGCCTTGGCAGCAGCACATGCACATGGACACAAGGTCAAGCGCTATAGCGGCTTGATGGATTGGCTAACGACCGTCGACCACAAGAAGATCGGCATCCTGTACTTTATCGCGGGATTCTTCTTCTTCCTGATCGGCGGATTGGAGGCGATCATCATTCGGATTCAGCTGCTTAAGCCGATGAATGATGTCGTCGCCGGAGATACTTTTAACGAATTGATTACGATGCACGGAACAACGATGATCTTCCTTGCGGCAATGCCGCTGTTGTTCGCGCTGATGAACGCGGTTATCCCGCTGCAGATCGGTGCGCGCGACGTTGCGTTCCCGTTCTTGAACTCGCTTGGCTTCTGGACGTTCTTCTTCGGAGGAGTGCTGCTTAACCTGAGCTGGTTCGCAGGAGCGGTTCCCGATGCGGGGTGGACGTCCTACGTTCCGCTCGCCGGTTCGATCTACAGCTCAGGACACGGAGTCGATTACTACGTTCTAGGCTTGCAGATCGCCGGGATCGGTACACTGCTCGGCGGTATCAACTTCATGGCAACGATCATCAACATGCGGGCTCCGGGCCTGACGTTCATGAGACTGCCGATGTTCACTTGGGCGATCTTCATCACGTCCGCGCTGATCGTATTCGCTTTCCCTGCCTTGACGGTAGGGCTGGTCGCGCTCATGTTCGACCGGTTGTTCAACGCGAATTTCTTCGATGTCGCCAATGGCGGTAACGGCGTACTCTGGGAGCATATTTTCTGGGTTTTCGGTCACCCGGAGGTTTACATCCTTATTCTTCCGGCGTTCGGAATCATTTCCGAAGTCGTCAGCACGTTCTCCCGCAAGCGTCTGTTCGGTTACAGCTCCATGGTGTTCGCGACCGTCTTGATCGCGTTCCTCGGATTCATGGTGTGGGCTCACCACATGTTCACTACGGGCCTTGGTCCGGTAGCTAACGGTCTGTTCTCGATCGCGACGATGTTGATCGCAGTTCCGACCGGGGTTAAAATTTTCAACTGGCTGTTCACGCTCTGGGGCGGTTCGATTCGGTTCACAACGGCGAACCTGTTCGCGATCGGATTTATTCCGACCTTCGTTATGGGCGGCGTAACGGGCGTCATGCTCGCTTCCGCGCCGGCTGATTACCAGTACCATGATACGTACTTCGTCGTCGCTCACTTCCACTACGTTATCGTCGGCGGTCTGATCCTCGGTATTTTCGCGGGTCTGCACTACTGGTGGCCGAAAATGTTCGGACGCATTCTGAACGAGACGCTCGGCAAGATTACGTTCTGGACGTTCTTCATCGGCTTCCACTTGACGTTCTTCGTTCAGCACTTCCTTGGCTTGCTGGGCATGCCTCGCCGCGTATACACGTACCTGGGCGGGCAAGGCTACGACGATATGAACTTCATCAGTACGATCGGCGCGATCTTGATGGGAATCGGAACGATCGTGTTCCTGATCAACATCTTCGTTACTTGGGCGAAGCCGCGCAATGCTTCTAACGATCCGTGGGAAGACGGACGTTCGCTCGAGTGGACGATTCCTTCGCCTCCGCCGGAATATAACTTTAAGCAAACTCCGCTCGTTCGCGGATACGATGCATGGTGGAAGGAAAAGATGGAAGGGAAGACTGCAATGACGCCGGCCGAACCGGTCGGATCGATTCATATGCCGTCTCCGTCGATCTTGCCGTTCATTATGAGTGTCGGATTGTTTATCGCGGGATTCGGATTTATGTATGACCAACTGATTGTTGCAGGCGTTGGCTTGGCGATTACGCTCGGCTGCATGGTTGTCCGTTCCTTGGTCGACGATCACGGCTTCCACATCGAACCGGAAGAGCAAGATAAGGGGGTGCAAGCATGAGTGCACATGACCACGCAGAAGGGCACTTGCCTCATGAGCCGGAGAAGGCGACTCTGGACGCCCGCAATAAAATCTTGGGCTTCTGGCTGTTCCTCGGAGCGGAAGTCGTCTTGTTCGGTACGCTGTTCGCGGCGTTCCTGGCTTTGCGTCACAGCGTCGGCGACGGCCCTACGGCCGGGGAGCTGTTCCAGCTTCCGATGGTATTCGGGGCGACAATGATCCTGCTTACGTCCAGCTTGACGAGCGTATTCGCGGTTCAAGCGATGCATCACCACAACAAGAAGTCGATGGTCACTTGGCTGATCGTTACCATTCTTCTTGGTCTCGCCTTCCTTGGCCTTGAAATTTACGAGTTCGTCGAGTACGTGCATGAAGGCCACAAGTTTACGACGAGCGCATTCAGCTCCTCGTTCTACACGCTTGTCGGTTTCCACGGCGCTCACGTAGCGTTCGGGGTTGTCTGGATCGCGCTTGTCATCGGGCAAGTGTTCAAAAAAGGGCTTACGGTCGTTACCGCGCCCAAAGTGTACATCTCCGCCATGTATTGGCACTTTATCGACGTTGTCTGGGTCTTCATCTTCACCGTTGTTTATTTGATGGGAAAGGTGGCTGGTTAACTTGTCGAGCAATCACAACGAGACGGCATCCGGTGAGCTTCCCAAGCGCCATAAGGTAGAAGGGCCGCAGAAGCACATCGTCGGCTTTATTCTCTCCCTCGCTCTGACGATTATCGCGTTCGCTGCGGTAGCCGCGGGTGAAATCAACGAAACGTTCACGTACATCATTCTGGTGGCGATGGCGGTCGTTCAAGTCATCATTCAGATGGCTTACTGGATGCACATGAAGGATCGCGGACATTTGTTCCCGATTATCGGAATCATTTCAGGCGTCGTCGTCGTGTTCACGATGGTGATCATGGCTCTGTACTGGGTTTGGTGGTAATCCCCGGACGGAACCGAATTTCAGAGAGGCGGGCCGAAATCCGTCCTCTCTTTTTTCATGGATCTGACAGTCGCATTCACTCGTATTCGAAAGGAGGTCGGCGGCAATGATGGGATTGGAATATTTCTCGTTCGGTGATTTGTGGAGTCCGGCGTTTATGATCTTCATGATGGTGATTGTTGTCCTGTACACGTTCGTGGTGGGGCCTTGGAGGCATCATTTCGCAGGCAGCGCGCCCGTATCGGCTTCTCGCCAGCTCACGTTCGCCTTGGCGATCGCGCTGCTGTATTTGACGCAAGGCGGACCGCTGAGCTTATTGGGACACCTGATGTTTACCTTCCATATGACGAATATGGCGCTCGCTTACATGCTGGTTCCGCCTATGCTCATCTACGGCATACCGGATTGGCTGTGGCGCGCCGCGTTCGGAGGGGATTTCTGGAAGAAGAAAATATTCCGCGTTCTGATGAATCCGATCATCGGCCTGCTGGCCTTCGTCATGTTGTTCTCTCTGTATCACATGCCGAGCAACCACGATTGGATCATGACTCACTTCACGATTCACCGCATCTATTACGCTCTGCTGTTCCTAAGCGCGATGGCTATGTGGTGGCATGTGTATTGCCCGATTCCGGAATGGCGGCGTATGTCGCACATGCTGACCCTTGGTTACATTTTCATGAGCGGTCTGCTGCTTACTCCGGCTTGCGTCATGATCATCTTCGCCGGCAAGCCTCTATTCGGGGTCTACAATGATCCAGAAGTATGGGCTAATGCGATGGGTTACTGCGTGTCGGGAGATCCTGCTCAATTGTTAAGCCAGTTCGAAGGGCCGAAGTTCTTCAATATGATGAGCGCGACGGACGATCAGCAGCTCGGAGGCATCGTGATGAAGCTGCTGCAGGAAGGTATCAACGTTGCGGCGTTGTATACGGTGTTTATGCAATGGTATCGGCGGGATCGTTCCCGGGACAGCGACAGCGTGCTTGAGCCTGCAGCGGAATGAGTAGTTATTAACAATGTGTGACGATCCGGCCAAACGTTTGAACTGAGCCGTTCGGACAGGTACAATAAAGGGAGAAGCTTGGAAGATCCGACGATAGAACAGGTGGATGCGTATGTCGTGGTATGAGATTTTTCCGCTCGTCAGCACGAGCTTTATTTTAATCAGCGGGATCTTGGTCGCTATCGGCTGGCGGTTGATCGTCCTGAAGAAACGGGAAGCGCACGAGAAGGTGATGATCGCGGCGGCGGTCGCGGCGACTTTGTTTTTCATCATCTACGTGTCTCGCACGATCTTCATCGGCAATACGATGTTTAACGGACCCGACAACTTAAAGACGATCTACTTGATCTTTCTGTTGTTTCATATCGTGCTTGCGACCGTGGCCGCGGTATTCGGCATCACGACGTTGACGCTGGCGTTTCGCAAGAAGTTCGCCAAGCATCGCAAGATCGGGCGGACGACCTCGGTCATCTGGTTCGCTACCGTGATCACGGGCGTTACCGTCTACGTCCTGCTGTACCTGATGTATCCGGGCGGCCATACGAAGCCGGTCATTCAGGCGATATTTGGATAAACGGACAATCGAGAGGCTGCTTTTCGAGTCGTTCCCTTGGGGAGCGTTCGGAAGGCAGCCTCTTTCATGTTAAAGGATCGCTCTATTCAGAGCGATCCTTTAACATTTTTAAAGCCCTTTTGAAATTGCTCTCCGAGAAAATGACGTATTTGTTGGTTCCCTCGAAGTAGCCCTTGTACTGAAAAAACTCTGTTTTTTCGATGCGGCTTATACGTCGATAATCCGCGACCTGAGCGCGGTCGGTCTTCTCGAACTGATATCCTGAGTTGTTCAGGTTATCGACAAGCACGCTCAGATTGCTCCCTAGCGTAAAGTAAAACATTTCAGTTGCGGTGTGGACTTGAATCGTTGCTTCGTAGAAGTGGATGTATAGAATGGAGTCCATTGGCAACGACACGATGCCAGTTGCACCTTTAGGGTCTCTACTTACAGGGAGCTCCTTGATCCACTCCATAAGCTCCTCCTACTGCAGTTCTTCCGGCATTTCGGGGTCGTACATTCCGTATTGGCATGCAAAGGAAGCTTGTGCAAAGGCAACCACACCTAAAATAGTCGAGATAGCGAAAAAGGCCATCAATTTAATTTTTTTCATGCGCTTCACCTCCTTTGCTAAAGTGTATAAGCGTCAAAGTTTGCAGGAAAAATGCTATAGCGAGAACGGGCGATTCTACCAGAAGATTCACTGCTATTATCGCCCCTCCAGCCAGCTTGATAATGTGGTGCTGCTTTACGATGGATCGCTTTCCCTGTGGTGCGAATACGATACACAAAAGCAAGCTCACAAGAGTTATTGCAAAGGTAGCAAGCGAAGAATGCAAATAGTTAGCTAATATTGGAATTGTATTGAAACCTATTATTGTAGTAACGATACAGGCAGTAGGGGAAGCGAAATGACGTCCGCCGGTAATTAATCGCAAGAGAGAGAAACCTACGATTACGATAAGTACTTGTAGAGCCTGTCCAAGTATCAGGCCTATACCAAGTGATATAGAATTGATAATTGAATATGAAATGATCGTCTCAATTGCATATCTTTGCACAGGAAGACTGACAGGGTGCTGAGGGTTAGCAGAGTGAATTTTGACTGCAAGGTGATTTGCGAGTCTATAGCTCCAGTTCAAGCAGTTCCCTCCTTCTCCATCTTTCTACTTAGAATAAGGAGTGCAACCAGCGTTAATATTGCTGCAATCATTAAGGCCAAAATCGTATTTATATATACAAATCTTAATAGCAAGGCAATTAACAAGAGTTCTAGAAGGACGAGCCACAGATGCTTCCATCGCCAGGGAGGAAACTCATAAGTAAAACCGTAACCATGGTAGTAGTAGATGAAGGAGAAGGGAAGTACAATGGCTGCGGTTAGGAGTTGACCTAACACTAAGTAACCAAGATTTCCTTGAACCATTTCAATGCTAATCCCAAAAGCTCCAAGTATTAGGAATACAAGCATTTGTACTACGCCTACGACTGCATAACCAGTTGTCATCATCACTGATGCCCATAAAAATCTGATTTTACTGATATTATTAATAAAAAGAGTATAAGTAAGAAGATAGGTTAAAGGAACGATAATCGTAAATTCGTTGACGACCGTTATATCTCTTAACGAATAGGAAAATATAGCCAAAAGAACACTAAGAATTAGCTTTTTCCAAATAAACTCTTTGAAAGGGAATCGAAACAGCATGTAGCTAGCGGATATGGTACAGAACGCTTCTAGAGTATAGATCGTCACGTAGATAGGAGTCTCCAACCAACTACGCTCCTTTCAGCAGCTTGTGACTAAATTATACAGAAATTTCTTATTTATTGGAATATCTGAAAGCAATAATTCTTATTTACCAGAAGGTCGTAGAGATGTAGTGCGTTGGTAGGAATCCGGAATCCAATATATATCGAAAAGGAAGTGATGCATGCAGATGGTTATTTGTGGTAAATTTTATCTGCGAAATAAGGGGGGACAGCCGATGAGGATATTTGTTGTTCTTCCGTTTTGTAGTCTGTTATTGCTCGGGTGCAGCAGCATTTGATTTCTGCAAATGTATTTCGCATTGCATAACATCGTATCTCGATATAGAATATAGATAAGAAGAGGAGCCGTGCTGCCAACACGACTCCTTACAACAGCCGCTTTTAAGGGCGGTAGGCTTAGAGGACAGTCAGGAAATAGACCGATTCCTTCGCGAGGGGCGGTCTATTTCCGTTTAAAGGACAGTACCGATACGATCAGCGAACCGAACATTATCATAAGTATAAGTCCCTCGAATACTGTCATGGGCATCACCTCCCTTCGGGGAGATTAGCCGACCGCC
>Ga0065721_10004365_pt1 | contig 29715 bp, 32 predicted proteins | sample Mesricmetagenome_FD_59108 | JGI IMG/M metagenome (GOLD analysis project Ga0065721, IMG submission 59108) | Mesophilic microbial community from rice straw/compost enrichment Sample: eDNA_1 v2 (version 2) | ecosystem: Engineered > Solid waste > Grass > Composting > Bioreactor | place: USA: Davis...
GAGCCACTTCGTGTGGTCGAGGCGGGCCGCCGAGCGGATCGTCGCCCACGGTCCCCGGTCGTCGGTGCCGGGCACGGGGGTGTTCGACTCGGTCGCGAGCGCGCTGCCGGCCCGACGGCCGTCGGCGGTCGCGCCCGTGATATCGCCGCCGGGCACGTTGGCAGTACCGATCGTGATCGCGGAGGGCTTGAACTTGCCGCCGTAGCTCGTGGTGAACGTGACGGTCGTGTCGGCCCAGTGCCGGTAGAGCAGCGCGACGAGGTCGTCGACCTCGGTCTCGCCCTGCCCGAACTTGGCGACCGTGAGGCAGCGCTCGCGCAACGCCTCGCCGCCGGGTACCTGCCAGTCGGCGGAGAGCGCGTCGCGCAGCTCCTTCGCCGTGACGACCTTGTCGTCGAACACCAGCTTCTTGATCGCGTAGAGCGCGTTTCCCGCGTTGACCATGCCGATCGGGTTGAGCGCGCTCGCGTTGTCGTAGACGAAGTTGCGACGCAGGAGGCCCTTTCCGACCTCGAATGCCTTGTCCATGAGCGCCGACGCCATCGTGTGCGGGTAGTGCTCGCTCATGGCGCGGATGGTGACGTTGTTGAACTCCGCCTGCAGCCGCAGGAAGGTGTCCATCTGCGTGAGCATCGCGTCGAGGAACGACTCCCAGGTCTCGTGCTCCTCGAGCGCGCCCGTCTCGGGGCCCGCCTGGCGGCCGGTGCGCGGGTCGTGGCCGCCGTTGACGGCGATCTCGACCATGCGCGGCACGATCATCATGGGGCCGGCTGCGAAGCGCGAGTTGCCCGGCACCGAGACCGTGAGGTCGCCCGCGAGGCCGTAGTCGCGTGCGAGCTCGATCGGCACGCCGTTCGACAGCAGGTAGTCGATGACGGACTGGTCGTTGATGAGCGCCGGCTGGCCGAGGCCCGTCTTCCACAGCCGCACGGCCCGCTCGAGCAGCTCGGGCGGGGTGCCCTCGTGCACGCGCATCGTGATGGTGTGGTGCGGCGTCGGGCACAGCTCGGCCGCGTCGAGGATGAGGTAGGTGAGCTTGTTGGTGGCGTCGACGCCCGTCGTGGTCTGGCCGCCGATGACGGCGTGGTGCCACTTGGTTCCCGCCGCCCACTTGCTGCGGTGCGAGCTGCCACCCGTGATGAGGATCTCCTGCGAGCGGATGCGGAGGCACGCGAACAGCTCGATGACCTCCTCGTCGGTGATGCGGCCCGCCGCGACGTCGGCCTCGTAGTAGGGCGCGAACAACTGGTCGAGGCGGCCCATGCCGAGCACGCCCGCGGGGAGGATGAGCAGGATGACGAACCAGTATGCCTGGAGCGCCTCGCGGAAGTTCTGCGCGGGCTTGGCGGGCACGTTCGCGCAGATCTCGGCGATGCGCTCCAACTCGGCCTTGCGGCGCGGGTCGTCGCACGCGGCGGCTTGGCGGCGGGCCTCGTCGGCGAAGCGGCCGGCGAATGCCACGAGGGCCTCGAGCGAGTCGATGACGGAGCGCAGGAAGTCGGCCTTGTCGAACGCCTCGGGGCCGAACAGGTGGGTCTTCGCGAGTTCGGCGCGCGCCTCGGCGACGATCGCGTCGACGCCCTCGGCGAGCACGCGCTCGTAGAGCGGCACGGTCGACACCTGCGAGATCTCGTGGTGGATCCCGTAGCCGCCGCCGAGCATCCCGCCGCCGCCCCAGCCTTCGGCCTTCTCGCGGTAGGGAGGCAGCACGACGCCGAGCTGTGCGTAGGGCCAGACGCGGTCGTCGTCGTAGAGCTGGGTCATGCGCGACGTGAGGGTGCGGCCCTTCCAGTAGGCGTTGAGCGCCTTGAGCTCGGCGATCGTCTCGTCGCTGATCTGGAAGCCGTTCTCGACGAGGGCGTCGAGCTCGCTGTCGGGCCAGAGCGCCCAGAGGTGGGTCGCCTCGACGCCCCACGGCACACTCGTCGGGTTGCCGACGAGCAGCTCCTCGGGCTCGATGCGCACGGTGCAGTTGGCGAGCACGTGTTTGAGGGCCGCGGTGGTGCGCACGATCGTGGGTGCGCCCTCCGTGGCCTGGAAGGCCTCGGTCATCAGCCGCGTCTTCTCGGCGCTGACCGGGTGGCGGTGCTCGCGGACAATCTGGAGGCCCTCTTCGGAGAGGATCCGGATGCGTTCGGCCGGGGTGAGGGTGGAGGGAGTGCGTCCTTGCATGTCGCACAGATTGACAGGTTTCCTGGTATATTTCAACTCGTGACCGAGCCGACGACGGCTTCGTCCCCGCAGCGCCCCACGGCCGCTCCGGACGAGGCGCTCCTGGCCGAGTGTCGCGCGTGGCTCGACGAGAACGTACCCCGCGAGACGCTTCCGCCCATTTACGACGCCGACGGCGTGACCGCCCACCGAGAGTGGGAGAAGAAGCTCGCCGCCGCGGGCTGGGGCGCCGTCAGCTGGCCCGTCGAGTTCGGCGGACGCGACGCCGACCTCCTCACCTCGGCCGCCGTCGGCGAGGAGTTCGTGCGCGCCGGCGCTCCCGAACGGCTCAACCCCGGAGGCCTCGCGCTCCTCGGACCGACCCTCCTCGCGCACGCCACCGTCGCCCAGCAGCGACGCTTCCTGCCGGGCATCCTCGACTGCTCGGAGCTGTGGTGCCAGGGCTTCTCGGAGCCCGAGGCCGGCAGCGATCTCGCGTCGCTCCGCACGCGCGCCGTGCGCGACGGCGACGAGCTCGTCATCACGGGCGTGAAGCTCTGGACGTCGCTCGCACGCTACGCCGACTGGATGTTCGCCCTCGTTCGCACGGGCGAGCAGGGCTCGCGGCACCGCGGCATCTCGTACGTGCTCATCGACGTGCACCAACCCGGCGTCGAGATCACACCGCTGCGTCAGGTGACGGGCGCCGACAGCTTCAGCGAGGTGCGCTTCGACGGCGCGCGCGTTCCGCTCGACCAGGTCGTCGGCGAGATCGACGGCGGCTGGTCGGTCGCGATGTCGACCCTCGGACGCGAGCGCGGCAGCGCCCTCCACACGCCCGCGCACCTCGAGCGGGAGCTCGGGCAGCTCGCGCACCTCGCGATCTCGAGCGGAGCGAGTGCGGACGCCGCCGTGCGCGTCGCGCTCGGCGAGCTCGAGTCCGACGTGCGGGCCTACCGCGCGCTCGTCGCGTCGAGCCTGCGCGACGCCGCCCTCGGTCTGCCGCCGGCGCGCGGCGCGGCCCTCGGCAAGCTGTGGTGGTCGGAGCTCGCGGTGCGCATGGCCGACCTCGGTCGCGAACTCGCGGTCGACGCGGGAGACGCGGATGCCGAGAAGCTCTGGCAGTACCGCTACTGGCACAGCCGCGCCGGTCGCCTGCTCGCGGGCACGAGCGAGATCCAGCGCGAGATCGTCGCCGAGCGTGTGCTCGGCCTGCCGAAGGGATCGCGTCATGGCTGACGTCGCGGATCGTCTCGCTTGGCGGCGCGAGTCCGCGCGCGAGGCCGGGGAGGTGTTCGCCGCGGCCGGCGGGCTCGATGCGGGCGAGGACGCCTGGCGACGCGTCGTGGACTCGGGCGTGCTCGAACTCACCGCCGACCCCGCCGACCGCGCGCTCGCGGGCGCCGTGCTCACGGCCCTGGGCGCGTCGGGGCTCGCCGTGCCGCTCGCCGAGAACCTCGTCGTCGCGCACGCCCTCGGCGGTGCGGGGCTCGACGCGGGCGATCCGACCGCGCCGGTCGCGGTGCACGTCGCCGGACTCGCGCGCGTGCCGTTCGGAGCGGGGGCGACGCGCATCCTGACCATCGGCGACGATCTGCGCTGGGCGCCGGGTGGGGGCGCGCCGTTCGCAGAGCCCGACCCGGCGGTCGCCGCGGTGGCCGCTCCGGCATCCGGCGAGCTCGTGACCGGGGACCCGGTCGTCGTGCGCGACGCCCGGGCGCGGGCCCTGCTCTACCGCTCGGCGGTCGTCGTCGGGGTGCTCGACACGATGCTCGACCTCACGATCGCGTGGGTGAGCGAGCGGCGGCAGTTCGGCAGGCCGGTCGGGTCGTTCCAGGCCGTCGCGCACGGACTCGTCGAGGTGTCGGCGCGCGTCGAGGCCGCGCGGGCGCTCGTCGTCGCGGGGCTCGAGGCGCCGGGTCCGCTCGAGCCGGAGGCCGCCCTCGCCGCCGCCGCGACGGTGAGCGACGCCGCGGCGCGCGCGGTCGACCGCTGCTACCACTTCCACGGTTCGGTCGCCCACACGGCCGACTACGCGTTCCACCGCTGGGCGCGGCGTGCCCTCGCACTCGCCTGGCCGTCGCGCGCGGTGCGCGGGCTGCGTGAGGAGCTCGGCGCGAGCCTCGTCCGCTCAGTCGCGGACGGGCACCTCCGTGAGAGCCTGCCGGCACGCGACGAGCGCTCGGCGTAGCGCGTCGGCGTCGGCGTCGCCACCGAGGCTCTCGAGCATCCGGTGCTCGAGCTCCGCGATCTGCGGCTTGAGGTCGGCGACGATGCGCTGGCCGCGCGCGGACAGGCGCAGGAGCGAACGACGGCGGTCGTGCGGGTCGGGCCGCCGGTCGAGCAGTTCGAGCCGGTCGAGGGCGCCGATGAGGTCGGCCATCGACTGTGCGCGCACGAAGGAGTGCCGGGCGAGGTCGGCGCCCGACATCTCGCCGTGGTGGTCGAGCACCGAGAGTGCCGCGTACTGGATGGCGGTGAGGCCCTCGTCCTTGACGATCGCGTCGATGTGCACGCGCGAGGCCTGCTCGACCTGCTTGACGACGTAGAGCAGCCAGGGGCGAGGCAGGTCGTCGTCGGTGGCGTCCGTCACGAGAGTCCTTCCGGTTCGAGCGTTCACCCTAGCGGAACGCGGCCATAATGTCAGGATTCCTGATCTTCAAGTAGAGTGTCCCCAGGACACCGCCGTCCCGGCGGCTCGCTGCGAGGAACCATGACCGACGTATTCACCCCCCTCTCCGGCCTCCGGGTCGCCGTCTCCGGCTCCGACGGGCCCGCCGCCCCGCTCATCGAGGGCCTCCTGCGCGAACTCGGCGCCGAGGTCGACCTGCTGCCCGCGGGCGTCGTGTCGACCGAACACGACCTCCTCCTCGCCGACCGGCTCGCCGAGCCCGAGCACGACGCCTGGCTCGCCGCCGTCGAGACCGCCGCGCCCGGCGCGTGCGTGACGCTCACCGCCTACGGGCTCACCGGCCCGCGCGCCGGCTGGACGCTCGACGAGGCCTCCCTCCAAGCCGCCGCCGGGCTGTGCGGCCACGCGACCGACGCCGAGACGGGCGCCCCCGCCGTGCTGCCCGGGCGCCCCGCCCTCACCGCCGCCGCGCTCGAGGCCGTGCTCGGCGGCCTCCACGCCCTCGACCTCGCGCACGACGGCGCCCCCGTGCACCTCGACCTCTCCGCGCAGGAGGCGGTCGCCGTGCAGGGCCCGGTCCTCGAGACCCTCCACGCCCTCATGGGATGCCCGGGCGCCCCCGGGAGTGGACGTCTCGGCCGGCCCTCGGGCATGTACGAGTGCGGACCGGGCCTCGTGCTCGTCGTCGCGATCGAGGACCACCAGCGCGCCGCCATCCTGCGTCTCGTCGGCACGCCCGAGGAGGTCGAGCGCTGGTCGGCCGACGTCGACGCGGCCGGGCCGGAGGTCGGCGCGCGGCTCGAGGCCTGGTGCCGAGAGCGCTCGAGCCGCGAGGCGGAGGCGGGTCTGCAGGCGGTCGGCGTGCCGGCATCCATGATCGCCTCCCCCGCCGAGCTCGCCGACGACGAGCACCTGCGCGCGCGCGGCTTCTCGTCGGGCGGGCAGCGCCGGCTGGTCCCCCTTCAGGCGACGGGCGCCACGGGGGCGGCCGACCTCGACGGGTCGGGCCTCACCGGACTGCGCGTGCTCATTGCGGGCGCCGTGCTCGCCGTGCCGCTCGCGGGTGCCGTGCTCGCCGCGATGGGCGCCGACGTGCTGCGCGTCGAGGCGCCCGACCGGCTCGACGTCTACCGCCGCAACGGGCCGTTCATCGGTGGGCAGCGCGACATCGACAACGGCGCCTACTTCGCGGGCGCCAACTACGGCGTCGCGTCGGCGTCGGTCGACCCCGCAGCCGAGCCCGAGCGCCGCGCGGCCCTCCTCGGCGCGGCCGACGTCGTCATCGAGAACATCGGCGCGAAGCCCGCCGCCCTGTGGCGGGTCGACAAGGCCTCGCTCCAGGCCGACGGGTTCGCGGGACTCGGCATCACGTCGTCGGGCTACGGCAACGGCGGACCGCGTTCGTCGTACCGGGCCTACGCCTACAACATCCACTCCTACTCGGGCACGTCGTTCGACGCCTCTGGGCGCCGCCTCGACGTGCGCAACGCGATGGCGGATGTCGTCACGGCGCACTACATCGCCCTCCTCGTCGCGGCGTGGGCGCGGTCCGACCGCAGCGCGCCGCTGCACCTCGACCTCTCGATGGCCGAGATCGTCGCGAGCCGCACGGCGCCCATCCCGGACGACGTGCAGGGCGTGCTCCTGCCGAGCGCCGACGAGCGCCCCGTCGTCGTGAGCCGCGGACTGCTGCCGCGTGCGGGCGAGCTGCTCGGCGCCGCTGACCCCGCCGCGGCGACCGCCGGGATGCCCGCCGCCGACGTCGTCGCCCGACTGCAGGCGGGCGGTGTGCCTGCGGCAGCCGTCGTCACGGCCCCCGACCTCGTCGCCGACGAGCACCTCCGCGCGCGCGAGTTCTTCGTGCGGGTCGGGCACCCGCTCCAGGGCGCTGTGAGCGTCATCGGCCTTCCCTGGCTCGTGCGCGGCGTCGGACGCGAGCAGCCGGGCGACCTCCCCCGCTTCGGCACGACGCGCGGTTGGACCGCGGAGGTGCCGGCGTGACGACCGCCGTCGTGCTCGCCCCCGGCGCCCCGGTGCGCGAGCTCCTCGCCGCGGCCCCCGACGCCGACCTCGCGATCGGCGCGGGGTCCCGCCGTTCCGCCGACCGTGCCCACCGCGCCCTCGTCGCCGTGCCCGACGCCGTCTGGGTCGACGACGACCGCGCCGATCGGGATGCCGTCGCCGCCGCGCACGACATCGCCGCCGTCGCGCGCGAGGCGTCGGTCGACACCCTCGTCTTCGCGCCGACCGAACCCGGACAGCTGCCCCTCGACGCGCTCGTCGCCGAGCTCCTCCCGGAGGCGACCTGCCTCGTGCGCGACCGCCGGGCCGCCGAGCCGGGGGTCGCCGGGTTCGCCGCCGCGGCAGAGCGCACCCCGCGCGTGCTCGCGCGCCCGGACGGGAAGCCCGCGCTCACGCTCGCGCGCCCCGAGCGGGGTCTCTCCGCGCCCCTCGCCGCTGACCTGACGACCGCCGCCGACCTCCTCCTCGCCCGCCTCGGCTGGGCGCCGCGCCGGGTCGAGCTCGCGGGAGCGGTCGAGGCGGATGCCGACCCGGCCGCCGCGCAGGTCGTCATCGCGCGCGGGGACGACGCCGCGCGCACCGCGACCCGCCTCGCCGCCCGCCTCGGCGGCACCCTCGCCGTCGACGTCACCGAATTGGCCCGCGCGGCCGACGGCGCCGTCGAGGTCGCATTCGCGACGGGCGGCCGGGCCCGCATAGAGCCGAACCTCGACCGCCCCCTCGTCGTCGCCGCGCGACCCGAGCCGGGTGCCGGCCCCGGGTTCCCCGTGACCGACCCCGTCGAGCACCTCGTGCTCATCGGCGGACACGGCGCGGGCGACACGGCCTTCGCGCGGCTCGCGTCGCTCGCGGAGCGCTTCCGGGGCATCGTCGCGGGATCGCGGCCCGCCGTCGCCGCAGGGCGCACACCGCTCAAGGTCGGGCTCACCGGCATCCGGGTCGCCCCTCGCGCGCTCGTGCTCGCCGGCGTCTCAGGCGCCGCGCACCACCGCGTGGGCCTCGGCGACGCGGGATGCCGCATCGCGATCGACGCCGACCCGACGGCTCCGCTGCTCGCGACGGCCGACATCGCCCTCGTCGGCGATGCGGCCGAGCTGCTCGCCGCGCTCGAGGCCGAGCTCGTCGGCCGATTCCCGGACGCGTCGTGAGCGAACCCGTCCGCGTCGAGCGCGTCGGGTCAGCGCTTGTGCTCACGATCGACAGGCCCGAGGTACGCAACGCCGTCACGCGCGCGATGTGCGAGACGATTGCCGCCGCCCTCGACGAGGCCGAGACGGATGCCGCCGTGCGTTCCGTCGTCGTCACCGGCGCGGGCGAGAAGGCGTTCTGCGCCGGCGCCGACCTGCGCGACGTCACGGGCGCCGGGATCGAGAAGGGCTCCGCGCGCGACCGCTACGGCTTCGGCGGCTTCGTGCGGCATCCGCTCGAGAAGCCGCTCATCGCCGCGGTCAACGGCGACGCCGTCGGCGGCGGGGCCGAGATGCTCCTGCGCTGCGACCTCGTCGTCGCCGCCTCGCACGCGCGCATCGGGTTCCCCGAGGTGGCGCGCGGTGTCGTCGCGGGCGGCGGCGGCGCGCTGCGGCTGCGCCACGTCGTCGGGCCGCGCGTCGCCGCCGACCTGCTTCTCACCGGGCGGCTCGTCGACGCCCCTGCCGCGCGGGAGAGCGGCCTCGTGACCGAGCTGCACGACCAGCCGCTCGTCCGCGCCCTCGAGCTCGCCGAGCGCATCGCCGCGAACGCCCCGATCGCGATCGCCGCGACCCTGCGCCTCCTGCGCGCCGACGCCGAGGACTGGGACGCGAACGCGCGGGAGGTCGAGCGCGTGCTCGGCTCGGCCGACGTCGCGGAGGGCGCCGCGGCGTTCCTAGAGCGCCGCCCGCCGCGCTGGACGGGAGCCTGAACGGCCCCGAGCGGCGGCGCTACTGCACGGCGGCGGTGAGCCGCGCGAGGTTGTCGAGCACGCGGATCCCCACCGGACGGGCGAGCCACTCCTCGAGGGTGAGCTCCCGCGACATCGCCCGGTTGGCATCCTCGATCGCCCGCAGCTCCTCGAGGAACCGCTGCCCGCGCACCATGACCGAGATCTCGAGGTCGAGACTGAACGAGCGCATGTCCATGTTGCTCGAGCCGATGACGGAGATCTCGTCGTCGATCGTGAGGTGCTTGGAGTGCAGGATCGTCGGGCCCGCGTAGAGCCAGATCTTCACCCCCGCCCGGAGGAGCGCTTCGTAGTAGGAGCGCTGCGCGTGGAAGACGAGGAACTGGTCGCCGATCTCCGATACGAAGAGCTCCACCTGGAGCCCCGACTGCGCCGCCGTCGTGATCGCATAGAGCATCGAGTCGTCGGGCACGAAGTAGGGGGAGGTCAGGATGACCTTCTTCTGCGCGGCGTAGACGAGCGAGTTGAACAGCCGCAGGTTGTTCTCGCCGTCGAAGCCCGGGCCGGACGGCACGACCTGGCAGTCGTACTCGTCGGCGTCGCTCGTCTCGGGGCGCGCCTGCGCCGCCTCGCGTTCGAGCAGTTCGCCCGTCTCGGAGTACCAGTCCGTCACGAAGAGCGCGTCGATGCCTGCCACGACGGGGCCCTCGAAGCGCGCCATGTAGTCCTTCCAGTGCAGCCCGCGGCGGTGGTTCTTCTTGCGCTGGTAACCCGTCTCGACGACGTTCTGCGAGCCGGTGAACGCGACCTCGCCGTCGATCACGAGCAGCTTGCGATGGTTGCGCAGGTCGGGCCGCTGGAGCTGGCCGTGGAACGGGCGGAACGGCAGCATCCGCCGCCACTGCACGCCCATCGCGGTGAGCCGCTTTACGGTGCGGCGGTAGCCCGGGTACTGCGCGTTGCCGAGGTGGTCGAGCAGCACGCGCACGACGACGCCGCGGCGGTGCGCCTCCTCGAGGGCGTCGAAGAAGTCGGCGGTCGCGTCGTCGAGCAGCAGGATGTAGAACTCGCAGTGCACCGTCTTCTTCGCGGCGCGGATCGCGGCGGTCATCGCGGCGAGCGCCTCGGTGTTGTCGTTCCACATGCGCGCCGTGTTGCCGCCGACGAGGGGCATCGCGCCGAGCGTGCGATTGAGTTCGACGATCGGCTCGAGCCACGGCGGCCACGGCGGGTCGCGTTTCACGCGGTCGAAGCCCTCGGTCGTGCCGAGGATGTAGTCGTTGATCTCCCGCTGCCGTCGGCGCCGGGCGCGCGGGAGGCGCGCGCGCCCCAGGATCAGGAACAGGATGATGCCCAGATAGGGGATGAAGAAGATCGCCAGGAGCCAGGCGAGCGCCGTCTGCGGGCGGCGGTTCTTCGGCACGAAGACGAGGGCGAGGATGCGCACCGCGAAGTCGATGACGAGCAAGGCCACCGTGATGGTGAGCGGAAGCCAGCCGTCCATGCTGCACAGTCTGGCAGTGGTCGGTGCTATGCAGGTGTCATGACGGATCGCGCAGCGGCCGAGGCCTGGTTCACGGGCTACCGCGAGGCCTGGGAGTCCAATGAGCCCGACGACATCCGGGCGCTCTTCGCCGCCGACGCGGTCTACCGCCGTCGCCCGGAGGACCCGGAGGCGTGGACCGGCGCCGACGGCATCGTCGAGAAGTGGCTCGAGAACCGCGACGAGCCCGGCGAGACCGACTTCGAGTGGCGGCTGCTCGCGGTCGACGGCGACCTCGCGATCGCCCGGTGCGTGACGACGTATCACGACGATCCGCCGGTCACCTACGACAATCTGTTCGTGGTGCGCCTCACCCCCGAGGGTCGCGCGACCGAGTTCACCGACTGGTGGATCGAGCGGAAGGGTCAGGGCCCCGAGTGAGCGAACGCGTCGACGCCTTCATGCAGGGCTACCGCACGGCGTGGGAGACCAACGACCCCGACGACATCGTCCGCATCTTCACCGAGGATGCCGTCTACCGCGGCCGCCCCGGCACCCCCGCCTGGTCGGGGCACGCCGAGATCGTCGCCGGCTGGCTCGAGCACGCCGACGAGCCCGGCTCGACGACGTTCGCGTGGGAGACGATGGCGCGCGACGGCGACCTCGCGGTGGTGCGCTGCGTCACGACCTACCCGGCGGGCCCGAAGAAGGGCGTCTACGACAATCTGTGGGTCATCGAGTTCGCCCCCGACGGCCGCGCGCGCGAGTTCACCGACTGGTGGATCGCCCGCCAGTGGGCCGCCTGACCTCCGTGGTCGAGTAGCCCGCGGTGTCGAGACCTAGCGGAAGTTGATGAACTGCAGGGCGACGTCGAGGTCCTTGCCCTTGAGCAGGGCGATCGTCGCCTGAAGGTCATCGCGCGACTTCGACTGCACGCGCAACTCGTCGCCCTGGATCTGGCTCTTGATCGACTTCGGCGCCTCGTCGCGGATGATCTTCGAGATCTTCTTCGCGTCGTCGCTCGAGATGCCCTGCTTGATGGCCGCCTCGATGCGGTACTCCTTGCCGCTCGGGAACGGGTTGCCGGCATCCAGCGACCGCAGTGAGATGCCGCGCTTGATGAGCTTCTGCTCGAACACCTCGAGCACCGCCTTCACGCGGTCTTCGGAGCTCGCCTTCATGAGGATCTTCTCGCCCGAGAACTCGATCGAGGCGCCGACGTTCTTGAAGTCGTAGCGCTGGGCGATCTCCTTCTGCGCCTGGCTGAGGGCGTTCTGGGTCTCCATGGGGTCGACCTTGCTGACGATGTCGAAGGAGGAATCTGCCATGCCGCCATGGTACAAACCCAGGATGCGCGCCCCGCTCCGGATCGTCCTGATCGCGGTCGCGGCGCTCGCCGCCCTCGGGCTCGTGATCGGCGCGATCGTGGTGTTCCTCGCGCCGCGCGGCAGGGTGCTGCCGGAGTCCCTCGACCCGCACTCCGAGGAGCCCGCGCCGTCGTGGGCGCCTCCCGCCGAGCCGCCCGTCGCCGCGGCGACCCCGACCGGTCCCGGCATCGCGGGCCTCGTGGATGCCGACTGGCTCGCGCGTGTGAGCGAGGCGACCGGCATCCCGGAGCGGTCCCTCGCGGCGTATGCCGGGGCGGCTCTCGTCAAGGCGCAGTCGATGCCCGAGTGCGGGCTGGCGTGGAACACGATCGCCGGGATCGGGGCCGCCGAGAGCGACCACGGGCGACACGGCGCGTCGCGCGTCGGGACGGACGGGGTCGTGACGCCCCCGATCTACGGCCCCCCGCTCGACGGCGGACCCGGCGTGGAGCACGTCCCCGACTCCGACGGCGGGGCGATCGACGGGTCCGCCGAGATCGACCGGGCGTCGGGGCCGTTCCAGCTCATCCCGCAGACGTGGCGCAACTGGCACACCGACGGCAGCGGCGACGGGGTCGAGGATCCGCAGAACATCGACGACGCCGCGATGGCGACCGTCAACTACCTGTGCCGCGTGAGCATCCACATCGACACGGAAGAGGGGTGGAACGCCGCCGTCGCCGGATTCAACTCGCCGCAGTCCTACCGCGACACCGTCGCCCGCTTCGCCACCCGCTACGCCGCCGCCCTCCCGGGTGGGTGACCGTCGGGGGTGCGGGGCCCCGGTCGGGGTGACCCGCGGGCGCTACCGCGTTCGGCGGGCGCGCCCCCGGTCGCGGTGGCGCTCGGCGAGCGCGGTAGCGCTCGCGTAAACCGCGCTACTCCGCCGGCCGCGCCGTGGACGACCGCACGACGAGTTCGAACGGCAGCGGGGTGTCGTGGGCGTCGGGCATCGGATGCCCGGGCTTGAGCTCGGTCATGAGCACGTCGACCGCCATGCGGCCCTGCCGCTCGGGGTACTGGGCGACGGTCGTGAGCCCGAAGAACTCGGCCAGTTCGTGGTCGTCGATGCCGACGATGGAGACGTCGCGCGGCACCTGCAGGCCGAGGTCGCGCGCGGCGAGCATCGCGCCGATCGCCATCTCGTCGGATGCCGCGAAGATCGCCGTCGGCCGGTCGCGCGGGGCGCCGAGCAGCTGCTTCGCCGCCGTGTAACCGCCGCGCATCGTGAAGTCGCCCGGACGGAACAGCTTCTCGTCGATCGGAAGTCCTGCCGCCGTCATCGCCTCGAGGTAGCCGACGCGGCGGTTGGTGGGCAGGTGGAAGTCCATCTCGATCGACGGGTCGCCGCCGATGTGGGCGATGCGCCGGTGCCCCAGCCCGACGAGATGCTCGGTGGCGAGGCGCGACACCGCGACGTCGTCGATGCTCAGGGTGCGCACCCCCGGCAGCGGACCGCCGACGCCGATGATCGGCTTGCGGAGGTCGTGGAGGCGCTGCACCTCGCCCGAGGTGAGTTCGAGCGAGACGGCGATGACGGCATCCACGCGTTTGCGCAGGAGGAAGTGCTCGAAGACGCTGCGGCGTTCCTCCTCGCCGCCGCCGAGGTTGTAGAGGGTCAGGTCGTAGCCCTGGGCGAGCAGCGCCGACTCGGCGCCCTCGACGACGGCGCCGTAGAACCAGCGGTTGAGGAACGGGATGACGACGCCGACGTTCTGCATGCGTCCGGTCGCGAGGGCGGAGGCGCTCGACGACACGACGTAGCCGAGTTCGTCGGCGGCGACGCGCACGCGTTCGCGCGTCGCGGCGGAGACGTGGCCGCGGCCGCTGAGGGCGCGCGACACCGTCGCGGCGGAGACGCCGGCGCGCCTCGCGACCTCCTCGATGCCCGGCACGGCACCTCCTCGGGTGAGCGGTGCTCCGATCCTAGGGCGGTGGTCGGCAGGGCTCGCGCGAGCGGGTATCCTTGTGCAGGCGTTCCACGCCAACGGCGAGTTACCCAAGCGGCCAAAGGGATCTGACTGTAAATCAGACACGTAAGTTTCGGGGGTTCGAATCCCTCACTCGCCACCAGACCTCAAAACGCCTGGTCAGACGATCAGAGGCCCCTCGGTGCTAGTGACACCTAGGGGCCTCTGTCATTCCGCCCTCTCACAAGGGCTCTCACAAGATGCGGCTATCCGACCGCAGCGACCGCCCTCCCGAGGACCGCGGCGGCGTGACTCGCTCCGGTGCCTCCCGACTCGGGGAGGTACGTCGAGAGGAACACGTCTACCCGGTGGCCGAGCAGCGCGGCGCAGTCCGCGGGCGTGAGCCCGAGGCTGTGCAGCCAGAACGCGAGCGAGTGCCGTAGTGCGTGGAGCCGGATCGGCGGGAGCCCGGCATCGGCGGCGATCCGGCGGAACCGCTCGGAGTACCGCTCGGGGTGCGTCGGCTGGCCGAGCGCATCCACGACGACCAGCCCCGAGTCGATCCACGCGGAGCCCGCCGCGAGCCGGTCGGCTGCCTGAGCCGCGCGGAGCGATCGGAGCAGCGCGACCGTACCCGGCCACATGCTCTCGAACGCGACCGTCCGGCGGCGCTGCTGCGACTTCGGGGCGTCGATCGTTGTCTCGCCACGGCGCAGCACGACGCGACCCTGCCGGATCGTCACCGTGCCCGCGTCGAGGTCGAGGTCGCTCCACCGGAGGCCGTGAACGTCGGCGCGGGTGAGCCCCGACAGTGAGAGCCGGAACACGCCCGCGAGGGCGTCGCCGTCCGCCGCCTCGCGGAACTTCACGAGGTCGCCGGGCTGCCAATGCTGCAACGCCCGACCGACGCGCTCGCGCTGGCGGGGCATTTCCGACCGCTTCACCTGGCGAACCGGGTTCACCGGCACGAGCCCGTCAGACACGGCCATGTCGAACACCTGGGCGAGCGCAACGCTGGCGTACTGCACCGAGCGCGGCGAGAGCGGCCCGCCCTTCACCCCGCCCTCGCGCAACGCCCACGCGAGGAACTGCTGAACGTCCGACTTCCTCACGTCCGCGACCCGGCGACCGCCGAGGAACGCGCACGCCGTGCGTAGCGAGTTCTCGTAGCCCTGAACGGTGACCGGGCGAACTCCGATCTTCGACGCGAGCCAGCGGTCGGAGAGTTCGCGGACGGTGGCCGCGTCGCTCGACCGCAGGAACGTCCCGTCGCGCTCGACGCGGGCTCGGACCTCAGCGACCCACTCCCGCGCTGCCGCTAGTGACGGCAGCGTGGCGGTGGCTTGCTTGCGCTGGTGCGCTCCGCGCGGTGTCGCGTCCACGACGGCGCGGAACCGTACGCCGGTCGCGGTGACCAGGCGACGGATCGGCTCGTCGGCACGGGGGCACGCCTCGCACGTCCAGCCGACGACGGACTCGCCGCGGGTGATTGGCTCCCACCCTCGGCGCTGATTGCCGCGCGGTCGCCCGCAGACGGCGCACGCGCCCACGTCGGGCGCGCTCTCGATCTTCACGATCTATCTCCTATCCATTCAAGGGACCGACGGCGGCTGCCGCCGGTGCCGGGCTAGACCCGGTTCCCCGGCTCGCTGTCGGTGGCGGGCTCCGCGACTCGCTCGAAGAACTGGTCATTGCGGAGGACTTTCAGGACGTAGTTCGCCGAGTAGTGCTGACGGAAGAACTCGGCGGGAGCCGCATCCTTCGATCCGTGGATGATTCCGGCGGCATCCGTCAGTTGCTCGAACACCGTGTCGATATGCGTGAACGCGAGCCCGATCCTTCCCTCCGCTGCGAACGGGATGATCTGGTCGAGGGACTCGCGTGCCCGTGTAACCGCGGCCCGCACTTCCTCGGGTACGTCGTACTTGGTCGTCGTCATTTCGTGTTTCTCCTTCTCCCCGACGTCAGAACGCGTCGGTGGTCTTGGTGCGCCCGCCTAGGTGCGGGTGCTGCTTGCGGACCTGGGCCATCCAGCGCCCGAGAGTCGGTAGCGGCACGCTCGGGTAGATGGCGTGAATCTCGGCGCGGGTCCGACCGTTCGCCATGTGATCCGCGATCACGTCGAGCGAGGGTCGGTCGCTGAGGTCACCGGGCATCGTGAGCGAGAATCCGTCGTCGCCGACTCGCTGCGCGGCGGCGATCTTCTCGATAGCGACCCGCCGGATACGGGCGACCGGGACGCGGCGCAGCGCGTTGTCGTCGATCCACGGTCCCTCGACCTCGACCACGAGGCGCGAGAGGTCACCGCGCGAGTTGACCCGCGCCCGGTAGACGACGCTGCGCTCGTGATCCTCGATCCGCGCCTCGTAGTCGATCACCGGGCCGGGCTCGGCGGCGTCGAGCAGCGACAGCACGAGCGCGGGGTCGAGCGCGACCGTCTGCCCTGCCTCGCGGGCAGCGGCGAGGTCGGCGCGTAGGCGGTCGCGTCGCGAGGGCGACAGCGGCGGCGTGGGCGAGTCGTCGTGGACGGGTCCAGCGACGACCGTCCAGGCGTTGTGGACCGGCGTCATCATGGCGATCAGATTACCGCCTTGAAATACGATCACACAACGTCAGAGGGTGAAACCGAGAAACGAGGTCCGAGGTCGCCTGAGAGACACCGGCCACCCCTGACGAGAGGACACCGCATGGCCCCCGCCGCAACTGCCGAGCGCGTGCTGCGCGTCCGCGAGGTGGCCGACCACCTCGACGTGGACGACGACACCGTGTACCGCCTGATCCGCGAGGGCCGCATCCGTGCGATTCGGCTCGGTCGCGTGCTGCGCGTTCCGCAGTCCGCGCTCGCGGACTTCATCTCAGGCGTCGAGCCGATCGACGCCTGACCACAGACACCCGCCCGCGTCTAATCGAACGGTGCGCGGGCGGGGCCGACTGAAACCGACGACGAGGGGAGGGCTCGCATGGCCGGGGACGCCGACGACGTGATCGTGCTGCCGCTGCGCGACTGGCACGACGCGCGCGAGCCGCTGCCGCTCGACTCGTGGACGGCGCACGGCTCGCCGCTCGAACACTGGCACCTCGTGACCGGCAACTGCCGCAGCGCCGAGCGCGCCGCCGTCCGCACCGAGTGCGAGGTCGAGGCTTGGACGGCGCACCTCACGGCGTGCGCGAACTGCGCCGCCGAGGTCGCGCGCGTCGAGGTCGTCGCGTTCGCCGCCGAACTCGCCGCCTGGCGCGAGGCCGTCGCATGACCGCCCCGCCCGACTACGCGACCGCGGCCCGCGTCGAGTTCGAGGGGCCGGGGCTGGACGACGATCTGCTCGTCCTCGACCTCACCGAATGCGACGAGTGCACGGAGCCCGACGCCGACCTCGACCCTGATCCCTACTCCCCGGAGCGCGACGACCGAATGACCGACGAGCGCGCCGAGGCTGCGCCGACCGAGCCCGACCCGGAGCCCGACGACCAGGCCGACCCTGACCTCGGCACCATGAACGAGTATCAGCGCGAGGACTGGGCCAGCGCCGAGGACATCGGTCAGGGCGAGCGCCGCCGTCGCCTCGCAGTCGTGGACGACTGGGATCGGGCCAACCGGCCCGAACTGCGCCAGCACGCCGCCGAGCGTTCCGGCTGGGCCGACGTGCCGCTCGACGCGATCCTCGACGGGATCGAGGCGGGCACGTTCGCCCTTCCGGTCCCCACGGTAGGGATGCTCTCGGACGGCACTGCCGGGCTGCTCTATCCGGGCCGCGTGAACGGGCTTGCTGGTGAGTCCGGCGCGGGCAAGGGCTGGCTTGCGCTGACGTTCGCCGTCGAGCAGATGGGCCTCGGTCGGCACGCCTACTACGTCGATTTCGAGGACAGCCCGGCGCTCGCGCTGCTGCGCCTCGTGCGCGTGCTGCGCGTGCCCGCGGCGCTCGTGCGGTCGCGGTTCCACTACCTCCACCCGTCCCGGCACGACGACGATGGGATCGCTGCGCTGGTGGCGCGGGTCGCCTCGACGCCGGGCGCTCTCGTCGTGATCGACTCGACCGGCGAGGCGCTGGCGGCGGCGGGCTTGAATCAGAATCACGACGACGAGGTAGCCGGGTGGTTCCAGTCGCTCGCGCACCCGCTCGCGGACGACGGCGGCGCGTGCGTGCTGCTGCTCGATCACATGGTCAAGTCCGAGGACGGCGGGCTCTGGCCGATCGGATCGCAGCGCAAGCGCGCCGCGATCACCGGAGCGCAGTACGTCGCGGAGGTCGCGCAGCCGTTCAGCCGGACGGCGAACGGCATGGTCGCGCTCCGGGTCGCGAAGGACCGGCACGGCGCGCGTGAGGCCCGCTCGGTCGCGACCTACGTCCAGTTCGAGCATCCCGTCGAGCGGATCGACACCCTCGCGGACGGGACCGTCGTCGTCACCCTCAGCGAGACGCTGGACGTGACCCTCGGCCTCGGCAAGTCGGCAGCGCAGATCAAGTCCGACCGGGAGGCTCGGGCGGCTGCTGCGCTGGCCGCGGACGTGGCCGCGCTCGACGCGCTGGACCCCAAGCCGACCTCCTACCGGGACGCAAAGACCCGCCTCAACTGGCGCGACGACCGGGCTCAGGCAGCCATGCGCGCATGGCGGGCCGGGGGTGCATCGTGAACGCCCGTCAGCGGTGCGCCGCGGGTGCACGACCGGGCGGACTTCCCAGCATTCGCAGCGATTTTCGCCCGTGCACCCATCTGCACCCCTCTGCACCCATGACGCCGGGGTGCACCGCGAGCTTCTGCACCCCTTGCACCCGCAGCCCTAGAGGGCGGGGTGCATGGGTGCAGAGCGAGCAGGGGTCCGCGGAGCAGCCGTCAGGGACGGATGCCGAGTTCCCGCTGAGCGGCGGCGACGAGGGTGTCGCGCGCCGTCTTGAATCCGGCCATCTTCGGGTCACGCTCGATACCGGGCTCGCTGCTGAAACCCGCGTCGCGGATCGCCGCTTGGGACAGGGCGACGCCAGCGTCGAAGACGGCCCGCGGCCCGACGAGGCGCAGGGTGGCTACAGAGGCCGTCAGGCTGTCGATGAACGCGAGGGTTTCCTCGTCGACTTTGGTCAGGTACGGCATGCGCTCGATCAGTCGGATGTAGTCGAGGTAGGCCGCGAGGCGCTGCTCCCGAATCCAGCGGGCATGTTCGCGCCGCGACTGAATCCACGCGCCGAGCAGTCCGAGCAGAGCAGCGCCGAGAGCGCCGACGAGCAGCGAGACGAGCGGATCGACGGTCACGCGGGCCACGCTAGCGCCCGCTCCCGACCCGCCTCGACGCGGGAGCGGAACGCCGCGCGCGCGAGGTCGTCGGCGGCTGCTCGCCGGGCTGCGAGCCGGGCGTCTGAGCGCGCCCGCTGGCTGATCGGGGCGTCAGTCGGCACCCCTCGAAATGCCCATGATTCCGGTCCTCTCGCGAGCCCTCTCACGGCCCTGTCACAGCCTCGATCGACCGGGAGGACCGCATGACCGACGACGCCTCGACCGCGACGCCCACGCTCGACCGCGAGCCCTCGGGCTGGACGCCCGAGTTCCCCGGCCAGCGCCCTCCGTTCACCGAGGGGAACACCGCCGCGCTGCGAACCGGCGCGCACAGCCCGCGGGTCTACGGCCCTCGCGCTCAGGAACTCGCCGCCGGGCTGCTGGCGGATCGGCCCGACCTCGGAGCGCCCGCCTACGCCGCCGCGGTGACCGTCTGGGCGACGTTCCTCGCCCGGTTCGAGTTCGAGTCGGCCAAGCCCGACCCGTCCGACCACTGGCTCGTGCGGTTCGGAAACGCGGTGCTGAAAGCGGGTGCATCCCTCGGGCTGGACCCGACCTCGGACGCCCGCCTGACGCGCGACCGGGCGACCGCGGCTGCCCTCGCGCAGACGATCGACCTCGGCGCGCTGGCTGCTCGTGGGCGCGCCGCGCTCGACGCTCGCGACGCGAGCCCCACCCTGCCCGCCGACCTCGAACCCGAGGCCGACACCGATCCCGACCGAGAGGACGACCGCCCATGACCGCCACGACGCCCACGCCCGCCCTGACCCCGCCCGAGGTCGCCGCTGCCGACCGCACCCTCGGGCTGCTCGTGCTGCTCGACGCCGCGCTCGCCTATCCGGCCTCGCTCGCCGGGAACGTGCTGCACGGACTCTCCGAGAACGACGCCGCACGCCGCGCCGTCTGGCGTAGTCGGCTGACCCGGCTCCGCGACGAGGCCGACCGCATGAGCGCGCTCGCGAGCGAACTGCTCGCGCTGGCCGAGCCCGCTCCGACCGCCGAGCGAGAGGACGACCGAGCATGACCGCCGCCGCTACTCCGACCGCGCTCGGCGGCGCGCTCGCGATCGACTGCCCGACGTGCGGAGCCCGACGCGGCTCGCACTGCTCGGGCGACTCGCGCTCGGGTGTCCGCGGCGTCTGCGGAGCGCGCTACGCGGCGGGCGCGGCGGACCCTCGCGCAGTGCCGTCCGGCGATCCCGCCGAGTCGGACGCGGACCTCCGCGAGCGGGCTCAGGCGACCCGCAACGCGCAGCGCGACGCTCGAATCCGAGAGAACATCGCCCGCCACTACGGGAGGGCCGCGTCGTGAGCGCCCCCACCCTGACCTCGCGTGCTGCGATTCATGGCGCGGCGCGCGCGGACGCCCGAACTCCTGAATCGGGCACGTCTCCCGCCCCGGCGCGGTTCGGTCCCGCGCGCCCCCGCGGGGCGGGAGACACACTCACCGCGGCGACGCTGCGCGAGTTCGCCGTCGAGGTCGAGGCGCTGCGCGACGTGCCGCTGACCGCGGACGAGTGCGCGGAACTCGACGTGCTCGCGTTCGGCCACCTCCGCGCGATCGAGCGTCGAGCCGAGGACGAGGCGCTGCGCCGAGCCGCGATCGAGGTCGCCCGGATGCGCGAGCCCGCGCTGATCGCCTCGATGGGCGCACCCGGTGCCGCGGTGCAGCCGTGGGAGGGCGTGATCGGGGCCGAGGGGCGACTGACCGGCGATCACCGCCTGATCGAGTTCGGCGCGCTGACCTGGGCCGACTTCCCGCTCCCGCTCCGCTACGCACCCGCCGACCTCGGCGGCCACGACGGCGCGGTCCTCGTGGGCCGGATCGACGCGGTGACCCGCGGCGACGACGGGCTGATCCACGGTCGCGGCGTCCTCGACCTCGGCAGCCCGATCGGGCGCGAGGTCGTGCGGCTGATTCGCGCCGGGATGCTGTCGGGCGTCTCGATGGACATCGACTCGACCGACCAGGCGGATATGGAGGTCGAGGGCGCTCGCGCCCGCGTGATCGCGGGAGGCCGCGTGCGCGGCGCGACGCTGCTCACGATTCCCGCGTTCGACGTGGCGCGGATCGCGCTCGTGGACGACCCCGCTGCCGAGCCCCCGCCGCCCGCCGAGGACTGCGGCTGCGAACCGCCGACCGACCCCGGCCTCTACACGTTCGACCATCCCGCCCCAATCCCCGCGACCGCCGCGTGATCCGCCACCGAGAGGACCGACCATGACCGACACGACCTCGACTCAGCCGCCGCGCCGCACGCTCCGCGACCGGCTCGCCCCGCTCACGGGCGACGGCACCGTGACGCTGCCCGAGGGCGCGCTGGCGTGCCGCTCGTGCGGTGTGGGGGTGCGTGAGCCCGACCCGTCCCGTGCCGACCCGCTGCTCATCTACCGCGCGGTTCTGCCCGGCTACCCTCGCGATCTGCCGGTCCCCTACGACGAGGTGCCGCTGACGTGGTGCAACCGCTGCACAGCGCGCCGGGCGACCGCTGAGGCGCTGCTGGCCGACCACCCGCGGGTCCGCGCCGAGCATGGGAGCGTCGGCGTCGATCGGCTAGACGCCGCCCTCGCCGCCCTCGACGTGTGCGGCTTCCGAGGGACCGGCGACTCGATGATCGGGACGCTGACCGCGACGGACGACGCGCTGCGCGTGACGATCGCGCGGCTGGCTCCGATCGGGGCGTCCTGCTCGTGGGGCGTGCGCGCGATCCCCGGCCACGCCGCCGGGCGGCGCTGGTCGCACGTTCCCGCTGAGCAGCGGAGGTCGGCTGTGGACGAGAGCCGCGTCCTGTTCCGCCGGCAGTTCGAGTCGCCGGCTCTCGTGCCGCCGCCGGACGACGGCGCGCGCGGCTGCCTGATCTGTGGCGTCGGCCACGTCCGCGCGCGGCCCTCGGATCGTGCCCGCGCGTGGGGTCAGCGGTTCGACTGGGACGTGTCGCACCTCGGCGGGCGTCCTCGATCCGAGCGCGCGATCGGCTACCTCTGCACCGCCGACCGCCTCGCGCTGCGCGACAACGGGAACGCGATCGGGGTCGCCGTGGTCGAGCGCGCGCTGCTCGAACACCTCGGCTATCTGCTGCTCGACGGGGCGCACTTCACGCGCGACCTCGGCGCGGCGTGGATCACGCGCCCACCCGGCTCGGAGCCGAACCGGGAGCCGTGGGGCCACCTCGACCTCGCCCGCATCCGGCGCGGTCTCGACCGCTCGGTATGGGTGCGGCGGATTCCGGGGCGCGAGCCGCGGTGAGCGCCGCCCCTTCCCCGGCGGCGCTCACGGCGCGCTCCCCGCGCTCCGCGCCCGCGACCGCCTCGCTCGACCCGCTGGCGCTGCTCGCGGCGCTCGTGCTGGACGACGAGGGCACGGCATGGGGCGACATTGCCGAGCCGTTCCAGCGCGACGACGCGAGCGCGATCCTGACCGGCACGCGCCCCGCGGACCCTCGGCTGCACTTCCTGACTCGACCGCGCGGCGGGTCCAAGACGACCGACCTCGCCGCCGTGCTGCTCGTCGTGCTGCTGACGCAAGCGCCGCGCCGGTCCACCTCGCACGCCTACGCGCGCGACGCCGACCAGGCGACCCTGCTCGTGGATGCGCTGCGCGCACTGGCCGAGCGAACGGGTCTCGCGGCGCTGCTCGACGTTCAGGCGGCGGTCGTCACCGTGAAAGCCACCGGAGCGCGGCTGCGCGTCGAGTCGGCGGATGCCGCCTCCGCGTTCGGGCGTATTCCCTACTTCGTCGTCTGCGACGAGTTGGCCCAGTGGCCGACGACGCGCAGCGCGCGGCAGTTGTGGGAGGCGATCGCGTCGGGCCTCCCCAAGCGCCGCGACTCGCGGCTCGTCGTGCTGACGACCGCGGGCGACCCCTCCCACTGGGCGGGGCGGATCATCGGCGGCGCTCGGGACTCGACGCGCTGGCGGGTGTCCGAGGTGCCCGGCCCGTTGCCGTGGGCCGACCCCGACGACCTCGCGGAGCAGCGGCGGCTCCTGCCCGCCTCGGTCTATGCGCGGCTGCACCTCAACCGCTGGACCGCCTCGGAGGATCGGCTGGTGAGCGACGACGACCTCCGGGCGTGCGTCACCCTCGACGGGCCGCTCGAGTACGACCCGCGCCGCACCTACGTGATCGGGCTCGACCTCGGGCTGAAGAATGACCGGACGGTCCTCACCGTCGCGCACGCCGAGCCGCGCGACGGCGGCGCTCCGCGGATCGTCCTCGACCGGCTCGCCGTGCTGACCGGCACCCGCGCGCGTCCGGTGCAACTGGACGACGTGGAGCGGCTGGCCGAGCAGACGAGCCGCGCCTACGGGCACGCACGCATCCGCCTCGACCCGTGGCAGGCCGCGGGGCTCGCTCAGCGGCTCCGCTCGCGAAGCGTCCGAGTCGAGGAATGGGCGTTCACCGCGCAGTCGGTCGGACGGCTCGGGGCGAATCTGCATCTGCTGCTCCGCGACCACCGGCTCGCGCTGCCGCCCGACCGGGATCTGCTGGACGAGTTGGCGACCGTCCGGCTACGCGAGTCCGCGCCGGGCGTCTACCGGCTCGACCACGACGCCGGGCAGCATGACGACCGCGCGGTGAGCCTCGGTCTCGCGGCGCTCGCACTGACCGAGCGCCCGGAAGCCGGATACGCCGCCATGACCGACCCGGCCTCGATCGTCGGCTCGCGTCGCGGCTACCGCACCGGGGCGCTCGGGCAGCGGTCGGGCAACCCCTACGGGCAGACCGGCAGCCGTGGGGTACTCGCGGAGATTGCCGCCGCGCAGCGCGCGCAGACGCCGACGATGCGCCGCCACGGGATCGGACTCCCGGTGCCGGGCAGCGCGAACGATCGGAACGGCTGAGCGCGGCGCTACGCTCTCGCCATGCTGACCGAGGACGAGTTGGCGGCCGAGGCGCTGCGCGACGACTGGACGATCCGCCCCATGCTCGTGAGGGACTGGGACGAGGACACGGAGGGCGAGGGCGGCGGGTACTCGCGGCGGCTTGTGCCGGTGACGACGCCCGAGCGAGCGGAGATGGCCGAACAGTTCGCGCGGCACTTCCACGACGAGGCGGGCTTCGACGGCTTGCAGTTCCGAGCGGGGATGGAGAGCGAGTCGAACCGCCACGTCTACCTCTTGAACTCGCGCGCAATCCTCCGCGCGGTCCCGGTCGCGGTCGGTGCCGTCGAGGTCAAGGTCGCGCGTGACGGTTCGCCCGTGCTGACGTGGGTCTGGCTTCACCCCTTCGAGCGCAGCTCGACCTGGAAGGTATGGGAGCGGGTCTGGCGCGAGCTCTCGGAGCTGCACGGCGACCTCTATATCCAGGCTCCGCTGCGCCCCGCTATGGAGGCGTTCCGGCGTCGCATCGGCGTACCGGACGAGCGGATCGTCCAGTTAGTGCCGGGCGGGGGATAGCCCCGCCGAGGCGGATCAGGGATGCCCGGCGGGGCATGTGGAGAGAGTACGCGGGCGAGAGCCCGCCCGGCTACTGTCGCGGCGTGGACGACGACTGCGCGACTCCTAACTGCCCTCGGTGCCTCGTGCCGCTCCTGATTCCCGACGACGGAGGTCCGGCTCGCTGGAAATGCCCCGAGTGCCGGGTGGTCCGACTGTCCTAGACGTCCCCGAGCCAGACGATCGCCGGGGGCTCGTGACGGATCGCCCGCATCATCGGGCCGTGCCACCGCATGACCTCGAACTTGCCGTAGCGGGTGCGCCAGCGGATCACGAGGCCGTACTGAAACGCAGCAGTCTCGATCTGCGCCGCACCCGCGGCGGGCGCGAGCGAGAGGTGGTGCAGCCAGTACCCGCCGAGGTTCGGGACCGTGAACCGCAGCGCGTCGCCCTGCCGGATGCGCCGGGCTTTCGCCTCGACGGAGAGGCCGTCAACCGTGATCCGCGCCCAGACCCGCAGAGCGTCGTCCGGCCCCTTGGAGCGGACCTCGATCGTTTCCTCTGACGGCCACTCAGCGGGCTCCCACTCCACGAGCGAGAGGTCTGCGTCGGCGCGTCGGCTTCGGTGCGCGGTCCACGCCTGCCAGCCGGTGAACACGGCAGCGAGGATCGCGACGACGATCGCGGACCAGGCCAGCACGTCGGACATGCCGCGAGGGTACCGCTCGCCGCCGTCGCCCTCACCGTCCGAGGTAGAGGGGCGTCGCGCCGACACGCCGCGCGTGGATCGGGCGGAACCGCTGGCGAGGCTCGTCGGGGTCGCGAGGGCGGCCCGCGTCCCAGTCGTCGCGGATCAGCCATGACGCCTCGCCGCGGTCGGCGTGAGCGCCGAGGTCGCACCCGTCGAGGCTGAGCGCGCGCCAGACTTCGCCCTCGACTCCCTCGATCGTTCCGCGCTGCACCCACCCGATCACGCGACCGTAGTCGTCGTGAACGTCGTAGTGGGGGCCGAACATGGACTAGAACATATCTTCGAATGTCGGGCTACGCTAGCCCCATCCGAATGCGGGAGAACGATGGGCGGTCGGAGCCGGTATCAGCCGTCCTACGACCGCGAGCGAGCCCGAAAGCACTACGCCGAGGTGATGCTGCGCGGCGATCCTCCCGACTCGCTCAGCGAGCCCGAGCGTGGCGACGGCGACGCCCCGGTGACGCGAAGCCCCGCGCCGATCCCGGTCGCCGCGTGGGTCCGCTACCGCATGACGCCGGTCCTCGTGGCGGGCTTCACTTCGACGTGGACCAGCCGCGCGGTCGAGGTCGTCTGGCGCACGCCGCGCGGCGACGTACACCGCGCCTGGGTGTGGGCGAGCGCCGTCCGGCGACGCGACTTCACGACCGAGGAACGACTGGGCGGCTACGGCGCGCCCCGGTGACGGTCAGAACAGAGGCGTCGCCCCGGTCGGTCCCTGAGTCCGCGAAGCCTGGATATAGGGGAGGTTCACGTGCGGCATGTTCGGGCGCTTCCCGGCGAGCAGTTCGGTCGTCGTGATGATCTGCACGCGCGGAAACTGCTGGCCGTTCGCGGGGTGCGTGTAACTGCCCGAGTGATTCGCGGCGTCGATCATGGCGGCAGTCGGCGGCTTGCGCGTGATCAGAACGCCCATCTCGGCCTTGTGCAACTCCACCGTGCCCTGAGTTTCGCGGACCATTGCCGGGTTGATCGTCTCGCCGCCCTTCACACTCACGAGCACGCGCCCGACCTCCGAGCCGCCGAGCGGGAACGTCGCCACGCCGTCGATCCCCTTGTCGCCCTGCTGCTGGCTCCGCTCGTTCGGACGCGCGTTGATCATGGACACGGCCCACCGCTCGAAATCGAACGGGTTGGCCTTGAACAGCGCATCCGCTCCCGCGGCATCCTTCGGGATGCCGGTCACGTCGAACGTGTCGAGGATCGCGTCGCCGTAGGTGTGTTGCAGCCGCTTCACGATGAGGTCGACGGCGATATAGGTGATGTCGATCCCGATCCACTTGCGGCCCAACTTCTGAGCGGCGTCGACCGTGGTCCCGCAGCCGCAGAACGGGTCGAGTACCACGTCGCCCTCGTTGCTCGCCGCGGTGATGATCCGCTCCAACAGAGCGAGCGGCTTCTGCGTCGGGTAGCCGAGCCGCTCGGCGGCTTTCGGGTTGATCGGGTCGATATCGGTCCAGAGGTCTTGCAGCGGGACGCCGGGCATTTCATCGAGGTACCGCTTCAACTCGGGCATCCCGGTTCGGGTATGCACGAGCCGACCCTCAGCCTCGAACTGCTCCATGTTCGCTTTGCTGTACGCCCAGTAGCGCCCGGCGTAGGGGCGAACGCCGTTCCAGTCGTAGGACGTGTCACCGCCGGGCTTCGCCGCCGTGAGGTCGGCCTTCCGGTAGCGCCGCCCCGTGCCTTCCTCCACAAAGCGGTAGTGGCTCTCGATATACGACTCGTCGTAGGGCGTGAACACGGTGTTCCACGTGTGCTTGTCCGACTTCGAGTAGAGCAGGATCACGTCGTGGATGCGGCCCGGCAGAGCCCGGCCCTGCTTCGAGTCCGAGTGCGCCGTGGTGCGCTTCCAAATGACCTCGGCCCCGAACCGATCTGCCCCGTAGATCGCGTCGAGCAGAATCTTGAGGTAGTGGCTGGCGGTCGGGTCGCAATGAAGCCACATCGAGCCCGAGGTCTTCAATACCCGGTGCAGTTCGACCAGGCGCGGTGCCATGTTGACGAGGTAGGCGAGCGTGTCGTTCTCTCCGAGCAGCACTCGGAACGCCCGCAGCGCGTCGGCCACGGGGAGCGGCAGCCCGCCGCTCACGTAGGCGTTGAAATCGCGCTCGGTGTCGTGAGTCCACGTCCACGTGTCCTCGAACGCCTGGATTTGAGCAGCGGTGTCGGCCCCGCTCGACTTCGCGAAAATCACGTTGTAGTTGCGCGACGAGTTGAACGGCGGGTCGAGGTAGATCAGATCGACGGACTCGGAGGGCAACTTCGAAAGCACGTCGAGGTTGTCGCCGTAGAACAGGTGGTTGTCCGCCATGCCTCGGACCCTACCGGCGCGAGGCGACCTCTCACGGAACCTCTCACGAGCGGCGTCGGATTGGACGGGACGAGACAGGGTGGGAACGGACGACAAGCCAACAGAACAGGGCGAGAATGGGCGGCACCGGGCGAGAGAGGACACCGGGGCTTGCCTGTAAATCAGCCGGCATAGCCTTCGGGGGTTCGAATCCCTCACTCGCCACCACGAGAAGCCCCGCTCCGGCGGGGCTTCGGTGTTTCCGGGCCTTCGGCGTGTATTCCGCCGCGCCATCTCACGGAGAATCGCCCCCGCATCCCTCGCCACCCACGGTGGGCATGCTGCAGCCCGCGGATCTCCGTGATTTCGCAGGCGCCGGCGCCGGCGCCTGCGCGGCTGCGCCGTCGGATGCCCGGAGCCCGACCTCGATCCGAGCACGGCCCGCGCGACGCACGACCCGCGCACGGTCGGCGGGTGAACGCGCCCCGCCTACCCCGCGGGGCGGGCGGTCGAGGAGCGCACGACGAGGTCGAACGGCAGCGGGGTATCGACGGCGTCCGGCACGGGATGCCGCGGGTCGAGCTCGGTCATGAGCACGTCGACCGCCATCCGGCCCTGCCGCTCCGGGTACTGGGCGACGGTCGTGAGGCCGAAGAACTCGGCGAGCTCGTGGTCGTCGATGCCGACGATGGAGACGTCGCGCGGCACCTGCAGGCCGAGGTCGCGGGCCGCGAGCATCGCGCCGATCGCCATCTCGTCGGAGGCGGCGAAGATCGCCGTCGGCCGGTCCGCCCCGCCGAGGAGCTGCTCCGCCGCCGCGTAGCCGCCCGGCACCGTGAAGTCGCTGCGCAACTCCCACTCGGGCACCGGTGGGGCGTCCACCGCGCGCAGTGCCTGCTCGAAGCCGGTGCGCCGGCTGCTCGGCAGGTTGAAGTCGAGTTCGCGCGTGTGCCCGCCGCCGATGTGGGCGATGCGCCGGTGCCCGAGGCCGAGGAGGTGCTCGGTCGCGAGCCTGGCGACCGCGACCTCGTCGATGCTCAGGGTGCGCACCCCCGGCACGGGACCGCCGACGCCGATGATCGGCTTGCGCAGTTCGTGGAGGCGCTGCACCTCGCCGGGCGTCGGCTCGAGCGAGACGGCGATGACGGCATCCACGCGCTTGCGCAGCAGGAAGTGCTCGAAGACGCTGCGGCGCTCCTCCTCGCCCCCGCCGAGGTTGTAGAGGGTGAGGTCGTAGCCCTGGCCGAGGAGGGCCGACTGCGCCCCCTCGACGACGGCGCCGTAGAACCAGCGGTTGAGGAACGGCAGCACGATGCCGACGTTGCGCATGCGGCCGGTGGCGAGGGCGGAGGCGCTCGACGAGACGACGTAGCCGAGTTCGCGGGCGACGCCGTGCACGCGGTCGCGGGTCGTCGGCGAGACCGCGCCGCGCCCGCTGAGCGCGCGCGACACCGTCGCCGGTGAGACCCCCGCCCGGCGCGCGACCTCCTCGATGCCGCTCATCGGCGGCGGGCTCGCTCGGGCATCCTCACCCTGCCATCCTCACCCCTTGAGCGCCCCGCTGAGCCCGGCGCCGTTGAGGAACAGCCGCTGGAAGACCACGAACAGCGCGATCGGGATGATCGTCGCGATCGCGAGGGCGGCGAGGAACACGTCGAGCTCGATGAACTGCTGCAGCTGGGGCAGGCGGACGGAGAGCGGCTGGAGGTCGGGGTTCTTGAGCACGAGGAGGGGCCAGAGGAAGTCCTTCCACGCGCCGATGACGGCGAACACCGAGACGACGCCGACGATGGGCCGCGACATCGGCAGCACGATCGACCAGAACAACCGGTAGGGGCCCGCACCGTCCATCCGCGCGGCCTCGAACACCTCGCGCGGGAGCGAGTCGAAGAAGCGCATGACGAGCAGCACGTTGAACGCGTTCGCCCCGGCCGGCAGCCACACCGCCCAGAAGGTGTTGATGAGCGACTGCCCGAGCAGCGGCGGCTGCACGATCGTCAGNTAGAGGGGCACGAGCAGCACGATGTTGGGCACGAACAGNGTGCCGAGCACGAGCGCCGTGAGGTACTTGCCGTAGCGCGGGCGCAGCACCGAGAGCGCGTAGCCCGCNGTCGTCGCGACGAGCACCTGCACGAGCCAGACGCCCGCCGCGATGATNACGGTGTTGAAGAAGTACCNGTCGATCTCGACGCGCGTCCACGCCTCGNCGAGGTTCGCCCAGTCCATCCCGTTGGGCCACAGCGCGAGCGGCTGNCGCAGNGTGTCCTGGGTGGGCGTGATCGCCGACTTCGCGAGCCACAGGATNGGCCCGAGCCCGACGACGACGAGCGAGACGAAGAGGACGCCGTGGCTCAGTCGCGCCCCGACGCGCACGCGGGAGCGGCGCCAGTCGGCGGAGGAGAGGATGCCGCGGTCGGTCTCGGCGGTCATGACTGGCTCCAGCCCTTCGTGAGTCGGAAGTAGACGATCGAGAACACCGCGAGCACGGCGGCGAGCATGAGGCTGAGCGCCGTCGCCGCGCCGTAGTCGCCGCCGAGGCTGTTCTGGAAGGCGTACTTGTAGATGAGCAGCAGCACCGTCATCGTCGAAT
>Ga0065721_10049643_pt1 | contig 29714 bp, 21 predicted proteins | sample Mesricmetagenome_FD_59108 | JGI IMG/M metagenome (GOLD analysis project Ga0065721, IMG submission 59108) | Mesophilic microbial community from rice straw/compost enrichment Sample: eDNA_1 v2 (version 2) | ecosystem: Engineered > Solid waste > Grass > Composting > Bioreactor | place: USA: Davis...
CGCCTCGACGATCGCGGCCGGCGACGGCTCGCGCCAGCCGAGCCCGGTGGAGCTCGAGGCCGCCCGCTACCAGGGTCGACACGTGGCGCAGATCGCCACCAAGATCGCGCAGTAAAGGCGCTCCGGCTTCTGCAAAGCCCTTATTCAGAAAGCCTTGGATCGATCCCAAAAGTGCAAGCTCACTTTTGGGATCGATGCTTTAGCGCTCCGCAGCCGCCCGGGCGAGACGGTCGTTGATCGCCTCGCCCAATCCCGTTTCGGGGATCGGCGCGACCGCGATGGACTGAGCACCTGAGGCGTCGAGCTGTCGGAGGAACGAGAAGAGATGCGCGGCGGCCTCCGCAAGATCGCCGGCCGCGCTCAGGTTGAGCGTCGCGACCGCATTCGCGACGCCACGCGGCTGCATGTCGCCGAACAGAAGGGCGGCCTCTCCAGGGCGGATTTCCTGCGCGTCGAGGCGGACCTGCGCCCGTGGCGCGTAGTGGGAAGCGAGCATCCCGGGCGCCAGCGGGCCGTCGCCCGCCGCCGGCCTGGCCTCCAGCTTCATTCCGATCACCGCCTCGATGGCCTCCCGCGGCACGCCGCCCGGACGGAGCAGGCGCGGCCTGTCTTCGAGGCACGACACGATGGTCGATTCCACACCGACCTGGGTCTCGCCCCCATCGAGCACGGCGCGGATGCGCCCGTCGAGATCTCCCAGTACGTGATCGGCCGCCGTCGGGCTCACCCGTCCGGACCGGTTGGCCGAGGGCGCCGAGACAGGGCGTCCCACGGCGGTGAGCAGCGCCCGGGCGACAGGATGCGACGGGACCCGCAATCCCACGCTGTCGAGCCCGGCTCGGGCGAGATCGCTGACCGTGCAGCCCGGCGCGACCGGAACCACGAGGGTGAGCGGGCCGGGCCAGAAGGCCTCCGCCAGGCGCCGGGCCGTCGCGTTGAAAATTCCCTGAGCAAGCGCGGCCTGCAGGCCGTCCACATGGGCGATCAGGGGGTTGAAGCGCGGGCGCTCCTTAGCCGCGTAGATCCCGGTCACCGCTTCCGCGCGGGTCGCGTCGGCGCCGAGCCCGTAGACGGTCTCGGTCGGGAAGGCCACGAGCCCGCCGCCGCGCAGGATCTCGGCCGCACGGGCGATGCCGGCCTCGTCCGCCGGAAGGCGCTGCGTCACCATTGACCCGTGATCGTTCACGTCTAAACTATCCTTTTCGCTCGCCGGGCGGGTTTAACGGCGCGGCGATGTGCGTCAACATCAAAAGCCTCCTGCCGAAAGGAAACGTGATGGCCTACCGTGCCCCGGTCTCCGATATCGTCTTCACGATGCGCCATGTGGCGGGTTTCGACCGGGCCCTGGACGAGGGGGTCTACGGCGACCTCTCGGCCGATCTGGCACAGACCATCCTCGAGGAGGCGGGACGTTTCGCGGCCGACAGGATCGCTCCCCTCAACCGCGAGGGGGACCGGCACGGTGTCACCCTCAAGGACGGGGAGGTGACCACGGCGCCCGGCTGGAAGGAGGCCTACCGGGCCTGGACGGAGGCGGGCTGGAACGCCCTGCCGGGTCCGGCCGATTTCGGCGGCCAGGGCCTGCCGATCCTGCTCAACTCCGCCTGCGTCGAGATGTGGAACTCCGCCTCCATGGCGTTCGGCATCGGGCCGGTTCTCACCATGGGCGCCATCGAGGCCCTGGTGACGCATGGGACGGACGCGTTGCGCGAGCGCTATCTCGCGAAGCTCGTCTCCGGCGAATGGACGGCGACCATGAACCTCACCGAGCCCCAGGCCGGCTCGGACCTTGCGGCGCTCCGCTCCCGCGCGGAGCCGGTCGGCGACGGCACCTATCGCATCCGGGGTCAGAAGATCTTCATCACCTATGGCGAGCACGACCTGACGGACAACATCATCCATCTCGTCCTGGCGCGCCTGCCCGACGCACCGGCCGGGACCCGGGGCATCTCGCTCTTCCTGGTCCCGAAGATTCTCCCCGATGGCACCCGCAACGACCTGCGCTGCGCCGGCATCGAGCACAAGCTCGGCATCCACGGCTCGCCCACCTGCACCATGGCGTTCGGCGACAATGACGGCGCCATCGGCTGGCTCGTGGGCGAGGAGAATCGCGGGCTCGCCTGCATGTTCACGATGATGAACAATGCCCGCCTCGCGGTCGGGCTCCAGGGCGTCGCGATTGCCGAGCGGGCCTATCAGCAGGCGTTCGCTTACGCGAAGGAGCGCCGCCAGGGCCGCGCGCCGGGCCATGCGGGAGACGGGATGAGCCCCATCATCGAGCACCCGGACGTGCAGCGCAATCTCCTCACCATGAAGGCGCTCACGGCCGCATCGCGGGCGATCTGCTACATGACCGCCGCGGCCCTCGACCGGGCCCATCTCGCGCCGGACGAGGCGGCGCGCAGGAGCGCGCAGGAGCGGGCCTCCCTCCTGACCCCGGTCGCGAAGGCCTTCGCGACCGACGTGGGGGTCGAGGTCGCGTCCCTGGGCGTCCAGGTCCATGGCGGCATGGGCTATATCGAGGAGACCGGCGCGGCCCAGCATCTGCGCGACGCGCGCATCGCACCGATCTACGAGGGCACCAACGGCATCCAGGCCATCGACCTCGTCATGCGCAAGCTGCCGCTCTCGGGCGGCGACACGGTCCGGGCCCAGATCGCCACCATGCGGGCTGTCGTCGCCCGGGTCGTGCGCGAGGGTACGCCTCTTTTCGGCAATACCGCGCCGCGCCTGCGCGACACGGTCGAATGCCTCGACCGGGCGACCGGTCATCTCCTCAAACTCGTCCTGGCGAACGCGCCTGCCGAGGCGCTCGCGGGCGCGACACCTTACCTGCGCCTCTTCGCTCTGGCCCAGGGCGGCGCGGCCCTGGCCGAGGCGGCACTTGCGGCCAACCGGATGATCGGCGAGGGGGACGGCGATCCGGCCCATACGGGCCGCATCGCCCTGTGCCGCTTCTTCGCCGAGAACATCGCGGTCAGCGCAAAGGGGCTGGAGGATGCGGTGCTCGGCGGCGCCGGCTTCCTGCACGACGCTCCTGCGGTCCTCGCAAGCTGATCCGGAGGGCGATCTCATGAGTCTCAAAGGCAAGACGCTCTTCATCACCGGCGCCTCCCGCGGCATCGGCCTCGCCATCGGCCTGCGCGCTGCGCAGGACGGCGCCAACGTGGCCATCGCGGCAAAGACCGCCGAGCCGCATCCGAAGCTGCCCGGCACCATCTACACGGCCGCCGAGGAGATCGAGAAGGTGGGCGGAAAGGCGCTGCCTCTAACGGTCGATGTACGCGATGAGGAGGCCGTGAAGGAGGCCGTCGCCCGCACGGCCGAGACCTTCGGCGGCCTCGACATCGTGGTCAACAACGCCAGCGCCATCAGCCTGACGCGCACGCCGCAAACGGAGATGAAGCGATTCGACCTGATGCATCAGGTCAATACGCGCGGCACCTTCATGGTGTCGAAATACGCCATCCCGCACCTGGAGAAGGCCGAAAACCCGCACATTCTCATGCTGTCGCCGCCCCTCGACATGAAGGAGAAATGGTTCGCGCCCCATCTCGCCTACTCGCTCGCCAAATACGGCATGAGCCTGTGCGTGCTGGGCCTCGCGGGGGAACTGCGCGAGAAGGGCATCGGCGTCAACGCGCTCTGGCCGCGCACCACCATTGCGACGAGCGCCGTGCGCAACCTCCTCGGCGGCGATGAGATCGTGCAGGCGAGCCGCACCCCGGAGATCCTGGCCGATGCGGCCCATGCGATCTTCCTGAAGCCGGCCCGAGCCTTCTCGGGCCATTTCCTCATCGACGACACCTTTCTGAAAGGGGAGGGTGCCACCGATTTCGAGAAATACCGGGTCGATCCGGCGAAGCCGCTCATGCCCGACTTTTTCGTTCCGGACGATGCCTGACGATAGGGCATGTCCGGCCGCTCTCGCGCCTGTCACGAAAACCCGGTAATGCTCCCTGGAACGAGACGGAGACGGGCATGATCATCGTCCACAGACCGGCCGAGGCATCGAAGACGGAATCCCTGGAGCGGCACATTCTCCGGCCCGGAGAGGTCATCCCGGACGATGCCCTGTGGATCGACCTGATCGAGCCGACCCGGGAGGAGGACCGGCTCGTGGAGCGCCATCTCGCCATCGAGATCCCGACCCGGGAGGAAATGGCCGATATCGAGCCCTCCGAGATCCTCTACCACGAGAACAACGCCCGCTACATGACGGCGCGGGTCCTGTGCAATTCCGACACCGAGACGCCGAAGCTCATCGACATCTCGTTCATCCTGACGGAGCGGGCCCTGGTGACGGTCCGCTACGGGGAGCCGCGCTCCTTCTCGATGTTCGCGGCTCGCGCCATCAAGCCGGGCGGGTGCCGTCCCCAGCCCGAGGCGGTGCTCGACGGGCTGATCGAAGCCATCATCGACCGGGCAGCCGAGATCCTGGCGCAGATCGGGACACGGATCGACCGCCTGTCGCAGACGATCTTCGAGAACGACCGAATGGGCGCGCGCCGGGCGGCGAGCTTTCGCGCGGCCCTCAAGTCCATCGGCCGCAAGGGCGACATCATCTCGAACGTTCGCGAGAGCATGGTCACGGTCGAGCGGCTCCTGCTCTTCCTCTCGGCCAGCATGCCGCGCCCGCAGAAATCCAAGGAGTTCCAGGCAGAGTGGCGCACCGCCGTGCGCGACGTGCAATCCATCGAGGAGCATGCGACCTTCCTGTCGAACAAGTTGCAATTCCTCCTCGACGCCACCCTGGGGCTCGTCACCATCGAGCAGAACGACATCATCAAGCTGTTCTCGGTGGTGTCCGTGATCTTCCTGCCGCCGACCCTGGTGGCGTCGATCTACGGCATGAACTTCCAGATCATGCCGGAACTGCACTGGGAGTTCGGCTACCCGCTGGCCATCATCCTGATCATCGTCGCGGCGATCCTGCCCTACGTGTTCTTCCGCTGGAAGCGCTGGCTCTGAGGAGATCGCCATGTGCGGCCGCTACGCGATCACTCTCTCTCCGGAGGACTATCGGGAATTGTTCGGCTATCCCGAGCAGCCCAATTTCCCTCCGCGCTACAACGTGGCCCCGACCCAGCCGGTGCCGGTCGTCCTGCAGGAGCGGGGCGAGCGGCATTTCAGGCTGGTCCGCTGGGGCTTCCTGCCCTCCTGGGCCAAGGAACCGAAGGAGTTTCCCCTCGTCATCAACGCCCGGGGCGAGACGCTCGAAACCAAGCCCACCTTCAAGGCGGCCTTGAAGCGGCGGCGCTGCATCTTCCTGGCGGACGGCTTTTACGAATGGCAGCGCCACGGACGCGAGAAGGCGCCGTTCCTGATCCGGCTGCGGGAGCGCGGTCCCATGCCCCTGGCGGGCCTGTGGGAGACCTATACGGACCCGGCGGGCGGCGAGATCGACACTGCCGCCATCGTGACCACGGATGCCAACGGCGTGCTCTCGGCCATTCACGACCGGATGCCCGTGATCCTGTCGCGGGACGCCATCGAGGCCTGGCTCGATGTGCGGGACGAAAACACCGACAGGGCCATGCGCCTCGTCCGCCCCTGCCCGGAGGAATGGCTCGACATGGTTCCGGTCAGCCGCCGGGTGAACAAGGTCGAGAACGACGATGCGGGCGTGCAGGAGCCGCTTCCGGCGCCGGAGCCGGCACCCGTCGCCACGAAGCGCAGGGCCGCGAAGCCGCGCTCCAGCGACGAGGACGACCAGGGGAGCCTGTTCTGAGGCCTGTTCCGGCCGCCTTGTCTCGGCTGGCACGATCATGTTTGATGCCGGTCCGTGACGACCTTGCGCTGCTTTGGAGGAGAGCCCGATGATCGTCTGCCGCCTGTGCCTGCTCGCTGCTCTGGCCGCCGCGATCCCGCTGCAGGTCTCAGCCAGGGAGAAGGCCGACCTGCCGACCTCCCTCAAGGAGGCCTCCCGCGAGCAGGTGGCCCAGACGCTGCCCCCGGCCGCTCGGAGCGCGCTTCTCGGAGCACGGGACCGGAAGCAGTACGTGGCCGCGACCGTCGCGTTCGCGCGCGGCGCCGCCGGGCAGGACGGCGTGCTCACGGAGGCGGATGCCAGAGGGCTGGCGCAGGGCGATCCGCGCGCGGCGCAGATCCGGTACTACCTGAAAACACCCTACCTGAAGCCCTACTACACGTCCCGGAAGCTCGGGAGCCGGTCCGTGCCGCGGATCCCGGTGCAGAGGATGGGGCAGGTTGCCGGCGCGACCTGGGACAAGTTCGACGAGAATCGCGACGGCGTGCTGTCCGCCGAGGAGCGGGCGCCGCTCCAGCTCGCGCGGGGCGGGGATACGAGCAGTCGCCCACCCGTCCGGTGATCCGCTGCGCCCTGCACGCCCGGTTCTGAAGGGGCATTCCGACAGGGCGCTATCCGGAAGGGTCACGAACGGCCACGAAGGGTCGCATCGTTGGGCCTCCGCGCCGAACCTATCCCGAAGGGTGGTCTACCATTGCGCGCCTGCTGGAGCGGGCAAGGGCCGAATATTCTCGGCCGAGGCGAACGTGTTCGGCGCTCGCCGCCTGCCTGGATTTGCGGGAGAGACGGCCATGCGCGTAACGGACGACCAGCTGATCCTCAACATGCTGAGGCGCCTGCGCTTCCTCGGCTCCGGCGGACAGGACAAGTTGGGGCTCGACCCCGAGACGAACGACACGGGAGATCCGCTCCGCTCGGGTCAGGCTCCGTCGGTGACGGGATCCGCCAGTCCAGGCGTCCTGACGGGGTCGGCCCCGGCGCCGTCCTCAGGCGGCAGCGATGTGCCCCAGGAGGCGTCCGCACCCGCCGGGCAGGGATTCAATACCGATGCGCCGGCGAGCCACCTCGACCCGCTGACGACGCCGACTGCTGCTCCTGCCACGACCCAGCGGATCGGCGTGTCTCCCGAAGCGCTGCAGACCACGCCGTTCATGCCCTTCCAGACGATGTCCATGCGGACATCGGAGCCGGTTACGGTGGTGTCGCAGGCGCCTGCCGCGTCCCCGTCCGGCACCGCCACATCCTCACCCGGAACCGGTACGGGCCCGGCCTCGCCGCCCGTCTCGTCGTCCGAGACGCTTTCACCTCTCGCGGCGGCCGCTCCGGCGGTCAGCGGCCCTGTGGGTAGCAACCTGGAGAGCACATCGCCCGGGAGTCAGACAATCGCGAGCGGCACGACCTCCACCGCGCCGACCAGCACTACGGGGCCGGAGGGCCTGGCGGCGCCGAGCTCGACCAGCAATGCCATCGTGCTCGAGAACCAGAAGCAGGGATCCCCCGAAAGCGAGTGGGCTCTGAAGGGCGGAGTCGGTGATACCAACATCCAGGGCTTCGCCACCAATATCAGCGTTAATCACGGCGATACGATCGATTTCAAGATCGCGACGGATTCGACCAAATACCGCCTCGATATCTACCGCATCGGCTATTACGGCGGCGCCGGCGCCCGCAAGGTCGATTCCATCGAAAAGACCCTGACGACGGCCCAGGTCCAGCCGCATCCCATCGTGGATTATTCGGTCGGCCTCATCGATTGCGGCAACTGGAGCGTGTCGGCGAGCTGGGACGTCCCGGACGACGCGGTCTCGGGCGTCTACTTCGCCAAGCTCGTGCGCGAGGACGGCACCTCTGGCGAGAACATGATCCCGTTCATCGTCCGCAACGACGAGGACAAGAGCGACATTACGTTCCAGACCTCGGATACGACCTGGCAGGCCTACAACGCCTGGGGCGGAGCGAGCCTCTATTACGGAAACGTCCCGCTCAATCCCGACGATATGATCTCCTACGTGCCGCCGAATTGCAGCTGCGGCCTGACGGCCATCGGACGCGCCTATAAGGTCAGCTACAACCGGCCCTTCATCACGACCACGAGCCCGACTGGCGGACCATGGGACTTCATCTTCGGCGCCGAATATCCGGCGATCCGCTGGCTGGAGCAGAACGGCTACGACATCAACTACATCTCGGGCGTTGATTCGGCCCGGGACGGCGCACAGCTTCTCAACACCAAGGCCTTCCTGTCGGTGGGCCATGACGAATACTGGTCGGCCGAGCAGCGTGCGAATGTGGAGGCGGCACGGGATGCCGGCGTCAACCTCGCCTTCTGGAGCGGGAACGAGGCCTATTGGAAAATCCGCTGGGAGACCAGCATCGACGGAAGCGGAACGCCCTATCGGACGCTCGTCAGCTATAAAGAGAGCCTCGCGCACGCCGATATCGATCCGTCCAATACCGGCACCGGAACCTGGCGCGATCCGCGCTTTGCCGATCCGGGGCAGGAGCCCGAGAATTCCCTGACCGGCACGATGTTCATGGTGGATTCCTACCGTCGGGACAAGATCACGGTTCCCTACGACATGTCGAATCTCCGGTTCTGGCGGAACACGGACATCGCCAACCTGCAGCCGGGGGAAACCGGTACGCTCGCCCCGTACCTTCTCGGCTACGAGTGGGATTCCGACGTCGACAACGGCTTCCGGCCGGACGGGCTGATCAACATGTCGCTGTCGACCGTCAATGTCGATACGCTTCTTCAGGATTACGGATCGACGGTCGGTCCCGGCACGGCGACGCATAGCCTGACCCTTTACCGGGCCGAGAGCGGTGCGCTCGTCTTCGGCGCCGGCACCGTCTACTGGTCCTGGGGTCTCGACGATCAAAACTCGGTCGAGGCGACGCCGACCGATCCCAATGTCCAGCAGGCGATGGTGAACCTGTTCGCCGATATGGGCATTCAACCGCAGACCCTCCAGGCCAGTCTTGTCCTCGCGTCCGCATCGACGGATCATACGGCGCCCACCGCGACCCTGTCCTTCCCGAACGGGACGTCCAACATCTACGAGGGCCAGAAGATCACGATCAGCGGCACGGCTGCCGATGTGGGCGGCATCGTGGCCGGGGTCGAGGTGTCCACCGACGGTGGCCAGAGCTGGCACAAGGCGTCGGGCCGCGAGACCTGGACCTATACGTGGAATACGCAGGACAGCGGGACCTATCAGGTCCTGGCGCGCGCGGTTGACGACAGCGTGAACCTGGGCACGCCGACCACGCCGGTCTCCATCACGGTCAAGCCGGCTCTCACGGACAGTTTTTTCAACTTCTCCGATACGCCGAGCACCATGTTCAATGTCGATGCCCGCAGCGTCGAGCTCGGCATGAAGTTCACGAGTTCCGCTACAGGAAAGATCACGGGCATCCGCTTCTACAAGCCAGCCCAGATCCTGGGCGACAGGGTCGCGCATCTGTGGTCGTCCGACGGCACGCTGCTCGGGACGGCGACCTTCAACGACATGAGCTATTCGGGCTGGCAGACAGCCACGTTCGAGACGCCGATCACCATCTCGCCCGGCACGACCTATGTGGCGTCCTACCACACCCGGTACTACTCCTCGACCCCGAACTATTTCACGGCTCCAGTGACCACCGGCCCTCTGACGGCGCCGGTCGGCGCCTCCGTCTTCGCCTATGGAGACGGTGCGCTCTTCCCGAATTCCGATGGCGGCAACGCCAATTACTGGGTGGACGTCATCTTCGACTCCGGCCCGCAGCAGGCCCCGGTTGCGACCGCAGATAGCGGTTTCAGCACCGTTCGGGACAATGTGCTGACGATCGCGGCGGCCTCCCTCCTGGCCAACGATACGGACCCGAACGGCGACACGCTCACGATCACGGGCGTGAGCGGCGCTACCAATGGCACGGTTGCGTACGACGCTCAGACTAAGAACGTGACCTTCACGCCGACAGCCGGATACACGGGCAACGCGAGCTTCACCTATACGATCTCCGACGGGCACGGCGGCACGTCCTCTGCCAATGTCGCTCTTTCGGTGCTTGACCCGAGCATGGTTCCGGTTTCGCTGTTCTCGTCCTCCGCGACGCCAGCCATCCTGTCGAACTCCGACTCGAGCTCTGTCGAGCTCGGCATGAAATTCCAGGCCAGCACGGCCGGCACGGTCAGCGGCATCAAATTCTATAAGGGAACCGGCGACACCGGCACCCATCAGGGTCGCCTGTGGACGTCGACCGGGACGTTGCTCGGCACCGTCACGTTCTCCAACGAGACCGCGAGCGGCTGGCAGACGGCCTATTTCTCAAGTCCCATCGCCCTCAACCCGAACGAAACCTACGTGGTCTCGTATCACAGCAATGGGCATTACGCCTCGACGTCGAATTACTTCACGGCTCCCGTGACAAACGGACCCTTGAGCGCACCGGCCGGTAGCAACGGTGTCTTTGCCTACGGCACCACGGCTCAGTTCCCCACCAACAGCTACGGGTCCGCGAACTACTTCGTCGATGTGCTGTTCAACTCAACGACAACCGCGAACCAACCGCCGGTCGCAACGGCCGATAGCGGCTTCACGACGACCCGCGGCAACGCCCTGACGCTCGCGGCGACGTCTCTCCTGGCAAACGACACGGATCCGAATGGCGATACCCTCACGATCACGGGCGTGAGCGGCGCCACCAACGGCACGGTTGCGTATGACGCCCAGGCCAAGACCGTCACCTTCACGCCGACGGCCGGATATCTCGGGGATGCAGGCTTCACCTACACGGTCTCCGATGGCCGTGGCGGCACGGCTTCTGCCAATGTCGCCCTCTCGGTCCTTGATCCCGGCTCAGCCCCGATTTCCCTGATTTCGCCATCGGTGACTCCGGCGGTTCTCTCGGATACCGATCCGAGCTCCGTCGAACTGGGCATGAAGTTCCAGTCCTCGGTGTCCGGTACGGTCAGCGGTGTCAGGTTCTACAAGGGGACCGGCGACACGGGCACTCATCAGGGGCGTCTGTGGACCTCGACCGGGACGCTGCTCGGCACCGTTACGTTCTCCAATGAGACCGCGAGCGGCTGGCAGACAGCCTATTTCTCGAGCCCCATTACTCTCAATCCAAACGAGACCTATGTGGTGTCCTACCACAGCAATGGACACTATGCCTCGACGTCGAACTATTTCACGGCTCCGGTCACGAATGGGCCTCTGACGGCCCCGGCCGGCAATAACGGCGTCTACGCCTATGGCTCGACGGCCGTATTCCCCACCAACAGCTACGGATCCGCCAATTACTTCGTCGATGTCTTGTTCAACGCCGCCCCGGTGGTGAACCAGGCTCCTGTCGCGACGGCCGATAGCGGGTTCGGCGTCGTCCGGAACAATGTACTGACGATCTCGGCGGCTACCCTCCTGGCCAACGACACGGATCCAGACGGCGGCACGCTCACGATCACGGGCGTGAGCAACGCCACCAACGGCGCGGTTGCGTATGATGCCCAGACCAAGACCGTGACCTTCACGCCGACGACCAACTACACGGGCGCCGCAAGCTTTACGTATACGATTTCCGACGGGCAGGGCGGCACGTCCTCGGCCAATGTCAGCCTGTCGGTGATCCCCGAGAGTACATCGTCGGTTTCCCTGTTCTCGTCTACGACTACTCCGGCAGTTTCGTCGAGTTCCGATTCGAGTTCCGTCGAGCTCGGTATGAAGTTCCAGTCGAGCACGGCCGGAACGGTCAGCGGCGTCAAGTTCTACAAGGGAACCGGCGATAACGGCACCCATGAGGGGCACCTATGGACCTCGACCGGGACGCTGCTCGGCACCGTCACGTTCGCCAACGAGACCGCGAATGGTTGGCAAACGGCCTATTTCTCGAATCCGATCGCGATCAATCCCAACGAGAGCTATGTGGTCTCCTATCACAGCAACGGGCATTACGCCGCAACCAGTAACGGTTTCGCGTCTCCCGTGACGAACGGCCCCCTGACGGCACCCGCCGGCAGCAATGGCGTCTATGCCTACGGCCCGTCGGGCCTCTTCCCCACGAACAGCTATAACTCGACCAATTACTTCGTTGACGTCGTCTTCAACCCGATGACGACCTGAGGAATGCGATGACGGTTTTATTGAATCACGACAAGGACCTCCTGCCCGTCACGGTCCTGTGCGGCTTCCTCGGCGCCGGAAAGACGTCGCTCCTGAATCATGTCCTCAACAACCGGGAGGGCCGGCGCGTCGCCGTCATCGTGAACGACATGAGCGAGGTCAATATCGACGCGGACCTCATCCGCACGGGCGGCGCCGATCTCTCCCACACCACGGAGCAGCTGGTGGAGCTGACCAACGGCTGCATCTGCTGCACGTTGAGGGACGACCTCCACAAGGAGGTTGCCCGCCTCGCCCGGGAGAAGCGCTTCGACTACCTGCTGATCGAGGCGACCGGGATCGCCGAGCCGCTGCCGATCGCCGCAACCTTCTCGTTCCGCGACGAAAGTGGCTTCGCGATTTCGGACATCGCGCGCCTCGACGCGGTCGTCACGGTCGTCGATGCGCATAGCCTCGCGACGGACTTCAGCAGCCGCGACCTTTTGCGCGACCGCGGGCAGGCCGCCACGGAGGACGACGAGAGGACGCTGGCGGACCTGCTCGTGGACCAGATCGAGTTCGCCGATCTCATCGTGATCAACAAGATCTCCTCCGTGGACGATGCCGAGCGGGCGCGGGTCCGCCGCATCGTCCGTGCGCTGAATGCGGAGGCGGCCGTCGTTGAGACGGATTTCGGCAAGGTTGCGAGCGAGCGCCTCCTCGATACGGGACTGTTCCGCGAGGGCAGAGCGGCCATGCATCCGCTCTGGTTCAAGGAGCTCCACGGCGGCGGACAGCATACGCCCGAGACGGAGGAATACGGCATTTCGAGTTTCGTCTTCCGGGCGCGGCGTCCCTTCCATCCCGGGCGGCTGAAGGCCTTCCTCGACCGGCAATGGCCCGGGCTGCTCCGGGCGAAGGGACATCTGTGGCTCGCGAACCGTCCCGATAATGTGGTGCACTATTCCGTAGCGGGCGCACAGGCGCGGGTGAACTTCAAGGGCCTGTGGTGGTGCGCCGTGCCGCGGGAGCGTTGGCCGAACGTGCCCCAGTTCCACAATTACCTGCGGCCGCGCTGGGACCCCGTCTGGGGCGATCGCCGGCAGGAGCTGGTCTTCATCGGCAGCAAACTCGATGAGGCCGCAATGCGCGCCGCGCTGGCGGAATGCCTCGTGGGGCCGGAGACCCATTTCGACCCTGCCGCCTATGCGCATCTCGATGACGGCGGTCTCGGCCTCAGCGATGCGCCGGACCTGCAGGGCCATGGGACGGATCCCGCGCGGGCCGCGCCGCCTCCGGCTCCCCGCCCGCCAGGCCTGCAGGCTCCCGCCCCCGTGTGAGGCATCCACCCGGCCTCGGGCGAATGGCCGGGCATCAGCGGCGGCGCGTCTTTATCGGGCGGATTTGACCTACTGCAGACTTTCCGGTCCTCCCTTGCAATTTGCGATTCGCCTTATTCTTGACCGCGCTGACGTCGTCGCCTCTCCACCTCCTGCTTGATCAGCACATCCAGGATTTCGCTCGGCACCGCCTTTGAGGGGCGGCTGTTGATGGCGCGCAGGCGCTCGATGTCGAACTTTGGTTCCCGGTTCACGGTGAGAAGGCCGTTGGTTTCCTGAGCGGTGTCGGTCAGCTGGGTATAGCAGAACCCGGCCAGCGCGGTGGAAGCCAACAGTGCGTCTACGAGTTCCTCGTAGCGGGCGAGCAGTTCATCGGCGCTGGCGAACTGCCCGTATCCGAACCAGTCTTCGCTGGCCTGCGGCACGAACCCGAGGCCCCCGAACTCGCTGATCACAATCGGCTCGTCCTTGATCTCGCCGCCTTCGCCCAGGAGCGGATGGTGGTGCGGGCGCACCTCACGGAAGGTGCGCGCGGTGGCCTCCCGGTTCGCGTAGCGCTCGCGCAGCATCTCGCCCGTGGGCGCATAGTCATGCACGCCGAAGATGTCGCCTACCGCATGCTGCCAGCCGTCATTGCCGATCACCGGTCGGGTGGCGTCGAGCGCCCGAGTGAGGTGATAGAGCGCTCGCACGAAGTGGCGCTGCTGCGCCGAGCGGTCGAGATCGGGCACGCCCCAGCTCTCGTTGAGGGGCACCCAGGTGATGATCGCGGGATGATTATAGTCGCGGCGTATGGCCTCCAGCCATTCGCGCATGAGCATCTCGGCAGCGCGGTCCGAGTAGACATAGGCATTGGCTGCCTCGCTCCAGACGAGCATGCCGAGCCGGTCGCACCAATACAGGAAGCGGGGATCCTCGATCTTCTGGTGAATGCGAATGCCGTTGAAGCCGAGCTGCTGGGCCAGCTCCACCTCGCGCCTGAGCGCATCCGCATCGGGAGCGGTCAGCAGCGAATCCGGCCAGTAGTTTTGCGCCAGCACCAGCCGCAGAAAGATGGGAGTGCCGTCGATGATGAAGCGCCCGTCACGAGCCTCGATCCGGCGCAGCCCGAAGTAGCTCTCGACCCGGTCGATCAAGGTGCCGTTTCTGTCAATCAGTTCGATCGTCGCCTCGATGAGGTTGGGATGCTCGGGAGCCCAAAGGAGCGTGCGACGACGGCGAATTGCAGCGTCGTTAATGTCGAGAAGAAGATCTCGCCGGATCTCACGGCCCGTGAGAAGACAGGTATCGTCGATGAGGGTGCGCATTGGACGGTCGCCGATGAGCCGTACACGCACGCGCCAGTCCTCTGGCGGCGTGCGATCGAGTCTGATGACCAGCCCTACACCGAAGCGGTCGACATCCGGTGTCCAGCGCAGTTCCGCAATCGCCACCTGCGGAACAGGCTCCAGCCAGACCGGCTGCCAGATGCCGGTGGTGCGGTGATACCAGATATAGCCGGGCTCCTTCTCCCAGTACTGCTTGCCGCGCGGCTGTTGCAGGTCCCGGGGTTCATCCTCGGCGCGGACAACGATCACCTGCGTCTCGCCCGGATCGAGCAGGGAGGTGATGTCCGCCGAGAACGGCGTCTGCCCCCCGACATGCTCGACCGCCATGCGGCCGTTGACCCAGACGGTAGCCTTGTAATCGACCGCGCCGAAGTGGAGGAGTAGGCGGCCCCGGCGGTCCGCTGCGTCGACGCCGATCTCGCGCCGGTACCAGACCACCCGATGGAAGCCGGTGTCATGGATGCCCGACAGTTTGCTCTCGGGCGGAAACGGCACCACGATCTCGCGGCCGAAGAGCTCCGCTCGCTCGAACCAGCGCTCGGCAAGGCCCCGTTCTTCATCGTCGAAGGCAAAGCCCCAACGACCGCACAGGTCGATCCAGCGCTCCCGGCGGAGTTGCGGGCGTGGATGGAGATCAGCTTGGGAGATCGTCTCGGTCATGTCTCGTCTGCTCGATGGCCAGATTGGCTCAGTAGCGGCCTCGAAGATAGCGAAGGTCCGCCGGCGGGGTCACAAGGGTCGGACGCCTTTGCTGCGGCTGCTCCCGCAGCGCAGTAACGTCAGGAGATGCGCCGGTCTCCTGCGCGGATATTGTCCCATGCCCATGGATCGTCCGATGATGCTCCTGCTTGGGATGTATCCTCTGAGAGTTGGCCCGCCGCTCACGGTTCAGGGAATCGGTCTGGATCGGTATGGCCGCGCTCCTTTCCGGCAGAATGCCTGATCGCTCCTCCACCCCCGACCAACGCACGAGGGCAGGGGGAGGTTCTGAGCCCGTGAGCCTGGTGAAACTTTCTTAACTGTGAGCCGTTTCCTAGCTTGGACCCATGACGGCCGAGGTTTGCCTACGGCCCAACCGCTGTGCCGCAGTGGCAGCACTGATGCTCAAGGGACGGCCCCGGCATGACCCAAGCGCTCCCGCCTCGATCTCAGCTGTCGCGCTTGACCGCGCCCGATGCGTTCTGGTGGTCGACCGGCATCGAGGACACCTTCATCACGGCCCCGCATCCGGTCACGGGACGCACCCTGGACGAGTATGAGCTGACCGGCCATTACGACCGCTGGTCGGAGGACCTTAGCCTTGTTGCCGAGCTTGGCGTGCCCTGCGCCCGTTATGGGGTCCCCTGGCACCGGATCCAGCCCGGGCCAAAGATCTGGGACTGGACTTTCCCGGATAAAACCCTGCAGCGGCTGCTCGATCTCGGGATCGCGCCACAGGTCGATCTGGTCCATTACGGGCTGCCGTCTTGGATCGAGGGAGCGTTCCTGCATCCAGACTACCCGAAGCTCGTCTCCGAATACGCTGCACGCCTCGCCGAGCGGTTCCGCGGGCGGATCATCTGGTATACGCCGCTCAACGAGCCGCGGATCACCGGTTGGTACTGCGGGCGGCTCGGCTGGTGGCCGCCGTTCCGGCGTAGCTGGTCCGGGTTCGTGGCGCTGATGCTGGCCATCGCCAAGGGGATGGTCGAGACCGTCAAGGCATTGGAGAGCGTCGATCCGGAGATCGTGCCGTTTTTCGTCGATGCCACGGATCTCTTCGATACCGATGATCCCGCCTTCGCGCACGAGGCCAGGCAGCGACAGAAGATCGTTTTCCTGGCGCTCGATCTCGTCTCAGGGCGGATCGACGACCATCATCCGCTGTGGTCGTGGCTGCTGACGAACGGAGCACGCGAGGCCGATCTCGCCTGGTTCCTCGACAATGCCGTCGCGCTGCCGGTCATCGGTATGAATCTCTACCCAATGTTCACGCAAAAGAAGCTGTTGAGGGATGCCGGCGGGCGATTCCGCATCCGCATGCCCTATGCAGGGGCCGATCTCATCACGCGTCTCGGGCGCCTCTATTTCGAGCGGTATCGCGTGCCGCTCATGATCTCGGAGACGGCGTCGATGGGCCCGCTTCGCCGCCGGCTCGACTGGCTTGACGCGTCCGTCGCCGCGACGCGGCAGCTGCGCGATGAGGGCATTCCGCTGGTGGGATACACTTGGTGGCCGATGTTCTCCCTCGTCACCTGGGCCTATCGCCAAGGACGCCGTCCGGTGACGGAGCACCTGGCCAGAATGGGCCTGTGGGACATCGTTCCGGACGAGGCGGATCCGCTGCGCCGGGTGCGGACGCCCGCGGTGGACATCTACCAGCAACTGGTGAGGGGAGGGGCCGAGACCATCGGCATGCTGTCGGAGGCCTCGTCCCCTACGGCCGCACTGCGGTGACGAAGGGGAGAGCGGGATGTTTCGAAGCTTCTTTCTGGCCGGGTTTGAGGGTTCTACGGGCTACAACCGACATGGGCACTGGTTTGATCAGGTGGTCGCGACGGGGCATGACAAGACCGTCAGCGAGGATTACCGGCAGCTTGCAGAGCTCGGTCTTCATGCTGCGCGTGAGACGATCCGCTGGCCCTTGGTGGACCTTGGGCGCGGGCGCTACGATTTCTCCACCGTGGAGCCTTTTGTCGAAGCGGCGCGCCGCCATCGCGTGGAGGTGATCTGGGACCTGTTCCACTATGGCTATCCGCAGGGACTGGATCTTTGGAGCGAGGAGTTTCCCAAACGCTTCGCAGATTACTGTTATGCGGTCGGCCGCTACATCGACCGGCACAGGGAGGGGGGCTGTGCCTTCACGCCCGTGAACGAGCCGTCGTTTATGGCCTATGCCGGAGGCGAGAAGGGTCTGTTTGCGCCTCACGTGACCGGTCGCGGCTGGGATCTCAAGGTAGCGCTGTCGCGCGCGGCCATTGCCGGCATCAATTCCCTGTGGGCTGCCTGCCCGGGAGCGCGCATAGTGAATGTCGATCCGCTGTGCCGTGTCGCCTGCCCGATTGACCGCCCCGACCTGGAAGAGGAGGCGCGCGACTTCAATGAGCGCCTCGTGTTCCAGAGCTGGGATATGCTGTGCGGGCGCCTCCTGCCCGAGCTCGGCGGCAGCCGTGATCACCTCGATGTGGTGGGCATCAACTACTACTGGACGAACCAATGGGAATGGGGAGCGGCTCCGCGAGAGGATGGGGTGATCCAGCCGCTTGCCGATGGTGACCCGCGCCGATGGTCGCTGAGTGATCTCGTTCGCTCAGTGTGGGAACGCTACGGAGGCGAGGTCATGATCACGGAAACCAGCCATATCGGGGATAGCCGTGGCCGCTGGCTGCGGGAGGTGGCGGAGGAATCGGAGATGCTCCTCCTTGAGGGCACACCAATCCGTGGCGTGTGCCTTTACCCGATTCTCGGCATGCCGGAATGGCATGATCCCGACATTTGGACGCCGATGGGCCTATGGGATCCCGCCTGCCACCGTGATCCTTGCGGCATGCGGCTGATCTGCGAGCCCATGCTGGAGGCACTGCAATCGGTGCGCCATATAGACGAACTCCACCGTGCCGTGCTCGCTGACTCGGTCACGGCCGGGTTGTCGGCCAGGCAACGAAGGCGCACGAGAGGGCAAATCGCCGCCGAGTAGCTTTGCTGCTACAACTGGTCCCGTTCCATCGACTCAGGAGGTTCCTGCCATGGCGTGCGAAGATCTCGTGGCCCAGTGTTTCATGGACGAGCAAGCTCCGCTCGTCGTTCCCGAGTTGAACCGCGAGCGCACGCTCCAATACCTGGAATGCTGCTACCGCCACGGGCTGTCCTGGGACGATGCAAAGGAGCAGATCCAGGAGTTCCTGCAGCGGCGCGGTGTTCCGCATCAGGGTGTTGTGCGGCAGCTGACTCTCGCCAAGCCGCTCCTCCAGCCCTGGCTCGACTAGGCGAGGACAAAACCGGCACGAGAGCTGCCGGACCACATCAGCCATTTCGGCTACAGCGGGAAGGGCAGGTCGCCGCCGACAAGTGGACTTTCAAGGCAAGTCGCGAGCCGTCCAGTTTGGCTCACCCAGAACCTTTCTCTTGGTTGAGCCAACTACCCGAATGACGCGGCTCTCCGGCCGGCGCCATGGCTCCCCCATCGGAGCCTCATGACACGGGCACACGACTGCGACATGATGACCATCATTATGTCCAACCCGCAGAATGTATGTGAAGAGCTTGCTTCGGCCCATCACCCTCACGTTGGGAGGAAGAGACGAATGTCTGACGCCGGGAAGGGGGCGGGGCGTCTGGAGAGCCGAGCCGGCGACCGCCGGACCAGAAGAGGGAGGGCACGGAGCTTGGCTTTGGTTGCAACTCTCCTCTTCCACGGCGAGCCCGGCATTGCGAACGCTCAACCGGCCCCGGCGGTAGCCAGCTCACCTCGCAAAGTCTTCCCAAACGGATTTCCGGACGATCCCGCCTTCTTCCCGATCGGCGTCTGGCTGCAGTCACCTTCCCGTGGATCCGCCTATAAGGAGATCGGGGTCAACACGTTCGTCGGCCTGTGGGACGGCCCAACCGAGGATCAGCTGTCCGAACTGACGAAGCATGGGCTCTTTGCCATTGCCGACCAGAACGATGTCGCGCTCGCATCTCCCCATCGCGCGGTCATCCGCGCCTGGATGCATGGAGACGAGCCCGACAATGCGCAGAAGAATGCTTTCGGATTGCACGTCACCTGCATTCCTCCGGGCGATGTGGTCGGCCGCACGAGGGCCATGAAGCAGCGTGACCCGACCCGCCCGATCTTCCTGAATTTCGGGCGCGGGGTTGTTGATGCCGCTTGGCACGGCCGCGGGACATGCGCCGGCGATACGGGCTACTACGCTCATGCCTCGCAGGGCGTGGATATCGCATCCTTCGACATCTATCCGGTCGCCAATTCGGATGGGCGCATGAAGGGCCGTCTGGAAGCCGTCGCTCAAGGGGTCGAGAACCTGCGGCAATGGGCGAAGGATGCCCGCTCGGTGTGGGCGATCATCGAGACGGCTCAGATCCGCGACGGAGGCGGACGCCCGTCGCCGCAGCAGATCAGGTCCGAAGTGTGGCTTGCTCTCGTCGCCGGCGCCAAGGGCATCGTATACTTCGTGCATGAATTTGCGCACCGATCCCGGGAGGACGGCATCTTCCGCCATCCGGATGCAGTTGCGGCCGTCAAACGCGTCAATGACGAGATCCTCAAGCTGGCACCCGTCCTGAACAGCCCAGCCGCCTCCGAAGGCGTCGATGTGTCCAGCCCGGAGCTGATCGGCACGATGCTGAGGCGCCACGCAGGCGACATTTACTTGTTCACGGTGTCGAGGTCTCCAAGTCCGTTGCGGGCGCGCCTCAGGATTCCCGGTCTTCGGGATGCGTCCGTCGAGGTCATCGGCGAGGACAGGGTGGCCCATGTGACTGACGGCATCCTGTCGGACCAGTATGGCGGCTATGAGGTCCACTTGTACCGCATCAAAGGCCAGTAGCGCGACAGGGATGAACGCGTCGCCCCAGCACGGACATCACAACCAAAAGCTGATCCGGTGACAGTGCCGGCGACGGGCGTCTTGCCCCACAAGCCCGACCGGATGGGACCCTACGCACAATAGGCATCGGTACGCCTGAACCACGGAATATCCTGTCATCAAGCCGTCAAAGGATTCGATGGGTACTCGAGTTGCATTGCGACGATGTCGGCGGTCCGGTCACCGTATCGACCGGAGATGGCAAGGAGCGTCTTGTCCAGTGTGTCTGCTGGTTTCAACTTGGGAAAGACAGTCAAGTGCGTTCCCGTCTGCCAGTCGGGTGTGATCTCGTCGGGAATAATGCGAATGGCGTTGCGTGTTTCGACCACTCCGCTTGAGGTCGCAAATGTCACGGCGTTAGATCGGTATGTCCTCGACCAGGCATCGGCCATCAGAGCAAGCGATACTTCGTCCATTCCAGGTCGGAGTTCTACGCCGATTTGCTCACGGTTCCAGAAGGCGAACATGTTTGCGAGTACCGTGATCGCAAAGGGGCGTATGAGCTTGAAGGCACCGCTGGCATGACGGGCATCCCATACCGGCAGGCCAAGGTCCTGAGCGACCGCCTCCGCCTTCTGCCGCCCGGCGATGGCTTCGATCAGCGTCAGCATCATCGGCAGGGATGCGGTAATGCCCGTGGTCGTCACGACGCCCCGATCCGCCACCATGCGTCGGTCGGCAACATATCGGGCCGACGGGCTTCGGTGAAGCATCTGCTTCAGATAGTACCAATGGGTAGTCGCTCTCCTCCCATCCAGCAATCCGGCGGCACCGACGACCTTGGCGCCGGCACAGATGCCGATGATGATCGCGCCCTTGCTCGCTTGCCTCTGAAGCCAGGTGATAACGGTTGGATCGTCGTCGCGGCTCATGGCGGGAACGACGACATAGTCGGCTCCGTCGGGATGGCGCGCATCGAAATCGGCGATCGTAGCGTCCGCTTCGACCGTGAGTGCTGGATAAAGCCGGACCAGTCCAGGTCCGGTGGCCAGCATAACCACCTCGGCAATATCGGCACGCCGCAAGATTCCGGCCGGCATGATATAGTCGGTCGTCTCGGTGGCATCGTTGATGCCGACAATGGCAATAAGCGGCCGAGTCCGCTTCGGCGGCCTCAGGGAGGCCAGCATAGCGTCCGTCTCGTCCTCCGCGATCAGAGGCGCCTCGATGGCGGTTGGCGTGGGTGGCAAGCTGAACACCCACGCGCCGAAGCCGGCCAGCGACAACACGACCAGTGCCAACACTCCCCAGACGAGATACCACACAGACATTCGGCTGCTCCAATACGGAAGCGCAACGCACCCGAGTTTATAGGTGTTCAGTGTGGCGGAAAATGCCGAACGCTCCTGAAGGGCCGAGGGATCGTCAATACGCGACCGGAAGCGGGCCAGCACGGAAGAGCCAAGACTCGGTGTCGGCGATAGTTCATCAGGTCTGGCGATCGGTTTATGGCTCTCCCATAGGCAGCCCGGCGAGCTGCATGCCCTCGACAATCCGCGGCAGGAAGGGCGTCTTGAACAGCGGATTGCGCCGATGTGCCGTGATCGTGAACTGGGGATATCGCCAAGAGCAGCCTGGCCGATTGTCTGGCCTCCTCCAGCCGCCCGGCATGAGCCAGGGACGGGGCCAGGATCCGATAGGCCCACAGCGCGTCCGGCTGCAGATCCAGGCCCTTCCGGACGGCGGCCGTTTGGCAGTCCCTTGATCTCGGCTTATTTGCGACCTGCCCCCTTCCTGTCGGATCGCAGATGAGTTGTGATCGTATACCTTTTATTCTCAACGGCTTAACAGCTGGGGTTTCAGGGAATAGGTGCGACTGGTCGAGGCCATAAGCTGCGACCAAACTTCGGCGCTGTTTTGGCCCCCAGATGCAACCGATTTTACGATAGTTAGACCTCTCTAACGAACACCATTGGATCGGACCGCGTTGCACAACAAGAGCTATGCTATGACAAAATAATATGAATTTACCTGTATTCTAATAAAAAGAACTTCAAGCCAAGCATTTGCTGGCCAAATTGGGTTTGGCAATGTTCGAGGGCGAACCTTTCAGGTGCCGGCGGCCGAGCCGAATTCTGCAAAGGCCCCAGATTTTATCTGACCCCGCCATTATTCGATAGTTCCATACGCGAGTTCACAAGTATCAATATTTACGGCACGGCGGGCCTGCTCGTCTCTTGATCCTTGCTCCGAAATCGGGTGGTGACGCCGGAGCCCGGACATTCGAATATTTGAAATTGACAATTTCAAATTAGATAATTTGCCTCAAAAAGTTTGGCATCACGGCTCCGATGCGCAGACGGCTGCCTCAGGATAATTGGCGGTCCCCGATTTATGGGGCCAGATAGTGCCTGTGAATGTTAAAGACCCCGCTGAGGCTTTATCGGTGTCCGCATTGCATTAACTTGGAACGGGCACAACAAACCCGGTCGCACCAGTCGCTCCGGCCTCTGCCAGCAGGTAGTGACCACGACGGATCATGCGCATGACCTCAAAACCCTTCAGGGTCGCAGAAGCCGTTCTCATCCGCTGGAAGCCACGGGTCGGCTGGATCACACGCTTGAGCGCACCATGGTCTGTCTCGATGATGTTGTTGAGTATTTCGAGGTGCGGTGATCGATATTCGTTGAGAGCAGGCCTTCCCTCTGCAGGCGCTGGATGGCCTTGGGGTACGACGCCAATGTGTCAGTCGTAATTGAGAATGGCGGATGGTTGCTCATTGTCTTCACGGCCTTGCGCAGGAAGCGATAGGCCGCGCTGGTGTTCCGGCGATCCAACAGCATGAAGTCGATCAGCCGCCCGTGCTTGTCGACGGCACGGAACAAGTACTTCCACTTGCCGCCGACCCGCGCATAGGTCTCGTCTACCCTCTACGATCCCGAGCGAGGCTCCTGGTAAGGTCGGATACGCTTCTCGATCTCGGGCGCATAGCGCTGCACCCAACGAAAGAGGGTAAAGGGATCGACCGCAACGCCGCGCTCGGACATCATTTCAGCCAGATCACGATAACTGATGCCATATTTGCAATATCAGCGCACGCACAGCAGGATAATCTCAACTGGAAAGCGGCGGCGCTTGAACAGGGACAACAGGGCGGCACCTCGATTAGTCGCCCCCTCCATATTCTGCCGAGGTTAATGCAACGCTGCCCTTTTGGGTCCGATGCTTTAGTCAGGTCATTTGTATCCATGCTGAGCTTAGAAAGAAGTCTCTGTGAGAATAAGGATACTGCCAAGTAGGATTAGTGCAAAAGCCGGCCAATGCGATTTGAAGCTGAAAGATTTTGTGCTCTGCTGCGGTTCAAGGCTAATTCCTGTTCTCTTTGAGCTGCTAAGCCTTGCGTCGCTTAAGCGCCCTGCCCAAAGAGCCTGAGCGGCTCCGTAAAGCACGCCGCAGACGATGAGCAATGCCCCGATCCAGATGAGGAGAATGCCCGAGTCCATGGAGCTCTCCCGACCAAAATAACGACTGATCATACCATAAATGCTGTACTAGTGGGCCAACGCAAGTTGCGGCCGAGGGTTGGAACATTCATGCCGGGGCGACAACAGCCGTGTTTAAGAGTATAATTATGTACTAGGTTGCGGTTACGCGTAACCATTCATGACGATGCGCGAAGGCCGCAATCTCAACTGCCAAGGTTCAGTCCTGCAAGGTTTACCCTTGCAGGGTTTAGTCCTGGAGATGCGGATATGGCCCATTTTCATGTCGTTGCCGGCGCAAGCGAGACACCGGTCCATCCAGTCATCCGAAAGATCGGCCCTGCAGACTTGAAAGAGGCTTTGTCGAGAGGCTTCGATGACTTCTGGGCCATGCCGTCCCATCTGGTCTTCCTGGGACTGATCTATCCGATCGTCGGGGCATGCCTCGCCGCGCTCACCTTCACCAACAATGCCCTGCCGCTTCTCTATCCTCTAGCGACGGGCTTCGCACTGGTCGGGCCTCTCGCAGGCGTCGGCCTTTACGAGATCAGTCGACGGCGGGAACTCGGCTTGCCCACATCCTGGCGGGATGCTTTCGAGGTGCTCAAATCTCCCTCCCTTCCGTCCATCATTGCCCTGGGAGTCTTGTTGATGGTGATCTTCCTTGCGTGGCTGACGAGTGCACGCTCATTATATGAGTCTCTTTTCGGCTATGCCGCACCCACATCCTATCCGCAATTCATCGATCATGTCCTCACAAGCCCTGAAGGTATGAGGCTGATCGTCTGGGGCAACCTGCTGGGTTTCGCCTTTGCGGTCGTCGTTCTGAGCATCAGCGTGATTTCGTTTCCGCTTCTTCTGGATCGGGATGTCGGTGTTGCGGTCGCGGTTTATACCTCGATCAAGGCGGTCATGCTCAATCCGCTCACAATGGCGCTCTGGGGCTTGATCGTCGCGGCGGCGCTTTTCATAGGCTCCATTCCGCTGTTCGTGGGACTTGCTGTCGTGATGCCGGTGCTGGGGCACGCAACCTGGCATCTCTACCGGCGCGTGGTGGAGCCGCCTTCGGACGATGAGGCTCATCCGGCGGATAGATCCATCCTGCGCTCGGTCGACCGCAGCTGAAAATCCTGGTCGGTATGCTGGCTAGTGGCCAGATGCAAAAAACGTGACCCGTGACAGAAGTGTGTGGTCGGACTCGAGCACCATGATCGCCACGAATACCAGGATAGCGCTCATAGGTACCAGAATGGCGTAGACGAGGGACAGGCGTTCCCATGCCATATGCATGAACACGGCGACGATAAGGCCCGCCTTGAGCAGCATGAACAGGATGATGAGAGAATACCTGAGAGCGCCTTCGAGCTGGAAGTAATCGACCAGATATGATCCGGTGCTCAGGATGAACAGCCAAGCCCAGACTACGAGATAGAGCTTGAGCGGATGTTGCTGTCCCTGGGCGGATGCGGGTGTATGTGCCGCTGCCTGTGACATGGCTGGCTCCTTACCAGAGATAGAGGAAAGCGAAGATGAAGACCCAGACTAGATCGACGAAGTGCCAGTAGAGGCCCATGATCTCAACGGCCTCGTAACGGCCCTTGCGGCTGGTGAAGAAGCCTCGTCGTCCCTGATCGAAATCGCCGCGCCAGACTTTCCGCGCGATTATGAGAAGGAAGATAACGCCGAAAGTCACGTGCGTGCCGTGAAAGCCTGTGATCATGAAGAAGCTGGAGCCGAACTGCGCGGCTCCCCAGGGGTTGGTCCAGGGCCGCACACCTTCATGAATCAGTTTGCTCCACTCGAAAGCCTGCATGCCGAGGAAGGTAGCGCCGAGAAGTGCCGTGAGGAGCATCAAGGCCGCCGTCTTCCGGCGGTCGTGGCGATAACCCCAGTTCACCGCCATCGCCATCGTTCCGCTGCTGCTGATCAGAACGAATGTCATGATCGCAATCAAGATCAGCGGCAGCGACCTACCTCCGATCGTCAGGGCAAAGACCTCGCTGGAGTTCGGCCACGGCACGGTCGTGGACATTCTGGCTGTCATGTAGGAGATCAGGAAGCAGCTGAAGACGAAGGTGTCGCTGAGCAGAAAGATCCACATCATCGCCTTGCTCCAGGACACATTCTTGAACACGCTCCGGTCTGAGGAAAAATCGGCCGTGATGCTGTGCGGTCTGGGCTCGTCGACAGGGGCTGTGTCAAGGTGGGAGAAAGCTTGCTCGACCATGATCAGGCTTCCTCTCAAGTCAGCAGCTGTCGGCAGATATCAAGAGCGTTCCCTGCCCAGCCGGTTAGGACGCTGAGCAGAATGAGCCAGACCAGAAGCAGAAAATGCCAGTAGGTCGCGCATAGTCCCACACTGAGCCGTATGCGCTCCGGCCGAGCACCGCGCCACGTCAGGGCAGTGGTCCTGCTCAAGGCCACGAGGCCGCCTAGAAGATGCAGGCCATGAATGCCGGTCAGTATATAGAAGAAGGCATTGGCCGAGTTGGATGCCAGGAGATATCCATCCGCCGTCAATTGCCGCCAAGCCAGTAGCTGCCCGGAGAGGAAGGCTAGAGCCGCCACGCCGGCAGCAAAGAGGCCGATCATCACCGCATCTTCCTCTTCCTTGCGGGCCGCATCCCGCGCACCTTGCAGGGCAGCGCTGCTCAAAATTAGCATTCCCGTGTTCAGCCACAGAACCTTTGGCAGAGGGACATCGCGCCAATCCGATATCTGCATCCGTATCGCATAAGCGCTGATGAGAAGAGCAAACAGGGAGCCCACAACCGCGAGGAAGACACCGAGGCCCATCTTTGCTGCAGATGACGGCAGATCCCTGGGGAGTGACGTTTCGGAGGCAACGCCTTGTTCCAGCCAAGGCTTCGACATCAGCCCCTGACGCGAAAGCCACCACATTCCGATGACAAGAAGCGCTGTCAAGAAAATGAGGATGCTACCCATGAGCTCCTCCCGACACCGTCTGTGCGCTCGGCTGGTTCTGCGGTAGGAAATCCTCCATGGCTCCCGGTACGCTATAATCATAAGCCCAGCGGTAGACTACGGGAGGCTCCTTCCCCCAATTGCCATGCGGCGGCGGGGTTTCAGGCGTCTGCCACTCCAGGGTCGTGGCCCGCCAGGGATTGCCCCCGGCCACTTTTCCATGGCGCAGGCTCCAGAACAGGTTGAAGACGAAGACCAACTGGGTCGCGCCAACGATCAGCGCCACGATGGTGATGAAGGCATTCAGCGTGTGGGCCGAGGGGGGAACAAAGCTCATCTCTCCCATTTCGTAATAGCGGCGCGGCACACCCATCAGGCCGAGATAGTGCATGGGGAAGAAGATTGCATAGGCGCCCAGGAACGTGACCCAGAAATGGAGCTTGCCGAGCGTGTCGTTCAGCATGCGCCCAGTCACCTTCGGATACCAGTGGTAGATCGCACCGAAGATCACGAGGATTGGAGCAACACCCATGACCATGTGGAAATGTGCCACGACGAACATTGTGTCGGAGAGCGGAACGTCGACAACAACATTGCCGAGGAAAAGTCCCGTGAGCCCGCCATTGACGAAGGTTACAATGAAGGCGAGCGCGAAGAGCATGGGGACCGTGAGATGGATGTTCCCGCGCCAGAGAGTCAGAATCCAGTTATAGACCTTGATCGCGGTCGGGATGGCGATGATGAGCGTCGTCGTGGCAAAGAAGAACCCAAAATAAGGATTCATGCCGCTTACATACATGTGGTGCGCCCAAACCACGAAGCTAAGAGCGCCGATCGCCAGGAGCGCCCAGACCATCATGCGGTAACCAAAAATGTTGCGCCGCGCATGAGTGCTGATCAGGTCGGAGACAATGCCGAAAGCGGGCAGGGCGACAATGTATACCTCCGGATGGCCGAAGAACCAGAACAGATGTTGGAAGAGCAGAGGGCTTCCTCCGCTGCGCTCCAGAGGTTGCCCCATCTCGACAATTGCTGGCAAGAAGAAGCTCGTGCCGAATATCCTGTCGAACATCATCATCACGCAACCGACGAACAGAGCCGGGAATGCGAGAAGCGCCATGAAGCTGGCTGTGAAAATTCCCCAAACAGTCAGGGGCATGCGCATAAGCGTCATGCCGCGCGCCCGCGCTTGCAGCACCGTTACCACATAATTCAGGCCGCCCATGGTGAATCCGATGATGAAGATCATCAGTGAGACGAGCATCAAGATGATGCCCCAATCCTGTCCGCCCGGCGTTCCAGACAGGATGGCTTGCGGAGGATAGAGCGTCCAGCCTGCACCGGTCGGACCGCCCGGCGCGAAAAAGCTGGCAACTAGGATCAGAACTGCGAGACAATAAACCCAGAAGCTCAGCATGTTGACATAAGGAAAGACCATGTCACGCGCGCCGACCATCAGGGGAATAAGGTAGTTTCCGAAGCCTCCCAGGAAGAGGGCGGTCAGCACATAGACCACCATCATCATCCCGTGCATGGTGATGAACTGGTAATAGGCATTGGCGTCAATGAACGAGAACACGCCGGGAAATCCCAGCTGCAGGCGCATCAGCCACGACAGTACCAGGGCGATCAGGCCGACCGACAGGGCGGTAAGAGAGTATTGGATGGCGATGACTTTCGCATCCTGAGCGAACACGTATTTCGTGATCCAGCTATGAGGATGGTAGAGTTCGACATCCTCGATATCTGCTCCGGGTATCGGGCCGACATGACCAAGTGGGACATCAACCATCAGGATGTTCTCCCTGACCGATTCCTCTGCCCCTTGTCTATCGATGACTTGCTTATTGGGCCGCGGGCGTGAGGCGTGCGAAAGTTCGCGATGCCTGAGCCTGAAGCCATGCTTGATAGTCTTTTTGTTCCTGAACGATCACTGTTCCCCTCATCTGCGGATGGCCAATACCGCAGAGTTCTGCGCAGAGGATCTCGAAGGTTCCGGTTCGCGTCGGTGTGAACCAGATGTAGGAGATCTGGCCCGGCACCAGATCCATCTTGGCCCGCATCTCCGGGATATAGAAATCATGTATGACATCGGCAGAGCGCAGAAGCGCCTTGATGGGCCTGCCCACGGGCAAGCGCAACTCGCCGCCCTCGATGATGACATCGTCCTGGCTGTTCGGATCCTCGCGGCTGATTCCCAGAGGATTGTCGGGGCTGACAAGGCGTATATCGGACGTTCCGAGCTTGCCGTCAGGGCCGGGCAGCCTGAAGCTCCATTGCCATTGCTGGCCGAGGATCTCTACATCGGTGGCGTCCTGTGGAACTGTGATGAACTGCCTCCAGACGAAGAGACCTGGTGTCAGCATGGCCGCAACGCCGATGCCTGTGACAAGAGTCAACCACAGCTCCAGTCGTTTGCTTTCCGGTTCGTAGTGCGCCTGCCGGCCTGGCTGGTGGCGGAAGCGATAAACGCAATAGGCCATGAAGAGCACAACGGCGACGAAGACCGCCCCGGTGATCCAGAAGGTGATGACGATCGTGGAGTCGATATACGCCCAGTTGGATGCGATAGGCGTCCACCACCAAGGGCTCAGAAGATGGAACGCTACCGACCCGACGACGATCAGAACCAGTATAAGTGCTACGGCCATCCTTGTTCATCCTCGCCCCAAGAGGCTGCTGGCATGAAACAGAAGGCGATAACTTCTTGGCTAAAGCAATCTCATAAGTAGATCCGAAACTGCCTTAGTCGACCCGATAGATTGCACGCAACGCTGTGCTCTCAAATGAAACTATCATGTGTTTCACTTGAACAAGATCGGTCACTCAACTCGCATAAAATTATACCTAGCGGTTGAGTTGGTCAATGAGTGCTAAGCCGCTTCTTGAAGACACAAAGGGGATATATATAGTTTCAATGTTTGATAGATACTGCTCAGGTTGCCTATTCCTCCCCGCTCCTATGGCAATGCTGCTCAGTTTCCTGCTGAGGGGGATACATCTAAGGGAATTGCTGCTCGAGCAGTTCAATTGGCGTAAGTAAGCCGTTTGTCCGAGATGAGACGCGGGCGAGGCGCATATCATAGTCCGCGAGCAGCACGACCATTCTAAGCGGTCGCCGTCGACGGCGGCCTTGATGGCTTTGGTCCAGTTTCGATCCCGAGCGTTAGATCTCGCTGAAGTGCCGAAGCATACGTTCGGCATCCGGCTCGAGGCCCGTAAAGAGCCGGAAGGCACCGACGGCCTGGAACACGGCCATGCCGCCGCCGGACATGG
>Ga0065721_10049645_pt1 | contig 29704 bp, 32 predicted proteins | sample Mesricmetagenome_FD_59108 | JGI IMG/M metagenome (GOLD analysis project Ga0065721, IMG submission 59108) | Mesophilic microbial community from rice straw/compost enrichment Sample: eDNA_1 v2 (version 2) | ecosystem: Engineered > Solid waste > Grass > Composting > Bioreactor | place: USA: Davis...
GCCCTTCAGGCCGTGGCGGAGAGGGAGGGATTCGAACCCTCGATACCCTTGCGAGTATGCCGCATTTCGAGTGCGGTGCTTTCAACCACTCAGCCACCTCTCCGAACCGGGTGCGAGGGAGCGCTTGGCGAGCCCCCTGCCGAGTGAGCGGCGGAACCTACTCATCCGATCCCGGCTCCGCAAGTGGGTGTTGCGGATGAATTGCCAAGCCGGTTTGCGATGGGCCTCCGCGGCCAGGCCGGAACCGGGCCGAGGCCGCAAAATCGCCCCCGCGGCGGGCTGGGCGGGGCATGGGCTGGCGGCAACCGAACGGCGGCGTCGGGGTTCTCGCCCCACGCACAAGCCGAACCCGGAGATGCTCATGATGAAGCCCAAGCTGATCGCCGCCGCCCTGGCCTGCGCCGGCGTCTCGCTCGCCGCCGCCCCCGTGGCCGTGCAGGCCAAGGAGCGGGTCTATGTCTGCGACAAGAACGTGAAGAAGAAGGCCAACAACGGCGCCCTGGTGGGCGCGGTCGCCGGCGGCGTCCTCGGCAATGCGGTCGCCGGCCGCGGCGCCAGGACCGAAGGCACGGTGCTCGGCGCCGGCGTCGGCGCGGTGGCCGGCCACCAGATCGCCAAGGGCAAGGCCAAGAAGTCCTGCCGCTGGGTCTATCGCTGAGCCCGGCGCCCGGCGGGCGGGGCTAGTGCAGCCGGTACTCGGCCCCCACCGCCTTCAGCTCGGCCGGCCGGATCAGCCGGTTGTGGCCCACCGTCACCCTGAACAGCGGGCCCTCCAGGCTGGCGGTCCAGAAGTCGAGGAACTTCTTCAGCACCGGGAAGTCCGGGAAGATGTCGTAGTCCTGCCAGATGTAGCTCTGCAGCAGGGTGGGGTGGTCCGGGAGGCGGTAGAGGATTTCCGCGGTCGTCAGGCCATAGCCTTCGAGCTGTTTGCGGAACTGCGGCGACACCTGCATTCGATCGTCTCGCGAGGGTAGGTCCTTGAGGGGCGGGGCCCTTGCGCCGTCCACCGACGATCTATGCACGATAGACGAAAAACAGTCAATAATATCAGTAACTTAGCACTCACCGGCCGCGCTTGCTGGCAAGCCGGTTACGGGCCGAACAGTCGTGGCGCAAGGCGCAGCGGGATCGGCGCCGGGAAAGGCCGCCAGCCGCGCTCGCGGATCACCGCATTCTCTCCACCGCCCGGCGGCCGTCCGCCAGGGACCAGGTAACGTGGTAGGTGGCCCCGTCCGGCCGGTCGGTGGTCCCGCCGATCCGCACCACCAGGGCCTGGACGCCCGCGCCGTCGTCCGCCTCGCCGACGATCTCGCCGCAGGTCTCTTGGGGCAGGACGGGCTCGGCGGGCTGGTAGGCCAGGGTCACATGGTCGGCGACCACCTGGGCGTAGCGCGCGGGCAGACGGGCCAGCAGCGCCGCCCGCTCGGCGGGGTCCAGCGCCCATCCGGTGAACATCCGCCCGGTGCTCATACGCTGGGCCGCCGGGCCAGGAAGCCCTCGGTCCCGAACACCCGCCGGTAGCGCGCCACCTCGGCCGCATCGCCGGTGGCCTTCTCGGGATTGTCCGACAGCTTCACCGCCGGCCGCCCGCCGGCCTCCACCACCTTGCAGACCAGGGAGATCGGCTGCAGGCCCGGCGCCTCGGCGCAGCCCTCCAGATCGTTGGTCAGCTTGGTGCCCCAGCCGAAGCTCAGGCCCACCCGCCCGTGGAAGCGGGCGTGCAGCGCCTCGATCAGCTCGAGGTCCAGGGCGTCGGAGAAGATCAGCACCTTGCCTTCGGGATCGCAGCCCCGGCCCCGCCACCAGTCGATCAGGGCTTCCCCGGCCTCGGCGGGCGGGGCGGAGTCGGGGCGCACCCCGCGCCAGTCCGCCACCCACTCCGGGGCGTCGCGGAAGAAGGCGGCTGAGCCGAAGGTGTCGGGAAGCACGATCCACAGCGCCGGCGGATAGAGGTCGGCCCAGTCCTCCAGCACCTGGTAGGGCGCGCGCATCAGCGCCGCATCGTCCGGCGCGAGGGCGGCCAGCACCATGGGCAGCTCGTGGCCGTTGGTGCCCACCGCCGGCAGGCCCAGCTCCCGGGCCAGCAGGACGTTGCTGGTCCCCTGGAAGGCGCCGCCCAGCCGCCCGCGCATCACCTCCACGCAGGCGCGCTGCCAGGCGAGGCCGTGGCGCCGGCGGGTGCCGAAATCGGTGAGGGACAGGCCGGGCAGGGCCCTCAGCCGCTCGGCCTTGGCCTCCAGCCGGCCCACGGCGCAGCGGTAGAGGTGGTCGCAGCCCGCCGGTCCCAGCTCGCGGGTCGCCCGCCGGGCCCGCAGGGCGCTCACCACCGTCAGGGCCGGGATCTCCCACAGGGTCGTCTCGGCCCAGAGGCCGTGGAAGGTCAGCTCCAGCTGCCCGTCCTGCTCCGCCACCTCATAGGGCGGCAGGCGCAGGCTGGGCAGCCAGGCCAGGAAGTCGGGGGCGAAGAGGTCGCGGCGGCCGTAGAACTCGGCGCGTCCCAGCCAGGCGACCTCGTCGGCGGTGAAGGACAGGCTCCGCACATGGTCGAGCTCCTCGCGCAGTTCGCCGAGGTCCAGCTCTTCGGCGATGCGCACGCTGCGGGTGCGGTTGACCAGGGAAAAGGTCACCGGCGTTCCGGCATAGCGGCGCCAGATCAGCTGCAGCATCAGCAGCTTGTAGAAGTCGGTGTCCAGCAGCGAGGCCACCGCGGGCCCGGCCGGCGAGAGGGCGTGGGTCATGGGACGAACAGCTCGGGCCGGCGCACCCGCAGGGCCAGGATCAGGGCGAGGGTCTTCAGGTCCTCGATCCGCCGCCGCTCGACCCAGGCCCACAGCTGGGCGAGGGGAACTTCCTCGACGGTGATGTGCTCGTCCTCGTCGGCCAGCCCGCCGCCCTCGGCCACCCGGTCCTTCGCCCCATAGGCGGCCAGGAACAGGTCCACCCGCTCGGACGAGACGCCGGGGCAGGTGTAGGGCGAGCCCACCGCCTCCAGCCGGCCAAGGCGCACCCCGACCTCCTCCAGCGCCTCGCGCAGGGCGGTCTCCTCGGGGTCCTCGTTCTCCACCAGCCCGGCGGGGGCTTCCAGCAGTTCCGGCGGCCCGCCGGCCCAGATCACCGGGGCCCGGGGCAGGTTCACCAGCAGGGCGCAGCGGCGGTCGGGGTCATAGGGCAGGACGCAGGCGGCGCGGCCGTGATGCTCGATCTCGCGCTGGAACCGCCGGCCGCCGGGGGCCGACAGGGTGGCCACCATGAGCGTCGACCAGCCCTGGTAAACCGTCTCCACCGTCCGCAGCTCGACCGCCATTGCGCCTCCTCGCCCCGCGCCCAAACGCCATGGCGACCGCAGACGTTCGCCTGCGGTCGCTGAAGACAGGTCCGGCGACGGGCGTGCCGTCGCCGTCAGCGGCGCTTAGCCGAGCGAGGCCCGCAGCATCCAGTGATGTTTCTCGTGCGCCTGGATGCGGTCGTCGATGATCGAGGCGGTCACGTCGTCGGCCTTCTCGCGCACGGCCCGGGCGGTCTTGATCAGCGCCTCGTGGTCGGCCACCAGCTCCTTCAGCATGGCCTGGCTGTCCTTGTTGGGATCGCCGTCCTGGATGCCCGACAGGTTGCCGAAGGTGCGGTAGCCCATGGGGGCCACGTCGCCCAGGGCGCGGATGCGCTCGGCGATCTCGTCGATGGCCTGCCACATCTCGGTGTACTGCTCCATGAACATGGCGTGCAGCGAGTGGAAGTTCGGGCCGCGGACGTTCCAGTGGTAGCCGTGGGTCTTCAGATAGACGGCGTAGGTGTCGGCAAGCAGTTTCGACAGCCCGCCGGTCAGGGTTTCCTTTTCAGCCATGTCGGCTCTCCTCCAGTGTCTTGGTTCAGGCGTGCGCGCGGTCCGCGATGCGCGGCCGGGCGACAGCGCGTGCAGGCGCCAGCCGGGTCCACGCCCGTTCATGTAGGGCGAAGGCGATGGTCTGGAAGATCGGCTCGATCAGACCCACGGCCAGGGCGGCCCGCCAGTTCTGCGTCAGCGCATAGGCCACGGCGATGGCCACGGTCATGTGAACGAGGGACCAGCTGGCGGTTTTGGCGGCGAGGCGCATGACAAACGTCCTTCTTGCGAACGATTCTTAGTATAATCGTCGGCAATCGAAACGCAACAATCCAAAGAAAGTTTCTTTCGTGCGTCGCGTCCCGCCTTGGCCCGCTCAACTGTGGTCGGCGGATGCGGCGCCCGGTCAATTGCCAATGCGGAGCTGATGGGCTGGGGGCGATCACGGCTCCGTGATCTGTCGTGAACCCCGCCCCGGCCGACGCCATCTGGGAGCGGCATGACCGCCGTCCAGCCCAGCCTCTTCGAGCCGCCGCCGCCGGCCGCCCCACCCGGCTTCGCCTATCGGCCGGACTTGGTGTCCGAAGCCGAGGCGGCGGCGCTGCTTGACCGCCTGGCCCGCCTGCCGTTCGCCCCGTTCCAGTTCCGCGGCTACGAGGGGCGCCGGCGGGTCCACTCCTTTGGCTGGCGCTATGATTTCACGGGCCCTGGCCTCGTGGTGGCCGACCCCATGCCGGACTGGCTGCTCCCGGTGCGCGACCGCGCCGCCGCGCTCGCCGGCCTTCCCCCCGAGGTCTTCGAGCACGTCCTGATCAACGAGTATCGCGAGGGCGCGCCGATCGGCTGGCACCGGGACCGGCCGGTTTTCGACAAGGTGGTGGGCGTCTCGCTCGGCGCGCCAACGGTGATGCGCTTCCGCCGGCGCAGGGACGAGCGCTTCGAGCGGCTGAACGTCCCCCTGGCCCCGCGCTCGGCCTATCTGCTCGACGGCCCGGCCCGGACCGAGTGGGAGCATAGCCTGCCCGAGGCGAAGGCCCTCCGCTATTCCATCACCTTCCGCAATCTCCGGGCCTGAGGCCCGCCGCTCTCTTTCCGATCCGGAACAAGTCCTTCTCGCGGAACAGGCTTTACTTCAGCGTCGTTGAAAGCCGTTCTGTGGGCTTCTCCATTCCGAGAGGAAACCAGCCGTGCACTTCAAGACGCTCGCTTTCACCGCCGCCGTCGCCGCCGTCGCGGTCACCGCCGGCGTCGTCCAGGCCCAGGACGGCTTCACCCGCAAGCCGGAAGAGGTCCGCGCCGGGACCTACACCCTGGATCCGGCCCATTCGAAGATCACCTGGTATGTGAACCACCTGGGCTTTTCGACCTACGCCGGCCAGTTCGCCGGGGCCACGGGGACGCTGGTCCTCGATCCCAAGGCGCCAGCCGCCGCCCAGCTCGAGGTGACGGTGAAGACCGACGACGTGGGCACCCTGAACGAGGCCCTCGACAAGCACCTGAAGAGCGCCGACTTCCTCGACACCGCCAAGTTCCCCACCGCCACCTTCAAGGCGACCCGCATCGTGGTGAAGGACGGCAATGAGGCCGACATCCACGGCGACCTCACCCTGCGCGGGGTGACCAAGCCCATCGTCATCAAGGCCGAGTTCAACCAGGCCGGGGTGAACCCTCTCGACAAGACCTATTCCGTGGGCTTCGACGGCGAGGCCAAGATCCGTCGCTCGGACTTCGGCATCGCCTACGCCCTGCCGGCCGTGGGCGACGAGGTGAAGCTGAAGATCGAGGCCGAGTTCAAGGCCGCGTCCTGATGCGAAAAGGGCCGTCCTTGCGGGCGGCCCTCTCTGGTTCCGGCTCCCGTCGGGATCAGAAGATCTCAAAGAGACCCGCCGCGCCCATGCCGCCGCCGACGCACATGGTGACCACGCCGTACTTCGCGCCCCGGCGCTTGCCCTCATAGAGGATGTGGGCCGTGCAGCGGGCGCCGGTCATGCCGTAGGGGTGGCCGATGGAGATCGAGCCGCCCGAGACGTTCAGCTTCTCGTTCGGGATGCCCAGCTTGTCGCGGCAGTAGAGCACCTGCGAGGCGAAGGCTTCGTTCAGTTCCCAGATGTCGATGTCGTCGATGGTCAGGCCGTTGCGCTCCAGCAGCTTCGGGATCGCGAAGACCGGGCCGATGCCCATCTCCTCGGGGCCGCAGCCGGCCACCGCCATGCCGCGGTAAGCGCCCAGGGCCTCCAGGCCGCGCTTCTCGGCTTCCTTGCGCTCCATCAGCACCACGGCGGCCGAGCCGTCCGACAGCTGGCTGGCGTTGCCGGCGGTGATGAACTTGCCCTGCGGCACGTAGCGGCCGCCCTTGAACACCGGCTGCAGCTTCTGCAGGTCTTCCAGGGTGGTCTGCGGACGGTTGCCCTCGTCGCGGCTGAGGGTGATCTCCTTGTCCGCGGTCTCGCCGGTCTCCTTGTTGACCAGCACCTTCATCACGGTGGTGACCGGGACGATCTCCTGGTCGAACCGGCCTTCGGCCTGGGCCTGGGCGGTGCGCTGCTGGGACTGCAGGGCGTATTCGTCCTGGGCCTCGCGGGAGATGCCGTAGCGCTCGGCCACGATCTCGGCCGTCTCGATCATCGAGGTGGCCAGCTCCGGCACATGCTCCTTCAGCCACGGGTCTACCGCCATGAAGCGGTTCACCTTGTCGTTCTGCACCAGGCTGATGGACTCGATGCCGGCGCCCACGGCGATCGGGGCGCCGTCGTTGATGATGTACTTGGCCGCCGTGGCAACGGCCATCAGGCCCGAGCTGCACTGACGATCGATCGTCATGCCCGAGACGGTGTTGGGCAGGCCGGCCCGCAGCGCCGCCTGGCGGGCGATGTTGTTGCCCGTGGTGCCCTGCTGCAGGGCGCAGCCCATGGCCACGTCGTCCACTTCGCCCGGGTCGATCCCGGCTTGGGCGATGGCGGCTCGGATCGATTCCGCGCCCAAGGTGGCGCCGTAGGTGTTGTTGAAAGCGCCGCGGTAGGCCTTGCCGATGGGGGTCCGCTTGGCGGCGACGATGACGGCTTCGCGCATCGTTAGATCCTCACGTTAGGGGAGGTTTACGGGTGAAGAAACGGCGGGTCGGTCCGCGACCGCCCGCCGTCTTGGGATCAGGGAATTACGCCTTCAGGTCCGAGAACTTCTTGCCCTCGGCCACCAGCTTTTCCAGCAGCGCCGACGGCTTGAAGTCGTCGCCCAGGGCGCCCTGGAACTCCTTAATCTTGGCCAGGACCTTATCGACCCCGACCTGATCGGCGTAGTGCATCGGGCCGCCGCGATAGACCGGCCAGCCGTAGCCGTTGACCCACACCACGTCGATGTCCGACGGCCGGATGGCCTTGCCTTCCTCGAGGATCTTCGCGCCCTCGTTGATCATCGGATAGACGCAGCGCTCCAGGATCTCCTCGTCCGAGATGGTGCGGGCGTTGATGCCCTTCTTGGCGCGGAAGTCCTGGATGATCTTCTCGGTGACCGGGCTCGGCTTGGCCGTGCGGTTCTCGTCGTAGTCGTAGAAGCCCGCGCCGGTCTTCTGGCCGCGGCGGTCCATCTCGCAGAGCACGTCGCGCAGGGTTTCGCCCTTCGAGTTCTCCTTCACCCAGCCGATGTCGAGGCCGGCCAGGTCGCTCATGGCGAACGGGCCCATGGGGAAGCCGAAGTCGTACAGCACCCGGTCGATGTCCCAGGGCATGGCGCCTTCCAGCACCAGCTTGTTCGCCTCGCGCTGGCGCTGGGCCAGCATCCGGTTGCCGATGAAGCCGTGACAGACGCCGGCCAGGACCGCGACCTTGCCGATCTTCTTGGCCAGCTTCATCGAGGTGGCGATGACGTCCTTGGCGGTCTTTTCGCCGCGCACCACCTCCAGCAGCTTCATGACGTTGGCCGGCGAGAAGAAGTGCAGGCCGATCACGTCCTGCGGCCGCTTGGTGACCGAGGCGATCTCGTCGACGTTCAGGTAGCTGGTGTTGGTGGCCAGGATCGCGCCCTGCTTCACGATGCCGTCCAGCTTCGTGAACACGTCCTTCTTGATGTCCATGCGCTCGAACACGGCCTCGATGACGAGGTCGCAGTCGGCCAGGTCGTTCATGTCGAGCGTGCCGCTCAGCAGGGCCATGCGCTGCTCGATCTGCTCGGGCGTGGAGCCGCGCGAGCGCTCATAGTTCTTGCGGATGACGCCCAGGCCGCGTTCCAGGGCCTGCGGGTTCACCTCGAAGATCTTCACCGGGATGCCCACGTTGGCGAAGTTCATCGAGATGCCGCCGCCCATGGTGCCGGCGCCCAGCACGCCGACCTTCTTGATCTCGCGCACCGGGGTGTCGTCCGGCACGTCCGGGATCTTCTGGGCGGTGCGTTCGGCGAAGAAGTAGTAGCGCTGGGCGGCCGACTGCGGGCCGCTCATCAGCTCGAGGAACAGCTTGCGCTCCACGGCCAGGCCTTCCTCGAAGGTGGCCGAGTTCACCGCCGCCTCGATGCAGCGGATGTTGTATTCCGGCGCCAGGAAGCCGCGGAACTTGCGGGCGTTGGCCTTGCGGAAGTTCTCGAAGATCTCGGGCTTGCCCTTGGCCTCTTCCAGCTTGGCGTTGTTGTCGCGCACCTTCACCAGGGGCTTGTTCTCGGCGACCACCTTGCGGGCGAAGGCGATGGCGCCTTCCTTCAGCTTGCCTTCCTCGACCAGCTCGTCGACCAGGCCCATGGCCAGGGCTTCCTTGGCCGGGGCGTGGCGGCCCGAGGTGACCATCTCCAGGGCCTTTTCGACGCCGGCGATGCGGGGCAGGCGCTGGGTGCCGCCGGCGCCCGGCAGCAGGCCGAGGGCCACTTCCGGCAGGCCGAGCTTCGCCGAGGGGACCGCCACCCGGTAGTGGGCGCACAGGGCCACTTCCAGGCCGCCGCCCAGGGCGGTGCCGTGGATCGCGGCGATCACCGGCTTGGGCGAGTTCTCCATCTGGGCCTGCACTTCGGGCAGGCTGGCGCCCTTCATGGCGCCGCCGAACTCGGTGATGTCGGCGCCGGCGATGAAGGTCCGGCCGTCGCAGATCAGGACGATCGCCTTGGCGTCGCTGGCGATGGCCTGCTTGAAGCCTTCGAACAGGCCGTCGCGGACATTGGCCGACAGGGCGTTCACCGGCGGCGAATTCAGGGTGACGATGGCGATGTCGCCGTCGTGGGTGAGGGTCGTGACGGAGTTGATCTCGCTCATGGCCGCTTCCTCGTGTGCTGGAAATGGAGCCGTCTGAAATTTCTGGCGGGCTTGAATTCAAACGCTTGTTATAGACCTCTCCCAAGGGGGCCAAGTGCAAAGTGCACGGGCGGTCCCATCTGTCAGGGAGGTTGAGCGATGGCGTCGGATCTGTTCTCGCTGGAGGGCCGCGTGGCCCTGGTGACCGGCGGTTCGCGGGGCATCGGCAAGATGATCGCCCGCGGTTTCGTCGAACAGGGGGCGAAGGTCTACATCTCCTCGCGCAAGCCCGACGCCTGCGACGCCACCGCCGAGGAGCTCGGCCCCAACTGCATCTCCCTGCCCCAGGACATCTCCACGGTGGAGGGGGTGAAGCGCCTGGCCGCCCTGATCGCCGAGCGGGAGCCGAAACTCGACATCCTGGTGAACAACGCCGGGGCCGCCTGGGCCGCCGACTTCGACGAGTTCCCCGAGAGCGGCTGGGACAAGGTGATGAACCTGAACCTGAAGTCGCCCTTCTTCCTCACCCAGGCCCTGCATGGGGCGCTCAAGGCCGCGGCCAGCGACGAGCGCCCGGCCAAGGTGATCAACATCGCCTCCATCGACGGCATCGCGCTCAATCCGCTGGAGACCTATTCCTACCACGCGTCCAAGTCGGCCCTGATCTACCTGACCCGCCGCATGGCCGCGAAGCTGATCAAGGACCGCATCGTGGTCACCGCCATCGCCCCTGGCCCCTTCGCCTCCGAGATGAACCGCGCCGCCCGCGACCACGGCGACGAGGTGGCCCGGCGGGTGCCCCTCGGCCGCATTGGCCGCGACGAGGACATGGCCGCCGCCGCCATCTACCTGGCCTCGCGGGCCGGCGACTATGTGGTGGGCGCCACCATTCCTGTGGACGGCGGGGTGGCCCTGGCCACGCTCCCGCGCGAGGCGATCTCCGGCTGATCCGCCGCCCATTGGACGGACGCGGCGGGAAATGCGTTATGCAGGTCCCGCCAGCGTCATAGCCGAGCTCGTCCTTGACCGAACCCGCCGCCCGTCCCGCCCGATCCCTGCGCCTGATCCTGGCGCTGGCGGGCGTGGCCCTGGTGCTCGCGGGCTCCCTGGCCTGGCTGAACCGCCGGACCCTGGCGCGCGAGGCTCTCACCGGCTGGCTCCGGTCCAAGGGCGTGGCCGCCGAGGCCGAGGTCTACGCCATCGGCCCGTCCAGCTTCTCGGCCCGCCTGCGGATCGGCGATCCGGCCCGGCCCGACTTCCAGGCCGAGCGGGTCGAGGCCCGCTACCGGTTCACCGGCCTGGGCGTGGAGCTGCAGTCGGTCACCCTGCGCCGTCCGGTCCTGCGCGCGTCCCTGCGCGGCGGGCGTTTCAGCCTCGGCGAGCTCGATCCGCTGATCGCCGAGTTCGGCCGCCGTCCGCCGCGGCCTGACGCCGCCCGCCCGACCATCGCCATCGAGGACGGCGGCCTGTGGCTCGCCACCGACTACGGCCCGGTGCATGTGACCGCCGACGCCCGGGTCGAGGACAACCGCCTCGTCGCCCTGGCCGCCGTGGCCGACCCGGCCCGGCTGCGGGGGCGGGCCTTCGCCGCCCAGACCGGCCGGGCGACCCTCTCGGTCAGCAGCCGCGGCCCCCGGGTCTCGGCCCGCCTCGAGGCCCCGTTCACCGCCGCCGGGGCCGGGGAGGTGGAGGCCCGGGGCGGCCGGCTGCTCCTCACCGCCGACGCGCCCTATCCGGACCTCGAGCGCCGGCGCGGCGACGGGGCGGTGAGCGTCAATCTCCGCCTTCAGGCCGATCGCCTCGACGCCGGGGCCGAGCGGCTGGAGGCGGTGGAGGCCGACCTGGGCTTCGTCGGCGACAGCCGCGGCTGGATCCCCGACCTCGCCGTGGCCGGACGCGCCGTCGCCAGCCTCAGCGCCGCCTCCGGCGACCTTGGCCCCGGCCGGCTGGGCGAGGTGCGGCTGGCGCTCGCCAGCGACGACCTGCGCTGGACCCGGGCCGGCGGCGACCGGGTGGCGGCCACCGTCCAGGCGACCCTGCTGGCCGACCGCGCCGAGGCCTCGGGGCTCACCCTGACCCGCACCACGCTCACCGCCCGCGGGCCGGTCTCGGCGGGCAGGGACGGCCTGCGGGCGGCCCTCTCCGGGGCCCTGGCGGGCCACGGACGCTATGCGGGCCTGGGGGCCGTCACCGCCGAGGACCAGGGCGACATGGCGGCGATCAAGCGCGCCGCCCAGGGTTTCGGCCTCGCCGCCCCCGCCGTCCGGGTCACCGTGGCCCCGGGCGAGGCGCCGATCCTCGCCTTGCCCCAGCCCCTGACCCTGCGGCCCGACCGGGGCGGGGAGGCGCGCCTCATCAGTCTCGGCCGCGGCGACTGGCGCCTGACCGCCGCTGGCGGCGGCCTGCCGCAGGTGGACGCCCGGCTGCAGAACCTGCGGGTCCTGGACGGCGAGGCCGCCGGCGACCTGACCGTCAAGGCCACCCTTTCCCTCGGGCCCATGGAGCGCGGCCGCATCGACGCGGCTGGCCGCCTGCGGCTGGCGGGCGGCGGCCTCACCCTCATGGCCGGGCGCTGCGCCGCCGTGGAGGCCGATCGCCTGGCCTTCGGCGAGAACGACGTGGAAGCCCTCAAGGCCCGCCTGTGCCCGGGGGCTGAGCCCCTGTTCCGCATGGCCGGGGGCGACTGGCGCATCGCCGGCCGGGCCGAGGCCGCCTCGGCCGACGCGGCCTTCCTGCAGGCGGGTCTGCGCGAGGCCCGCGGCCCCGTGGCCCTGGGGCTGAAGGGCGGCCGCCTCGACGCCGACGCCCGCATCGAGGCCGCCCGGGTCGTCGACCTCGCCCCCGAGGCCCGCTTCTACCCGCTCGCCCTCGCCGGCGCCGTCCAGGCCCGGCGCGACGTCTGGACCGGGGGGCTCGACATCGCCGCCGGCGGCCGGCCCCTCGCCCGCGCCGACCTCGTCCACGACGGCGTCTCCGGCCAGGGCCGGGTGGACATCGACACCGGCGACCTCGTCTTCGCCCCCGGGGGGCTCCAGCCGTCCGAGATTTCGCCCCTGGCCGCCGCCGTGGGCTCCCCGGCCACCGGCGAGGGGCGCTTCGCCGGCCGGTTCGCCTGGAGCGCCGGCGGCGCCGACAGCTCGGGCGTCCTCGCCATCCGCCGCCTCGACTTCCTCAGCCCCGCCGGCGCGGTCTCGGGCCTCTCTGGAACCCTGGAGCTCTCCAGCCTCGCGCCCCTGGCCGCCGCGTCCGGCCAGGAGGTCGGGGTGGCGCGCCTGGACGCCATCGTGCCGGTCACCGACCTGTCGGTCCGCGTCGGCCTGAAGGACGAGGCCGTCCTCATCACCGGCGGCGAGGCGGGGGTAGGCGGCGGCCGCGTGCTCATCGAGACCCTGGAGCTGCCCTTCGATCCCGCCGCCCCCCGCAAGGGCGTCCTCGCCCTGGAGGCGGTCCAGCTGCACGACGTCGTCGAGGCCTCGCCCTTCGGGGACAAGGTGGAGTTCGACGCCGTGGTCTCGGGCCGCATCCCGTTCGAATCGGTGGGCCAGAAGGTGCGTGTCGCCGGTGGCGAGCTGCACGCCGTCCAGCCGGGTCGCCTGTCCATCCAGCGCGAAGCCCTGGTGGGGGTGCAGACCGATCCCGTGGCTGTGGAGCAGGGGCCCGCCGCCGCCCTGGTGGACCAGGACCAGGCCAATGCGGTGGTCACCGACTTCGCCTACCAGGCCATGGAGAACCTGGCCTTCGACCAGCTGGCGCTCCGCCTCGACAGCCGGCCGGACGGGCGCCTCGCCGCCCTGTTCAACATCGTCGGCCGCCACGATCCGCCCAAGACCCAGGAGATTCGGCTGGGCGTCATGGACATCCTGAGGCGCCGGTTCCTGGACAAGCCGCTGCCCCTGCCGTCGGACACCGCCGTCAACCTCACCCTCGACACGACGCTGAACCTGGACGATCTCTTGGCCGACTACGCCGAGTACCAGAGGCTGCGCAGTTCAGGCCCGGTTCAGCCCTGACCTCGCATGACCCGCTTGATGAATGGGAGACCGCCGCGATGAACCTTCGCCGCCAGGCCTTCGCCGCCGCCGGGGCGTTTTCGCTCCTGGGCGCCGGGCTTGCCGCCTGTACGCCGACCGTCCGCGTGGAGGTCGCCCCGATCAATATCTACGCCAAGCTGGACGCCGACGTCCGGCTGCGCCTGGACGAGGACGTGAAGGCCCTCATCCAGAAGAACCCCGACCTGTTCTAGGAAGAATGGCTATGAACGGACGTCACCTCATGGGCCTTGCCGCCCCCCTCGGCGCCGCGGTGCTCTCCGCCCTCGTCGCCGCCACCCCGGTCGCCGCCCAGGCGATGAACGCCAAGGCCGCCGTCGACGCCGCCAAGGCCCAGGGCATCGTCGGCGAGCAGGCCGACGGCTTTCTCGGCTTCGTGAAGCCCTCGTCGGACCCGGCCCTGCAGGCGGCGGTCAATGAGATCAACGCCGGCCGCGCCCAGCTCTACCGCGAGGCCGCCGCCAAGAACGGCGTCAGCGTCGAGGCCGCCGGCGCCTCGGCCTTCAACACCGTCGTCCAGTCGCGGCTGAAGCCGGGCGAATACTACAAGCCGGCCGGCGGCGACTGGGTCCGCAAGTGATCCGGCGGAGGCGGGCGCCCGCCCGTCTCGCGGGCGTCTGAGAGAAGAAAATCCCCTTTGAGGGGCCTGACGGGCAGGGCGCAGGGCGTCCTGCCCCTGTCCGTCGTCATGCTCATCCGGCCTTTCGCTCGCCGCCGGCATGATCCTGTCGCCGAGGCGGCCAGCCCCCCGTCACGGCCGCCCCGGCCGGGGACTGGCCCGCCGACCCCCCGGTCAGCGGGAACGGGTGAGGGCGCTCCAAAACCCGACCGGGGTGTCCCCCTTCCCGGCCGGCTCCCCCACGAAGGCCTTCACCCGAACTTAGTCCAGCACCCGGTAAGCCGGGAGGGTCAGGAACTCCTCCAGGGTCTCGGCCAGGCACATGTCGAGGAAGATCCGCTGCGCCTCGGCGAAGCGGCCGCCGCTGAAGGCTTCCGGCGGCAGGGTGTTGCGCAGGGCCGCCATCTCCTGGTCGGTCAGTTCGCGCACCAGCTCCGGCGTCACCGCCCGGCCGTCGGCCAGGGTGGCGGCGTGCCTCAGCCACTGCCAGACCTGGGTGCGGCTGATCTCGGCCGTCGCCGCGTCTTCCATCAGGTTGTAGAGCGGCACCGCGCCCCGGCCGCGCAGCCAGGCCTCGATGTACTGGATGCCGACGCGGATGTTCTCGCGCAGACCCGCCTCGGTGCGCTCGCCCTCATGCACCCGCAGCATGTCCTCGCGGGTGACGGTGATGTCCTCCCGCAGCTTGTCGAGCTGGTTCGGCCCCGGCATCAGCCGGTCGAACACCTCCATGGCCACGGGCACCAGGTCCGGGTGCGCCACCCAGGTGCCGTCGTGGCCGTTGGCGGCCTCGCGCTCCTTGTCGGCCCGCACCTTGGCGAAGGCCGCCTCGTTGGCCGCCGGGTCGCCCTTCACCGGGATCTGCGCCGCCATGCCGCCCATGGCGAAGGCGCCGCGGCGGTGGCAGGTCTGGATCAGCTTGTAGGAGTAGGCCTGCAGGAACGCCTGGCCCATGGTCATCACCGCCCGGTCCGGGGTCAGGGCGTCGGGCTGCGCCTTCAGGCGCTTGATGAACGAGAAGATGTAGTCCCAGCGGCCGCAGTTCAGGCCCGCCATGTGCTCGCGCAGCTCGTAGATGATCTCGTCCATCTCGAAGGCGGCCGGCAGGGTCTCGATCAGCACCGTGGCCTTGATCGTGCCCTGGGGAACGCCCAGCGCGTCCTGGGCGAAGACGAACACCTCGTTCCACAGCCGGGCCTCGAGGTGGCTCTCCATCTTCGGCAGGTAGAAGTAGGGGCCCGAGCCCGCGGCCAGCGAGGCCTTGGCGCAGTGGAAGAAGTAGAGGCCGAAGTCGAACAGGGCCCCGCTCATCTCCTCGTTGTTCACCAGGGCGTGGGCCTCGGGCAGGTGCCAGCCCCGCGGGCGGACGATCAGGGTCGCGACCTTGTCCTTCAGGGCGTAGCCCTTGCCGGTCTTGGGGTCGGTGAAGTCGAGCTTGCCCGCCCAGCGGTCCTTCAGGTTGATCTGGCCGTCGATCATGTTGCGCCAGGTCGGGGACGAGGCGTCCTCGAAGTCGGCCATGAACACCCGCGCCCCGGAGTTCAGGGCGTTGATGATCATCTTGCGGTCCACCGGACCGGTGATCTCGACCCGACGGTCCTGCAGGTCGGCGGGGATCGGCGCCACCTTCCAGTCGCCGTCGCGGATGGCCTGGGTCTCGGGGAGGAAGTCGGGCTTGGCGCCGGCGTCGTAGCGGGTCTGCCGCTCTTCGCGCAGGGCCAGGAGCTCGAGGCGGCGGTCGTTGAAGCGGCGGTGCAGCTCGGCCAGGAAGGCCAGGGCTTCAGGCGTCAGCACCTCGGCGTCGCGGCCCTCGGTCGGTTGGGTCAGCGTCACGGCGGGACGCGCGTCGAGGTCGAGGGACATGGGGGACGCTCCGGGTAGGTCGGCAGGACGGGCCCTTTGAGGGAAGAGAGCGGCTCCCCGCCCGGGCCCTTGGAGAGGGGCGGGGAGCCTAGGCGACAGATACTGTCCTCGCCTCAGCTGGGCAGGACGAGGTGTTCGGTGGCGATCGCGTACTTGGCGGTCGCCAGGCTCCGGGTCTCGTCAGCCTTGCGCCGCCAGACCGCAGCGGCCTCCTCTCGGCTCTCGTACGGGCCCAGCACCTCCGGGGTCCCGTTCTTGAGGGACTTGAAGGCCGTGCAGCTGTACTCGCCGCCGACGACCCAGAACCGTTCCTTGGTCATCATGGTCACTCCGGGCGGCCGGCCCCGCGGGAGGCTCCCCGGGCCGGCGCCCCCTCCTCGCTGTCAGGCGAACTGGTTCATCGTGTTGTGGACGCCGCCGGCCTTCAGGGCCGCTTCGCCCGCGAAGTATTCCTTGTGGTCGTCGCCGATGTCCGAGCCGGACATGTTCTGGTGCTTCACGCAGGGCAGGCCCTTGCGGATTTCCTGCCGCTGGACGCCCAGGACGTAGCCCAGCATGCCGGCCTCGCCGAAGTACTCCTTGGCCAGGTTGTCGGTGGACAGCGCGGCCGTGTGGTAGGTCGGCAGGGTGATCAGGTGGTGGAAGATGCCCGCGCGCTTGGCGGCGTCCGCCTGGAAGCTGCGGATCTTCTGGTCCGCCTCGACGCCCAGCGGGGTCTCGTCGTACTCGGCGCTCATCAGCTTGGCCTTGTCATAGGCCGAGACGTCCTTGCCGGCGGCGACCCACTCCTCGAACACCTGCTCGCGGAACTTCAGGGTCCAGTTGAAGGACGGGCTGTTGTTGTAGGCCAGCTTGGCGTTCGGGAAGACCTCGCGGACGCGGTCCACCATGCCGGCGATCTGGCCCACGTGCGGCTTCTCGGTCTCAATCCACAGCAGGTCCGCGCCGTTCTGCAGGGCGGTGATGCAGTCGAGGACGACGCGGTCCTCGCCGGTGCCTTCCCGGAACTGGAACAGGTTCGAGGGCAGGCGCTTGGGCCGCAGCAGCTTGCCGTTGCGGGTGATCACCACGTCGCCGTTGCCGACCTGGGTGGGATCGATCTCCTCGCAGTCCAGGAAGCTGTTGTACTTGTCGCCCAGGTCGCCCGGCTCCTTGGAGTAGGCGATCTGCTTGGTCAGACCCGCGCCCAGGCTGTCGGTGCGGGCGACGATGATGCCGTTGTCCACGCCCAGCTCGAGGAAGGCGTAGCGCACCGCGCGCAGCTTCTGGATGAAGTCTTCATGCGGGACGGTGACCTTGCCGTCCTGGTGGCCGCACTGCTTCTCGTCCGAGACCTGGTTCTCGATCTGGATGGCGCAGGCGCCGGCCTCGATCATCTTCTTGGCCAGCAGATAGGTCGCCTCGGCGTTGCCGAAGCCGGCGTCGATGTCGGCGATGATCGGGACCACGTGGGTCTCGAAGTTGTCGATCTTGTCCTGGATCTGCTGCTCCTTGGCCTTGTCGCCGGCCTTGCGGGCGGCGTCGAGGTCGCGGAACAGGAGGCCCAGCTCACGGGCGTCGGCCTGCTTCAGGAAGGTGTAGATTTCCTCGATCAGCGCCGGGACGCTGGTCTTCTCGTGCATCGACTGGTCCGGCAGCGGGCCGAACTCCGAGCGCAGGGCGGCGACCATCCAGCCCGACAGATAGATGTAGCGGCGCTTGGTCGAGCCGAAGTGACGCTTCACCGCGATCATCTTCTGCTGGGCGACGAAGCCGTGCCAGCAGCCCAGGCTCTGGGTGTATTGGGTCGGGTCGGCGTCATAGGCCGCCATGTCCGCCCGCATGATGTCGGCGGTGTACTTGGCGATTTCGAGGCCGGTCTTGAACCGGTTCTGCAGGCGCATGCGGGCCACGGCTTCCGGGTCGATCCCGTCCCACGTACCGCCCTTGCTCTTGATGAGCTGGCCCATCTCGATGATGTGGTCCTGATACGCCATGTGCCTCTTCCGCTCTAAAACCAGGGCTCTTTGACAAGCCGTCCCCGGCGTCTAACGCTGAAATTTACTGAGGGTCGAGAGGGAGATCGGAGGCAAAAGGCCGGGTTGTCACAGCCTCACCTTGTAATACTTGTAAATTTGTGACAATCCTACAGCCATGGCCCTGGCCCCCACAGATCGGAAGCTGTTCCTCGGCGCGCGGCTCAAGCGGCTGCGGCGTGAACTGGGTCTGACCCAGACCCGGATGGCCGAGGACCTGGGCGTCTCGCCCAGCTATCTGAACCTCCTGGAGCGCAACCAGCGGCCGGTGACCGCCCAGGTGCTGCTGCGTCTGGCCGAGGCCTATGACCTCGACCTCAAGACCCTCTCGGCCGATCCCGAGAGCGCCAGCGCCACGGGCCTCACCGAGGTCTTCTCCGACCAGCTGTTCCGCGATCTCGGCATCGCCCGGCACGAGCTGATGGAGGTGGCCGACAGCGCCCCGGGGGTGTCCGAGGCCATCGTGCGCCTCTATCGCGCCTATCTCGACCAGCGGCGCCTGGGCGAGCTCGGCCATGTGGCCCGGCCCGAGGAGGGCGCCTTCGAGAGTCCGGTGGTCACGCCGTCCGACTGGGTGCGCGATTACATCCAGGCCCAGAAGAACCATTTCAGCGAGCTGGAGGACGCCGCCGACCGGCTGGTGGCCGAGCTGCAGCCCGAGCCGCAGGAATTCGCCGCCGCCGCCCGGGCCCGGCTTCTGGCCAGGTTCAACGTCCAGGTGCGCGTGGTGCCGGTGGACGTGCTGCCGGAAAGCGTCCGGAGGTTCGACTACCACCGCAAGCGGCTGTTCCTTTCCGAGGTGCTCACCGGCGCGGGCCGCGCCTTCGCCCTGGCCTACCAGCTGGCCGTGCTGGAGAAGGGCGAACTCCTGAACGCCCTGGCCGACCGCGCCGGCGCCCCCGACCGTCCCACCCGGGCCCTGGTGAAGGTCAGCCTCGCCAACTACCTCGCCGCCGCCCAGCTGATGCCCTACCAGGCTTTCCATGAGGCGGCCGAGCGAACCGGTTACGACATCGAGCTGATCCGCGCCCGCTTCGGCGTCAGCTACGAACAGGCCTGCCACCGGCTCACCACCCTGGCCCGGCCGGGCGCCCGGGGCGTGCCGTTCTTCATGGTGCGGGTGGACAGCGCCGGGAACATCTCCAAGCGCTTCGCCGGGGGCGCTTTCCCGTTCTCGCGCTTCGGCGGCGCCTGCCCGCGCTGGAATATCCATTCCAGCTTCCGCACCCCGGGCCGGATCGTCACCCAGGTGATCGAGACCCCCGACGGCCAGCGCTACTTCACCCTCTCGCGCACGGTCTCGCGCATCGCCTCGCCCCATGCGGGCGAGGACTCCGAGCTCGCCATCGGCATGGGCTGCGAGCTGAAGTACGCCGAGCGCCTGGTCTATTCCCGGGGCCTGGACCTCAAGGAGCCGGTGGCCACCGCCATCGGGCCGGCCTGCCGGCTCTGCGAGCGGCCGGCCTGTCCGCAGCGCGCCGCCGAGCCCATCAGCCGCACCCTCACCGTGGACGACTTCACCAAGTCCATCTCACCCTATCCCTTCGCCTCGGCCTGACGTGGGGTCACCCCTTTGCGCCGGGGTGGTTTCCGGGGCAGAAAGGCGTGTGAGGGGAGTATCTTTGTCCATGGCCCAACGCGGCGCGACGGCGCGATCAACGGACCGGTTCGCACGCAAGCGTGAGGCGATCCTGGACGCCGCGACCCGCATCCTGAACCGCAAGGGCGTGAAAGGACTGACGCTCTCCGACGCGGCGGCGGCGGTCGATCTCTCCACCACCAGCGTCACCTACTACTTCAAGCGCAAGGACGACCTGGCGGCCGCCTGCATCGGTCGCGGGGTCCAGGCCCTCTACGACATGGCCGAGGCGGCGGTGGGCGAGCCGACGCCCGAGGCCCGTCTCCACGCCCTGCTGACCCTCTATTTCGAGCGCCTGCGCCAGACGGCGGTGGAGGGCGCGCCGCCGCTGCCGGTGATCTCGGACATGCGCGCCCTCAACGAGCCGCGCCGGGACGAGGCGGCCCAGGCCTACGGCCGGCTGTTCCGCAAGGTGCGCCAGCTGTTCGACTCTCCCGAGCTCGCCTGGATGAGCCGCGGCCGGCGCACCGCCCGCACGCGCATGCTGCTGGAGCAGCTGTTCTGGCTGCCCAACTGGCTGCCCAAGTACGATCCCGAGGACTACGGCCGCGTCCGCGACCGGATGCACGACATCCTGGTGAACGGCGTCGCCACCGCCGGAGGGGGCTGGACGCCGCAGCCGATCCGCATGACCGAGCTGGCCTCCCGCGAGGGGCCCGAACTGGCCCGGGAGACCTTCCTCCTGGCCGCCACCAAGCTCATCAACCGGCGCGGCTACCGCGGCGCCTCGGTGGACAAAATCTCGGCCGAGCTCAACGTCACCAAGGGCAGCTTCTACCACCACAACGACGCCAAGGACGATCTGGTGGTGGCCTGTTTCGAGCGCACCTTCGAGGTCATGCGCCGGGGCCAGCGGCTGGCCATGGAGCTGCCGGGGAACGAGTGGGACCGGCTCTGCGCCTGCGCCGCGGCCCTGTGCGAGTTCCAGCTCTCCGAACACGGCCCCCTGCTGCGCACCTCGGCGCTCACCGCCCTGCCCGAGGAGATGCGCCGGGTGATGGTCGAGCACGCCAACCGGGTCTCGGACCGCTTCGCCTCCATGATCTCGGACGGCATCGCCGAGGGCTCGATCCGGCCGGTGGACCCGGTGATCGCCGCCCAGATGCTCAACGCCACCCTGAACGCCTGCGCCGACCTCGGCTATCTGGTGCCCGACGTGCGCCCCAAGGCGGCCCCCGCCGTCTTCGCCAAGCCCATGATGATGGGCGTCTTCCGCCAGTAGTCCCCGCGCAGCGACCGAGGGGGCTCGCCGGCCCGCCCCTACGCCGTCAGGATCACCTTGCCCACATGCGCCCCGCCCTCCAGGTGGGCGTGGGCCGCGGCCGCCTCGGCCAGGGGGAAGGTGCGGTCGAGCTGCGGCGTCACCTTGCCGGCGGCGATCCAGGGCCAGACCACCCGCTCCACCTCGACCGCCAGCCGCGCCTTCTCGTCGGCGTCCCGGGGGCGCAGGGTCGAGCCGGTGATCACGGCCCGCTTCTGCATGATCCGGAACACCGGCGCGGTGATCTCCCCGCCCGCCTGGGCGGCGATGTAGACGATGCGCCCGCCGGTCTTCAGGGCGTCCAGGTTCTTCGCGAAATAGTCGCCGCCCACCATGTCCAGCACCACGTCGGCGCCGCCGGCGGCCTTGGCGGCCTCGGCGAAGTCCTCGGTCGTGGCGTCCACGGCCACGTCGGCGCCCAGGGCGAGGGCCGCCCTGGCCTTGTCGGCCCCGCGTGCCGTGGCGATCACCTTGGCGCCCGCGGCCTTGGCCATCTGGATGGCCGTCGTCCCGATGCCCGACGTCGCCCCGTGCAGCAGCAGGGTCTCCCCGGCCTGCAGGCCCCCATGCTCGAACACATTGGCGTAGACCGTGAACACCGTCTCGGGCAGGCCGGCCGCCTGTTCGAACGACAGGTCCCCGGGGATCGGCAGGGCGTGGCGCGCGTCGCACACGGCGTATTCCGCATAGCCGCCGCCGCCCAGCAGGGCGCATACCTTGTCGCCCGGGCGCCAGCGTCCCGCGCCCGTGACCACCTCGCCCGCCACTTCCAGGCCCAGGGTGTCGGGGGCGCCCGGCGGCGGCGGATAGAAGCCGTTGCGCTGGACGACGTCGGGCCGGTTCACCCCCGCCGCCCGCACCCGGATCAGCACCTCGCCGTCCCTGGGGGTCGGAATCGGCGCCCGCACGGCCTTGAGCGCCGAGGCCGGGCCCTTGCCGCCCTCGATCGCGATGACGGTCATCTCGGCGGAGTCCATCCTGTGCTCCCAAACTTGCGCGCCGGCCCTTTGCGCGGTCTGATAGCGCCCGTAGCGGGGGACCGGAAGGAGGTTACAGGCCGTGGACGAGCCTGCAGACGTTCGGATCGGCCGGGGCCAGCGGCTCGCCGAGGCGGTCCGCGAGGACCTCGAGCTCTACAGCGTCGGCGAACTGGAGGAGCGGATCGAGGTGCTGCGGGCCGAGATCGCCCGCGTCCAGGGCCAGCTCGACCGCAAGCGCGCCGGCCGGGCCGCAGCCGACGCCCTGTTCGCGCCCAAGGCCTGACCCTGCGCCCACAGGCCGCGACCGGCCCCGTGGCACGGCGGTTGCAGGAAACAGGGTAAACAGATCAATAGCGTGCCAGATCCGGAAACCGGCGCGCGGAAGAGCTGAACAGAGACGATGCCCGAACCGACCGCCCTGGATGGATCGTCCGCCGCCCCGCAGGAGCCGATGCCCTGGCGCGCCGCCGTGATCCGGGACTTCGCCCGCTCGGAGCTGTTCGAACGCACCTTCCAGGAAGGCATGGAGCTGGTCGAGGAGACCGCCGCCTATCTGGACGGCGCGGGCCGCCAGGAGTCCAAGCTCCTCTCGCGCAACGCCGCCCTGGCCTACGCCTCGGAGAGCATGCGCCTCACCACCCGCCTGATGCAGGTGGCCTCCTGGCTGCTGGTCCAGCGGGCCGTCCGCGAGGGCGACATGTCCCCCAGCGCCGCCTGCGAGGACCGCTACCGTCTGGCCGAGGAACAGGGCCGTGAGCCCAGCGAGGGCGCCGAGGAGCTGCCCGCCCCGCTCCTGTCCCTGCTCGAGCGGGCCGAGCGGCTCTACGAGCGGGTCCGCCACCTCGACCGGCGCATGTATGTGGAGGCCGCCGACGCCCCGGCCCCGGCCAACGCCGTCCTCAGCCACCTCGACCGCCTGAAGAGCGCCTTCGGCGCCTGACGGCGGCCCCGGCCCCTACATCCTCTCGCCGGGCAGGGCCGCCGCCTGCCGCACCCAGGCCGCGAACTGGTCCGCGTCCAGGCCGGCGGCGTCCACATGCAGGTAGCGGGTCCGGGGATGCTTGGAGCCCACCGGCGGCGGCGGGGCGAGCCCGGCGCCGTTGAAGAAGGCCACCTTCACATACCTCGCGAAGACATGGAGGCTGAGGAACCAGTCCTCCCGCCCCGGCGCGCCATAGAGGGGCGAGTTCCACTTCACCGCCTTGCGTACGCCGGGGACAGTCTCGCTGACCACGGCGTCGATGGCCGCGCCCACCGCCTGGGTCCAGCCGGGCATGGCGGCGATATAGGCCTGGACGGGCGCCTCGCCGTAGCCCTTGGGGATCTGCGGATTGCCGCCCGCGAGCAGCTTCGGCCCGTCCGCCATGGCCGCTACTGCGCCGCCGTCTTCAGCTCGGCCGGCGGCCGCGAGCGGTGGTATGGCCGGTCGCCCAGCACCGTGGCCCGGTTCATGATCCGCCGGTGCGGCAGGTAGTCGTTCACCGCATAGTGCTGGGTCACCCGGTTGTCCCAGAAGGCCACCGAGTTGGGCGTCCAGCGCCAGCGAACCAGGAACTCGGGCTTCTGGATGTGTTCGAACAGCATGCCCAGGATCGCGTCGCTCTCCTTGCGCCGCAGCCCCTTGATCCGCTCGGTGAAGCCGAAGTTCACGAACAGCCCGTCCTCGCCGGTCTCGGGGTGGGTGCGCACCACCGGATGCAGCACCGGCGGGTGCTCCTGGGCGGCCCTGGCGTGGCGGTCCTCCCCGGCGCTGCGGGCCACGATCCCCCGGGCCGGGAAGCCCCGCGCGAAGTCGTGGACGGCGTCCAGCCCGCAGAGAAACTCGCGGAAGGCCGGCGACAGGGCCTCATAGGCCGCCTTCATGTTCGACCAGATCGTATCGCCCCCCGAGGGCGGCAGCAGCCTGGCGTAGAGGATCGAGGCCATGGGCGGCGTCTCGATGAAGGTGACGTCGGTGTGCCAGCTGTCGTTGTCGGTGGGATTGTCCTTGTGGTTGTCGAGCACGAACAGCTCGGGCGCCTCGGGCACGCCGGGATAGAGCGGATGGGTGTGCAGCGGCCCGAACCGGGCGGCGAAATCCCGGTGCTGCACCGGGGTCAGGTGCTGGTCCTCGAAGAACAGCACCTGGTGCTTCAGCAGCGCCGCGCGGATCTGCGCGATCAGCTCGTCGTCGCCCGCCGCCTGGGCGAGGTCGACGCCCTCGACCACGGCGCCGATGGTGGGGGTCAGTTCCCGGATCTGCATCTTCGGCATGGCTCCGTCCTCTGGACGGCATCCTTGCGCGAAAGTGCATCGGCGAACAGCGGTCTTTGCCCGTCCGCGGGACCATTTCGGCCAAACGAAAAGCGCCGCAGGTCTCCCTGCGGCGCCGGAAACTCGTGCCTGACGGCGCGGCCTACTTGCGCGTGAAGGCGCCGAACTTGGCGTTGAACCGCGACACGCGACCGCCGCGGTCGAGAAGCTGGTGACCGCCGCCCGTCCACGCCGGATGGGTCTTCGGGTCGATGTCCAGGTTCAGGGTGTCGCCCTCCTTGCCGAGGGTCGAGCGGGTCTTGTAGGTCGTGCCGTCCGTCATCACCACGGTGATGAAGTGGTAGTCGGGGTGGATGTCTTGTTTCATCGCGTCGGCGCCTGACGTAAAGGAGCGGCCAAATTGGAGCGGCCGCCGGCGAGGGCGGCCAAAAGGAAGCCGGGCGTATAGAGAAACCCCGGACGGATTGCAAGGTGTGTGGCTCAAGGGCGCCGATCGTGACGAGTATCGCCGGTGAGTGAGGCCAGATCCGAACCCTCCGCGCCGGGGCGTCCGAGCGCGGGCCAGACGCTTGCGCAGGGCCTGGCCGAGGCGGCCGATCGCCGCGGGCGCAGCCGCAACGTGGCCGCCCTGCGCCGCCTTGCCCCCTTCATCGCCCGCCACTGGGGCGACGCCAGCCTGTCGGGCGTCTTCCTCCTGGCCTCCACCAGCGCCACCCTCGGCATGTCGGGGGCCATCCGGCTGCTGGTCGACCATCTGCCCACGGCCCAGACCACCGGCGCGCCGGTGGACCGCTGGTTCCTGCTGATCGGCGCCGTGGCCCTGGCCTTGGCCCTGGCCTCGGCCCTCCGCTACTTCTTCGTCACCAAGCTCGGCGAGCGGGTGGTGGCCGACCTGCGCAAGGCGGCCTACGCCCACATCCTCACCCTCGACCCGGCCTTCTTCCTGAAGACCCGCACGGGCGAGGTGCTGTCCCGCCTGACCACCGACATCGCCATCGTCGAGAACCTGCTGGCCACCTCGATCTCGGTGGCCCTGCGCAACCTGCTCACCCTGATCGGCGCCCTCATCCTGCTGCTGATCGTCAGCCCCAAGCTGACCGGCCTGGTGCTGCTGTCCTTCCCCGTGGTGCTGGCGCCCCTGTTCCTGTTCGGCCGCCGGGTGCGCCGGCTCACCGCCACCACCCAGGACCGCTTCGCCGGCGCCGTCGGCCATGCGGGCGAAAGCCTCGACGCCCTGGAGACGGTGCAGGCCTTCGGGCGCGAGCGGGCGGCGGCCGAGACCTTCGGCGCGGCGGTGGAGCAGGCCTTCCGCCTTTCCGTGCGCCGGATGACCGCCCGGGCGATCATGACGGCCATGGTCATCGCCCTGGTGTTCGGCGGCATCGTCGGGGTGTTCTGGCTGGGCGTCCATGCGGGCCTGCGCGGCGAGATGAGCTGGGGCGCCCTCTTCCAGTTCGCCTTCCTCTCGGTGATGGCCGCGGGCTCCGTCGGCGCCCTCGGCGAGACCTGGGGCGATGTCCAGAAGGCCGCCGGCGCCATGGAGCGGGTGGGCGAGCTGCTGGACGCCCGGCCCGGCGTCGCCGCCCCGCCGCAGCCCCGGGCCCTGCCCGAGCCGCCCCGGGGCGAGGTCGCCTTCGAGGACGTCACCTTCGCCTATCCCGGCCGTGACGACCTGCCGGCCCTGCGCGGTTTCACCCTGCATGTCCGCCCCGGCGAGCGGGTGGCCCTGGTCGGCCCCTCGGGGGCGGGCAAGAGCACCGTCTTCCGCCTGCTGCTGCGCTTCTACGATCCCGACCAGGGGCGGGTGCGCCTCGACGGGGTGGACCTGCGCGACGCCGATCCGGCCGCGGTCCGCAGCCGCATGGCCCTGGTGGCCCAGGAGGCCCCGCTGTTCTCAGGCTCGGCCATGGAGAATGTCCGCTTCGGCCGTCCCGAGGCCTCGGACGAGCAGGTCCGCGCCGCCATCGCCGCCGCCCACGCCGACGCCTTCCTCGCCGCCCTGCCTGAGGGCTACGACACCCCCGTGGGCGAGCGCGCCCGCAGCCTGTCGGGCGGCCAGCGCCAGCGCCTGGCCATCGCCCGGGCGCTGGTGCGCGAGGCGCCGATCCTGCTCCTCGACGAGGCCACCAGCGCCCTCGACGCCGAGAACGAGCAGCTGGTCCAGAACGCCCTGGACGAGGCCATGAAGGGCCACACCACCCTGGTGATCGCCCACCGCCTGGCCACCGTCCTCAAGGCCGACCGCATCGTGGTCATGGACGAGGGCCGGGTGGTCGAGGCCGGGACCCATGCGGAGCTGGTGGCGCGCAAGGGCCTCTACGCCCGCCTCGCGGCCCTTCAGTTCGGCCAGGCCGCCTAGTCGCGGGCCTGTACGGCCAGGGCGGGGAAGTCGCTGAACACCCCGTCCACCCCCGCCGCATAGAGCGCCTTCAGCAGGGCCGTGGCGTCGCCGTGGTCCGCCGGGCCGCCCGGCCCCTGCAGGGCCTTGGGCAGGAAGATGTTCTCGGCCCGCACCGTCCAGGGATGCACCGCAAGCCCCGCCGCGTGGGCCCAGCCCACCAGCGGCGTCGGCGGGTTCAGCCGCCCGTCGGTGGTCGGCGCCACCAGCGGCCACTCCGGCCCCAGGCCCTCGGCGAAGGCGGCCACGGCCCGCACGCCCGCCTCGCTGGTCACGTCCACCGGCGCCGGCCCCTGGGCCACCAGCATCACCCGCCGGACCCTGGACAACTCGCCGAAGGTCTTCAGCGGCTCCGGCTCGAAGCACTGGACGAAGACCTCGGCCGTGGGGCTGTCGAGGTCCGCCGCCTTCAGCGCCGCCGCCACCCGTCCCTCCAGCGCCAGCCCCAGGCCGGCGAAATAGGTGGGGTGTTTCATTTCGGGATAGATGCCCACGCCCCGGACCTGGGCGAGGGCGATCACCTCCTCGAAGGTGGGAATCATCGCCCGGTCGTCGAACTGCGCATTGCCGGGCCGCAGCTGCGGCAGCCGCTCCCGGGCGCGCAGGGTCTTCAGCTCGGCGAGGGTGAAGTCCTCGGTGAACCAGCCCGTCACCTGCTGGCCGTCGATGACCTTGGTCGTCCTGCGGTCGGCGAACTCGGGACGGGCGGCCACGTCGGTCGTGCCGCTGATCTCGTTCTCGTGCCGGGCCACCAGATGGCCGTCCCGGGTTGGCACAAGGTCGGGCTCGATGAAGTCGGCGCCCTGGGCGATGGCCAGTTCATAGGCCATCAGGGTGTGCTCGGGCCGCTCGCCGCTGGCCCCGCGATGGGCGATGACGATGGGCCGCCCCTTCGGCGGCTCGGGGGCGCGGGCGAGGGCAGGGACGCCGGCGGCGATCAAGGGCAGGGCGGCGAGCGTGCGGCGGGTGATCATTCCGCCAGCTTAGCCGTTTCGCGGACCGCCGCTACTTCGCGGCGGCCTGCAGCCGCTCCAGCAGCAGCGGATGGATGTCCAGGTTGCCGGCGACGATGGAGCCGGCCTTCAGCATGTCCTGGCCGCCCTCGGCGTCGGTCACCTTCCCGCCCGCCTCGGCGACCATCAGGATCCCGGCCGCCAGGTCCCAGGGCTTCAGGTCCCGTTCCCAGTAGCCGTCGTAGCGGCCGGCCGCGACCCAGGCGAGATCCAGGGCCGCCGAGCCGAAGCGGCGCACGCCGGCCACCCGCTGGGTGATCTGGTGCAGTTCCTTCAGGAACCGGGCGTGCTGGCCGTGGCCCAGGAACGGGATGCCGGTGGCCAGCACCGACTCGTCCAGCCGCTGCCGGGCGGCCACGCGCAGGCGCTTGTCGTTGACGTAGCAGCCCTTGCCCTTCTCGGCCCAGAACAGCTCGTTGGTGGCGGGGTTGTAGGTCACCGCCGCCACGATGCCCGCGCCCTCGCGCTCCAGGGCGATGTTGATGGCGAAGTGCGGGATGGCGTGCAGGAAGTTCGTCGTGCCGTCCAGCGGGTCGACGATCCAGGTGTGGGTCTTGTCCGTGCCCTCGACCATGCCGCGCTCCTCGCCCCAGAAGGAGTAGCCGGGGCGGGCCTTGGTCAGGGCCTCGAACAGCACCTGTTCGGCCCGAAGGTCGGCGGCGGAGACGAAGTCGGCCGGCGCCTTCTTGGCGACCTGCAGCTCCGCGATTTCGCCGAAGTCGCGATTGAGCCCGCGCGCGGCTTTGCGCGCGGCGTCGCTCATTACTTTCAGAAGGGCCGATTGGGCGATCATGGGCGGCGGAACCTAGTGGCCGGGGTGCGGCAAGGCAAGGCGGACCCTCATCCTGCGGCAAAGCATGCCTTATAGAGGTGAAGCGCCGCGCGCCAACGTGGCGATCCCGAGAACGAGGCTGGAGAGCTCTATGGACAAGGTTTGGAACGCCGGCTGCGCGTGCGGCCAGCTCTCGATCCGGCTGGCCCGGGCGCCCAGAAAGGTGTCGAGTTGCTGCTGCGAGGCCTGCCAGAAGCGGACGGGCGCCTTCGTGGGCGTGACGGTCTTCTTCGACGAGGACCAGGTGATCGAGCGCCGGGGCGAGGCGCGGGTCTGGCGGCGCACCGCCGAGAGCGGCAACGGCCTGGACTACAGCTTCTGCCCCACCTGCGGCTCCACCGTCTGGTGGCGGGCCGACGCCCGGCCGGGCGTGGTGGCGGTGGCGGGCGGCTGCATCGCCGATCCCGAACTGCCCGGCCCCGAGCGGATCATCTGGACCGAGCATCGCCACCCCTCGGTGCGCGTGGCCGAGGGCGTCCGGGAATATCCAAAGGGGCCGAACTAGCCGCGCTCGGCGACCCCCGCCTCGATTTCGCGGTTGAAGGCGGCGACGGCGGCGGCCGGGCCGTCAGCATGGCTCCACACCCCGGCCGAGACGGCCAGGAAGTCGGCCCCGGCCCGGGCGAGCTCCCGCGCGGTGTCCACCGTGATCCCGCCGATCGCCACGCAGGGCGTCTCCATGGTCTCCTGCCAGATGGTCAGGATCTCGGGGTCGGCCCGGGTCTTGGCCTCCTTGGTGGCGGTGGGGAAGAAGGCCCCGAAGGCCACATAGTCGGCCCCGGCCTCGGCGGCCTCCATGGCCAGGTGCCGGCTGTCGTGACAGGTGACGCCGACGATCCGGTCGCGGCCCATCAGCCGGCGGGCCTCGGCGTAGGGGGCGTCGTCCTGGCCGACATGCACCCCGTCGCAGCCCAGCCGGGCGGCGAGGTCCGGCCGGTCGTTCAGGATCACCGCCACGTCCCGGGCGGCGGCGACGGGCAGCAGGGCGCCCACCGCGGCGGCGATCACCTCGTCGGGCTGGTCCTTCAGCCGGATCTGCAGGGCGGCGACGTCCCCGGCGTCCAGGGCGTGGGCGAGGCTCCGCCCGAAGCCGGCCAGGTCGTCCAGGCGGGGCGGGGTGATCAGATAGAGACGGCAGAGCGGAAGGGTCATGCCGCCCTAGACCTCATCTGAGCAGCGCTTTCAAGGCGTAGGCCAGGGCGGCGGTGGCCAGGGTCCCGCCCGCGGCGAGGCCGGCGAACCACGCCAATCGTCGCCATAGGGGCCCCGGCGGCGCGCCCGGCTCAGGCGGCGGCTCAATGATAGCCGGCATCGGCGCTGACCTTGCCCCGGAACACCCAGTAGACCCAGGCCGTGTAGCCGAGGATCGCCGGCAGCAGGATCAACACCCCCGCCAGCATCAGGCCCAGGGCGTTCTCCGCCGAGGCCGCCTGCCGATAGGTCATGTCGTAGGGCACGATGTTGGGGAAGAAGCTCACCGCCAGGCCCAGGTAGCCCGACAGGAACACCCCGAAGGCGCCCAGGAACGGCCAGCCGTGCGAGCGGCGGCGCAGGCCGATGACGATGGCCGCCAGGCCCGCCAGCCCCAGCAGCGGGATCGGCGCCAGCATCAGCAGCTCTCCGAAGTCGACGGCGCCCGCCTCGAAGCCCCAGCGGCGGGCGATGCGCGGGTGGACGAAGAGGGTGGCGAGGCTCACCGCCGCCAGCAGCCCCGCCGTCGCCCCCGCCGCCCGCCAGGCCCAGCGGCGGGCCC
>Ga0065721_10004367_pt1 | contig 29702 bp, 29 predicted proteins | sample Mesricmetagenome_FD_59108 | JGI IMG/M metagenome (GOLD analysis project Ga0065721, IMG submission 59108) | Mesophilic microbial community from rice straw/compost enrichment Sample: eDNA_1 v2 (version 2) | ecosystem: Engineered > Solid waste > Grass > Composting > Bioreactor | place: USA: Davis...
CTCGACCTCGACCCCGGCGAGGGCGCGGGCCTGCCGGAATGCGTCGAGGTCGCGGTGCTCGTGCGCGACATCCTCACCGGGATGGGGCTCGAGCCGATGCCCGTCACGAGCGGGTCGAAGGGCATCCACCTCTACGCCGCGCTCGACGGCAGCTGGACGACCGAGGAGGTGTCGGCCGTCGCGCACGAGCTCGCCCGCGCGCTCGAGGCCGACCATCCCGACCTCGTCGTGAGCGACATGAAGAAGGCGCTGCGCACGGGCAAGGTGCTGCTCGACTGGAGCCAGAACAACGGCAACAAGACGACGATCACGCCCTACTCGCTGCGCGGCCGCGAGCATCCCACCGTCGCCGCGCCCCGCACCTGGGACGAGCTGCTCGCGCCCGGACTGCGGCAACTGGAGTACACCGAGGTGCTCGAGCGCGTCGCGCGCGACGGCGATCCGATGGCGGGGCTCTCGACCGAGATCTGGCACTCCGAGGAGACGGAGGAGCGGCTCGCCCAGTACCGCTCCATGCGCGACGGGGCGAAGACGCCCGAGCCGATGGGCGACCGGCCGATCCAGCCGACGGGCAACTCGTTCGTCATCCAGGAGCACCACGCGACGGCGCTGCACTACGACTTCCGGCTCGAACGCGACGGGGTGCTCGTCTCGTGGGCGGTGCCGAAGGGCGTGCCGACGGAGGCGGGGAAGAACCACCTCGCGGTGCACACCGAGGACCACCCGCTCGAGTACGGGCAGTTCGAGGGCGAGATCCCGAAAGGCGAGTACGGCGCCGGGAAGGTCACCATCTGGGACCGCGGTTCGTACGACCTCGAGAAGTGGCGCGACGACGAGGTCATCTTCACCATCCACGGCGAGAAGCACGGGTCGGCGCGGCTCGCGCTCATCCAGACCGAGGGCAAGAACTGGCTCCTGCACTACATGAAGGACCAGCAGCCGGTCGACTGGGACGACCCGGAGAGCATCGCCGCGTCGAAGCGGCGCAGCGCCGAGAGCGGCTCCTGGAAGCGCGTCGGCGCCGAACCCCGCCGCGGGCTCAAGCGCGGCAAGAGTGTCGTCGGCGGGCGCACGAACGCCGCCGGCACCGTGCATCCGATGCTCGCGAGCCTCGCCGAGCCCGGCGACATCCGCGGCGACGACTGGGTGTTCGAACTCAAGTGGGACGGCTACCGCGCGATCGCGACCGTGCGGGGCGGCGAGGTGACGTTCCGCTCGCGCAACGGGCTCGACTTCACCCCCACCTATCCCGAACTGCAGGAGCTCGCGGGGCTCGTCGACGGCGACGTCGTGCTCGACGGGGAGATCGTCGCGCTCGACGACGACGGCCGCCCGAGCTTCCAGCGCCTGCAGAGCCGCTCGGGGCTCACCGCGCCGCGCGACGTCGAGCGCGCCCGCAAGGCCCAGGGCGTCGAGTTCTTCGTGTTCGACATCCTCGAGCGTGGCGGCGTCTCGCTCACGGGGCTGCCCTACACCGAGCGTCGGGCGGCGCTCGCGGACGCGGTGCGCGAGGGCGACGTCGTGCGCGTCCCCCCGAATGCCGGCACCGACCTCGACGAGGCCCTCGCGACGAGCACGCGGCTCGGCCTCGAGGGCGTCATGGCGAAGCGCGCGTCGAGCGTTTACCGCCTCGGCGCCCGCTCGCGCGACTGGCTCAAGCTCAAGCACACCTCGGCGCAGGAGGTCGTCGTCGCGGGGTGGCGGCCGGGCACCGGGATGCGCGCGGCGACGTTCGGCTCACTCCTGCTCGGCGTGCCCGAGGGCGACCGGCTGCGCTACGTCGGCCGCGTCGGCACGGGCTTCACGGACGCCGACCTCGCGGCGACGCGCGCGAAGCTCGACCGGCTCGCGCGGCAGACCTCCCCGCTCGTCGGCGTCCCCGGCCCGGATGCGCGCGACGCCCACTGGGTGACCCCGAAACTGGTCGGCGAGGTCGGGTTCGCCGAGCGCACGACCGACGGCCGGCTCCGCGCCCCGACCTGGCGCGGCTGGCGCCCCGACAAGAGTCCCGACGACGTCTCCTGGGGCGACTGAGCGCGACTGAGCGTTGCACCGGGATTGCACGCCGAGCGTCGGGTGATCGGCGGGTGCATCCGTGGCACTAGATTCTCGACGTGACCCGACACCTCCTCGCGCTGCTGCGCGCCGCCGTCGTCGCCGGCGCGGCCCTCGCCCTCGGCCTGGCCGCCCCGGCGGCCGCTTCCCCCGCGGCGATCGATCCCGCGTGCGCCGACTTCGCGATCTCCGGCTTCGTCGAGGTCGAAGACCCCGCCACGGTGACCGGCGACCTGCCGCCGCAGGTGACGCTCGACGACATGTCGTGCGTGCTCGTCTTCACCGCGGCGGGCGCGGAGGGCATCACGATCTACGCGTACCTCGACGACCCGTTCGCGACATTCCTCGCCAAGGCCGACTCGTTCGCCGCCGACGGCTGGACCGCGCGGGAGGCGCTCCTCGACAGCACCCAGGTGCCCGTCGACCTCGCCGCCCTCCCCGGTCGGCAGGCCGAGGGCGAGATCAACCTCGTCTTCACCCGCGGCACCAGCGCCGCAGGCCTCTACTACGCGACGGATGCCGACGAGGCGACCTGGGGCCTCGGCACCTTCCTCGCCGTCTTCCAGGGCGGGTCCTCGGGCGGCACGGGCATCGACGACCCCTCGACGATCTCCGACCTGCGCACGATCCTCGACGCCGTGCCGACGCCCGCGCAGAGCGGCGTGCTCGTGATCTCGGCGGGGGTCCTCACGCTCCTCCTCGCCGTGCCGGCGTTCCTGCTGTCGCGCGTCCTGAGCGAACGCTACGACCAGCTCTTCGGCTGGCTCGCGCGCGGCCGCCTCGGCCGGATCCGCGACGAGCTCACGACGCCCACGGGCGGGCGGCGCCGCTGGATCCTCCTCGCGATCGGCATGGCGCTCGCGGCGTTCGTCGCGTCGTTCATCGATCCGCGGTTCGGGTTCAACGCGCTCTCGGTCCGCCTCTACCTCACGCTCCTGCTGACCTTCGTGCTCTTCAACGTCGGGGCGTGGGCGGTCGTGTCGCTCGTGATGAAGCGCGTGCAGCCCGAGGCGAAGCCCGTGCTCACGTTCCACCCGGCATCCCTCGTCGTCGTCGCGCTCGCGGTGCTGCTGTCGCGCCTGCTGCAGTTCGACCCGGGCATCGTCTTCGGACTCGTCGCCGGCACGACGTTCGCGGTGACGCTCGCCCTCTCCCGCGAGGCGGCCGTCATCATCGTCGGCACCGCCTACGCCGCCGCGATCGGGCTCGTCGCCTGGGTCGGTTACAGCATCCTGTCGGCGCTCAACCCGCTCGACGGCTTCGCGGTCGCCCTCACCGAGTTCCTCGGCGGGCTCACCCTCGAAGGCGTCTCGACGCTGCCGATCGCGCTCGTCCCGCTCGCGACGCTCGACGGCGGCATCCTGTTCCGCTGGCGCCGCTGGGTGTGGGCGGTCGTCTACGCGGCCGGGATGGCGCTGTTCCTCGTCGTGCTGTTCGACCTGCCGGGCGGCGACGTTCCCGTCGACCAGGGCTTCTGGAACTGGCTCCTCGTCTTCGGCGCCTTCGCGGTCGTCGCCCTCGTGGTCTGGGGCATCGACACCCTCGCCCGCCGTCGCTCCGCTCAGTAGAGGAAGAAGATCGGCAGCGAGCCCGGATCGCGGGCGTGCACGATCGCGAGGAACACGAGCGCGTCGAACAGCAGGTGCACGGCGAGCACGTAGCCGAGCGACCGGGTCTTCATGAACAGGTACCCCTGCAGGAGCGCGAACGGGATCGTGAGGAGCGGCCCCCAGGCGCGGTAGCCGAGCTCCCAGAGGAACGAGACGAAGATCACCGCGGTGAGCACGTTCGCCGTCCAGAACGGGAAGTGCCGGCGCAGCAGCACGAGCACCGTGCAGATGAAGAACAGCTCATCCCACGTGCCGACGGCGTTGACGCCGACGAAGAACCGCAGCACCTCGCCGCCGTCCGCGAGGGGCGGCCAGTTGAGGTAGGCGCCCGAGCGGATGAAGTAGAACGGCAGGATGAGGTAGCCCAGCAGCGGCACCGCGACGAGGTAGCCGAGCTCGAGCGGCGTCTTCCGCTCGCGCGACCGCCACGGGAACCGGATCACGCGGCGCCGGTAGACGAACCTGTCGAGGAGGAACGGCGCGAGCACCGCGAGGCCGAGCACGAGGCCGATCCGCACGAAGCTCGGCCACGACACGTCGGCCTCGACGCTCGTCGTCGCGACGACGCCGATGCCGACGCCGACGAGGGCGAGATCCTTGCCGAGCTCGCGGTCGACGAGCACCGCGGCGAGGAGCGAGACGGCGAGCAGCGGGACGCCGACGGCGTGCTGGATGGGGAGCGCGTGCAGCCCGAACAGCACGAACGCCGAGAGCGCCACCCCGACGGCGGGGAGCAGCCGGGCCCAGGCGGGCGCGACCCCGGGCCTCACGCGTTCGAGGGCTCGGGCGGGAGGGTCGGCAGCACGATCGCGCCCGTCGCCGGGACGATGCCGGAGAGCCGCTCGGGCGAGAGCACCCGCGCCACCTCGTCGGGCGCCATGAGCCCCTGCTCGACCACGAGCTCTGCGATCGACGCGTTCGTCGTGAGGGCCGTGTGCGCGAGGGTCGCCGCCGCCGCGTAGCCGATGTACGGCGTGAGCGCCGTCACGACGCCGACGCTCGTGCCCACCTGCTCGCTCAGCCGCGGCACGTTCGCCTCGATGCCGTCGACGCAGTTCACCCGCAACGTCTTGCACGCGTTCGTCATCCACGACAGCGACTGCAGGATGCTGTGCGCGATCACCGGCTCGAACGCGTTGAGCTGCAGCTGACCGCCCTCCGCCGCCGCGGTGACCGTGGCATCCGCGCCGATCACGGCGAACGCGACCTGGTTGACCACCTCGGGGATGACGGGGTTGACCTTGCCGGGCATGATCGACGACCCCGCCTGCTTCGCCGGGAGGAAGATCTCGCCGAGTCCCGCCTGCGGGCCCGACGACAGCAGGCGCAGGTCGTTGCAGATCTTCGAGAGCTTCACGGCGGCGCGCTTCAGGGTGCCCGAGACGGTCATGAAGATGCCCGCGTCGGACGTCGCCTCGATGAGGTCGGGCGCCGTCTCCTGCGGGATGCCGGTCACGTCCTCGAGGTGACGCCGCACCGCCTCCGCGTAGCGCGGATCGGCCGTGATGCCCGTGCCGATCGCGGTCGCGCCCATGTTGATCTCGTTGAGCCACGGCACGACCTCGGAGAGCCGGTCGTGGTCTTCGCGGAGCGTCGTCGCGAAGCCCGAGAACTCCTGCCCGAGCGTCATCGGCACGGCGTCCTGCAGCTGCGTGCGGCCGACCTTGAGGATGTGGGCGAACTCGCGCCCCTTCGCCGCGAACGCCTCCGTGAGCAGGGCGTGCTCGGCGAGCAGACGCTGGATGCCGAACACCATCGCGAGCTTGATCGCCGTCGGGTAGACGTCGTTCGTCGACTGCGAGCGGTTGACGTCGTCGATCGGGTGGAGGTGCCGGTAGTCGCCGAGCGGGTGGCCGAGCATGTCGAGGCCGACGTTCGCGATCACCTCGTTGGTGTTCATGTTGGTGCTCGTGCCGGCCCCGCCCTGGATGACGCCCACGACGAACTGGTCGTGGAACTCCCCCGCGACGATGCGCTCGCACACCGCGTCGATGACGTCGGCCTTCGCGGGCTCGAGCACGCCGAGCTGCTTGTTGGCGCGTGCCGACGCCTGCTTGACCCGGGCGAGCGCGCGCACGAGGTCGGGGTAGTTGAAGATCGCGCGGCGCGAGATCGGGAAGTTGAGGAGGGCGCGGGCCGTGTGGATGCCCCAGTAGACATCGGCGGGGATCTCCATCGATCCCAGCGAGTCCTTCTCGGTCCGGGTGGGACCGTCGCCCCTGAGGATGCTCGTGGCCTGCTCAGGTCCGTTGGTGCCGTGCATGTCGTCGAGCCTAGGCGGGCACCCGACGGTTCGTCATCGGGACGCGTCAGTGGAACGCGGGCACGATGAGGTAGATCCCGAGCGCCACGATGAGCACGCAGACGCCGTAGAGCGCGTAGGAGACGGGACGGCGCCACGCCGCCTCGCCGTCGCCCAGCCGGAGCGCGAGCGAGAACACCGTGACGACGCCGCACGCGGCGACGAGCGACGCGACCACGACGGTCACGAAGGCGGGCCAGTCGATCATCGTCAGCCCTTCTTCTTGTTCTTGTTCTTGTGCTTCGGCTTCTGCGGCTTGTGCGACTTCTTCGGCTTCTTCGGCTTCTTCGGCTTCTTCGCCTTCTTGGGCTTCTTCTTCGGCTTGACGAACTGGCCCGGCTGGGGCTGGTGGAAGGTGCGGTGCGAGACGCGGTTGCGGCGCGACCACAGATAGATGCCGCCGATGACGAGCAGGGCGACCACGACATCCACCCACACCCCCCACGGCTCGACCTTCGCCAGGAGCGCCGCGAGGGCCGCGAGGGTGCCCGCCGCGGGGATCGTGATGAGCCAGCCGATCGCGATCTTGCCGGCCGTTCCCCACTTGACCTTCGCGCCCTTGCGGCCGAGGCCCGTGCCGATGACGGAGCCCGACGCGACCTGCGTCGTCGAGAGGGCGAAGCCGAGGTAGCTCGACGAGAGGATCGTCGCCGTCGTCGACGCCTCCGCGGCGAAGCCCTGCGCCGGCTCGATGTCGCTCGTGAGGTCCTTGCCGAGCGTCTTGATGATGCGCCAGCCGCCCGCGTAGGTGCCCGCGGCGATCGCGAGCGCGCACGCCGCGATCACCCAGAACGGCGGATGCGCGTCGGTGTCGAGGAAGCCCGCCGCGATGAGCGTGAGCGTGATGACGCCCATGGTCTTCTGCGCGTCGTTGGTGCCGTGGGCGAGCGAGACGAGGCTCGAGGTGAAGATCTGGCCGCGCTTGAAGCCGTCGCGCTGGCCCTTCCTGACGAGGGCGTAGGCGACCTTGGTGGCGAGGAACGAGATGCCCATCGCCGTCACGGGCGCGAGCACCGCGGGGATGAGGATCTTCGACACGAGCACGCCGCCGTCGATCGCCCCGAAGCCGAAGCCGACGATCGCGGCGCCGATGAGGCCGCCGAAGAGCGCGTGGCTCGACGACGACGGCAGACCGAGGAGCCAGGTGAGGAGGTTCCAGACGATCGCGCCGATGAGCCCCGCGAGGATGAGGACGGGCGTGATCTGCACGCCCCCGTCGCCTTCGCGGATGAGGCCGCCCGAGATGGTGCGCGCGACCTCGGTGCTGAGGAACGCGCCGACGAGGTTCAGGATCGCGGCGATGCCGACGGCGACGCGCGGCTTCAGGGCGCCCGTCGCGATGGGAGTCGCCATCGCGTTGGCCGTGTCGTGAAAGCCGTTCGTGAAGTCGAAGAGGAGGGCGAGCCCGATGACGAGCACGACCAGGAGCGTGAGGTCCACCGCGGGCCAGTCTCACACATCCCGGGCCCCTCCTGATACCCGGTATCCTCCTCACCTTCGCCGGGCGTTCACCGCCCCGGCATCCCGAGGACACCCCGCCGGCATCCCGCCGACACCCCGCGAAGGGGTCTCCCGCGTCCGGGGAGCCCCCGAAACGGGGAATGTACGCGCGCGGGACGGGCTCCTAGTGTCGGGTCATCGCGACCGGAGGGTCGTGGGGGGCGAAGGGTCGGAGAACGGGATGCACTCGACACGGGTGCTGGGCGTGGTCGCGCTGGTCGCGATCCTCGTCGCGGCCGTGAGCTTCGCCGTCGTCGACGTGAGCATCTCCGACGGCTGCGCCGCCGGGCCCTGCAACAACGGCATCCCCGTCGTCGCGATCACCTTCGCCGCGCTCGGCGGCCTCGCGGCGCTCGTGAGCGTCATCCCGGCGGTCACCTGGATCGTGGAGGCCGTGCGCTCGGCCCGGCACAGCCACGACGAGCTCGACCGCGAACTCGCCCGCGTCCACCGCCCCACCCGCGCGCCGTTCGACGACGAGGAGCTGTGATGGCGATCCCGCCGCTCACCCCGCTCGCCGGCGGATCGCACTGCGACGGCATCCGCTGCGACCACGACGAGGATGCCGCGCCGCGCGCGTCGGTCGCGCTCCCCCGCCGCGGGCGGCACGTGCTCGCCGCCCGGCGCGTGCGACTCGACCCGGGTCAGTCGAGACGGCCGACGCTCAGCACGCGCACGACCGCGACGCCCTCCTCGGCGGACGCCTCGAGGTCGACCTCGGCGGTGATGCCCCAGTCGTGATGCCCCGCCGGGTCGTCGAGGATCTGCCGCACGACCCAGCGGTCCGGCTGCTCGTCGATGACGAGCCGCGCGGCCGAGCGGGCATCCGGACCCGTGCCGATCTCGTCGTGCTCGGCGTAGTAGTCGTCGAGGGCGAGCGACCACGGCACCCCGGGGTCGAGCGCGAGGAGCTCCTCGTCGCGTTGCAGCGCCGCGAGCTGCACGCGTCGCCACAGGGCGTTGCGCACGAGCACGAGGAACGCGCGGCGGTTCGTCACGACGCTCGTCGGCGGCGGCGGCACGACGGGCTTCTCGGGGTCGTCGACGGGGTTCTGCAGCGCCGTCCACTCATCGAGCAGGCTCGAGTCGGTCTGCCGCACGAGCTCGCCGAGCCACTCGATGAGGTCCTGCAGTTCGTCGGACTTGAGCTCGTCGGGGATCGTCTGGCGCGCCGCCCGGTAGGCGTCGGAGAGGTAGCGCAGCACGAGCCCCTCGCTGCGGCCGAGCTGGTAGAACGCGACGTAGTCGGCGAACGACATCGCCCGCTCCCACAGGTCGCGCACGACCGATTTCGGCGACAGCGCGAAGTCGCGCACCCAGGGCTGCGACGCGGCGAACGTCTCGAACGCCTGCTCGAGCAGGTCGGCGAGGGGGCGCGGATGCGTCACGGCCTCGAGCAGCTCCATGCGCTCGTCGTACTCGATCCCGTCGGCCTTCATCGCCGCGACCGCCTCGCCGCGCGCCTTGAACTGCTGCTGCGCGAGCACCGGCCTGGGGTCGTCGAGGGTCGACTCGAGGATGCTGATCATGTCGAGCGCGTAAGTGGGCTGCTCGGGGTCGAGCAACTCGAAGGCCGCGAGCGCGAACGGCGACAGCGGCTGGTTGAGCGCGAAGTTCGGCTGCAGGTCGACCGTGAGGCGCGGGATGCGGCCCTCCGGGGTGTCGACGACCTCGATGACGCCCGCCGTCGTCAGGGTGCGGGTGATCGCGAGAGCCCGGCGGGCCAGTTCGCGCTGCCGGGCTGGCGGCTCGTGGTTGTCGAACACGAGGGCGCGCACGTCCTCGAACGGATGCCCGCCCTCGCGGGAGAGCACGTTGATGATCATCGCCGCCGTGATCTGCATCGAGGACTGGAGCGTCTCGGGTTCCGCCGCGATGAGCCGCTCGAACGATGCCGACCCCCACGACACGAAGCCCTCGGGCGCGCGCTTCTTCGGGCCTGGCTTCTTGCCCTTCGCCTCCGCCTTCGCCGCGGCGAGCTGGTTCTCGATCTCGTGCTCGGGCGCCTCCGCGACGACCTCGCCCGCGGTGTCGAAGCCCGCGCGGCCCGCGCGCCCGGCGATCTGGTGGAACTCGCGCGCGCTCAGCTGCCGCATCCGGGAGCCGTCGAACTTGGTGAGCGCCGTGAGCAGCACCGTGCGGATCGGCACGTTGATGCCGACGCCGAGGGTGTCGGTGCCGCAGATGACGCGGAGCAGGCCGCGCTGCGCGAGCTGCTCGACGAGGCGGCGGTACTTCGGCAGCATCCCGGCGTGGTGCACCCCGATTCCGGCACGCACGAGCTTCGACAGGGTGCTGCCGAACCCCGCCGCGAACCGGAAGCCGCCGAGCTCTTCGGCGATGCGGTCGCGCTGCTCCCGGCTCGCCACCCGGGCGGAGAGGAGCGCCTGCGCCCGCTCCACCGCCGCGGCCTGCGCGAAGTGCACGATGTACACCGGCGCGAGGTGCTCCTCGAGGAGCGACTCGACCGTCTCGTGCACGGGCGTCGTCACGTAGCGGTAGTGCAGGGGCACGGGGCGCTCGACGCCCGTCACGTGCCCCACCTCGCGGCCCGTGCGGCGCTCCAGGTCGGCGGAGATGTCGGTGAGGTCGCCGAGGGTCGCCGACATGAGCACGAAGCGCGCGCGGGTGAGCAGCAGAAGCGGCACCTGCCACGCCCAGCCGCGCTGCGGGTCGGCGTAGAAGTGGAACTCGTCGGCGATGACGACGTCGACATCGGTGTCGGCGCCGTGGCGCAGCGCCAGGTTGGCGAGGATCTCCGCCGTGCAGCAGATGATCGGGGCGTCGGGGTTGACGCTCGAGTCGCCCGTCACCATGCCGACGTTCTCGGCGCCGAACACCTCGACGAGGGCGAAGAACTTCTCGCTCACGAGCGCTTTGAGGGGTGCCGTGTAGAACGAGCGCTGGCCCTGCGCGAGCGCCGCGGCGTGGGCGGCCACGGCGACGAGCGACTTGCCGGTGCCGGTCGGGGTGGAGAGCACGAGGTGCCGGTCGAGCACGAGCTCGAGGAGCGCCTCCTCCTGCGCGGGATAGAGCCGGAGCCCCCGCGACCCGGCCCATTCCTCGAACGCCGCGACGAAGGCATCCGGCTCCCACGGACGCGGCAACGCGTCGACGAGGGCGGTGGGCATGGGTCGAGTCTGCCCTGTCGGGGCCGCGATCGCGGTGTCCCCCGGTATGGGTGCGCACTGCCCCCATCACGGGGTAGACGTTCCGGGTACCCGGAACGGGCGTCGCCGCTTAGAATCGTCTGGGAATCCCGGTGTTCTCCGGGTGGCGGGTACGTGAGGAGCGTNGCAGTCGTGGCAGACGACGACGTCCGCGTGCCCGCGGGCTGGTATCCCCGATCCGCTGGGGCTCCCGCAGCTGCGCTGGTGGGACAACCACGCNTGGACCGAGCACACCTCCGACGCGCGGCAGCCCGTCGTGACCCAGCCCGAGCCGATGCGCGCGCAGGCCGCCGCCGCGACCCCGACGCTCCTCGCCTACGCCGACGACCTGCCGTTCGCCGACGACCTCGCCGACCTGCCGCAGGAGTCGGGCGTCCCCGACCTCGTCGAGCCGTCGTCGGCGACCGGCACGACCGAGCTGCCCAGCCGCCGCGCGCTGCGCGAAGCCGAGCGCCTGCAGACCGACGACGCGGGGCAGCGCGACCTCGTCGACGGCGCGGCGGGCTTCGCCGAGCCCCGCGGCGCGCTCGAATGGCCCGCTCGGGATGCCGACACCGCCACCGCGGCGGCCGTGCGGCACGCCGTCGCGAGCGGTGTCGACGACGCCCCGCGCTCGATGCGCTACGACCTCGACGAGCGCCACGAGGACCTGCTCGGCGAGCCGGCCAACCCGCGCTCGGCGTTCGCGCACGCGAGCTCCTCGACGACGCAGTTCATCCCCGACGCCCCGGCCGAGCCGCAAATGGCGCCCGCCGCCGCCGATCCCGGGCCCTACGCCACCCGCCGCAGCGTGCTCGCGCACGCCCCGTCGACGAGCACCGTGCCGGCCTGGATCCTCACGCTCCTGCCGATCTACATGCTCCTCGTCGGCATGATGGTGTTGCTCGGCGGCACGACCGCGGCGTTCGCCCCCGTCACCGTCGCGCTCGTGATCGGTGTGCCGTGGGTCGCGGGCATCGTCATCGCGTTCCTCGACCACCGGCTCCTGCGCCAGGGCGGCATGCATCGGCCGGCGCACTGGCTGTGGGCGGCGCTCGGCGCCCCCGTCTACCTCGTCGCGCGGCTCGTCTCGACGGTGCGCGAGGCGGGCACCGGGTTCGGGCCGGTGCTCACCTACCTCGTGCTCGCGCTCTTCATGGCGGGCGCGGTCGTCGCGGTGCCCGGTCTCGCGATGGAACTCGCTCCGGCATCCTTCTCGGCCGAGGCGGAGCGCTCGGTCGCCGACGACGCCCGCTCGCTCGGCGCCGACCTCACCATCGACTGCCCCGACACGCCGCCGCTGCTCGTGCAGCAGTCGTTCCGCTGCCGCGCCACCGACGACGACGGCGACTCGTTCGACGTGACCGTGAGCCTGCAGCGCTCCAACGGCTGGATCGCGTGGCGCGTCGACAACTGGGGCATCTTCTCGTTCGGCTCTTGACGGACATTCGGGGTTCTCTCAGGACACGCCCGAACGGGGGCGTGAGAGCATCCGAAACCCTCCCTAGACTGGGCGCACCCCACGCTTCATCACTGACGTTCTGCAGCGCCTTCGCTCCTCGTCTCCAGCGACGACCACCTCGAAGGAGTCCGGTTTGACCGACCAGGCGACCCGCATCGTGCCCGCGGGCTGGTACGAGGACCCGGCCTCGAGCGCCCACGTGCGCTGGTGGAACGGGCTCGCGTGGACCGAGCACACGACGCTCAAGCCCACGACTCCCCCGCAGCCGCAGGTGCAGGTCGCCGCGCAACAGGCGGGTGCCCAGCAGGCGGTGACGACCGCGACGGGCTCGATCCACACCGCCGAGACGCTCGCCCGCATCGCCGAGGCGCGCGAACTCGAGCGCCAGTACGGCATCAGCACGGCCGAGCACGACGCCATCGTCGACTCCGCCACCGCGGGCGCCTACGGCTACGCCACCACGGGGTCGACCGCGATCCGTCGCGACGACGACGTGCTCGAGGAGACCGTCTCGCGCCGATCGCTGCGGCAGAGCCATCCCGAGGACTTCTACGGCGACCAGGGCGCCGCGACCGCATCGGCGTGGTTCATCGCCCTGTGGCCCGTGCTCACCCTCGTCGCCGCCGTCGCCGCGGGCTACGTCGCGTTCTTCGTGAACTTCGAGCCCTCGGTGGCGGGCATCCCGCTCGTCGCCGGACTCGTGCTCGTGCCGCTGCTGCTCACCCTCGTCTGGGCGGCGACGGATGCCCGACGGCTCCGGCAGCGCGGCCACCGGCCGGCGAGTCCCGGCCTCGCGTTCCTCGGACCGCTCGTCTACCTCATCGCCCGTCGCGTGCGCGTGCCCGGCTCCGGACCGCTCGTGACGCTCATTCTGCTGAGCATCGTCGCGATCGGCGGCCCCGTCGCCGCGTACTACACGGGGGCCGCCGCGCCCGTCACGAAGGCGCTCGAGATCCAGCAGACCATTCAGAGCGACCTCGTCGGCAGCGGCCGACTCCTCTCGGTGACGTGCCCGATCTTCGTCGAGAGCACCGTGCAGGGCTCCCTGTACACATGCGCCGGCACGCGCGCCGACGGGCTCTCGCAGCGGGTCTGGGTGAGCATCGACTCCTCCGACGGCGACTTCTCGTACGCGCTCGAGGTGCGGTAGTCAACGCACTCGCCGGGCTCGGGATGCCGGCCTAGCCTGGCCGCATGACCGATCGCCTCGTCTCGCCCGGCTCCGAGATCTCGCCCGACACCCACGTCGGGTCGGACTTCGACCGGCGGACGACCGGGGCCGCCGCCACTCCGTCGCCGGCGCGGCCCGACGCGCTCGTCGAGCACAACCGGGTCTCCCGGGGCGACGAACTCGAGGGGTCGGCCGACGACGCCCCCGAGCACGGGCACACGTCCTGAGCTGCGCGCCCGGCGTCGGCACCGCCGCCTAGGCTGAACGGGATATGCGCATCCTGCTCATCCGCCACGGCCAGACCCCGGCGAACGTGCTCGGCACCCTCGACACCGCCGCCCCGGGCCCCGGGCTGACCGAGCTCGGCGCCGCCCAAGCCGCCGCGATCGTGCCCGCCCTCGCGCACGAGCCGATCGAGGGCGTGTACGTGTCGCGGCTCCTCCGCACGCACGAGACGGCGGCGCCGCTCGCCCGAGCGCTCGACCTCGCACCCGTGCAGCTCGCGGGCACGCACGAGATCGAGGCCGCGTCGCTGGAGGGGCGTCGCGACCGGGAGGCGGTGCGCACCTACCTGGAGACCGTGTTCGCGTGGGGGCAGGGCGACCTCGACCCCGTCATGCCCGGCGGCTTCGACGGGCACGAGTTCTTCGGGCGCTTCGACGCGTCGATCGACGAGGTCGTCGCGGCGCACTCCCGCGACGCGACCGCGGTGGTCGTGAGCCACGGGGCCGCGATCCGGGTGTGGACGGCGGCGCGTGTCGCGAACCTCGGCGACGGGTTCACCGCCGAGAACCACCTCGACAACACCGGCGTCGTCGTGATCGAGGGCTCGCCGGAGACCGGCTGGACGGCGCTGTCGTGGGGCGACATCCCGCTCGGCGGCGAACGGCTCATCGACGAGGACGCCGACGACCCGACGGGCGACCCGGTCGACGAAGCGGTCAGCGACCCGCGCGACGTCTGAACAGCGTCACCCCGCGGCAGCGTCACCCCGCGGCAGCGTGGCCCCGCGACCCGACCCGCCGCGGCGCGCATCCCGGGCTGACCCGCCCCAGCGACCTATCGTCGGAGCGTGACCCGGCGACTGCTCCGCGCCCGGGCCGAGCTCGTCGCCGAGGCGATCGACCGGCTCGGCATCGAACGCGTGTGGCATTCCCTCGTCGCCGTGCACGCGCAGCGCGTCGGCGGACCCGCGACGGCCGCGATCCTCGCCGACCTGCCGGCCCGGGACCCGCGCTGGCAGCACGACCTCCTCGACGAGCTCACGATGAGCGAACGCGGCGTGCTCTACGAGTACTCCCTCGCCCACGCCGACCACGCGAGCCGCAAGGCGAAGGGGCAGTTCTTCACGCCCGACGACGTCGCGCGCTTCCTCGCCGACCGGGCGGCGGCGTTCCCCGACGGCACCTGGATCGACCCGTGCTGCGGCGTCGGCAACCTCTCGTACTGGCTCGCGGCATCCCGGCCCGACCCGGCGGAGTTCGTCGCGACGCGTCTCGTGCTCGTCGACCGCGACCCGCTCGCCCTGCGCATCGCGCGCGCCCTGCTCGCGACCGAGTTCGGTCTCGACGCGGCGGGGTACGCGGCGCTCAAGGCCCGGTCGCGCGTCGCCGACGCCCTCTCCGACGAGTTCGCCCGCGACGCCCCCGCGTTCGACTTCGCGATCCTCAACCCGCCCTACGTGAGCGTGCCGCGCGACTTGCGATTCGTCTCCTCCGACGCGCGCGACCTCTACGCGTACTTCATGGAGCGGATGCTCGACCTCGGTCGCGGGATCGTCGCGATCACCCCGCAGACGTTCACGTCGGGCGCCCGGCACGCGGAGCTGCGGCGGCTGCTCGTGCGGCGCCTGGAGTCGATGGATGTCTACTGCTTCGACAATGTGCCCGACTTCGTGTTCCGCGGCGTCAAGTTCGGGTCGCAGAACTCGAATCAGGTGAACTCGACGCGCGCCGCCGTGCTCGTCGGCCTCGCGGGCGACCCGGATGCGCCGCGCCGGCACCGGATCACACCGCTCCTGCGCTGGCGGGCGGTCGAGCGGGCGGAGCTGTTCGCGGTCGCCGACGACTTCCTCGCCGAGCTGCAGCCTGACGAGGCGCGGGCCTTCCCGAAGGTGGCGGCGGCGCTCGTGCCGTTGCACCGCATCCTCTCGGCGGGCACGACGACGCTCGGCGATCTGCTCGTGCGCGAGCCGACGCCCTATACGCTCCAGGTGCCGATCGCGCTGCGCTACTACCTCTCGGCGGTGCGGCGTCCGCTCGACCGCGAGAACGTGCACCGCCTCTACTTCGCGTCCGCCGCCGACCGCGACCGGGCGTGGATCGTGCTCAACTCGTCGCTCGCCTACTGGTGGTGGCGGGTCTACGACGGCGGCATCGTCATCACGCGCGGGCTGCTCACATCGATCCCGATCCCGCTCGACGCGGCGCCCGCCGCTCTCGTCGCCGCGCTCGAGCGCTCCGAGCAGGACAACCTCGTGCTCAAGCTCAACGCGGGCCGCGCGACGGCGAACGTCAAGCACCCGTGGCGTGTGCTGCGCGACCTCACCGCCGCCGTCGCCCCCGACCACGTGGATGCCCTGCTCGCGACGCACGCGAACACCTCGCTCGGCGGCCTCCCGGAGTCGGAGGCGACCCTCGCGGTGCGTCGTCGGTTCCGCGGCGACGTCGCGGATGCCGCGGTGGCGGGCGCCTAGAGCCGCAGCCCACTGAGCCCCAGCCCACTGACCCCTGGGTCCGCGCCGAGGGCGATCCGGTCGGCGGCGTCGTCCCACGCGGCGAAGGCGACGAGCGCGACGCCGAGGAACGCGACGGCGGCCATGAGCAGCATCCCGCCGGCGAGCACCCCGAGCCGGCGCCGCCCGGGCGGGATCAGCACCCGCGCGGCGATCATGCCGACGTAGAGCACCGCGACGACGAGTGCCGCGACGAGGGCGACGACGCCGTTCGGCAGCACCGTCATCGCGACGAGCATGACGATGGAGATGGCGGCGAAGATCCCGCCGACGACGAGCCAGATCGTGCCGTTCGAGGTCGTGAGCGTCGGCTGCTCGCGCACCCGCGTCTCGTCGCGCTCAGCCATCGTCCTCGCCGCCCCGATCGCCCGAGCCCGCGCCGGCGTCGATCCGCTCGAGGAGACGCTTCGCGGCGCGCGCGATCTCGTCGTGGTCGTACTGGGCGGCCCGGGATTCGAGCGAGACGACCGCGCACCGGTGCACCTTCCGGAAGTCGCCGAACGGGAACGAGAAGCGGCCCTTCGTCTCGTCGGATTCCTGCCGGTCGATCCCGAGGTGCCATTCGGCATAGGCGTCCCAGCCGTCGCGCTCGAGGAACCGGTTCTCGGCGTCGGCGCTCGGGGCGTGCTCGCTCCAGTCGTCGCGTTCGTCGCGCACGACGTCGCCGCGGTCGATGAGCTTCTCGGCGCGGGCGAGGGCGTCGCGGTTGAGCTTCGTGGCCATGCTCCCGGTCTACGCCGGGATTCGGGATGTCGCGACCGCCTTGCGTGCACGCGTGCGCCGAGCTAGCGCCCGCTGTCAACCCGTCGCGGCCGCGGGTTCGGCGTCGTGCACTGGAGGAGCGCCCGACCGGGCGCGGACACACTAACTCGATGGGAGAACGCGATGAGCGACACGAGCATGGGTGGAACGGCGCCGGAGGGCGGCGAGGACCTCCTCGCGGGCGACGACCTGCTGGGCGGCACCGGCGACGCGGCCGGCACCGGCGACGAGTCGGTCGCGGGCGACGGTACGGGCGCCGGCGCGGGCGACGTCATGGGCGGCGACGGCCTGGGCGCCGGCGACGGCATGGGCGCCGACGGCACGGGCGGCGACGGCATGGGTGCCGACGGCACGGACGGCGACGACGCGGGCGTCGACCCCGACACGGGGATGCCGAACACCGCGGGCGGGCCGCTCTCGTAGCGCCGCCGGGGCGAATCGGGCCGGGAGCCTAGCGGGGGTGGACGGATCGTGCCAGCCCCTGGCTCCCGGCTTCGTCGTGCCGTGTGCTGGATGGTGGGGAGTCAGCTCCCTCGACCGTTCCACCCCCAAGGAGGACCCCATGGGACGACACAGCATGGACTACCAGCCGCCGGAGACGCACGACGCCGTGCCCGAACCGGCACCCGCCTCGATTCCCGACTCGTCGATCACTCCCGATTCGTCGATCACTCCCGACTCATCGATCGCCCCGCCGAGCGGCCCGATCGACCCCGGCATCCCGGGCGCTCCCGGTACGCCCACCTTCCCGGCCACCCCGACGGAACCCGATCCCGGCTTCCCCGGCACCCCCGACCCCGGCGCACCCGAGCCCGGCGCACCGGAGCCCGGCTCCCCCGAGATCACGCCGAGCGAGCCACCGCCCTACGCTCCCGACGATCCGGATGACGGCTCCACCCCGGCGGGTGGCCCCTGGCATTCCGCGGGGGGTGTGCTGTGACGGGCCGCGACGCCGACGAGCCCAGCTCGCCCGACGGCCAGATGGACGACCAGGAGATGCCCACCACCGACGGCCAGATGGCGTCGAACACGTCGGAGGAGGTCATCCCACCGAGCGCGGATGACGCGGGCGCGCACTAAGCCCGCACACCGACCGTCGCACCGGCCCGCACACTAACCCCTGCACTGGCCGACGCATCGGCCGACCGCCGCAAGTGCTCCCGCATCGCGCGGGACTTCGTCTCGAGCAACACGCTCGATCCCGGTGACCTGCCCGGCGGATCGAGCCACCATCGCCCGCCGTCATCCCGTCGGATCGCCCACCCCTCGTTGTGCAGCCGCAGGTGGTGGTGCCGGCACAACAGGATGCCGCGCGCGACGTCGGTGCGCCCACCGTCCCGGGCCCAGTGGTCGATGTGGTGTGCCTCGGTCCACGAGGGCGGACGATCGCATCCCGACCACCGGCAGCCCCCGTCGCGCACCGCGAGGGCGACCCTCTGCCGCGCGGAGTACAGCCGTTGCTCCCGCCCGAGGTCGAGCACGTCGCCCGCGGAGTCGACGAGCACCGCCTGGGTGCCCGTGGCGCAGGCGATCCGCTCGACGGTGGCGCGCGAGAACGCGGCGCCGGTTCCTTCGACGACGCCGTAGCCCGTGTCCGAGTCGAGTTGCTCGGCCGACACGATCACACGCACCGACGGGACTCCCGACCCCACGAGCACCCCGGAGTCGACGCTCGCGGACTGCCGCAGCAGCTCGGCGAACCCGTCGGATGCGAGCTGCTCGGTCGTGCGCACATCCCGCTCGACGTCGCGGGCGTGCCGGGCCTGCCCGGCGTCGACGAATCGCGGGCCTCCGCGTCGCGGCGAGGTGATGCGGTCGTAGACCTCGTCGACGATGCCGGCGGTCTCGGGGTCGTAGTCCCAGACGAGTCGCTTCATGCCGTCGCGCAGGTCGATGCGCCGCAGCGACCGACGGGAGCGCAGCGCCGCTTCGCGATCGGCGACCCCGGCGGCGTCGAGTTCGTCGCGCACTTCGCGGGCCCGCACGCGCAGCCGGTCGGGGTCGAGCCGCTTCGCCTCGGCGCACAGCAGGGTCGCCGCCTGCGACACGAGCGTCGGCTCGAGCGACCCCAACCCGTCGAGCCCCGAGCGGATCGCATCCGCCGCCTCGACCGACACCTCTCCCGCAGCGACCGCGGCACCCACGGGCGCGAACGGCCCCGACTCGGTGGCGAGCCGCCCCACGCGGATGGCGGTGGCGGCATCCCGACCCGTCACGCGACCGGTCGACGTGAGCAGTTCTTGGGTCGTGCGCGCGCCCGAGCGACGGGCGAGCCCCGCAGCCCCGAGCGACGGCGCCGACCGCCGATCGATCTCGCCCGCCGCGAGCGCCGCGCAGGCCTGCCCCGCGTGCACGACCTCGGCGGCGAGCCTGGCCAGCTCGAGCACGTCGCCATCGCTCGCCCCCGCCAACCCCGCCGACACCGACGCCCCACGCAGCACACCGAGTGCCGCGTCGAGGGCGCTGAGGGGCGCAAGAGTCATGCTGAAATCCTTCCCGGTTCCAGCATCCCGGATCGAACAAAGTTCCGAAAGTACAAGTACTCCGGCTACGACACCCTGTGGAGGACTCGATCCGGCGCCCCCGAGAACACCCGAGCCACCACCGTCCCCACCAACGCTCCGACGAGAGACCCGACCGCGTTCGCCACGAGGTCCCGCGGATCCGCCACCCGAGGCGTGACGAGCTGCACCACCTCGATCACCCCCGACACCCCCGCCGCGAGCACGAACGATCCCACCCACGTCGCCCGCGGCAGCGCGAGCCGCACGAGCATCCCGAGCGGAACGAACAGCACGACGTTGGCCCCGAACTCGAGAGTGTCGAGCCGCGCCCACGTCGCCGGGTCGAGCCACACCGCGGGCGAGAAGATGTCGATGTCGAGAGCCGGCCGCGTGCGCCACAGCGTCGGCCCGAGGGTCACGAACACCACGACGGCGAGGTAGCCGACCGCCCACCACAGGGAGATCGGGCGCCGGGACATGCGGGCATCCTGACGCCTGCGGCTGGGAGAGCACCCGTGGGATGCTGACGACATGACCGGCTTCGAGATCCTCGAACTCGGCGCGCTCGACTCCTGGCGCGCCCACTACGGCGGCTTCCGCCCCGAGACGTCGCGCGAGGGCCGCCGCGTCGTCGACCACGAGCTCGTGACGCAGTTCATCGGGATGACGGCGAACGCGTTCGAACCCGGCGAGCAGGCGGGTTACTGGCACACGCACTCCGAGATCGAGGAGCTCTACGTGTTCCTCGCGGGACGCGGCGAGATGGGGCTGGATGACGAGGTCGTCCCCGTCGGACCGGGCAGCGTCGTGCGCGTTGGGCAGGGCGTGTGGCGCACGTGGCGGGCCGTGCCCGACTCCCCCGAGCAGTTGCGCTGGCTGTGCCTCCGCGCGGGCGGCGGCGAGATCGCGCACCTGCCGAGCGATGCGACGCGCGACGAGAACCGCCCCGCTCCCTGGTGAGCGAAGGGGCCCCGGGAGACCCCGGAGCCCCGTGAGCTCACGCCGCCCGAGCGCTCGGCGGCGCGCCGATCCGCCACGGCGACCGCGCGTCGCGGCCCGGCCGGGCGGGAACGAAGCGGTGCGGCATCCGCGGCAGTCGGATGCCGGAGCTGCGGCGCACCGGCCGCGACCCGCGCGGCGACGGCGTCACCACGGCGCTCACGCCGTCACCTCCTTGCGGTCACCGCCCTGCGGAGCCATGACGGCGATCTTGCGGGGCTTGGCGCGCTCCATCATGGGCACGATCACCGACAGCACGCCGTGCTCGTAGTTAGCGGTGATCTTGTCGACGTCGACGCCGTCACCGAGGGTGAACTGCCGCATGTAGGCGCCGGCGGGACGCTCGCGCGTGATCCACTTCACGTCCCCGCCGCCGGGCGCGGGCCGCTCGGCGCGGATGGTGAGCAGCTGGCCGTCGACGTCGAGGTCGACCGACGCCGGGTCGATGCCGGGCAGGTCGGCGCTCAGCACGTACTGGTCGCCGTCGCGGAACAGGTCGACGGGCATCAGGCGCGGGGCGCGGGCCGTGTCGAAGACGCTCGAGGCGAGGCGGTCGAGCTGGCTCAGCACGTCGAGGGGGGTGGACATGATCTCTCCTTTCGTCGTCGGAATGTCGTCGAATGAAGGGCCACATGGCCTGATTCCGTTTTAGCACTCTCGCCTGGAGAGTGCCAAGTCACTCCCCGACGGCGGCGAGCGCGAGCCGCTCGAGGTCGTCGGAACGCAGCCCCGGCCACCCGTGCAGCTTCCCGAGCCACGCCACCGGGATGCCCGCGGCACCCCGCCGCGCCCCGGCGAGCGCCCCCGCGATCGCGGCGACCGTGTCGGTGTCGCGCCCTCCCCGCACGGCGCGCTCCACGGCATCCACGAAGGAGGTGCCGTGGTGGATCGCCGACCACGCCCCCTGCAGCGCCTCGACCACCCACCCGTTGTGCACGAAGTCCCGCGGATGCCGCTGCTCGGCCTCCGCGATGCGCTCGTGCCACGCGGGCGCCCCCGCTTCGTCGACGGCCGCGTGGATGTCGAGGTCGCCCTCGAGGATCGCGTGCCGGATGGCGAGGCACCAGATGGCGCAGGCATCCCCGGCGCTGCGCTCCACGTGGGTGAGGGCGCTTACCTCCCGCGCGGCCGCGGCGAGCGCCTGCGGATCGTCGAGATACCCGAGCACGAGCGGCGCGGTGCGCATGAGGCTCCCGTTGCCGGCGGAGCGTCCCGTGCGGTCGTGCACGGTCTGCGCGGCCGCGCGGGCGCTGGCAGCCGTCGGGGCGTCGAGCAACTCGAACACCTGACGGGTGTGGATGCCGACATCCTTCGCCGTGCGCGCCCACGCCGCCCACGCCTCGACGAGCTCGTCGCACGCCTCCTCGGTGATGCGCTCACCCCGCGCCACCACCCGCAGGATCGGGATGCTCATGCTCGTGTCGTCGGTCCACTCCCCCGGCGCCCAGTCGAACTGCCCGCCCCCGCGCATCTCCACGGGGGCGTCGTCGGGCAGCGGGGGGCCGAACTCGTAGCCCGCGCCGAGGGCGTCGCCGGCGGCCGTTCCGAGCACCGCCCCCACGGCGCGGTCGATCTGCGCGGTGGAGAGTCTCATCGGTCGACTCCGAGGAAGGTGGCGAGCAGGCGCCGGATGCGGGCGAGACACCCGTCGTCGACGACGCCAAGAGAGCGGTGGATGCGGTCCCGCGCGATCGTGATGACCTGTTCCGTCATCGCCCAGCCGCCGACGGGCAGCGCGAGGTCGCCGCTGAGCGGCACGTGGTTGACCCACCCCCGCTCCCGCGTCGTCACGGGCACGACGATCGCGAGCGCGTCGACGACGTCGAGGTAGTCATGCGCGGCGACGACCACGGCGGGCCGCCGCCCCTGCTGTTCGCGACCGACACCGGGGCCGAACGTCACCCACACGACCTCGCCCGGCACGAGCGTCACGCGTGCGGCTCCCTGCGCACCAGGTCACTCGCGCCGGCCTCGCTCCACGCACGGTACTCGTCGGCGAGCTCGGCGCGCTCGGCGTCGGTCATCCGCGCCCGGTCGACGCGCATCTGCTCGAAGAGGGATGCGCGTTCGCGATCTTCGAGGAGCCGCTCGATGACCGCCGCGACCGTGACGCCGGACCCGCGGGCCTCCGCGTTCAAGCGATCCCGCAACTCGCTGGGCACCTTGATCGTCGTCGCGCTCACATCGGGAGTATACGCCGGGTATACCGCTGGCGCGCGGGATGTCATGGCCTCATCGTCACCCGCATCCGGCCCCGCCTTGGGCCGGGAGTGCGAACGGTGGACTCCACGTCGCCATCGCGGGCGAGGAGGGCGGTGATGAAGAGCGCCTCCCACGCCCAGGTCGCAAAGTCGCCGCGGATTCTCCAGGCTGAAAGATTCGCCGACTTTTGCTGCCGGATCCGGGGGTTCGGTGCGCCAGAGTCGCCCACCATTGAAAAGAGGCCGCATCTGCGCGCCGTCACGGCTCCAACGAAGGACAGCTCCCATGGGTCCCACCGACATCTTCGACACCGACGCCCACGACTTCCTCCACGTGCCCGCCTGGTACGACCGGCACCCGTCGCAGGCCGAAGGCGAAGACGTCTGATCTTCGGATCCGTCAGGCCGCCCGGAACGTGCGGCTGATGAGTTCGGCGATCGTCGCCACATCGAGGTGAGCGGCGCCCCGCTTCGCTAGACGGGATGCCAACTTCCGCGGCCAGAGCACGTCGATGCCGCGCACCGCGAAGTCACCCCCGACGAGCGGCCAGTCCGCCTCCACGAAACAGAGGACGCCGCGCACCGGCACACCGGGAACAGTAGCCGAGACGACCGCGATCTGCTTCTCGACCCCGCCGACGAGTGGCGTCTTGTCGCGACCGTTGACGACGAGCTTCTCCACTCGCGGCCGGAAGAGGCCGCCCTCTACCCGGAGCGACGGCCGGCCCTTGTAGCGCTTGGTGTCGATCACCCAGACCGCCTCGGCCGTCACGACGATGTGATCGATGTTGCCGCGGCTGCCCGGGATCCGGCGGTCGTGCAACACGCGCACCGTGTCAGACGAGAGAAGGTCGAGCCGCTGGCCGACGAGTTCCTCACCGACCGCACCCGTGCTCCACGACCGCGTGCTCTGCTTCTCCGGCGTCAACGCCACCGCGAGGTTGCCGAAACGGCCCCACTCCTCGCGGATCCGCTTTTCGTCGCGGGCGCGACGCCGCTCGTGCTCGCGACGTGCTGACGCGCCGGCGACCCCTGATTCGTCGACCATGAGACCCCCTGATGTCTCCACGTGCTCGAACGCTAGCCCTGTGGCCGGCAAGCCCGCGACCCGCAGCCGAGGGTCATTCCAGGCGCACCGAGCGCCCCGCCCATCGCCGGCGCAGCCACCGGTCGTGACTGGCGAGCACCACCGCACCCGGATACGACTGCAGCGCCTCCTCGAGGTCGACCGCGAGGGCGAGCGACAGGTGGTTGCTCGGCTCGTCGAGCAGAAACAGGTGCGGCGGGTTCGCGATCACCGTCGCGAGGGCGAGCCGTCGCTGCTGCCCCACAGAGAGCGCCCCGACCGGCCGGTCGAACTGCGCCGGCGGCAGCAGACCGAGGTCGCTCAGCGGCACGAGTTCGGCCCGCCGTGGGCCGACAGCATCCCGATAGACGTCGCGAGCGGTGCGTGACGGATCGGCGAACCGCACGTCTTGCCGCAGCATCCCGACCGGGAGCCCCTTGCGGCGCTGCGACTCTCCCAGCTCGCCGGCGAGCACCGCGAGCAGCGTCGACTTGCCCGCCCCGTTCGGCCCGGTGACGAGCACGCGGTCGCGCGCGGTGATCGTGAGACGGTCGAGCGTGAGGCGACCCGGGATGCGCACGTCGGCGACATCCACGAGCACCTCGGCGGGGTCGAGCGGCGTCGCACCCGACGGGATGCCCGCGAAGTTCAGCACGGGCGGCGGCTTGCGCACGGCATCCGCTTCGAGCACGTCGCGGCGGCGTTCGGCGTCGTGCACGCGGCGGGCGATCGCCGTCTGCACGTTGGCGCCCTTGAATCTGTGGATGAACTTGTCGTTGTCACGCGGGCCGCGTCCGGGGGCGAACTCGCGCGCGGTCGTGCTCGCGACGCGGGTGAGGCGGGCGAGCTCGTCCTGCTCGGCGCGGAACTGCTGCTCCCACCGCTCCCGCTCGCGCGCCTTCTCGGCGAGGTAGTCGCTGAAGGTTCCGCCGTAGCGGGTCGCCGTGCGGGACCTGTCCGGGTCGAGATCGACGAGTTCGGTCGCGGCCTCGTCGAGGAACGCGCGGTCGTGACTCGCGAACAGCACCGGCCCCCGCCACTGCTTCAACTGTGCGACCAGGTAGGCGACCGCGTCGTCGTCGAGGTGGTTGGTCGGCTCGTCGAGGATGAGCGCGTCCGGCCGGCTTAGCAGTAGGCCGGCGAGAGCGACACGACTTCGCTGCCCGCCCGACAGTTCGCCAACCCTCGCTGGTCGAGTAGCGCCGAAGGCGCGTGTCGAGACCCCCAGAGCGTCGAGCACCTCGTCGCGACGGCTGTCGAGCGTCCACACCTCGAAGCGTTCGGCGGCCTCGAGGGCGCGCTCGTACCGCCGCGGGTCGCGGTCGATCGCGGCGGCGGCATCCTCGAGTTCACGCTCGATGTCGCGCAGCTCGGCGGTGTACTCGTCGAGCAGCTCCCGCACGGTCGCGCTCTCGTCGACGGGCGCCTCCTGCCAGAGGAGCCCCGTGCGAGTGGGGCGCGAGACGGATCCGCCGTCGGGCTGCTCCACACCGGCGAGGATGCGCAGCAGCGTCGACTTGCCGACACCGTTCTCGCCGATGAGGCCCGTGCGGGCGCCCGGCGGGACGGCGACGTCGACAGCGGTCAGGATGCGGCGGTCGCCGTAGGAGCGGTCGACTGCGCGCGCGACGATGGGTTCGATGAGGGTAGGCATGAGCACCGGTTCTCGGAATCGAGACGACTCCCGCCGGGCTGGGCCTCGGGCGCGGGACTTCGGGGGGCTCAGGAAAGCATGGTGGGTGCGAGGTTAGCAGACTGCGCCAGATCGCTACGATGCCACCCCAGCGCAAGTACAACGCGAGGCTTCCGCGCTAGGGCCGCCCTTATGGAAACCGAGACAGCCACAAAGGAGTGATGCTACTTATCAGAGGCGGGACATTGCCTTAAGTTCTCGATATCGTGCGCTCGTGGGGTTCATTGACGACTTGGTTCAAGTTTCACAGTTGCCCTACGACCCAAAGTCACCAGCCCGGCGGGGCCAGGACATTTTCTCCGTTCTCGAAAGGCTTAGCGCGACCATTCGGAGCTGGTGTCCCCGCGGCTACCGGGTTCTCGTCAGCAAGGGCGTTGGGAATCTCCCAGAAGCACTGTGGATCGCAGTACTTCGTGAGGACGTGACGACCACGCCAACAGCTGGTCTCTACGTTGTATTCTTGTTTCACCGCAACCGCCAATCCGTTTCGCTGAGCCTGAACCAAGGGGTTACCGATGCCGGCCGCCGTGCCAAGACGCTGGTTCCGCGGATAAGTTCAACCGGACTTCTTCGCGCGGAGGCGTACTCCATCTTTGAGGTCCTGCCGGACAGTGACAGCATTTCTTTTTCGCGCAGCATCGAGCTGGGGTCAGGCCGCTTAGCCAATTCGTACGCAGCCGGGAATATCGCGGCGCAAACCTGGACAATTAGCGCTTCGCTTCAAGAGAGCGATATCCGCGCATCGCTAGAGGCCATGCTGTCTCTCTACGATGCCGCGGTCGAGGCGAAAGAACAGTACCTGCTCCTCGAACCCGGGCGCTTCCAGCTACGTGCCCGTGAGCCGCGCACGCGCGACAACTCCGCCCCGATCTTCGCGCCGAAAAGCAGCGACGACTACGTCGTAGCGGCGAAGTCGTACGTCGAGCCGCAAGTGCGGACACGAGTGCACGAGGCGCTGGTCCTTGAGTTCGGTACGCTCGCGGCAAGCCACGGCTTCACTCCCGCCACGAATCGCCACCCGATCGATCTCACATTGGAGAAAGGTGGCCGCGAAACACTCGTCGAAGTCAAGGTGCTCGACCCCAGCCACCCGGCAGGCGGGATTCGCGAATCTATTGGGCAACTGTACGAGTACCGGAAGTTCCTTAGACCCAACTCATCGCACGTCGGCTTGATGGTCCTGTACAACGTTCAACCCGCGGGTGCTCATCTGGAGCTCCTGAACGATCTTCACATCTCAGTCGCCTGGCGAGAGGGAGGGGGTTTCGACGGGCCGGGGACGCGCTTCGTCGTGAACTCGGGTGGGTCCTGAGCCTTGGGCTCCTTCGAGGGGGCGTCAACGTCAGGGGTTCAGAGCATTCTTGGCAACGCGACCCCGCACAAGGAGGACCCATGCTCGATGTCCCTACTTACGGTTCCAGCGCAATGCTCAGAACCGCGCTCGGATCAGCCCTCCGTGGCCGGGCAGCACGCCAGGAGGATCGTCGGTCGCGTCGCCGCGAGGCAGGCGACCGAACCGTGCGCGTCCTATCGGACCTTCGAGCGCTCTTTCGATCGCGCGAATCGGTTCGCGATCCGGAGCACTGGATCGACAGTATCCGAGCGGCCTACCTGGAGATCGAGTCGAACCGGTATGTCTATCCGCGAAAATGGAGTCACCTCGCCCGAAGCCTTCGGTCCTCAATCGGCGAAGCAACTTCGCTGTCGTTTGCAGATTTCTGGCCCGAGTTTGCGGCTCAAAATGCTTCGTTCAACGGGACATGGCTGACGTTCGGCGAAGACTATCTCGAGCACGTCTTCCAAGCCGTTCTCCGGTGGCGTGAAGAACACTCGAACCGCAATGCTGATCGCACCGTCCTTCGCAGCTTCGACGACTGGCTTGCAGCAACCGGGCGCTTCCGCCTCGGTGAAGGCGTTTGGCCCGACTCAGGCCCGGGCGGCTGAGTGACCGTCGCCGGTCGCCGATAGCCTCCATACGTGTTCGTCCGCACCTCACCCGCGCTGCGCGTCTACTACAGCGCCTCCGACCTGAAGGCCGCGGTGGAGTGCGAGTGGGCGCTCATGCGGAAGCTCGACGCGAAGCTCGGGCGCATCCCGATGGTCGAGGATGCCGACGACGCGATGCTGGCGCGTGCGGCGACGCTCGGTGGGGAGCATGAGGCACGAGCGCTCACCGACTTCAAGACCCAGTTCCCCGAGACGGTCGTCGAGATCGAGACGGAGGACGACCGCGGCAACCCCGAGTTGCTGAAGGCCGCGCAGGAGCGCACGCTCGCGGCGCTTCGGGCGGGCAACGACGTCGTGTTCCAGGCGACGTTCCTCGCCGAACCGGCGGACGAGCGCACGGGGTTCGTCGGGTTCGCCGACTTCCTGGTGAAGGCGCCGGTCTCTACACGCGACCCTTCGGGCCGCTACTCGACCACCGAGGAACACGACCCGGAGGGCCGCTACTCGACCACCGAGAACGGCGGGTTCGCCTACCAGGTGTGGGACACGAAGTTGGCCCGCAAGGCGCGGGTGACGGCGCTGCTGCAGCTCGCGGCATACGCCGACCAGTTGCGGCTGCACGGCATCCCGGTCGCGGAGGATGCCTACCTGTTGCTCGGCAGCGGCGAGCTGAGCGGGCACCGGCTCGCCGACATCGAGCCCGTGTTCCACGACCGGGTGGCGCGGCTGAAGCAGATGATCGAGGCGCGCCTCGACGACACCGAGCCGCTCGCGTGGGGCGCCGAGGGCTACACCGCGTGCGGACGCTGCGAGTGGTGCACGCCCGAGGTGGAGCGCACCCGCGACGTGCTGCTCGTCGCCGGCATGCGCACGACGCAGCGGGCGCGCCTGGCGGAAGCCGGCATCCGCACCGTCGACGATCTCGCGCACAGCGAGGGGCCCATCGACGGGGTCGGGGATGCCGCGCTCGCGAAGTTGCGCGCGCAGGCTCGCATGCAGCTCACCCCGCATGCGGAAGGCGAGGTGAAGTACGAGATCGCCGCCGCCGGCAACCTCGCGCAGCTGCCGCCGCCGGATGAGGGCGACATCTTCTTCGACTTCGAGGGCGACCCGCTGTGGACGGCGAGCGGGCTCGACTGGGGGCTCGACTACCTGTGGGGGCTCGTGACGTTGGAGCCGGGTCTCGACACGCCGCCGGGGGCGGCTCCTCGACCGCCGAGAGATGTCTTCACCGCGTTCTGGGCGCACGACCGCGAGCAGGAGAAGCAGGCGCTCGTCGACTTCCTCGACTTCGTGCAGAGGCGGCGGCAGCGCTACCCGGGGATGCACATCTACCACTACGCCGACTACGAGCGCGCCCACCTGCTGCAGCTCGCGGCGCGCTACGGCGTCGGGGAGAGCATCCTCGACCAGTTGCTCACCGAGGACGTCTTCGTCGACCTCTACCCGATCGTGCGGCGCAGCATCCGCATCTCGGAGTCGTCGTACTCGATCAAGAAGCTCGAGCCGCTCTACATGGGCGATGAGCTGCGCACCGGCGACCTGAAGAAGGGCGACGAGTCGATCCAGTTCTACGTCGACTACACCGAGCTGCGGGATGCCGGGCGCGTGGACGAGGCGGAGGCGAAGCTCGAGCAGATCCGGGCCTACAACGAGTACGACTGCGTCTCCACCCACCGGCTGCGCGACTGGCTGCTCGCCCGCGCCGCCGAGAAGGACATCACGCCCGTCGCGCTCCAGGTCGACGAGGCGACCCGGGCGGCGCGCGAGAACCCCGACGAGGCCTTGATCCGCGACCGGCTCTACGCGCACATCGAGGGCATCCCGGCGGCCGACCGCACGCCCGACCAGGCCGCGATCGGGCTCGCCGCGGCCGCGATCGAGTACCACCGCCGGGAGGACAAGTCCTACTGGTGGGAGCACTTCGCCCGCCACACCCTCGACATCTCCGACTTCGAGGACACCCGCGACGTGTTGCGCGTGGATGCCGCCACGGTCGTCGAGGACTGGCGCACCCCCGAGGGCAAGCGGTCGGCGTCACGCGTGCTGCGGTTGCGCGGGCGGCTCGCACCGGGATCCCGGATGAGCGAAGGCGCGCGGCCGTTCGTCATGTACGAGCCGCCCCTGCCGTCCGTCATCTCCGGCGCGCTGCCGGGGCGCCGCGGCGAGCACAACCGCGGCACCGTGCTCGACGCGCAGCTCGTGGAGGGGCTCGGCGGCGAGATCGTGGATGTCGTGCTCGACGAGGGCGCGGGCGTCGGCAACGACACGTGGGACTCGTTCCCCGTCGCCCTCACGCCCGAAGCCCCCGTGCCGACGAAGGCGCAGCGGGAGGCGATCCTCCAGTGGGGCGGCAAGGTGGCCGAGGCGCTGCCGCGGTTCCCGAAGAGCGCCGCCCTCGACATCCTGCGGCGCGTGCCGCCGCGCACCGTCGACGACCAGGGACTCGAGCCGGTCGGCATCGACGGGGTGCCCGCCGCGATCGTCGACACCCTCGTGCGGCTCGACGACTCCTACCTCGCCGTGCAGGGCCCTCCGGGGTCGGGC
>Ga0065721_10006969_pt1 | contig 29702 bp, 29 predicted proteins | sample Mesricmetagenome_FD_59108 | JGI IMG/M metagenome (GOLD analysis project Ga0065721, IMG submission 59108) | Mesophilic microbial community from rice straw/compost enrichment Sample: eDNA_1 v2 (version 2) | ecosystem: Engineered > Solid waste > Grass > Composting > Bioreactor | place: USA: Davis...
CGCCGGCCGCCTGGAGGCGGAGGCCGGCAGCATCCGGCTCGCGCCGCAGCTGAAGGTCGGCTTCTTCGCCCAGCACCAGCTCGACGACCTGAGGCCTGACGAGAGCGCCGCCGCCCATGTGCGCCGGCTGATGCCGCAGGCACCGGAATCGAAGGTGCGCGCCCGCGTGGCGCAGATGGGGCTGTCCAGCGAGAAGATGGACACACCCGCCAAGGATCTCTCGGGCGGCGAGAAGGCACGGCTGCTGATGGGCCTCGCCACCTTCGACGCGCCGAACCTGATCATTCTCGACGAGCCGACCAACCATCTCGACATCGACAGCCGCGCCGCGCTGATCCGCGCGCTGAACGATTTCCCCGGCGCGGTGATCCTGATCGCCCACGACCGCCACCTGATCGAGGCGACGGTCGACCGGCTGTGGATCGTGCGCAACGGCACGGTCGCGGATTTCGACGGGGACCTCGAGGATTACCGTCACGAAGTGGTCGGCGGCGGCCGGCAGGCGAAGGGTCAGTCCGGCGACGGCGGCTCGAAGGCAGACAGGCGCCGCGAGGCCGCCGAGAAGCGCGCAGCCGCCGCGCCCGTGAAGAAAAAGATCAATGATCTCGAATCCCTGACCGAAAAGCTTACCAAACAGATTCAGGCGCTTGACGCGGAACTTGCAGACCCGGCGCTCCACGTCGACGCCGCCTACAAGGTGGCCCAGCTCTCCAAGAAGCGGGCCGACAAGGTGGCCGAGCTCGAGAAGGTCGAGGAGGAATGGCTGGCGCTCTCAGCCGAGTACGAGGCCGCCGTCGGCAGCGATACGGACTGATCGTTCCCGCCTCCCGCCCGGCGCAAGCCTGACAGGCGACAATTCGTCCGATGGCAACGACGGCCGATCCCCGCTACGGGACGAGCCGGTTTCAGACCGGGGCTGAGGATGAACGAGCGGCAGAGCGGCGCCAGGCGGCGCGCAGGACATTTCGCGGGCGTGGCGGCGGGTTTTCTCCTGCTCGCGGCCGGCATCGGCAACGCGGCGCCGACCCGGTTCGAGCACTACGTGATCGGCGGCGACACGATCTCCGACCTCAAGGCTTCGATCGTGGCGACCGCGCCGCGCGGCGGCAACGCGCTGGGCCTGACCAACGTCGTCATCTCGCCGGACTTCCGCCTTGCCGAGACCGACGGCACCTGCCGCGCCGTCGACGTCACGGTCGACCTCGAGATCACGGTGACGCTGCCGAAGGTCGAGGTCATGCCGGCCGGCTTCGAGAGCCGCTGGCAGCACATCCACGAAACGGTGCGCGACCACGAGATGATGCATGCCAAGATCGCCGAGGTCTATGCCGGCCGCATCGAGACGGCGATCCGCGAGGCCTCCTCGGAAGCGGGGTGTGCGGCGCTCAAGGAGAAAGTCCTCGCCGATATCCGCGAGTTGCAGGACCGGCATCGCGCCATGCAGCGCAACTACGACATCATCGACAGCGGCCGGGTGATGTCGCTCCTCCCCTGAGGTCGAACCTTCGCGGCTCCACGTGGCTTGCGACACGGCGCGGCCGCGCTAGACTGGGCGGCGGGCCGTTTGGGGAATGGACATGGGGGGAGTTTTCGCCAGGTCGGGCATGGCCGCGGGCCGCCGTCGCTCATCCCCGCGCGGCTCCCTGACCCTCGCCGTCCTCCTCTGCCTCCTGTCGGCCTGCACGACTGGCAAGCCGGGCATGACCTACCGTGCCTATGCCGTCGCCGGCGACAGCGGCGAGGCCATCCTGCGCAGCGTGCGCGCATCGGCCCCGCGCGACGGCCGCGCCTACGGGCTGACGCAGATCACGTTTCACCCCGTCTATGCGCTCGCCGACGCGAAGGCGCGCTGCGCGGTGGAACGGGCGACGGTCGGTGTCGAACTCGTCCTCCTCCTGCCGCAGTGGCGCGAGGGCGCGCCGCCCGCACCGAGGGTTAGGGGCGTCTGGAACCGCTTCGAGGGGACGGTGCGCGCCCACGAGCACACCCATGCGACGATCGCCAAGGCCCATGCCCGGAGGCTCGAGCGCACGCTCCTCGCACTCAGGGCGCCCGACTGCGGCGGTCTCCGCCGCCGCATCGACGAGGAGATCGCCCGCGCCAAGCGCACGCATCTCGCCGCCCAGGCCGCCTTCGATCTGCGCGAGAAGAAGAAGCTGAAATCGCTGCTGCCGTGACCACCCGGCTTGAACGGCCGGCGGCATTGCCCATATTCGTCACGTGACGTATCATTCTGCGTCAAATGACGAAAGGAGCCACTTCATGGTCGCGCTCGAAGCCTATGGCGATCCCGGGGCCCTGCCCGCCTCCGAATCTGCCCGCATCGGCCGTCTTCTCGGCCTCTCCGGCGATCGCGGCCTCGACGACATCGGCCTTGCCGAGCGCATCGCCCGCGGCCTGCAGGTGGCGAGCGCCGACGCGCTGGCGCGCATCCTCGGCACCGGATTCGTCGCCGGCGCCCTGATCCCCGAGGCGACGCTGCGCCGCGCGCGGCGGGAAAAGAAGGCCCTGTCACGCGAGATGAGCGAGCGGCTCTACGAGATCGGCCGCGTCGTCGACGCCGTCAGCCGCGCCTATCACGGCGACACGCCGGCGATCGTGCGCTTTCTCAACGCGCCGCATCCGCTGCTCGCAGGCCGCTCGCCGCTCGACATGGCGCAGTCGAGCTCGGCCGGCGCCGAGGCGGTCATCAACCTGCTGCGCCGGGCCGAAGCCGGCTTCGCGCTTTGAGCGTCCGCCGCCTGCCGGAACCGCTCACCGCCTACCGCATCGGCGATCCGGCCGGCGAGTTTCCGATCTGGGACGACGGCGGGGCCAAGCGCGCCTCCGGCCGCTGGCATGAAGCGGGCGCGGGCGTGATCTATGCCAGCGAGCACTATTCGACGGCGATGCTGGAGAAGCTCGTCCACTATAACGGCGCGATGCCGAGGGGGCAGCATTTCATCGAGATCGCAGTCCCGGCCGGGGTCAGCTACGAGGTGGTCAATCCGGACGCGCTCGAAGGCTGGGCAGCGATGGACGGCGAGGTCGCCCGTCGCTTCGGCCGGACCTGGCACCGCGAGGCGCGCTCGGCCCTCCTCGTCGTCCCGTCCGTCGTCGCGCGGATGGAGCGCAACTTCGTCTTCAACACCGCCCATCCCGATTTCGCGCTGGTGAAGCCGGGGCTCGAGACCCCGGTCTGGTGGGACGAGCGCCTGTTCGGCTGAGCGACCGCCGCCAAGCCTGCCATATCACAGGCGGCGCGGCCGTGTTAGGCTCGCGCATCGAAGCGCCCGCCAGCCAAGGTGATCCATGACCGACCGTCCCGCCGCGCAGAACAGGGAATGGCTCCTGTTCGTCCTCGTCTGCGTCTACATCGTCCTCCAGTTCCTCTGGCGCGCCTTCACCCGCGCCGGCGAATGGCCGCTGCCACCCTACCACTATCTGTCGATGGCGCTCGACCTGGCGCTGATCGTCGTCGCCGTCATGCTTTTCTCCGCACTTGGGAAAAGGCAGCCGGAAGGCGGCGGACAGCGCGCGGCACGAGTGATCCTGTTCGTGCCGGCACTGCTCGCCGGCATCGGCATGTTCGTCATCCGCTTCTCGAGCGACGTCGGCTGGTGGACCGGCCACATCCGCAACTGGATGGATTAGAGCCGTTCCAGGACACGTGCGAAGCGGTTCTCCACCGGAGGCGCGCGGAGAACGAGCCGGATTGTTCCCGCCGCCCATCCCGCGCGGCGTGCAGCGCGTCCCGTTTTGACGCAATGGCTGCGCACACCCCCTTATTTTTCGCATGGCGCGGAAACCAAGTTTAACGGTTCTTCTCTAAGATTGCCGTCATGACAGGGACGTCCATGCGCAGCGATGGCGTGCTGCCGGCCGCGGAGTCCGCCGCGACCGGTCTCCTCGATGCGCTCTTCGACAATGCCGCGATCGGACTCCTCGTGCTCGACCGCGACATGAACGTGCTGCGCATCGGCCAGGGCCTGTGCAACCTGCTCGGCTACCGGAAACAGGAGGTGGTCGGCCGTTCCTTCACCCACCTCCTGCATCCCGACGACCGCCTGACCGCGCAGCTCGGCCTGATCGCGCTCGAGCGCGACCGCGGCCCGCTCTCCACCGTCGAGCGGCGCTACCTGCACAAGGANGGCAGCGTCGTCTGGATCCTCGGCACCGTCTCGCGCATTGCCGGGCGTCCCGAGGACGGCGANCCGGTCTATGTCGCGCAGATCACCCCGATCACCAAGCAGAAGNANGCGGAAGCNGCGGCCGCNGAGGCGATCGCGCGCTGGAACTTCGCGCTCGAGGGCGCCGGCCAGGGCGTGTGGGACTGCGACCTGAGCACCCGTACCTGGTTCTTCTCNCCGGCCTGGAAGCGGCTGCGCGGCATCCCCGAGGANGAGGANATCAACNGCCAGGACGACGAATGGCTGCGCATCGTCCATCCCGAGGATCGGGCCCGCGTCACCGAGATCGTCGCCCGCGTGAATGGCGGCGAGCTCGANGAGGTCGCCTTCGAATACCGGGAGCGCAACCGGCAGGGCCAGTGGATCTGGATCATGGCGCGCGGGCGCTGCGTCGAGTGGACCCCGGACGGGCGCCGCAAGCGCATCATCGGCACCGACACCGACATCACCGAGATCAAGCAGCGCGAGCTCGACCTCGCCGACATGTCCGGCCGGCTGACGCTGGCGCTCTCGACCTCGAAGGTCGGCATCTGGGAGGCCGACCTCGAGACGCTCACGCCGACATGGGACGACCGCACGCGCGAGATCTTCGGCTGCGACCCGTCCGACTTCGATCCCCCGCGTGATTCCTGGGAAGCGCTCCTGCATCCCGAGGACCGCGAGGCCGCCGCGGAGGTCGCGGCAAAAGGGGCGGCGACGCGCACCGACTATTCATGCTCGTACCGCATCGTGCGCCCCGATGGCGAAATCCGCCACATCCGCACCTACGCCACCTTCACCCGCTCCGGCACCGGTGCCCAGAAGATGATCGGCATCAACTGGGACGTGACGGCCGACGTCGAGCGCGCCTCCGAGCTCGAACGGGCCAACCGTCTTGCCGAGGAGCGCAACCAGGCGCTGGAGGCGGCGCGCGCGGCGATGGAGCACGCCTCGCTGCACGATTCGCTCACCGGCCTGCCCAACCGCCGCTGCCTCGACAAGGCGCTGTCGGACATTGCCGAGACCAATCCGCCGGAGGGTCGCGTCGCCCTTCTCCACATCGACCTCGACCGCTTCAAGCAGATCAACGACACCAAGGGCCACGCCGCCGGCGACGCGATGCTCGTCTACATGGCCGATCTCCTGCGGGCGATCTTCCGCAAGGAGGACGTGGTGGCGCGCATCGGCGGCGACGAGTTCGTCGTCATGCTGTCGCCGGCGCCGAACCGGGCCAATCTCGGCAAGCTCGTCGAGCGGGTGATCGAGCGCGCCAACGTGCCAATGACCTGGGAAGGCCACGAATGCCGCGCCGGCGCCTCGGTGGGCATCGCCGAGGCCCAGGGCCGGTTCGACCCGCGCCAGCTCCTCGTCAACGCCGACATCGCGCTCTACCGGGCCAAGAACAAGGGCCGCAACTGCGCCGCCTATTTCACCGATCAGCTCCAGGCCGAGATCATCGCCACCAAGCAGTGCGGCGACGACATCCTCAAGGGGCTGGAGCAGCGCGAGTTCATCCCCTACTACCAGCCGCAATTCTGCGCCCGGTCGCTCGACATCGTCGGGGTCGAGGCGCTGGCGCGCTGGCGCCACGAGACGCGCGGCCTGCTCAAGCCCGAGGCGTTCCTCACCGTCGCCGAGGATCTCAACGCAGTCGCGGCGATCGACCGGATGATCATGGAGCACACGCTCGCCGACCTCGCCCTGTGGGATGAGCTTGGCGTCCACGTGCCGAAGGCCTCGGTCAACGTCTCGGCGCGGCGGCTGACGGAAGAAACNCTGATCGAGAACCTCGCCACGCTGACGCTTANGCCGGGACGGCTCTCCTTCGAGCTTCTGGAATCGATCTTCCTCGACGAGAGCGACGAGGTGCTCGCCNGCAATCTCGCCGGCCTGCGCAATCTCGGCATCAACATCGAGATCGACGATTTCGGCACCGGCCACGCCTCGATCGTCGGGCTGATGCGGCTTTCCCCTGAACGGCTGAAGATCGACCGGCAGATCATCGCGCCGATCACCGGCAGCGAACAGCAGCGCCGCCTCGTCCATTCGATCATCGAGATCGGCCGCTCGCTCGGCATTCGCGTCTGCGCCGAGGGCGTGGAGACGGCCGAGCATGTCGAGATCCTCAGGGACCTCGGCTGCGACAGCCTTCAGGGCTATTATTTCGGCCAGCCCATGCCCGGAGCCGACCTTTGCCAGCTGGTGAGAGAGCGCGGCTGGCACGGCGCCAGCTGCCTGAGCGCCTGAGGCCCGAAACCGTCCCCTACTGGCGGCCCCATTTGTGCAGCCGCGGCGGCCGCGGCTCGACGGGGACCGGCTTGCGGCGCCGTCCGGAGAGAACGAAGCCGACCGTGCCGACGACGAGAAGGAGGTAGCCGACCGGCGCGATCCGCTCGTCGGTTATCGCCGCGTTGCGGCGGAGCACCAGTCTCGCCTCCCTGACCGGCATCGCGCCGGTATCGACGCGGGCAAGCGCGAAATCGTAGTCGCCCTTCTCCACCGGATCGATGCGCAGGACGGTCTTCTCCTGCCGCGGCTGGGCCGGGCGCTCGGCCTGGTCGCGCGAGGAATAGGCGTAGAGGAAGCGTGCGACACCGTCGGCGACCCGCGCACCGGCGCGGCGGATCGAATAGGAATAAAGAACTTCCGGCTCGCCCGCCGCCGGGCGTGGCGCGAAATCGGAAAGCGTCACCGATACCGCGACGACGACCGGCGCATCGGTCGGATCGAGATAGACGGTCGGGCCTGTGGCGGTGGCATCGCGGGTGGCGAGCGAGAAGGCGCCGATCTCCTCGCCGGAAAACACGTCGACCCAGGCGGGATAGCCGAAGGCGAGGAGGCCGCCGGCAATCATCACCAGAAGCATGATCAGGCGCATGCGGCCCCCTCGCCTGCGGAACTCAGGTCCGGCACCGCCCGCCTCATGCCTTGCGCTCCCAGCGCCGGACGGGCGTCTGCTGCCAGTAGGTGAGCGCGTGGCCGGCGGATTTCAATTCCTTCCACTGGGCGCGGGCGGCGTCGAGCTGGTCCTGGTCGTGGCCGTCGAACATCAGGACGAGGCGGTCGCAGCCCTCGAGCGAGGGCAGCGCCGCGCCGTCGACGGCGAAACGCACGCTGGCGCCGTTCGCCGCCTCGGGCGAAAGCGTCAGGAGCACCGGCTGACGCGGCGCCGTCTCCGCATCGCGGTCGATCCCGTGCGGCAGGAAACTGTCGTCGCGGAAGGTCCAAAGATGCGCGTCGAGCGCATCGCGGCGCTCCTCGGAGCCGAGATGGACCGAGACCTTCCACCCGCGCTCCAGGCTCTTCTCGAGGAGGGGCGGCAGCGCCTCCTCGAGCCGGGATTCGGTCAGATGGTAGAACAGCGTCTCGGCCATCGGGCCTCCGTCAGGCCTCGAAGCGGTCGCGGACGTAACGGTCGAGCAGGCGCACGCCGAAGCCCGAGCCCCAGGACTGGTTGACGTCGGTCGACGGCGAGCCCATCGCGGTCCCGGCAATGTCGAGATGCGCCCACGGGGTGTCCTTGACGAAGCGCTTGAGGAACTGCGCCGCCGTGATCGATCCGGCCATGCGGCCTCCGGAGTTTTTCATGTCGGCGAACTTGGAATCGATGATCTTGTCATAGTCCGGGCCGAGCGGCATGCGCCACAGCCGTTCCTCGGTGGCGACGCCGGCGGAAAGCAGCGCGTCGGCCAGCGCGTCGTCGTTGGAGAAGAGACCGGCATGGTGATGGCCGAGCGCGACCATGATCGCCCCGGTCAGCGTGGCGAGGTTGACCATCGCCACCGGCGCGAAGCGCTCGCGCGTGTACCAGAGCGCGTCGGCGAGGACGAGGCGGCCCTCGGCGTCGGTGTTGATGATCTCGATCGTCTGGCCCGACATGGAGCGGACGATGTCGCCCGGGCGCTGCGCCGCTCCGTCCGGCATGTTCTCGACCAAACCGATGACGCCGACGGCGTTGACCTTGGCCTTGCGGCCGGCGAGGACACGCATCAGGCCGGTGACGGCGGCCGCTCCGCCCATGTCGCCCTTCATGTCCTCCATGTTGGCGGCCGGCTTGATCGAGATGCCGCCGGTGTCGAACACGACGCCCTTGCCGACGAAGGCGACCGGCTTGTCCTTCGGCTTGCCGCCCTTCCACTGCATGATGGCGAGACGCGGCGGACGCACGGAGCCGAGGCCGACGCCGAGCAGCGCCTCCATCTTCAGCTTCTTCATGTCCTTCTCGGTCAGGATCTCGACCTCGACGCCGAGTGCCTCGAGTTCCTTGACGCGGGCGGCGAATTCGAGCGGGCCGAGCACGTTGGCCGGCTCGTTGACGAGGTTACGGGCGAGCGTGACGCCGGCCGCCACCGCCTCACGGTCGGCGAACGCCTTCTTGCAGCCCGCCGCATCCGGATGGACGAAGGTCACCTTGACCTTGCGGTTGCCGCCGCCATTGTCCTCGTCGTCGGGCTTCGCCGTCTTGTAGAGGTCGAACTCATAGGACCGCATCAGGAGGCCGAGCGCGATGTCGGCGGCCTGTTCGGCGGTCGGAAGCTCGCCTTCGCCGAGGAGGATTGCCACCTTGTCCGCCTTGCGGATCAGGGTGAAGATCTTGCCGCCGACGCGCATCCAGCCGTGCGAGGAGAGGCTCTTCGTCTCGCCGGTGCCGACAAGGCCGATGCGGTCGGCCGGCGAATCCTTCGGCGCGACGATGTCGGCGACCGTGTAGGCCTTGCCTGAGAAGCCGGTCACCGTCACGGCCTTGTCGAGGACGCCGGCGGGGTCGACGGTGCGGGCGGCGGCCGAAACCGGCTCGCCCTGCGCTCCGAGCGCAACGGCGAGGCCGCCGCTGACCTTGGCCGATTTGACAAAGGAAATCTCGATCTCGACAGACATGGCAACTCCGGATGGGGAAATGATCTGGGAGGCCCGATCATCATCCTTTCCGGCCGGAACGCAAGGCCCGGCGTGCATGCGCGACGCCGAATTGAGCCTTGCCGGGTACCTGCGGCATGACGGCGCCCGGCAGCGTGATCGCGGCGCAGGCTTCGGGCAATTCGTTAACCTTATTCCTTTGCCGCATGTTATCCATTTTCCGGCTTGATGGCCGGGCGCATTGTTGACATATGCCCGTGGCATGGAGCGCGCCGGACCGGAAACGGGACAGGCGGACGACAGGCCGGACGGCGCGCGGACAGGGTGAATGAAGCAGATCGAGCTCTATATATTGCGGCGCATGGCGACGCTGACCTTCTGGTCGCTCGTTGCTGCGACGCTGCTCGTTCTGACCACGCAGGTCCTCCTTCGCATCAACGTGCTGACGACGACCGGACAGGCCTTTTCCGCTTTCCTCAAGCTTTCGGCGGCGCTGATCCCCTCCGTCATGGTGATCGTGCTGCCCTTCGCGCTCCTCGTCGGCGTAGCGCAGATTCTCTGGAGNCTGAATTCCGACAGCGANCTCGTCGTCATGGAGGCGGCGGGCGCCGGNCCGGGCACGGTGTTCCGCCCCGTGCTCCTGCTTGCGCTCGCCATGTCGTTCCTGACGGTGGCGGTCGGCAATCTCGTCGAGCCGTGGGCCAACCGGAAGCTCTACGACATCATCGCCGAAGCCTCGGCCGACCTCTTCTCCGTGGCGGTACGCTCCGGCAATTTCCAGAGGCTCGACAACGGGCTCTACGTGCAGATCAACGAGATGCTGCCCGGCGGCGAGTTCGGCGGCATCTTCCTCTCCGACATGCGGGTGGAGGGCAAGGAGCTCGTCTATTTCGCCAAGCGCGGCTCGATCCAGCGCATCGGCGACGACAAGCTGCTCCTCCTTCTCGACGGACAGGTGCAGCAGCGCTCGACCGGGTCGAACCAGATCTCGATGGTGACCTTCACCTCCTACGCGCTCGATCTTTCCGCCTACCTGCCCACGAGCTCGGGCGGGGTGCGCCGTCCGCGCGAGCAATATACGAGCTACCTGCTCAATCCCGATCCGAACGACTACTACGCCAAGAACCTGCCCTATGTGATGAAGGAGGAGCTGGTCCAGCGCCTGACGTCGTGGATGTATCCCCTCGCCTTCGGCCTGATCGCCTTCGTCTTCCTCGGCAAGGCGCATTCGCACCGCGAGGAGCACCTGGTCAATGTCGGGCTGATGTCGATGACGGCGATCGGGCTGCGTGGCTTCGGCTTCTATTCGACCGACGCGGCCGGGCGCGGCATCGTCATGGAAATGCTCGCCTACGGCGTGCCGCTCGCCTTCATCGTCGTCTTCGGCGCGCTCGCCATCACCGGGCGTTCGCTGCGCGCGCCGAAGGCCTGGCTCCGGCTCAACGGCGCGATCCTCGACTTCGCGCTCGAACGGTACCGGCGCTTCCTCGCCTGGCGAACCGGCACCAAGGCGGGTCGCGCATGACCGGCTTCCCGATGACGCTCTGGCGCTACTTCTTCCGGCGCTACACCTCGACCTTCATCGCCTATTTCCTGGCGATCGTCGTCATCATCCTGCTCGTCGACTTCAACGAGAATTCCTCGCGCATCTCGGATGCGCCGGGCTACACGATCCTGCTCGGCTTCTACATCTCGGCGCTCCGCGTGCCGCTGGTGGCGCAGACCGCCATTCCCTTCATCGTGCTGATCGCCTCGATCGCCACGCTGATGCAGCTCAACCGCAAATACGAGCTCGTCGTCACCCGCGCGTCGGGCGTTTCGGTGTGGCAGTTCCTCTCGCCGCTCCTCGCCGGCAACATCATCATCGGGCTCCTCGCCCTGTTCGTTTTGAATCCGCTCGCGACCAGCGCGACGAGCCTCGTCGAAAAGGTGATGCTCGACTACAATCTCGGCTCGACGCGGGCACCGAACGCCACCACGGAAGCCCCGTGGCTCAGGCAGCGCACGGCCGAGGGCGACACGGTGATCGGCGCCATGAACCACGCCGAGAACGGCACGCTGCTCGGTAACGCCACCTTCATCCGCTTCGATCCCGAGGGCGATCCGATCGACCGGCTCGAGGCCGTGCGCGCCCGGCTCGGCGACGGCGCTTGGCACCTCGAGAACGTGACGCGATTCGTGCCCGGCGCGCCCGCCGAGGCGATCGCCGACCTGTCGATCCCCACCAATCTCAGGGCCGAATTCCTCGGCGAATCGCTCGCGCCGGCGAACTCGATTCCGATCTACCAGCTGCCGGCGAAGATCGCGGCCGCCCGCTCCTACGGGATCGCCGCCAATTCCTATTCGATGCAGCTCCATAGGCTTGTGGCGCAGCCCGCGCTGCTCGCCGCCATGACGCTGATCGCGGCCATGGTGTCGCTCAAATTCGTCCGTTTCGGTCAATCGATTGCGGTGATTTTGGGTGGCATCCTCGCCGGCTTCGTGCTTTATGTCGTCTCCGAAGTGATCAGGGCGTTCGGCAACGCCGGGACCATTCCGCCTGTCGTGGCGGCCTGGCTTCCGGTGATCGTCGCCTCGGCGCTGGGGGCAACGGTTTTGCTCCACAAGGAGGACGGATAGTGACGGCTGCGCGCCGGACAACCTGGTCACGCGTAAACGATCTGCTGCGCGCAGGCGCAGCCGCATGCGCGCTCGTGGCTGCCCTGTCCTCAACCGCCCTCGCCCAGTCGCCGCTCGACGGCGCCGATGTGCCCCCCGGCACGAAGATGCTTCTGACCTCGGACCAGCTCGTCTACAACGACACGGCCCAGATCGTGATCGCCACCGGCGCGGTGCAGATCGACTACGGCGACTACAATCTCGTCGCCGACCGGGTCGAGTACGACCGCCGGACCGGGCGCGTGCGCGCCATCGGCAATGTCGAGATGATCGAGCCGAGCGGCAACCGCATCTATGCCGACGACCTCGACGTCACCGACAATTTCGCTGACGGCTTCGTCAACGACCTGAAGGTCGAGACGCCGGACAACACCCGCATCGTCGCCGAGAGCGCCGAGCGGCGCGGCGGCGAGGAGACCCGGTTCAACAGCGGCGTCTACACGGCCTGCGAGCCCTGCAAGGACAATCCGGAAAAGGCGCCCACCTGGCAGGTCAAGGCCGCCGAGGTGGTTCAGGACCGGCGCACGAAGACCATCAAGATGCGCCACGCGCGCATCGAGTTCTTCGGCATGCCGCTCGTCTACCTGCCTTATCTTGAAGTTCCGGACCACGACAAGAAGCGGAAATCCGGCTTCCTGACGCCGTCGGCCGGCATCGACGACAAGCTGGGCACCTGGCTGCGCGTCCCTTATTTCCTGACGCTCGGCCCGAGCGCCGACGCCACCGTGTCGGTGACCGGCTACACCAACCAGGGCTTCCTGATCTCGACCGAGTTCCGCAAGGCCTTCGAGAACGGCAACGTCATGCTGCGCATGGCCGGCATCTCGCAGAACGATCCGAACCGGTTCGATGCCCGCACCGTCGATTCGCTCGAAACGCAGCGCGGCCTCATCGGCACGGCCGGCCACTTCAAGATCAATCCGCGCTGGACCTTCGGCTGGAAGGCGATGATCGAGACGGATCCAAACTTCGCCCGCACCTACGGCATCGAAGGCTTCGACGACACGCGCCAGCAGTCCAACATCTACCTGACCGGACTCGGCACGCGCAGCTATTTCGACCTGCATGCCTACCGCTTCGACATCCGCCGCCCGGAAGTCACGGCCGGCGGGGAATATGTCGCCAGAATCCAGGAGGAGCAGGAAGCCTTCGTGCATCCGGTCCTCGACTACAACAAGATCTTCTCGCAGCCGGTCCTCGGCGGCGAGCTCTCGCTCGACGTCAACGGCCAGGCGATCTCGCGCCGGCGCACCTACATGCCGGTCGCAGGCCTCTACAAGGGCCTCGAGGGCCACAACGAGCGGCTGACCGCCGAGCTCGAGTGGAAGCGCACCTTCACCACCGATTTCGGCCTGCTGCTGACGCCGCTCCTCGCCGCGCGCGGCGACTTCCATTCCTACAAGACGTCGACGGCGGTGGCCGCGCCTGCTGCGCTCACCCCGGACAATTCGGTCGACCGCGGCATGGTCACGGCCGGGCTCGAGGCGAGCTATCCGATCCTGATCACCACGGCCGGCTCGTCGCACGTCATCGAGCCGATCGCGCAGATCTATGCACGTCCGGACGAGCGCTTCGCGGGCGGCCTGCCCAACGAGGACGCGCAGAGCTTCGTCTTCGATGCGACCAGCCTGTTCGAGCGCGACAAGTTCTCCGGCTACGACCGCATCGAGGGCGGCACCCGCGCCAATGTCGGCATCCGCTATACCGGCACCTTCGAGAACGGCATCACCACGCAGGCGATTTTCGGCCAGTCCTACCACCTCGCGGGGCTCAACTCCTTCTCCGTGCGCGACCTGACGGGCGCGGGCGCCGATTCCGGCCTCGAGGAGGATGTGTCCGACTTCGTCGGCGCCGCCGCGATCACCTTCCCCTTCGGCCTGTCGCTCGCCACGAGCGCACGGCTCGACAAGGACGACCTCGAAATCAAGCGCGGCGACGTGACCGCGTCGCTCGCGACCGGTTTCCTCACCACCTCGCTCAACTATACCGAGATTGCCGGCCAGACCGGCTACGGCTCGCCGACCGACCGGCGCGGCGTAACCGGCGGAGCAACGCTGCGCTTCGGCGACAACTGGTCGGTCTTCGGATCGAGCGGCTACGACCTCGTCAAGAAGCGGCGCGACACGACGCGGTTCGGCGCCTCCTACATCGACGAGTGCCTCGAGCTCTCGGTCTTCTACGAGCGCAAGCCCGACGACACCAACGACGCCAAGAAATGGAGCGTCGGGGCACGGCTGACGCTGCGCACACTTGGCAGCATCGGCTACAGCAGCGGCGAAGGGGCGTCGTTCTGACGGCCATCAGCCATGCTTTCGCCGCATGCAAAGGCGAGATAGACTTGCGCGCACGATATCTGCCGGCGGCCGGACATCGGTTTCGGCCGCCGTACGCATAAATGGGACAGGAAGCATGAAACGAACCCGTATTCTCCCCGTCATCGCCCTGGCGCTTGCCGCCAGCTTCGCCATGCCGGCCGCATCGGGTAGCTTTGCGGCCCATGCCGCGAGCTCGATCAAGATCGTGGTCAACAACCAGGCGATCACCAGCGTCGACCTGTCCCGGCGGGTCGCCTTCCTGCGGCTGCAGCGCGCCAAGGGCAACCTGCAACAGCTCGCCCGCGAGCAGCTGATCGAGGAAGCGCTGAAGATGCAGGAGATCACGCGCACGCGCACCGCCGCCCCGCAGGCGGAGGTGGACGCCGCCTTCGAGCGCTTCGCCAACTCGAACAAGCTCACCGTCGCGCAGCTCAACCAGATCCTTGGCCAGGCCGGCGTCGGCGCCAAGCACTTCAAGGACTTCATCCGCGTGCAGATGAGCTGGCCGCGCCTCGTCCAGGCCCGCTACGGCGGCGCCGGCGGCCGCATGTCGAACGAGCAGCTCGTCGCCAAGATGCTGGAAAAGGGCGGCAACAAGCCGTCGACCACGGAATACATCCTGCAGCAGGTCATCTTCGTCGTGCCGGCCTCCAAGCGCAATAACGCCGTGATCGGCCAGCGCAAGCGCGAGGCCGACCAGCTGCGCGCCCGCTATGCCGGCTGCCAGAGCGCGCGCGACATCGTCGGCGGCCTGCGCGACGTGACCGTGCGCGAGCTCGGCCGCTTCCTGCAGCCGCAGCTTCCGCCCGACTGGAAACCGCTGATCGAGAAGACCAAGGCCGGCGGCGCGACGACGACGCGCGTCACCGACAAGGGCGTCGAGTTCATCGGCGTCTGCTCGTCGCGCTCCGTCTCCGACGACGTGGCGGCGGCGATGGTGTTCCAGGCCGAGAACTCGGAAGCCGGAGACAGCGACGACGCCAAGAAATATCTCGACGAACTGCGCAGCCGCGCCGTCATCGCCAACCGCTAGGCGCGCCGACGTGGCGGCNCTGGCGCTCTCCATGGGCGATCCCGCCGGGATCGGCCTCGATATCNCGCTCGACGCCTGGACCCGCCGGCGCGAGCTGGACGTCCCCGCCTTCCTCCTCCTCGGCGATCCNGACGCGCTCGCCGCACGCGCCGCGCTCCTCGGCCTTGACGTGCCGGTGCGCACGGCCACGCCGGATACGGCCGAAGCCGTGTTCGGCGAGGCCCTGCCCGTTCTTCCGGTCGCCTGCGCGGTCGCCCCTGCCCCCGGCGCACCGGATGGCGGCAATGCGGGCGCGGTGATCGAGGCGATCCGGCGCGCCGTCGAACTGACGCTTGCCGGAAAGACCGCCGCCGTCGTCACCTGCCCGATTGCCAAGTCGGTGCTCTACGGCGCCGGCTTCGGCTTTCCCGGCCATACCGAATATCTCGCCGCGCTCGCCTCCGACCACACCGGCGAGCCGCTGACCCCGGTCATGCTTCTCGCCGGTCCCGAGCTCAAGGTCGCGCCCGTCACCATCCACATCCCGCTCTCCGCCGTGCCGGCGGCGCTGACGACAGAGGCGATCGTCGAGACCGGGCGCATCCTCGCCCGCGATCTCATTCGTCGCTTCGGCGTCACCGCGCCGCGGCTCGCCATCTCCGGCCTCAACCCGCATGCCGGCGAGAATGGCGCGCTCGGAAGCGAGGACGACGCCGTGATCGCGCCCGCCATCGCCACGCTCCAGGCCGAGGGGATCGATGCGCGGGGGCCGCTGCCCGCCGACACGATGTTCCACCCTGAAGCGCGCGCCACCTACGACGCGGCGATCTGCATGTATCACGACCAGGCGCTGATCCCGGCGAAGACGCTCGCCTTCCATGACGGGGTCAACGCCACGCTCGGGCTTCCCTTCGTGCGCACCTCGCCCGACCACGGCACCGCCTTTTCCATTGCCGGCAAGGGCATCGCCCGCTCCGACAGCCTGATCGCGGCGCTGAAGCTCGCCGCGCAGATGGCGGCGGTCGAGACCGGCGCCCGGGCGGCCAGGCAATGAGCCTCGCCTTCGACGGTCTGCCGCCGCTGCGGGAGGTCGTCGCCCGCCACGGCCTCGACGCGCGCAAGGCGCTCGGCCAGAATTTCCTGTTCGACCTGAACCTGACGCAGAAGGTGGCGCGCACGGCGGGCGCGCTCGAAGGCCATCTCGTCTTCGAGATCGGCCCGGGACCGGGCGGGCTGACGCGGGCGCTGCTTGCTGCCGGTGCCGGCAAGGTGATCGCCATCGAGCGCGATCCGCGTTGCCTGCCGATCCTCGCCGAGATCGAGGCACATTATCCGGGCCGGCTCGAGGTGATCGAGGCCGACGCGCTGAAGGTCGATCTCGGCCAGCTTGCCGCCGGACGGCCAGCGAAGATCGTCGCCAACCTCCCCTACAATGTCGGCACCCAGCTCCTGATCAACTGGCTGACCGCCGATCCCGAACGTCCGTTCTGGAGCTCGATGACGCTGATGTTCCAGAAGGAGGTGGGCCTGCGCATCGTCGCCGGCCCGGACTCCGACCATTTCGGCCGCCTCGGCGTCCTCGCCGGCTGGCTGACGCGCGCGGCGATCGCCTTCGACATTCCGCCGCAGGCCTTCAATCCGCCGCCAAAGGTGACGTCGTCTGTCGTCCATCTCGAGCCGCTCGAGACCCGGATACCCTGCAGCCTCGCGGCGCTTGAAAAGGTGACGCAGGCCGCTTTCGGGCAGCGCCGCAAGATGCTGCGCCAAAGCCTGAAGCCGCTCGGCGGCGAGACGCTGCTCGCGCGCGTCGGCATCGACCCGCAGCGGCGGGCCGAGACGCTGAGCGTGGCGGAGTTCTGCGCGCTCGCCCGGGCGCTCGACAGCTCGTCCGCCTGAGGCCTACCGCGTCCGGCGCAGGAGAACGAGGCGCATCTCCCTGCCGTTCGAATAGTTGACGCCCTCGATCAGCCCGGCGCTCTCGATCGTCATGCCTGGCGGCATCATCCCCTCGACCATCGCCCAGTTGCCTTCCGGGATGAGGGCGAGGCCGCAGCCGTCCGGCGCGGCGAGATGGAAGGCGGCACCGTGGATGTCCGTCAGCCGCGTTTCGGTGCCGGCGAGGAAGACAAGACTCGGCTCGTGGAAGTCGACGGCCGCGAGCGTCGAATCCGGGCAGGTCCTGGCCGCCTCGAAGCGNTCGGCGATGCGCGGCGAGAGCCACATCGGCGTGATCGCCGGCATGACCGCNCCGGCGAGAAGNCCGACGGTGGCGGCNGAGGCCGCGGCGGCGGCCGTCACCCGGGCAATGCCCATCTCCGGGCGACCATAGCCGGAAGCGAGCCAGCCGGCGGCGAGTGCGAGGAAAGCCGCGGGAATGCCGAGCCAGACGAAGTCGCCCGCGAGCGCATAGGGACCGGCGAGCGAACCTGCGGCGAAGACGAGCGTGACGGCGGCGAGGCCGAAGGCGGTGAGCCACGAGAACCAGACCTGCCAGCGCTTCAGCGGAACATTTCTCCCCTGCTCGGTCAAAAACGCCCAGGCGCCGAGCAGGATGATCGCCGGATAGACCGGCAGGAGATAGTGCGGCAGCTTGGTCGGCGTCAGCTCGACGAGGATCCAGAACGGCACGTACCAGGCGATGCAGAACAGCATCTTCGGCTCGCGGAAGCGGTTGAGCGCCTTGAGCCCGCCGAGAATGGCGAGGAGGCCGAAGGGCCACATGTAGAGCGAATAGGTCAACACGTAGTAGCCGGGCGGCGCGCCGTGCGATTCCTGACCCGAGGTGACCTTGCCGATGAAGTCGCGGCCGAGCGACTCGTTCCAGAAGTCGATGCCGGAGCGCGCGGTGATGGCGGCGAGCCAGGGCAGGACCACGGCGAGCATCAGGAGAAGGCCAGCGCCAGGCCGCAGCGCCCTCAGCCAGGCGCGGTCCTTGTCGAAGAGGGCTACGCCCGCGATGGTCAGGAGCGAAATCGCCGGCGTCACCGGCCCCTTGATGAGGATGCCGACGCCAAGCGCCAGCCAGAAGGTCCACCACCAGCGGGCCGGAACCGCCTGCCCTGTCCGGGTCATGAGATAGAAGCGGGCGAGCGCTCCTTGCGCGAGAAGCGTCGCGGCGAGCAGCGTCGCGTCGGTCTTGGCAAGACGCGCCTCGAAGCCGAGGCCGAACAGGCCGGCGAGCATGAGGCCCGCGGCGAGGCCCGCGAGCGGACCGAACATGAAGGTGCCGAGCGAGGCGATAGCGAAGACGGAGATCGCGCCGGCGATCGCCGAGACCAGTCGGTAGCGCCAGATTTCCGAATCCGCGTCGCCGCCGGTGAGCTTCACCGCGGCGGATTGCAGCCAGTAGATGCCGACCGGCTTCTTGTAGCGGTGTTCGTCCTGGAAGCGGATGTCGACATAGTCGCCGGTCTCGAGCATCTGCTTCGTCGCCTGGACGAAACGCGCCTCGTCACGGTCGACCGGCGGCAGCGTGGCGATCCCCGGCAGGAAGGCGAACAGGCAGGCGAGCGCGAGCAGGGCCGCCCTGAGCCGCGTTCCGGGAGCCGATGAGAGCGCCGTCGTCGCCATCGCTCAGGCCGCCCGCTCGCGGCGGATCAGCATCAGGTTGCGAATGTAGATGAACAGGCCGAGCCCCTGCCCGGCGATGAAGACGGGGTCCTTGCGCTGGATGGCGTAGATCAGGAGCAGAAGGCCGCCGCCGAGCGAGAAGAACCAGAAGGCGACCGGCACCACCGAGCGGCCCGCCTTTTCCGAGGCCAGCCACTGCACGACGAAGCGCATGGTGAACATGGCCTGCGCCAGGAAGCCGAGCGCGATCCAGGCGTCGAACTGCTGGATGAAGACGTGGTCGAACCACGCGGCAAGACCGGAGAGCATCTCCGTCATGGCTTGATCTCCGTTATGGTCGGAACGACGCGCCGGCGCTTCCTGAGCCACCAGACGCCGTAAAGGTCGAGCACCCCGCGCAGGCCGCGGTCGAGGATGCCGTAGTTGGACTTGCCGTGGCGACGCTGCCGGTCGACCACGTCGAGATGAACGACCGTGTAGCCCTCGCGGCAGGCGAGCGCCGGCAGGTAGCGGTGCCAGCCGTCGAAATAGGGAAAGGCGCGGAAGAGCGGGGCGTGGACGGCCTTGAGGCCGCAGCCGGAATCGCGCGTCCCGTCCTTCAGGATCGCCTCGCGCAGCTTGTTGGCGAATTTCGAGGAGAGCTGCTTTAGCCTGGTGTCGGTGCGCTTCAGGCGCTGGCCGGCGGCGATGCCGGCGGCGGGGCCGGCCGCGATCAGCGCATCGGCGAGGCGTGGAAGGTAGAGCGGATCGTTCTGGCCGTCGCCGTCCATGGTGCAGATGATGTCGCCGGTGGCGGCGAAGACGCCGGAGCGCACGGCGGCGCTCTGGCCGGCGCTCCTGTCGTGGCGCAGCGCCCGCAGCCGCGAGCCCGGCACGGACATGCGGGCGGCAAGGAGCGTTGCCGTGGCGTCGGTCGAGCCGTCGTCAACGACGATCACCTCGTAGTCGCGCCCGGCAAAGGCGGCGTCGACCTCGTCGAGCAGGAAGGCCAGATTGTCCGCCTCGTTACGGCAGGGAATGACGACAGAAAACTTCATGGTCGGGCCGTTGTCTCAAATCCGGACTTGGTGCGGACCGCTTTCCTTACCCGCTCAGGGTACTTTGGCAAGTCCGCGCATATCATTGGGCGCGCCGCGAAAGCCGGAATGCAGGGCGCAATTCCGGCCAGGGCGACGCCTTGTCGAGGAACATCAGGCCGTGCGCCGCGGCCAGTCTGGCGACGAAATAGGCGACGGCTGCGCCGAAAAGAAGGCCGCCGGCGACGTCGCTCGGATAATGCGCGCCGATGGCGATGCGGGTGCCGCCGATGACGAGTGCGGCGGCGAGGAAGAAGGTGCGATATTTCGGTGCGACGATGGAGAGCACCATCGCAAGCGCGCCGACCGTCGTCGCATGGCCGGACGGAAAGCTCGCGAACGAGGCGTCGGTGTGGAACGGCGAAAAGTCGTAGGGACCGAGGGCGTCGAAATGGAGCGGCCGCGCCCGGCCGATCACCCGCTTGACGAGGGTGGAGATGAGCGAGGGCAGTCCGACGCCGACGAAGATGTAGGAGAGCCAGAGGTTCCAGCGGAAGATGCGCAGGCGCGCGGCCGGCGACAGTCCCTCGATGCGGCGGAAGGTCAGCAGGATCAGGATCACGCCCGAGGGGATCAGGATCCAGTCCGACTTGCCGAGGCGGGTGAGCATCTGCGCCGTGTCTGTGAGCCAGGCCGGATAGTGCGCGCGGCCGGCGGCGACCGGGGCATCGAGGAGGAGCGCGCAGAACCCGACCACCGCGACGGCGACGACAAGGAATTCGAGATAGTGCAATGCCGGCATGACCGGCGCGGCGCGGCGGCGGCGCCTGCGCCGGGCGGCGAGCGCGAGGTTTGCCCGGATGGTGGCATGCGAGCGCTTGAAAAGGTCGATCGGGGTCATCGTGTCGCCGGAACGGGGTGCGCCCGGAAGTCCGCGCGCCCGGCCCGATCAGTCTCCCGCACGCGGGACGGCAGCGGCGCCTTCCCTCCCTCGCACGGGCCCTCGGGCCTCCAATGTTCCGGCCGGCATAGAGCGAAAGCGCGCGGATGGCAACAGGAGGCCGTCCTCCCCCTTTCGTGCGAGGTCAGCGGGCGCGCTCGGTCCACTGTNCCTCGTAATGCGNCGAANAGGCGTCGAAGCGGGAAAGCAGTTCCCGCGCNGCGGGCGGGACNTAGGCGGTCTCGTAGTCCTCNCCGGCGAAGGCGCGCACGGCAGCGAGATCGTCGAACCACATCATGGTGATGAACTCGATCTCGCCGCCATCGTCGCGGCGGACGAGCTCGATGCGGTCGAGACCGGCGACCTTCTTGGCCAGGATGCCGGGAAAGACATGGGTTTTCAGAAGGGACTGGTAGGCCCCGGCATTGGCCGGGCTCGTCCAGCCATGCCAGATGCGCACGATCATGGCGAGGCTCCTTTCAGGGTTGCGGGAGACCGTCTTGTCGCACGGATCGCCGGGGCATGTCCTTGCCATTTGTGCCTTGAATCTCTACTCTTGAGACAGATCATAGCTTGTTTATATCCTGTAATGGCAGAAAATGGCTCAGACGGCACTCGACCCTACGGACCTGCGCATTCTCGTCGAACTCACCCGGGACGCGCGGGTCTCGAACGTCGAACTCGCGCAGCGCGTCAACCTGTCGGAATCGCCCTGCCTCAGGCGGGTCAAGCGGATGGAACGGGAGGGGATCCTGCGTGGCGCCCGCGCCATCGTCGACCGAAAGAGCGTGGGCCTCGGCCTCACCGTCTTTGCCGGGCTCAAGGCCGATCGACATACGCGCGAGGTCGCCGACGAGATCGGCGCCCGGCTCGGGCAGATGCCGGAGGTCGTGTCCTGCCACATGGTCTCGGGTGAGGCCGATTTCCTGATCGAGGTGGTGGTGCCCGATCTCGAAGCCTACGAGGCATTCCTGACCGACCGTCTCCTGACGCTGCCGATGGTCAAGGATGTGCGCTCGAANTTTTCGCTGCGGACGATCAAGACCGACGGAGCCCTGCCGCTGACGGCGTGAGCCGGCCGAGCGGTCTCAGCCCTTCTCGGCGAGGAGGTCGGAGACGAAGTCGAACAGGCCGGGACGCCGGTCGCGGCGCAGCCGCTCGGCGTGNACGATGGCGCGTACGGCGGTGTAGGCGCGGTCGAGGTCGTCGTTGATGACGACGTAGTCGTATTCGCGCCAGTGCTCGATCTCGGCCCGCGCATTGGCAAGGCGCCGCTCCATGACCTCGGGCGCATCCTCGGCGCGGCGCTGAAGCCGCGAGCGCAGTTCCGCCATCGAGGGCGGCAGGATGAAGATCGAGACGACGTCCGCCGTCATCTTCTCCTGGAGCTGCAGCGCGCCCTGCCAGTCGATGTCGAAGAGCATGTCGCGGCCCTCGGCCATCGCCACCTCCGCCGCCTCGCGCGGCGTGCCGTAGCAATTGCCATGGACCTCGGCCCATTCGAGCAGCTCGTCATTGTCGCGCATGCGGTCGAACTGGGCCTGGCTGATGAAATGGTAGTGCACGCCGTCGATCTCGCTCGGGCGGCGCGGCCGTGTCGTCACGCTGACGGACAGGCTCAGGCTCTTGTCGTTCTCGAGCAGGTTGCGGGCGATGGTCGACTTGCCCGCCCCCGAAGGCGAGGACAGGACCAGCATGAGGCCCCGGCGCTTGATGCGGCTTGAGGGCAGGTGGGCAGGCGGCTCGCCGGGCATCGTCACTCCAGATTCTGAACCTGCTCGCGAAACTGGTCTATCAGCACTTTCAAATCAAGCCCGATCGCAGTGACTTCCGCGGCATTCGATTTGGAGCAGATCGTATTGGTTTCACGATTGAATTCCTGCGCGAGGAAGTCGAGCCGGCGGCCAACCGGGCCGGGCCCGGACAGGAGGCCGCGCACGGCTTCCACATGCGCTTTCAGGCGGTCAATCTCCTCGCGCAGATCCGCCTTGGTGGCGAGAAGCGCCGCCTCCATATGCAGCCGGTCGCGGTCGAGCGACGGACTCGCGCCGAGAAGCGCGGCCACCTGCTCGGCGAGGCGCGCGCGGATCGCCTCGGGCGAGCGCGCCGGATGCGCCTCGACGGCATTGGCGAGTGCGCCGATGCGCTCGACCTGGGCGAGGAGAACGCGCGTCAGCTCCGCCCCTTCCCGCTCGCGCATCGCCTTCAGGTCGCCGAGCGCTGTGACGAAGGCGGACATGATCGCCGCATCGCGGTCGGCGCGCGCCGCCTCGTCGAGCGAGGGCTCGCGAAATTCGAGGATGCCGCGGATGTTGAGGATGCCGTCGAGCGAGGGTTTCGCCGCGTCGATCCGGCCCGCGAGCTTTCCCACGAGGCCGATGACCGCCTCGAGCGCCGCCTCGTTGACGACGGCCTCGACGGTCTGTCCGGCATCGCTCGCCGACAGGCTTACCTGAACGTTGCCGCGCTGGAGCACCTCACCGGCTACCTTGCGCACCGGCTGCTCCAGATGCTCGAAGCCCTGCGGCAGGCGCAGGCGCAGGTCGAGCCCCTTGCCGTTGACGGACCTGATTTCCCAGACGTAGCGACCCCCGCCGACATCCGTCTCGGCGCGGGCGAATCCGGTCATGGATTCAATCGGCATGGCCGGCCCCCTTCCTCATCGTTCTCATAGCGCATGATGCGGCAAAGTGGAAACGCCCCGCCGCCGGCGCCAGCCGGCGGGTCGCGGAAGGCGCCCTATTGAGGCTGGGCCGGCTGGGACGCCGCCGCCTTGGCGGCCGCCTCGCGCTCGGCGGTGATCTTGCGCCAGCGCGCGACGTTGGCGTTGTGATCGTCCAGCGTCTCGGCAAAGGCGTGGCCGCCGGAGCCGTCTGCGACGAAGTAATATTCCTTCGTGCGCGAGGGATTGGCGACCGCCTCCATCGCCTCGCGGCCCGGATTGGCGATCGGGCCAGGCGGCAGGCCCTTGATGACGTAGGTGTTGTAGGGCGTTTCCTTCTCGAGGTCCGAGCGGTAGATTGGCCGGTCGGCCGGCTTCCCCTCGCCGCCGAACAGGCCGTAGATCACGGTCGGGTCGGACTGGAGCCGCATTCCCTTCTCGAGCCGGTTGAGAAAGACGGCGGCGACGCGCGGGCGTTCGTCGGCGCGGCCGGTCTCCTTCTCGACGATCGAGGCGAGCGTGACGAGCTCCTCCTTCGAGGCGAGCGGCAGGTTCGGCGCCCGCTTCTCCCAGATCTGGTTGAGCGCCCGCTCCTGTGCCTTGGCCATCTGCTGGAGGATCTCGGCGCGGGTTGTGCCACGCGTGAACTTGTAGGTCTCCGGGAGCAGCGCGCCCTCGGGCGGCAGTTCGGCCGGAAGGTCCCCTTCAAGCACCTCGTCTGCCCTGAGCCGGGCGATGATCTGCGCCGTGGTCTGGCCCTCGGGCACCGTGAAGGCGTGCAGGATCGACTTTCCGGAGCGCATCAGCTCGAGGATCTGCTCCATCGAGGCATTGGCCTTGATCTCGTATTCGCCGGCCTTCAGCGTGTCGTCGCCGAGTTTGGCCTTGCCGGCGAGCTTGAAGATGCGCTGGTCGGTGATGATGCCGCGCATCTCGAGCCCGGAGGCGATCTCGTTGAAGCTCGCGCCCTCGCGCACGAGGAAGGTCGAGGCCTGGTCGAGCGGGCCCGGCTTCTCGAATTCGGTCTTGCCGTACCAGAACAGGCCGATCGCCACGGCGGCGACGAAGATCGTCAGCGACATCAGGAAATTGAGGAAGACGACGACCTGGCTGCGCGCCCGGCGCGAGCGGCGCGGCGGCTCGGGCGGCTGCTCCGGCTTCAGGGCCTGCGACGGCGAGACCGGCACGATCGGCGTCCCGCCACGGCCGGCTCCCCGGCCGAACGTCGTGCTGTCGTTGTTGCTGGCATTGTTCACGGCCTACCCCCGCTTGGATCGTTGACGGCGCCGGAGCCCCCTATCCGGGCCTCGAAGTCTAAGGCGCGTGTCGATCCCTCAGTTTCGTTCCTTGCGCGTTAGTCTTTGTTTTTCAACATGTCTCGGCCGGAAGCCGGCTCCGGCTCCCGGGAGACATGCTTTAGATCGCGCCAATGTGGCGAAAAGCCGGACCGAAGCCAAGCCGTCATGCTTCGTAACGGCGCAGGACGAGCGAGGCGTTGGTTCCGCCAAATCCGAAGGAGTTGGAGAGCGCCACGTCGACCGTGCGCTTGCGCGCCGTCTTGGGAACGAGGTCGATCGGGGTCTCGCGTTCGGGATTGTCGAGGTTGAGCGTGGGCGGCACGACGTTGTCGCGGATGGCGAGCGCGGCGAAGATCGCCTCGATGGCGCCGGCGGCACCCAGGAGATGGCCGGTCGCCGACTTGGTCGACGACATCGAGATCTTCGAGGCGGCCTCGCCGACGAGGCGTTCGACGGCGCCGAGCTCGATCGTATCCGCCATGGTCGAGGTGCCGTGGGCGTTGACGTAGTCGATGTCGGCCGGCGACAGGCCCGCGCGCTTCAGCGCCATCTGCATGCAGCGATAGGCACCGTTGCCGTCCTCGGAGGGGGCGGTGATGTGGTAGGCGTCGCCCGAGAGGCCATATCCGACCACCTCGGCGATGATCTTCGCGCCGCGGGCCTTGGCATGCTCCAGCTCCTCGAGCACGACGATGCCGGCGCCCTCGCCCATGACGAAGCCGTCACGGTCGCGGTCATAGGGGCGCGAGGCCTTTTCCGGCGTGTCGTTGTAGGCGGTAGAGAGCGCCTTGCAGGCGGCGAAGCCGGCGAGCGAGATCCGGCAGACCGGGGATTCGGCGCCGCCGGCGACCATCACGTCGGCATCGCCGAGCATGATCAGCCGGGCCGCGTCGCCGATGGCGTGCGCGCCGGTCGAGCAGGCGGTCACGACCGAGTGATTGGGGCCGCGCAGGCCGTGGCGGATCGAGACCTGTCCGGAGACGAGGTTGATCAGGCGGCCGGGAATGAAGAAGGGCGAGATGCGACGCGGACCCTTGTCGCGCAGCGTGTAGCCGGCCTCGACGATGCCTTCGAGTCCGCCGACGCCGGAGCCGATCAGTACGCCGGTGGCGATCTGGTCTTCGTCGCTCTCAGGCGCCCAACCGGCATCGGCGAGCGCCATGTCGGCGGCCGCCATGCCGTAGATGATGAAGGGATCGACCTTGCGCTGCTCCTTCGGCTCCATCCACTCGTCGGGATTGAAGCCGCCCTCGGCAGCCGTGCCGGCCGGAATCTGGCCGGCGATCTGGGCGGGGAGGTCGTCGACCTCGAAGGAGGTCACCCGCTGGATGCCGCTCTTCGAGGCGAGCAGGTTCGACCAGGTCGCCTCGGTGCCGCAGCCGAGCGGCGTGACCATGCCGGTTCCGGTTATGACGACGCGACGCATGTCTTCAAATCCCGTGAAGGATCAGCCGGCCCCGGTTCGCCCGGCCATACCGGCCGGGCTTGGGAGCACCCGCCGGCGGTCAGGCTCCGGTCCCGCGCCGGCCGGCAGTGTCAGCCCTGGGCCTTGGAGATGAACTTGACGGCGTCGCCGACCGTCAGGATCGTGTCGGCCGCATCGTCGGGAATTTCGACGCCGAACTCTTCCTCGAAGGCCATCACGAGTTCGACGGTGTCGAGCGAATCGGCACCGAGATCGTCGATGAAGCTCGCACCCTCGGTCACCTTTTCTTCGTCAACGCCCAGATGCTCGATGACGATCTTCTTCACGCGGTCTGCGATATCGCTCATGTCGGTTTCCTCGACCTGTTTCGTTTCTCTGACGCCCAGTTAACGGGGTCGGCATTCCTAATCAAGTTCGGTGCGCATTTTTATCCGGCGGGTCCGACACGGTCAAAGCCGAAGCCTGTGGATTACCGGCAGGGCGCCACGCCCGCGGGGCGCACAACCTGCAGGCGGAGGCCACCTATCACGCTTTTCCGGGCCGGCAAAGCCAGAAAATGCGCAGGCCGACCCCGCCCGCGGCCGGGTCAGATCATCGCCATGCCGCCGTTGACGTGGATGGTCTGGCCGGTGACGTAGCCGGCCTCGTTGGAGGCGAGCCAGGCGACGGCAGCAGCGACTTCGGCGCCCGTGCCCATGCGCTGCATCGGGATCGCGCCCATGATCGCCTCGCGCTGCTTGTCGTTCAGCTTGTCGGTCATGGCCGATTCGATGAAGCCCGGCGCGACGCAATTGACGGTGACGCCGCGGGTGGCGATCTCCTGGGCGAGGCTCTTGCTCATGCCGACCATGCCGGCCTTGGAGGCGCAGTAATTGGCCTGGCCCGGATTGCCGGTGATGCCCACCACCGAGGTGATGTTGACGATGCGGCCGAAGCGGCGGCGCATCATCGGATGGGTGAGTTCGCGGGTGAGCCGGAAGACCGAGCCGAGATTGACCTCGAGCACCTGGTCCCAGTTCTCGTCGGTCATGCGCACGAAAAGTCCGTCGCGGGTGATCCCGGCATTGTTGACGAGAATATCGACGCCTTCCATGGCCTCCTCAGCCTTCTTGCCGAGCGCCTGAACCTCTTCGCGGTCGGAGAGATTGGCGGGAAAAACGTGGGTGCGTCCGCCGAGCTCGGCGGCGAGCGCTTCCAGCTTCTCGACGCGGGTGCCGTGCAGGCCGACGACGGCGCCCTGGGCATGCAGCGCGCGGGCAATGGCCTCGCCGATGCCGCCGGACGCGCCGGTCACGAGCGCCTTGCGGCCGGTCAGATCGAACATGGGACTATCCTCTTCAATGGTCGGGTTGGCGTCTTCAAGGCCTCACAGCGAGGCGAGATACGCGTCGATATCGGTCGGAGTGTTGAGCGCGATCGTGTTGACATTGCGGTCGATGCGGCGGGCGAGACCCGAGAGCACCTTGCCGGCGCCGACCTCGACGAGCGTGTCGACGCCGTTGGCCGCAAACCAACCAACCGTCTCGCGCCAGCGCACCTGGCCGGTCACCTGCTCGACGAGGAGGGCCGCGATCTCGTCCGGATCGGAGACCGGGGCGGCGCGGACATTGGCGACGACCGGGACGGCCGGCGCGTGCTTGGCGACGCCGGCGAGCGCCTCGCGCATCGCGTCGGCGGCGGGCTGCATCAGGCTCGAATGGAAGGGCGCGGAGACGGGCAGCATGATCGCGCGCTTGGCGCCCTTTTCGGTGGCGAGCGCGGCGGCGGCCTCGACCGCTTCCTTCAGGCCGGAAATGACGAGCTGGCCGCCGCCATTGTCGTTGGCGATCTGGCAGGCGCCCTTGGCGGCGGCTTCCGCGCAGGCGGCGGCGACGTCGTCATGTTCGAGGCCGATGATCGCCGCCATCGCACCCTTGCCGGCGGGCACGGCCGCCTGCATGGCGTTGCCGCGGATGCGCAGGAGCCGCGCCGTGTCGGCGAGCGAGAAGGTGCCGGCGGCGCAGAGCGCGGTGTATTCGCCGAGCGAGTGGCCGGCGACGTAGTCACAGAGGCCGGCGAGCGTGCGGCCATTCGCCTCGAGCACGCGCATGACGGCGATCGACACCGCCATCAGCGCCGGCTGGGCGTTGGCGGTCAGCGTCAGCGTGTCCTCGGGGCCTTCGAAGATGGTGGCGGAGAGTTTCTCGCCGAGCGCCTCGTCGACCTCGTCGAAGACGGCCTTCGCCTCGGGATAGCGGTCGGCGAGCTCCTTGCCCATGCCGACCGTCTGGCTGCCCTGTCCGGGAAAGGTGAATGCGCGCGCCATGAGCCTGACCTGCCCTATCGTTGGTTTTTCGGTTCCATTCACCCGCAAGGCCCCGCCTGTCAAGGCCGGGGCAAGGGACGGGGAACGTCTCCCCCGCCTTGTACGCCGATCCGGTCTGGAAATCCTCGCTCCCGCAATCCGGGGTCCTAACTCTCTCCATTTTGACTTGAACCGCCTGCCCGCGTCCCCGAGGTCTTGATCGCCGGCCCGCCTGCGTTCATCTTCCCGGCGCCCCGCAATCATCCGGAAGACCTGTCCCATGAAGATGAAAGAACTCGGCCGCACCGGCATCCGCGTCAGCGAGCTGTGCCTCGGCACCATGACCTTCGGCGAGCAGAACACCGAGGCCGAGGGCCATGCGCAGCTCGACATGGCGATCGAGGCCGGGATCAACTTCTTCGACATGGCCGAGATGTACCCGACCAACCCGCTCCGGCCCGAGACGCAGGGCCGTACCGAGGAGATCGTCGGCTCATGGCTCAAGGCCCGCGGACGGCGCGACGACATCGTCATCGCCACCAAGATCACCGGCGACGGCCATGCCTGGATCCGCGGCGGCGGCAAGATCACCCGCGCCACCGTCGCCGAGGCGATCGAGGGCAGCCTGCGCCGGCTCGGCACCGATTGTATCGACCTCTACCAGATCCACTGGCCGAACCGCGGCTCCTACCACTTCCGCCGCAACTGGCAGTTCGACGCGAGCGTGCAGGAGAAGGGCGCCGCGGTCGAGGACCTGCACCAGACGCTGCTCGGCATCGANGACGCTGTCCGCGCCGGCAAGGTGCGCGCCTTCGGGCTCTCCAACGAGGCCGCCTGGGGCACGATGCAATATATCCGGCTCGCCGAGGCGCACGGCCTGCCGCGCGTCGCCTCGATCCAGAACGAATACAATCTCCTGTGCCGGCATTTCGACCTCGATCTTTCCGAGGTCGCCTGGCANGAGGATGTCGGGCTTCTCGCCTTCTCGCCACTCGCGGCCGGGCTTCTTACCGGGAAATATCGCGGCGGTGCGGTGCCGCCGAATTCGCGCCGGTCGCGCGTCGAAAATCTCGGCGGCCGCTATACGCCACAGGCGCAGGCTGCCGTCGACGCCTATCACGCCGTCGCCGCCCGCCACGGGCTCAACCCCGTGCAGATGGCGATCGCCTTCGTGATGTCGCGGCCGGTCATGACGGCGACGATCCTCGGCGCCACCTCGATCGACCAGTTGCGCCAGTGCCTCGGCGCCGCCGAGGTGAAGCTGTCGCAGGAGGTGTTCGACGACATTGCCGCGACGCGTCGCGACCATCCGACGCCCTTCTGATCGTCGCTGGAGCGGCGGTCAGGCGGCCGCCGCCCCGCGGGCCCAGATGCGGCGNTAGTCGCCCGGTGTCTGCGCCATGACGCGCTCGAAGGCGCGGCGGAACACGGCCTCTGAGCGAAAGCCGCAGCGCGCGGCGACGGTCTTCATCGGCAGATCGGTGTCAGAGAGAAGCCGTCGCGCCGCGGCGATACG